>Ga0182024_10024855_pt1 | contig 10618 bp, 12 predicted proteins | sample P32metaG_FD_120480 | JGI IMG/M metagenome (GOLD analysis project Ga0182024, IMG submission 120480) | Permafrost microbial communities from Stordalen Mire, Sweden - P3-2 metaG (Illumina Assembly) | ecosystem: Environmental > Terrestrial > Soil > Wetlands > Permafrost | place: Sweden: Stordalen...
CGTCAGGACAACTGCTTAGACAGATACATCTTGATTCGGCTCGTTCGCCGTGCACACCCCGGACCGGCCGGCAACACACCGATACACCAATGCAGCCGCCGGCCGGCTCGGGGCACGCTCAACGCGAGCCACAGCTTTCGCCACGACCACCAGGCCAAGCCCGATGGTCCGCTTCCCGCTTGCCCCTGGCGAGGGACTCAATACCAGTTTCGCGGACGGGACTTTTACATGCCCCGAACGACTCTTACACCGCAGTGTGGCCGTCCACTCATCCCATCCCGCCGGGCGCAGCCGCGCCGCGTCCCCCAGCAAAGACAGCTCCGAACCCCCAACCCCTTCAGGGAACCCAGACGAGCCTGATATCCAAAGCGTCTTCCGTCAGCTACACAACACCCCCAATACACGCGTACACACGCGCGCGCGTGAAGCCCAGGCTCGTCAACCCCAACAGCACCGCCCGCCCTCCGGCAATCCCGAAGGGGCGGCAACGTGAGAACACCGTGATCGTGTTTTGAAAAGTCTTGTAGAACATCACCCAACCACCATACGACCGGCATGAGACGGCACGCACGATCCGAGCCCAGGCGAGCGCCCGCGCGCCTACACCGATGACCAGTCCAGCCGCGATGGCATGCCGGTTGGGGTCCCTGATATCGGAGGTGCAGATGTCCATTCGCCAAAGGTAGCACGAACACCTGTTCGCCTCGACGTTTTGGGGGCACAAATTTAGGTTCGCCCTCGAAAAGTCCAATGTTTCCAGGGGCTCACGTCTGAAAGCTGGCGCGAAAACGCTCACTCGGTGTATGGTGCCGGACCCGATTTGGGACCCCGGCCGACTGGATCCAGCCGGCCTTCACCAGGCCTGGGGGCTTGCCGGCCCGTACCGTTTGCGGCCACCCACGTCCCGATGCCTGCCCCAGACGGACTGACCGGAACGACGCCGAAGCGCCGTCCAGGCCAATCCCCTGAAGGCCGATCAACCAAGACTGCAAGCCTGCGACATGCCTGGGACAGGAGTCACGGTCGTGGCGCGCAGGCCTCGCCTACTTGAGTCGCTCCAGTTCCTTGCGCCATCCGTCTCCGAGCGCGGCGGCGTGTGAGTCACCATGCAGCGCAGCCGCAATCTGCTGCGAGATCGTGAAGGGATCGTCTTCCGTCGGTCCGGCCTCGAGAAACTCGTGCGCCTTCTCGCGGACGGCGTGTACTGGGTCACCCGGGCCAGTGTCCATCCCACCGTACATGTCAATGAAGTGGGTTAGCCAGACTTCCGCTGCCTCTATGACACGCTTGTCGGGACGCGGCGCAATCTCGATAATGAGATCGCGTTCGTTGCCCGAGAGATACGACTGCCGGATCGCTGCCGGCGTGCCACGCGGGATCGTGATCTTCAGGCGACCTTCCTCGTACCACGACAGATCGACCTCGGCGAACGAGTGGGTTGTGCCTCCCTCGAGCGGGAAGTCAAGCGCCGGATCGTCTGCCGACACCTTGGCTTTCGCAACCCAGGTCGCGTTGGCCGACTTCACTTTCTTAATAGCGGACATTGCTGTCCTTTCTTTCCGTTGCCCTTTCCTGGCGTCTAGGGCGGGATATCGCTTCACGGGCCAGGTACCGCAACCGCGAGGGTATCACGCGGGTTCAGGGAGGTCAAGTTCGACTGGTCGGGCCGTTAGGCTGATCGGCGATGCTCGCGGTGTTCAACAGCACCTGGGACTGGACTGCATCGCAAACAACGAGCAGTACTTGGGCGTGAAGATCGACGTCGCCGACGCGTAGCCCGTTACCGAACGCCGGGTCGGAACTTTCGCTCTGACCGCTACGATGAAGTAGTGAGCATCATCCGGACAATACGCGGACTCGTGGCTTACATCCGGCGCGCGGTAGCTAGAGTGCGCTTGGATGATCCGACCGTGTCCATTGGTCCGCCTGGGCTGAAATTCAGCGCTCGCCTCAAGCGTAAGAGAGAGGCTGTGCGTGGCGGGCCCGCGGGGGTACACGTGGCCAAAGGAACGATTCGACGCACGACCTCAAGGACACCGGGCCAGAACTACTCCCGGGTCGAGGACTTGCCACCGGTTCAGCGTCGACTGACCGAAGAACAGCTACGACGACAGCGATAAAGGCGATACGGGCTCCAGCCGCCGGCCGTCGTTGATGACGTTCAGCCTGTAGTAGCAACCCGCCATGGCAGCGTGCTGGACAGCCTTCGCCGGCCTGCGATATGGCTCAGACCGTCGGCGCCTAGATCCCTTCCTAACCTCCTCCACTGAGGTCGCGGCCCCGCAGATTCTGCTCGAGATCATCTAGTTGCGTTGTGGGTGGCACCGATTTGTCCATGACGGCTTTAGGCCAATGCTCGTCGTTAAAGGGATGCATAAGGCACCACCGCCATGACGCACAGGTCGTCGCACATATCAGCCATTGCTGTTCGTGCTCACCATTGTTCGGCCCGCCTCGGGCCTTCTCTAGCCGCTTGAGCCAGTACTGGTGCAGCTTCCAGGCGGTCAGCCCGTGTACCACCAAATAGGCTACGGGTATAGCCAGTACCAGCCACACCGATGGTGGGTTGTCGATCGCGAGAAGCACACTCCCAATCGCGACCAGACAGGCGCCTGCACCCTCGACGGCGAACCGCAGGCGCTGGGAGCGAGCGTTAAAGGGACCCCGAAACATGATGCCCTCGTAGGGCTCCTCGCTTCCAACGATGTGCCCAATGAAGATGATCAGCGAGCCAGCACCGATGAGCCATATCCCAGTCGTCGTTAGGTTCATCACGCAGATAGCAGTTGATTCGTCGACGAGGACTAGGGCAGCAGCTTGTGTAGATACGCGATCGAGACGGCCGCCGATGCGAGGACGGCCTCCGCCGTCTCCTGCGGGACATCGTGCGGCACTTCGCCAGCTCCATGCCCTGCTTTTTTGTTGCGGACCATTGAAGCGCCAAGGATGATCCGCTCCATTGGCAACTCCACGATTCCGGCATCCTTCAGGCGACCGAAAAGCTTGGATGCGGGGTCGGTCGATGGGTAGGTCACGCCGCGCTCGGTGAGTAGCACCTTCATTGCACTCTCGACCGCCGACCCAGCCTCGATGACCGACAGCTTCAACGCAGCCGGTGTGCCGATGGCGAGCTGAACACGCGCCTGCTCAAACTCGGTCCGGGTCGCACCCGCGAGGCGCAGATCAGCGATAGCGCTTAGTGCCGGGCGCATCGCCAATGTTTCGACGTCAGTATCACCTACCCAGCCAAAGCCCTCACTTGCTGTGAACTCCCACGGGATGCCGCGCCTCTTGCAGATTGCAGTGATGCGCGCCGAGGGATCGGCGGCGAGCCCGTAAACGTGCACGGTCAGGAGGACGGCAAGCCGGAAATCCGGCTCAGGCATGTAGAGCAACTTCGCTTCTTCGGCCATGTCTTCTTGCTGCGCCAGTTCTATCGATGTCCAGACCCTCGTCGCGTTGGCTTGTCTGACCGCCTCGTGCATGCGGTCGGCGCTTGCGTCTCCCCACACTTCGCGCACCGCCGAGGTGTAGTCATCGAAGTCTGCGTACTGGTCGCCGAGGAAGACCCGCACGATGTCGCGCCTCGCTACACCTCCGAGCGTGCCGAGGATGAGCTGACGAGCACCCCTATCCATTCCGGTCGCAGGGCGCTGCGAGGCCGTATCCAGGAAAGGATTGGCTGAGGTCACCACTGTGCTCCGGTCACGCGGTCCCAGTTAGCCGACTGGACTGTGGCGTCGAACCCGCTCTTCGGCTTCGACGTTCTTGAGCCGCTGGTTCTCTTCGGCGACCTCAAACAGGATCTGGTCGATCCGGGGCTTGCTCAGGCCAGCCGCCCTGGCCATGTCGGTGCGACTGAGGCTGTTGCTCAGCGCCAATGCCGCGAGCCGTTGATCGCGCTCGCGGTGGGCGCTGGCGATCCCGTTCGACAGGTCGCGGATTTCGCGCATCGACTCAACCTGGCGATCGTAGTCGTGGCTGCGGGTAGTCCAGGTCGGAAGCAGGTCGTCCTCGACCGTGGCGTATCGGTGAGTGCGCGGCATAGAAAGCATAATAAACTATGCTTTTCTTCCTGTCAAGAGCCGACTCCCCGGGAAGTCCAACTATGTCTAGCTCTTAGACATTGTGTTGTGCTAGCATGCAATTCGCATGGACTCGGATTCATCTGTATCGAGGCACGACGGTGCATACGTCGAGGGGGTCGGATGGTTTACGAGCCATCGCGAGCTTGCCCAAACTTATGCTCGACTCGAGCTCGAGCGGGCCGATCCCGAACGCAGGAACGAGCTCGTTCGGCTCGGATCAGTCGTCGGACTTCGACCTGCGGAGCTTCAGCGCATTTCGGGCCTCAGCCGGCAAACGGTCTACACCGCCATCCGGCACACTGACAAACCAACCGCCGACCTGTTTCTGTGGACGCTCGCGATACTCGCCGCGGACGGCGCCAGCACGATCACATCGGTCGCCGGCCAGCTCAGAGCGGAGGAACCAGTGGCCGAGAGCCTGTTGCGCGGTCTGGCAGACGGCGGATACGTTCGGATTGCGACCGTCGGGTTTTCTGAGCCGGGCGCTGCCGTGTTCATGCTCTCCGATCGTGGGCAGCGCGCGCTCGCCGAGCGTGCCCAGGATCTCGCCCTTCGTCAACGGCCAGATGTCTGCTTCATCTCGCTCGCCGTCGACACAGAGGAGAGCGACAGGTTGGAGGAGGCAGCTCGCGCGATCGTCGGGCGCAACGAATGGAATCTGCTCGACGCTTCAATCCATTCGACAATGCGCGGCCCCGAGCTCGCCCTGTTGATACCAGCGGTGACAAGCCGCGAGGCGATCAACACCATGTATGACCTATGGCAGGAAATCCGCAGCGAGGCCGAACTCGACCCGCGACTCCCGAAGGTCGCGCTGCACGTACCACCCCAACCGAGACGGCCATAATTCTCGATGAATGCTCGGGCATAGGCAATGCGAGCTGAAACCGAACTTGACGCCGGGCGGCAGCTGCTTGGGCGCTTTTGGCTGGCAAGCGCCGGCGACGACCCTGCCCACCACGCCGCCGGCGTGCTGAATTGGTCGTCGGCTGACGGAGTTGTGGTGCGCCTTATCGGACCGCTCGTAGGCTGGCCGCGAGATCTTGCGGGGCAGCTAACGGTGCACGGCGAAACCGTCGACGGCGAGAAGCTCAGCCTGATCGGGTGCAGAGTCATCTCGATGGCGCTCGGCGGCGTCGCGACGCTAACGGTGAGCGGCACAACGCTCCTGCTTGGGGACTACGCGACTGCGGATACGCGGTGGCGGACATCGGTGATCACCACCGCCAACCTGCATGAGTGGAGCGGCGAGACGGGCCTGAAGGTTCCCGACTGGGAGCTCACTCCGACGGGACACACGACCCGGGTCCAGATGACCTGGGAGGTTCCCGACACGCGCAACGTGAGTCTGCCCACCGGCGAGCTCGTTTTCTCGCCCTCGATGAACACGAAGTGGGCGATCTCCCCGGAGTGGTCGATCCGTACGGGCACCGACGTGATCGTGAAGCCGAAGCGCTCCGCGAAGCTCGACGTGCTTTATCGCACCGGCGCCGCGCCGCTTCTGTCGCTGATCGTCGTCGCCGGCGACCGACCTGACAGCATCCTCTCCGAGGTCGTCGGCGATGCGAAGTCGCGTCGGCGCGCGCGGGTGCTTCGCAGCGGAGATGTGGTGAGCCCACGCGATTGGAGACCGGACAACGCCCACCTGTTTACAGCCTCACAGCTTCCGAACTTCGCCACAGCATTGGAGAGATGGTTCGCGATCTGGGCGGCGACGGAACCGGCGCTCGGCACGTTCGCCGAAGCTATCAACGCCGGTGATACCTACAGTCCAAGTCGCTTTCTTCAGGTGGTCACGGCGCTGGAATCCTACGGGAGACGCTGGCGCAAGGACAAAGGCACTCTGCTCGAGCTCCTCGGGGGCCTTCGCGCTTACGCCGGCTTGCCGGCCCGCAGCACCGGCTGCACACAGCGAAACCTGAAGCTCATCGTGGCCTCCCGTAACTTTCACGCGCACCTGCTGGACCAGCCAAACTACGGCTTCAGTCGCGAGCTCGTGCAGCGGACTACCTTCGAAAGCACGCGGCGCGCCACCGCGCTGATGCAGGCCTGCATCCTCCGGGAGCTCGGGTTCAGCGCTCGCGCCACACGCAAGATGCTCGCCGAGCACTACCGTAACTGGCCGGTCCCGAGGAGCATCGTGAAGTGATGGCGATGTGCAGATCATCCGGCCGCGAGGGGCTGCGCCGTCGGCGCCGGCCGACCCGCTTGCTTAGCCAGCGTGCTTAGACTTGGCGTATTTCACTTAATCTTCGCCGCTAACTATTTTGGTGAAGTTGGCGCGTTATCGCTCTTGATTTCACCATTATTGTCCTAGACGGGTGGTAGTATTTATGACAGGTTCTTTCCCATAACTCAGAGAGAATCGCAATAGCATACTCGCTGGTTCTTTACATTGATCTGTCGGAACCGAGATGAGTAAGGGTCAGCGCCGAAGACGTTCGGTGGCTAGCCCGCCCGAAAGGCCCCGAAGACGTTCGGGGCCTTTTGTGTTTAACGTGAACATTCCGGCGTGTGTGTATCGTCCTGGGACGGGTAGCCCCGGAGACGCTCAGATGCTCTTGCTTAAGTGTTAAGAATCATTTCAGTGAAACCGGGGCGGTACTCATCGCTGGGCTCAGATGATTGGGTGTAGCTCTTGGGCCAGGTCGGCGTCTGGGATCAGCAGCGCCGGCAGATCCCACTCCCTTCGTGCGTTCTTGCGGCAGAAGTGGTTGTGGTACTCGGAGACCCAGCGGTACTTCTCCCAGACGCGGCTTTCCGCGCGGTAGGTCCTCAACTTGGCGATCAGAGCGTCACGGTGCGCCACCAGCCTGGGGACCGGATCGTCCGTTTCCTCAAACAGCACTTCAAGATAGTTGAGGAATGCGCGACCATCCCGATCGCGAAGAACCAACGTGGTCAACGGGCGTCCCTTTTCCGCAGCGTATTTCTGCAGGTTCTCACGATGTGCCTCGTGTACCGCGTCAGACAGGATCACACGTGGATGGATCGCATTATCGCGCTCCAGACGATACGCCTCCACCAGCGCCGCGCCGAACACGAACTCGTCGCGGATGTAGAAGTCTCCCAGCGCAATCGAGCCGCGCGCGAAGAACCCACGCTCGGCCAAGCTCAGCTGCAGCCAGCACGCTTGAAAGATCAGATCGGCGATCGCCGGCTCCTCGCCGCCGGCCACGTCAACGGGAGACGCCATCACGAGCGTGTCCGAGAACATCGCCGCCGGCCAAGGCGATCCAGGATCCAGAAAGTCTCTCAGCACCCCGCGAATGGCCTGCTCGAGTTCGGCGAGATTTTGCTGGGCACGCGAGCTCGTCGCCATGTCGGTGACGCCGAGGAAATCGAGAAACAGCAACGCGCAGCGCGCCAACCGCGGAGAGCCATCCTCACCAAGGAAGACACGATCGACGTAACGATCCGCTGGCGTGCTCACGTCACGTGGGCGGGACAGCTCTAGGCCGGTATCAGCCGACGGCCACGATCGGTCACGCCGAGCCGTCGCGGACCACGCATGCCCTCGTCCTGGCGCTCAACCAAGCCGCGCCACTCGGCGGATGCGAGCCAGCGAGGTGCCGCGGCGCGATGACGCGCATCCTCGATGTGGGCGACGAACACGTCGAAAGTCGCCGGGCCAAACCGCTCCAAGATGGGCAGAAGATCATCGTCCAGGCTCTCATAACCGCGCAGATGCTCAGGATAGGTGCGCCCGTCAAGCGTGCGGGGGGTGCCGGTATCGAGTGATGCAGGATCAATCGCCATGTGTCCATTGTTGCAGACCTAGCCGCTGGATCCAAGAGGTGGGCGGCGGGGGTTCCGGTCGCCGTGTCGACAAACGGCGCCGATCGGCTCTCTGGTGCCGTCCTTTGCGGAGAAGCGGCGATGAGACGGTCCATTTGGCGCGCGTGGCGCTTGCCGCCTGCAGGCGATGGGCGTGCGCCGGCGCTGGGCTGTTATTGCCGCTTGCCCCAGCCGGGACTTTGCTTCGTTTCGCGGGCGAGGCTTTTGTGCCTCGAACGACCGCCGCCGTCGCGGAGCCGTGAGCTCATTCCGTCCCGCCCGGCGCGGCGGCGCCGCGGTCCCAGGCTTTTGAGATGGCTCCTTGCTCCAGACCGATCGTGGGGTGCCCCTGCGAGGACCGCAAGCGATCCTGGGGCATCCCGCAACCGTGCGAGCACAGACGAGCTTGATATTGGCGGACGTCGACTAGACCCTGGTGCTTCACCCCCTCCCCTACCTATTGCGCTTGCATCCTCGACGGCGGCTGTGTTGGCCGCGCCGTGTCAGCTCCAACGTGCCCGGCGGCCGGTGGCCGCCTTTCACTTTCAATGTCTGACTCTCTCGACACTACGGGACCTTGAATCGGTCACATGGCGTGTGTCGTGAAGAGAGCCCCTGGGCCGCTACTTCGCCTCTGATTCACTTTTACCATATTGATCCCCGGCTTGTCAAGAAGACGATTGTCTTCGTTGCCCGGATGGGACGCCGGCTCGGGTCGATGGGCGCGGTGCCCGCTATCAGTTGGGCTTGCCGAAGTCCTTGGCGGAGTCTTCGAGGATCGGCAGCCAGTCCTCGGTTCGGGGCTTCACACCCCAATCGCTGACCAAGTTCCGCACGACGAGCTCCAGCGGCAGTCGGGGGGTGGCGATGTGGACCCGGGCAACCGGCGCACCATCGGCGAAGAAACCATTGACGTGCACATGGGCCCGTGGATACGCATACTCCGCGCGCGGCGGCTCACGAACATACTCCCAGCGAATCAGCCATGACCCCGGCGACGGGTCCGCCTGCAAGCGATACGAGTAGGACTCCGTACGGCACTTCTCATCCTCGACCACGACGACGTGTTCGGCGAACAGCCACGCGGTCTGTCCATCCAGCTCCAGCGGAACATCGCTCCCATCCACGATCCGGGCCAACCTAAACGCATCTGCGTAGCCGGCGATCGGCCTCACCGACAGGCGTGAGTCGGTGACGGTGCGATTCAGCGCACCGTTGAGATGATCGGCAAGACCCTGCGCGACCCTACGCGGCAGCTCGATGCCCATTCTGGCCGATACGCAGCAAACCGACGAGATGGTCAACCGCCATATCCCCATCCTCGAACTCGCCGGCCAGATAAGCCTTCGTGAACTCCGCGACCGACATGCCGATCGCAGCCTGGGTTTCGCGCTCCAAGTACGCCTCGTACTCCTCGTCGGTCAGCTCGACCACGGGCGTCCCGGCAGCTGTCTCAGTTACCTGCATAACCCCAGCTTATCACGGGTCCCACGGAGCAGAAAGCCCTGCAAGACCCGAGTCGAGAGTCCCTCGACATCAAGGATGTCGTTGCCAGTGCGATGGTTTGGTCCCGTTCCTGGGCCGCTTCTCGAGCGGCCGCCGTGGGTGCTCAACCGGACACCGACGTTCAAGATACGGATCGGGTGGGACGGAACAGACGTGTTGAGATAGGCGCGCTTGTAACTATGACGCGTAAGAGGCCGTGTTTATGGGGTGGTTTGCCCCGAATATCGCCGGAATGTGCTGGGGACGGCACGCTGGCGGCGAAGCCTGAACCTGGCGCGATTGTGATCGCCGAGCCGCGAAGCTGGCGCGAGATCCGGCGCCGTTTAGGGACAAGCAACTCGGCTGGGTGGTCACCGAAGCGTGCTTGCTTGCCAGCCCTTGCGTGGTTCGACCCAACGGTTGCTATTCCGCGTAAACGTCTTGACCGCTGTCGGTCGTCCGAGATCGACGAGCCGCGGGACGGCGGTGCTGGCTGGCGATGACGACAAGCGTCTGTTGACAAAGACCGGAACGAACCGGTATGCGTGTCGGGTGGCGCGCTGATTGGGTGGCGAGCCCGCGGACCTTGACAACTCGATGAAGACGGCAGCCGGCCGGGCCGGGGAAGCTGGTTGGCGGGGAGCTGCGGCTACCTTTCAAATTTCGAAGGTACAGCTGGAGCCGGAGCGGGAAGATTGAAGGCCGGCAGGCCGGCGGCGGGCAAAGCTTCTTGGGGGCGTCCTGCCAGCGGTGGCGCTGATCGCCGGCGGGCGCGGAACCAGCAGGCCTGGGCGGAAGATGCTGATGAGCCGTAGCTATGGCGATTTAGCTGGTGAAGCAAGATTGTGGCGGGAAGCCGGCGGAGCCGGCGGGGGCCTAACTGCTGTTTGGGGCTGTTGGCCCGGAAAGCTTGGGGTTGGGGGGAAAGCGGGTGCGCCGGGGGAAGCTGGGGTGGCGGCGCCTGGGCTGTGGTGGTGAAGGCAGTTGATCCCATCTCCCGGCCCGCGGAGCGGGGTGGGCGTGCCTGAGGCGGAGCTTGAACGTTGGCGGTAGAACTGGGGCGCTGAAGCTGGGGGTTGGTGGAGCTACAAAATTTTGAGGCTAAAGGGAAGCGTATTAGGATATCCCTGTTTGTGTGGTTGTTTGTCGTGTGTCTCCCGTCTCGGCTAGTTCTCTGTGAGGCCCGTCCTCCCAAGTCTCCTCCAGCTGATGATCAGAGCCCTCCCGCGGATTGAAATGATTGAAGGCTGTTGGAAATGATTGAAGTC
>Ga0182024_10024856_pt1 | contig 10618 bp, 7 predicted proteins | sample P32metaG_FD_120480 | JGI IMG/M metagenome (GOLD analysis project Ga0182024, IMG submission 120480) | Permafrost microbial communities from Stordalen Mire, Sweden - P3-2 metaG (Illumina Assembly) | ecosystem: Environmental > Terrestrial > Soil > Wetlands > Permafrost | place: Sweden: Stordalen...
ACCTCCGGAATCCGCTGGCGAATCTCGTCGCGAAAGCGCTCGACCAGACATCCCGCAACCACCAGTTTTTTTGCCCGTCCTGATGTCTTAAGCCCGGCCATCTCGAGAATCGTATTCACTGACTCCTGTTGCGCGCTTTCGATGAACGAGCACGTATTCACCACAATCACGTCGGCGTCCTCGGCGCGAGGCGAAAGTTCGGCTCCAGCCCGCGCCAGAAGGCCCATCATTACTTCGCTATCGACCAGGTTCTTGGGGCAGCCCAGGCTGACGAAACCTACTTTCTGAGGGCGCGCCGGCTGGGGGTCGTTGTCGCCCGCATCGTTGTCCGCTATCGAAGTAGGATTGTTTTCGTTAGCACGGGAGATAGTGAGGTTCTTAGACGGCATGCAATTTAACTAGTTTAACATTTTCCCGCTCGATTCTCCGCGAGCGCGGCTCGCATGCGCCGGTTGCCCCGGTTACTGGCCAGTTCCGATTGTAGGCAAGAAACGCGGAGCTTGCCGCGCCTTAGTAGCTTGTTCGAAGGAGTAAGCGAGCCGGATCAGGATAGGTTCGCTCCAAGCACGTCCAAAGAAAGAGATTCCAACTGGCAGGCCGGAAATAAATCCGGCGGTGACGTTGATGTTCGGGTAGCCTGCGACGGCGGCGGCATTCGAGCTTCCACCAGCCACATGGTCGCCATTGACCAGGTCGGTAAGCCAGGCCGGGCCGCCCGTGGGCGCGACAATGGCATCGAGATGGAATTTATTTATGGTTGCGTCGATGCCTTCGGTGCGGGCTAGTTGGTGATTGTTCTCGAGTGCGTCAAGATATGCCTTTTCCGTGAGTGGACCTTTAGCCTCGGCTTTGAGGAATAAATCCTGGCCGAAGTATGGCATTTCCTTCTGCCGGTTGCGTTCGTTGAAGTCAAGGATGTCTTTTAACGTTTTCACGGGCGCATTGGACCCCAGGGTCGCAAGGTAGCTATTCAGATCGGCTTTGAGTTCATACATGAACACCAGCATTTCGCTCTGATCGAACTTACCTAGAGTTTCGATATCTGCTGGGTCAATCACAGTGGCGCCCTGCCTTTTCATGACATCGAGGGATTGCTCCATGAGAGCGTCGACTGCGTCATTGAATCCGAAGTATTTTCTGGCGACTCCGATGCGGGCGCCTTTTAAACCGGCGGGATCGCAGAACTGGAGGTAGTCAGTCGAAAATTTGCCTGGGCTGTTTGCCGTGGCCGAGTCTCGCGGATCGACTCCCGTAAGCGCGCCCAGGATAATCGCGGCATCGCGCACGGTGCGGCACATTGGCCCGGCGCCATCCTGACTGTGGGAGATAGGAATGATGCCGGCGCGGCTCACCAGACCTACGGTGGGCTTGATGCCGGCGATTCCATTCGACGACGAGGGACAGACGATGGATCCATCGGTCTCGGTACCGATTGCGGCCGCGCAAAGGTTCGCCGACACTCCAGCGCCTGAACCGGAGCTTGAGCCACAGGGATTGCGGTCAAGAGCGTAGGGATTCTTGGTAAGGGCGCCGCGGCCGCTCCATCCGCTGGTGGAGTGGCTGGAGCGAATATTAGCCCACTCGCTGAGATTCGTCTTGCCCAGGATGACGGCTCCCGCGGCCCGCAATTTTTCGGCGACGAAGGAATCTTTCGCGGGCCGGGATCCGAGTAACGCAAGCGAGCCGGCCGTGGTCATCATTCTATCGGCGGTGTCGATGTTGTCTTTAATCAGGACTGGCACGCCGTGCAACGGTCCACGCGCGCCTTTTATTTTGCGCTCCTGATCGAGAGCTTCGGCGATGGAGAGAGCGTCGGGATTAAGTTCTATAATGCTGTTGATGGAAGGACCGTGTTTATCGATTTCGCCGATGCGGTTGGAATATTTTTCCACCAGAGAGCGGGCGGTGAGCCGGCCAGACTTCATTCCCGCTTGAAGATCTGTAATGGTCAACTCGTCCAGTTCGAAGGGCTTGATGTCGGAGGTTGGGGAGTCAGGTGTTAGGTTACGCGCTCCGGCCAGCGCGGGATAGAGCGGCGTTAGCGTAATGGCAGCGCTTCCGACTATACTGGCTTTGATAAAGTTGCGGCGGCTGGTGGCGAGTTTAGCATCGCTGTTCTTTCCGGGCATAGTTCCATCGTTCCCCTTGTCAAATCAAGCTGTTGAAATCGCAGGGAACATAGTAATCGACTCGGACATCGTATGCAGGCCCTCGCGTCGGAAGGTTTCGGTTTAGCAGAGCGCTCCAAGGAAACTAATCCCTGGCAGCGAAGAATCACAGGCTGGGTAAACCATTGTTACTCGTCGTCTGTGATCACTCTTTTGGGGGGTTGGTTCTGCGGATTCTCGCTTTCTGCTTGTGATTCCCGCGAAACTCTTTCCCGGTCGCGGTAGGGCTGTCGAGCGAGGAACTGTGGCGTGTCGGTTTCGGACATTTTGTTCCAAGCGCCGCTGTTCTCTGGATCAGGCTCGCTGAACAGCGATAGAGAGGTCGTCTCTAGCAGAACTTCCAGCTCGCTGATGCGATTCGCTTTTCTGTCATAGTCGGCCCGTTCCGATAAAGACAAGCCGCCAAAGATTTCGTCTTGTCGAGCCTTACGGAGCTCTTTAACCAGGCGCAGCACTTCTGCTCGTGGCGTTTCGCGATCCATGGTGGACTCCAGTGAACCGCGATCGCTCAGGTCAAATAGGAGGAGCGAGGGAGGAACAGGGATACCGTAGGCTGAACGACATAGATATGTCTATCAGGGAGCATTAGATTTCGCGGGCCTTTTCCCATTAAGGGTCAGCCACGAGATAATGCATACGGAGGAACGTAAGGTACCTTTCGGTTGCAGTGCAATATTTTGTGTGCATTTGTGACCTGATGTGTATACAATAGAGTTCAGCTAAGTTTGACTCACAAGCAATTGAAGGTCGGTATCGCCAACCAGCGTCAACCCCGTCACTAGCAGCGAATCTTCTCAGCACAATTCAAGAAACAAGAAAAGAATAGGACTATCAATGGCAGAACAAGGAACAGTGAAGTGGTTTAACGACGCCAAAGGCTATGGTTTTATCAGCCGTCAAAATGGCGAGGACGTTTTCGTGCATTTTTCCGCTATTCAAGCAGGCGGCTTCCGCAGCCTGCAAGAAGGCCAAACCGTGCAGTTCGACGTGACTAAAGGCCCCAAGGGCTGGCAGGCGGAGAACGTTCAGGCTGTCTAAGTGACACCGCTTTCGAAGCGATAACAAAATGCCCGCGATCCGTGAGGATTGCGGGCATTTTTGTTGGGAAGCGCGCCTTCGGACTGATCTCGCTGACAGAGCTACGCTCGCGCCTGCCGGACCATCTCGACCAGAACCTCTCGGGCATCGTTCGCATTTCGGACCTCGTGGAGGAAAGCGATGCGCGCTCCGCGTACCCCGTCTGCGGTTTTGAGCCGTACGTGAAAACCAAGCCGGTCCACCGAAGTCATCGCGGCCTCCTGGGACTCGATTCCGACGTTCTTGTGGGCCAGCAGGATAAGCGCGTCTTTGTGGTCGGCATTCATGTGCTCGATGATCCCGGCTGCGAATTCCGCCAGCGGGTCGGGTTGCGCCTGATCGTAATCTGACGCTTTGACCCAGCCCATCACGCCGAAGCCTCCGACGTAATAAACGTCGACTACATGCATCCGGTAAAAGGAAAAATCCTCGAAGTCTACCCAGTATTTGCTGTTGGCGTAGCGCTCCAGATAGAGCTTGCGGGCGTCGGCGATTTCAGGTTGAGGGATGGTCTGAACATTTCCGATTAAGGTGACTCGCGATGCGCCTAGCGGGTCGCCTTCTCCATCGGCTTGCGTGACCAGCAGGCTGCCGCGAGGATCGGTCAACAGATTCTGCGTGTGCATCGCCATGGTGCTGATGAGAAAGATGGGACGGCCCTGCGCGTCCAAACCGTAGGGCATTACGGATCCAAAGGGAAACCCTGGCTGCTTGCGAGAAAGCGTGGAAAGGGTGCCGACACGGCCCAAATAAGTCAGCGTGCGAGCCCGCTCGGAGAACGAGGGCTCAGGAGGCGTTGGCTGATTGCTTGCGGTGGCAGTGCCGCCGTGATTTCGCGTGGATGGGGAAGTCATGATTGTTCTCTTTTGTTCTCTTCAGGCAGTCTAAATGAAATGGTGGCTGGCTAGGCTTTGCCAGGCAACGGCTTAGAATGGTTGCACGATTGCGGCTCGTCGGAGCTTGGGACTGGCTGCGACAAAGTGAGCCGGCCTGCGATTGTTTCCGTTGCGTCCGAATGCTAGACTCTGGTTGGTAAAGGGAAATGAAACGCTCGTCTTCGGCCGAGCGGGAGTAGCTCAATGGTAGAGTAGCGGCTTCCCAAGCCGTTGGTTGCGGGTTCGATCCCCGTCTCCCGCTCCATTCTTGCTGACCTCATCCTCGGCGGGGCTCGCAGGCGGTCCCTTGGTGCGAAGGCTATTCAGCGGGATCGTAGTTCAGATTCTGACCGAGCCACCGTTCGACTTCTGACACGCTCATCCCTTTGCGTTTGCTATAGTCCGCGACCTGATCACGGTCTATCTTGCCGAGGCTGAAATAGCGAGATTCCGGGTGGGCGAAATAGAGCCCGCTTACGCTTGATCCGGGCCACATCGCAAACGACTCAGTGATTTGCATTCCGGTGTTCGCCTGCACATTGAGTAATCGCCAGAGCGTGCTTTTCTCCGTGTGATCCGGACACGCCGGATAACCTGCAGCCGGCCTGATCCCGCGGTACTTTTCTGCGATGAGATCCGTTTTGCTCAGGCCCTCTGCACAACCGTAACCCCACTCATCCCGCACTCGCTTGTGAAGGCATTCGGCGAAGGCTTCCGCCAGACGATCGGCGAGGGCCTCCGCCATGATCGCGTTGTAGTCATCGTTTTCGGCCCTGAACTTGTCGCAAAGTTCCTTCAGGCCGATTCCGCTGGTTACCGCGAATGCGCCGATATGATCCGGCAGCCCCGTTTCTTTCGGAGCGATGAAGTCTGCGAGAGACCGGCACGGCTCACTACCTTCTTTGTTTGATTGCTGTCGGAGGAAGTGGAATTGTTCGAGGACATCTTTGCGTGTGCAGTCCGTATACAACTCGACATCGTCACCCACAGCGCTGGCGGTGAAAAAGCCGTACACCCCTCGCGCCGTGATCAGGTTCTTCTCAATGATGGAATCCAAAAGAGCATTGGCCTCGGTGAAGAGCTGACGCGCCTGCGCACCGTGCTGCAGGTGCTCGAAGATGCGGGGGTAAACGCCTTTCAATTCCCATGTGTGGAAGAACGGTGTCCAGTCGATGAAGTCGCGCAACGTCTGTAGCGGAAAGTTGTCGAGCACACGCACACCAGTAAACGCGGGAGTTGGCAAATCTTCGGCGCGCCAGGTAATCGGAGTCCGTCTTTTTCGCGCGGTTTCAAGCGAGACAACCGTCAGTCGCGGCGCGGAGTGCGCCCTGCGGAGCGCTTCATAATTGGCGCGATGCTGCGCCACGAACGCCGACCTGCCCTCATCACTCAGAAGGCTGGTCGTCACCGGTACCGCCCGGCTGGCATCCAACACATGGACCACCGGCTCGCTATAGTGCGGCGCAATCTTGATGGCGGTGTGCGCCCGGCTCGTGGTTGCCCCCCCGATCAGCAGTGGCAACTTAAAGCCTTGACGCTCCATCTCGCGCGCCACATGCACCATCTCGTCGAGAGACGGAGTGATCAGGCCGCTGAGTCCGATCATGTCGGCCTTTTCTGCCTTGGCGCGTTCGAGGATTTTTTCGCATGGGACCATCACACCCATGTCGATCACCTCGTAGTTATTGCAGGCGAGGACGACGCCGACGATGTTCTTGCCGATGTCGTGAACGTCTCCCTTGACCGTCGCGAGCACGATTTTTCCCTGTGCCTTAACCACCTGGCCAGATGCAGCCATCGCAACTTTCTCCGCTTCCATGAACGGCGTGAGATGCGCCACCGCCTTCTTCATCACGCGGGCAGACTTGACCACTTGCGGCAAAAACATTTTGCCGGCCCCGAACAGGTCACCGACCACACTCATGCCGGCCATCAGCGGACCTTCGATAACAAGTAGAGGACGTCCTAGCTTTACGCGAGCTTCCTCGGCATCGATTTCGATGTAAGCGTCAATCCCTTTGACGAGCGCGTGCGAAAGACGTTCCTCGACCGTGCCGCTTCGCCATTCTTCGGCTTTTTTCTCACTTGCTACCGAATCCACGCCTTTGAGCTTTTCGCCGTGCTCCACCAGGCGCTCGGTCGCGTCGGGACGGCGGTTGAGCAGCACGTCTTCGACCAGCACCTTCAACTCAGGCTCAATTTCCTCATACACCTCGAGCATCCCGGCATTCACGATGCCCATGTCCATGCCCGCCGTGATGGCGTGATAAAGAAATGCTGAGTGCATGGCCTCGCGCACCTTGTTATTGCCGCGGAAGCTGAACGAAATGTTCGAAACGCCGCCGCTGACTTTCGCGTGCGGCAGATTCGCCTTGATCCAGCGCGTGGCATTGATGAAGTCCACCGCGTAATTGTTGTGTTCCTCCATCCCAGTGGCAACCGTGAGGATATTTGGATCGAAGATGATGTCTTCGGGAGGAAAGCCGACTTCATCGACGAGTATGCGGTAGGCGCGCTCGCAAACCCGTATCTTGTCCTCGTAAGTTGCGGCCTGGCCTTTTTCGTCAAAGGCCATCACCACTACCGCGGCGCCATATTTCAGAACTTTAGCGGCGTTCTGCCGAAACTTTTCTTCGCCTTCTTTCAGCGAGATCGAGTTCACGATGCCCTTGCCCTGCATGCATTTCAGGCCGGCCTCGATGACCTCCCATTTCGAGGAGTCCACCATGAAAGGCACCTTCGCAACCTCGGGCTCGCTCCCGAGCAACTGCAGGAAGCGCGTCATTGCCGTGACACCATCGATCATGCCTTCGTCCATGCAGATGTCGAGAACATTCGCCCCGTTCTCGACCTGCTGACGGGCCACGCTTACGGCTTCTTCATACTTGCCATGCTTGATCAGCTTTGCGAACTTGGGCGAGCCGGCCACGTTGGTCCGCTCACCGATCATGATGAAGACGCCCGACTGTTGCGTGAAGGGCTGCGATCCAGAGAGACGCAGTGGCTTTACTTTCGTGGGCGCGGCCGCGCCCGCGCGATCGGACACGCTCACGCTCGACTCTCAATCTGTTGGGCGAAGGAGTCCTCAGGCTGCGTGCTCCACTTTCGCGGAGGCCAGCCTTCGAGCGCTTTAGCGATAGCCGCGATGTGCTCGGGTGTGTTGCCGCAGCAGCCGCCGGCAATATTGATCAGCCCCGCTTGAGCAAAATTGCTCAGATAGCGGGCCATGTCCTGCGGCCCCAGATCAAAACCGGTTTCGGATAAGGGATTCGGCAACCCGGCATTGGGGTAGCATGAGATCGCCACGTCCGCTTTTTCCGAGAGCTCCTCCAGGAACGGATACATTAGATCGGGTCCGATAGAGCAGTTGAGTCCGACCGACAGAGGTTTTACGTGTTGCACAGCATTCCAGAACGCCTCAGTAGTCTGCGCGGAGATCATCGTCTCGCCGCCGCGGCCCACTGCTGCTGAAATCATCACCGGCAACTCCTTGCCGTCCTGGTCGAACACTTCACGGATGGCGACGAGTGCGGCCTTGGCGTTCAGAGAATCAAAAATTGTCTCGACCAAGAGCAAGTCCACGCCGCCGGCGATGAGTGCGCGCACCTGCTGCGCGTAGGATGTCTTGACCTGGTCGAAGGTGACCACGCGGAAGCCGGGATCGTCGGCATCAGGCGAGTTCGAAAGAGACACGGTCAGCGGTCCAATCGCCCCCGCGACGAACCGCTGATGCGAACTTGCACTCCCAACGCGATCGGCCCATTCACGGCACTGCCGCGCCGATTCCTCGTTGATATCCGAGGCCAGGCTGCCAAGGAACGGATCGTCGATGATCTTTTGATAAAACTCGGGATCCTTCCGGCCGCCCTGCTCCCGCGGATCGTCGACAAAGAATTCGCTCTGCGTAATGCTGGTTGCGCCGAAGGTGTTTGTCTCGATAATGTCCGCGCCCGCCTCCAGAAACCGGCGATGGATGTCGCCGATCATCTCAGGCTTAGTCAGCGAGAAGAGATCGCCATTATTCAGCAGGCCTTTTTTCGAGTCCTTGAAGCGGCTCCCTCGGATGTCCGTTTCCGTCATGCCATAGGTGCGAATCGTCGTGCCCATCGCTCCGTCGATGATAGCAATGCGATTCTGCAGGATCTTTTCAAGTGGATGTGTGTTGGATTTAGCCATGTCTTAATGATCTTGAGCGCGCCTTCGCTCTAGCTCGAACTTCTCGACGTTTCGGCAAAAAAAACACGCCTCTTTTATTATAGCGATTGGCAGGACGTACATGCTCCTGCCGGCGTCATCACTGAAGAATGATAGCGATGAAGTTTGGAGCCCGAACGTCTCTGACAAGGACACTCTACCCTGAGGCCTTGACGACCCGTTTTCCGCAGAGAATTGAAGCGAGATAGTGGGCAACCGCACTTCTGTTTACAGTTTTCTATGAAACCAATGTTGCGCTCACTCAGTCTAAGCTTGTGCTGAAACAGTTGCGGGCAATTGGAGGGGAACGTTAATTTGACTCATAAGCAACCGAGTTGGATTGTAACGATTGCGATTATCTCACTTTGCCTGTTATCACGATCAGCTTGGTGCGAATACGTCCCAACTTCAGGGCCGTACAAGGTGCTCACGCTTGAGAAGATTGCGCTGCACGACTCTGCCCGTAATAAAGACATCCCCATCAAAATCTATTATCCCGATGCAAAAGGGCGCTTTCCGGTAATCATCTTCTCGCACGGTGCGTTGGCATCGAAGGATAATTACTGGGCGCTGGGCCAATACTGGGCCAGCTACGGGTATGTCAGCATTCATCCTTCTCACGGCGATTCTATTGCTGATTCCTCCTTTCGCGGTACCTTTCGTCAGGCGCTCACCGATCCACAGGGATGGCAGAACCGCCCGGAGGATATTTCCTTCATCATCGATTCGCTGGCGCACGTCAAAACCTTTGCTCCGCAACTCAAAGGCAAACTTGATCTCCGGCATATCGGCGTGGGTGGACACTCGTTTGGCGCTTACACGGCAGGTCTGATCGGTGGCGCGACGATTCTGTTGCCGGGGAAAGACGAGCCGCAGAGTTTTGCAGACAAGCGGGTCTCTGCGATTGTCATGTTATCGCCTCAAGGAGAAGGCATCATGGGTCTGAGCGCGCACTCCTGGGACACGGTTCGGGTGCCCATGCTGCTGATGTACGGCTCGCGCGATTTCGGCCCATTCGGCCAGAATCCAGTTTGGCGAAGTGAGGCATTCGAAAAGGCGCCCCCCGGCAACAAATACAAGGTGGAACTCATGGGTGGAACCCACATGGGCTTCGCCGGCATCTTTGGGAATGGAGGCCATCGTGCTGAGGTTTTCCAGTGCGCGCAGCTCGAAACGCTGGCGTTCTGGGATGCTTTTTTAAAGCAGGATCCGAAGGCCAGGCAATACATTGAGTCGCACGGTTTGCAGAAGTACAGCGGAGACACCGCGCTGTTTGCAAACAAATGATCTCGGGGAACCGATGCAACAGCGAATAGAAGAACTCGATGCGCTTCGCGGCCTGATGCTGGTGTGGATCACCGGCACTCATTTGCCGACCATCGTGAGCACATACGTCAATCAGCCGTTTGGGTTTTTCGCTGCCTCCGAAGGCTTCATTTTTCTTTCCGCTCTGTTCACCGGCCGCATTTATTTCCGCATCGCCGAGCGGGACGGCTATGGCGCGATGTGGCGGAGGTTATGGATGCGAACGGGAAAGCTCTACTGTTACCAACTTTTGCTGCTCGCGTTTGCTTTCGTGATAGAAGCCCCGATTGCGGCGCACGGCAACCGGCCTGCAGTGCATAATCTGCTCGACTTCTACTTTTCCGCAGGTCGCACACGTGCTTTCATCGATGCGGCATTCATGGTCTACAGGCCGCCACTGCTGGATATACTGCCGATTTACATCATTCTGCTCGCGCTGACTCCTTTCGCCATCGTGCTAGGGGTGCGATTTGGGTGGAAGTACGCCCTTGCCGGAGGCTTCACGCTCTGGATTCTCGCCCAGTTCGGATTCCAGACTTTCGCATATCACGTGCAGACTCGTGTTTTCGGCCTCCAGATCCCGTTGAATCAGATGGGCGCGTTTGATCTCTGGGCGTGGCAGCTGTGGTGGTTAATGGGCCTGTGGCTGGGCATGCGGTGGGCGAAGAGCGATTTGCGTCTCGACTGGGTCGAACGGGCGACGATTCCGGCAGCGACAGTAGCGTTTTTTTTCCTGGTGCTGCGCTACGCGCAAGTAGCCGGGATCGTCACATTCGGAAAGTCTGGTTTGCTTTTCGATAAGTGGGATTTTGGAGCCGCCCGGATGATCGATTTCACCGCAGTCGCAATTTTGGCAATCAGATTTCGATCGCTTCTGAGGCCTCTCGCGATCCGGCCGCTGGTAATGCTGGGCCAGGCCTCGCTCCCGGTGTTCTGCGTGCATCTTTTGTGCGTCTTCTTCGCACTCACCATCATGAAGAACGATCCGATGTTAAGGGG
>Ga0182024_10024857_pt1 | contig 10617 bp, 9 predicted proteins | sample P32metaG_FD_120480 | JGI IMG/M metagenome (GOLD analysis project Ga0182024, IMG submission 120480) | Permafrost microbial communities from Stordalen Mire, Sweden - P3-2 metaG (Illumina Assembly) | ecosystem: Environmental > Terrestrial > Soil > Wetlands > Permafrost | place: Sweden: Stordalen...
GATCCCTATGGACGAACCACGTTGGTTAGCGGCAGCAACCTGAGCGACTTCCAGTACGCCGGGATGTACATGCACCAAACCAGCGGGTTGTACCTGACCTACTTCCGCGCCTTCGATCCGAATACCGCGAGATGGCTGGGCCGCGATCCACTCGGAGAAGGCTGGGACGCCACGCTCTATTCGTACGCCGGAAACGATCCGGTCGATGACACCGATCCGTTCGGATTAGCCAACGGCACACATCCAAAACCCGGAGGTGATGGCGGAGCGGCGGCAGCGGCGGCGGATCAAGCATTCATCGACAGCATTGTAAATCCCATCAACAACGCCCTGACGAATTTCGAGAATTGGGTTGATAGCATGGAGGGAAATAGCAATACGGCCATGACAGCTATGGCCGCCTCGCAGTTCGGGCCGGGCAGATTCATGAGCATAAAAGAGTGGGTTAGCGCGGCAAAAAAAGATGCCTTGGATAGTTGCAAAGCTAAATCTGCGGGCACGCAGACTGGAACTCATGGAGATGCTTTGAAGCAAGCGGGAAATCAGCTCATTCAACAAAGCAATAATCCTAATCTGCTGCCAGAACTTCGGGCTGCGCTCAAAGCAGAAGGACAACGAATGATCGATCAAGGAAATGCCATCAATCACCACTAGCGATCAGCCTGAAGACCGCTATGCAAAGGCTTCTGATTTTATTAATAAAGCGGAGCTTTGCGAGGATGCTCAAGAAGCGGATGTGTATTGGAAATTGGCCATCTCCTTAGCGGAAGATGGATTGAAAAACGAGCCTGGTAAGGCGCAGTACAACTATCTTTTGGGCTGTGTTTTTCACTCAAAGGGGGTTCGGGAGAATCGAATCTATCCTGAGGTAGAAACGTATCTGACTCGCTATCTTCAACTGAAACCGGATCACGAATTTTCCCTTTGTCTGCTCGGTTTTCACTTATTTGATCGCCACCTTTATCAGCAGGCTTTGAGCTTTTTGGAAAAGGTCGATCCCGACTATTTTTCCAGAATTGATCAGGAGTGGAGGCGGCTTAAGATCTTGGAGTTGAGAGTCAGTTGTCGTCTTTACTTGAATCCAGCGGCGGTTCCTCTTTCAGATATCCAGAATTTGGCTGAGGAATATCGGCGCTTCCCCGACATGGCTTTGGTACCCATGCCGCTGGAGATAGTGATGGTCTTGGAGCATTTGATAGCGGAAAAAAAGCCTCTCGTGGCACTCGATCAAATGCTGCAAGAAGTGTTCAACATGCTTGTGGCTATCGACCAAGCAACGCCGGTGGCCCGTCATGCAACTTGGGTGCGTTTGCGACTGGCAGCCACGAAGTATCAACGTATTGGCTCTTCTGGTTCCTCAAATCAGTCGGCGTAAGCACAGCGGCCCTGAATCGCATTCGGGCGCTGCCTGCGTCATGGGGTTGCACGGCGGGGCGGTTGAAGTCAGAATCAACCACAGCCACAATCCACCGCATGAAACCCCACCTCCTCCTCTGCGCCCTGCTGCTGCCCATGATGGCGCGAGCCGACGACGAAGGGATGATCAAAATCGTGTACCGGGAGGTGGGACCGGAAATCGCCCCCGACTCGTTTGAGGCGCAGCCGAAGACGCTGTACCGGTGGGGCGACAAGGGCCGCGTGGAAGCACCATATGACCCGGCGCTCAAGGTGCGGGCGCTGACCATCACCGATGGAAAAAACTTCTGGATCATCAACCAGGACGATTACACGGGCGGGCACATGACCATGCCGGATCAGCACGACTTTTATCCGCTGATGTATTTGGCCGCTGAGGGCCAGCCGCAACGCGACAGCGACTTCTCATTTGGCCACGAGCTGGCCTACATGCTGGCGCACCAGGTCAAACCAACGAAGACGAGCGCCAACGGTGTTACCAGCACCGTTTACGAAACGAAGCAGGACGGACTCACGCTCACGCTCATCATGGTGCCGGGAACGCAAACACCGATGGGCATCCAGATCAGCGACGGCGACCACCGCCTTACCTGTCTCTGCTACATCGAATACCTCAAGCTCAAACCGGACCCGACGCTCTTCCAGGTACCAGCAGGCGTGAAAATATCGGAAGTTCCACAGCAGTAACCAGCGCGACATCGAGCATCAGAAAACGGGGGTCACACATGTCCCTAACGCGGTTTTAGGACAGTGGCACGTCATCAGTTATCATCACAAATCAACGCCTCGGGGAACGGCACCGGCAAAGAGTGGCGAAAACTGGAGACATCTGTTGACGGCGTTACATCAGGCCATCGAGAACAGAACGGGGAGTTGAGGGTAGACGCAATAGGTCTAAGGGTTGCTTAGAAAAGCCGCGTGGCCGAACGAAGGCCGAAAGGCATCCGGGCCGATTCGGGCTTGGCAAGGTGATGTCCATGGTTGAGATCGAATCGGCCCGAACAAAGACCGGAGATGCCCGACTGGTCACGGCTGGTCCACCACGACGGCAACGATCCAACGAACCCAATTTGATGATGACACCATGTCCTATCTCGATGAGATAGGGCGCGGGACAACCGCCCATGCCCACGACAGCCACGGACGCAATCATCGAGGCAGACATGGTGAAAAGCAGCTGCGATGACATAGGCTCAGCGCGGTGCAGGGACACCAAATGCACAGCTAAAAGTTGCTGAAGACATCTCCCCTTAGCCGTGCTCGGGTAACGAAAGCCGACTCCCACAAAGTTGCGACGAAGTTCCCACGGCGTGGGAACAATGTGGGAGTTGTGGGAACTTCAAAGTCAGGCGCTGTGGGAACATCGTGGGAACCTTGTCGGAACTTCCGCCATCAATCCAGCGGCATCGATGCATCGGCAAATCCTGCAAATCGGCACTTGGTTTTGGACTCGCTTAAACGCGAGGTCTAATCTGCCGAACACGTCACCCCTAAGCGAAAGTTAGGGGCCGTTTTTACGGCACAACGCCGCTCCGAAATGCTCCGAAATCATCGTCACGCAAAAAATGCGATCCGAAAAGCTCCGATAGAAAGCGTCCACGATCCGAAGAGTGCCGAAATGATCCGATGGCAGTCGCCCTGGTCGCGTTCAGCCTGGTTCGGGATAATGCAGCCTGGTCCGGCTTAATCCGGGAACGGGGAACGCTGCCCTCGCGCCGCGCAGGAGCGCGTCACGACGGCTGCTTTTGGGCTGAGCTGCGGTTGGAATGCCGCGTCTTGTTCCCGGCCCGAGGAAGGCGGGGGCCGGGAACAAAACACGGTGGAAGGGGAAGGGCGGCTTCCGTTGGTCGCCGTCGTGGTTGGCCGTGAGCGGTGACGTGCTTGGTTCGTGGCCGTGCGCTTTGCTATCATCGTTTAGCGGCCATGAAAACCACCCACGCGCATTTGCTTCTCCCGCCGAAATGGGAAGGCGAACCCGCGTGGATCGAGCGCCAATACCCAGGGCGCACGTTCCACTTCGACACCGCGGAACGGGCCGCGTCGGGTGAAAAACACCGGGCGTTGTTCGTCGCCATCGGCGAGGCGAAAAAGGAAAATCGTTGCGGCTGGTTCCGCTGCAGTTGCCGCGACGACATCGAACTGGCCGTCATGGTCCGTGCCCGTAAACCGTTGCCCTACCTCGCGCTCATGCCGAGTACGTCGTTGCTCCATCATCCGTTGTGCGCGTTCCACCGCGCCCCGATCACCTCGCACGTCTCCGACGCGATCAGCGAAGAGGATGACGGATCGTTGCGGGTGCGACTCAACTTCCGTCTTGGCATACCATCGCCGGACAAGGAGCCAGGCGCGACGATCATCAACGAGGGACCGTTGCGCACACGTCAGGCGCCGACGCGACAGTTGAACAAGTTCGGCCTTGATGGGTTGTTGCGGTTGCTCTTCAGCGAAGCGGGCATGCATCGTTGGCCGCGGACGGACCAGACCGCGAAGGCCGGATCGTGGAAACCGATGTATGCGCGACTGCTGCAGACGCTCGGCTGGATCGACGCGCAGGGACAACGCAGCGGCTCGTTGAAAGCGTACACCCGGATCGGGACACCGGGCACGGTGGCCGCGTTCGATGCCGGCACCGTCATCGCCCTGGTCGATGTGATCGAGCGGATCGAAGCGCCAAAGAACGGGTTCAACTGGAAATGCTACCTCGCCGGATGGGGCGAAAACTTTTTGCTCATCAGCCCGGCCCAAGTCCGGGCGTTGCTCGCGCAGTTGCGGTTCCACCCGACGCGCGCGGGAGCCACGCTTACCGAAAAATGGCCGGTCCTACCGCGTGAAACGGAAGTGTGGTGGGGATGCCTGCTGGTCCGCGTCGAACAGGGGACCAGCGGAAAACGCTACCGCGTCCTCGATCACGCCGCGTTGCGCACGGATCGGCACGGCATCCCCGCCGAGTCCCTGGACGAAATCGACATGACGCAGCGGCTCATCGAGCTGGGGAGATAATTTGCAAACCACTCTTCCCCGGCGAACTCCTGGCCGTGCCGCGACGACGGCCCGACTTCATTTTGGAGGACACGGCCAAGCCGTGTTGCATCGAGGTGGCCGGACTGAGCGACGTTTACGATTACAACGACCGGGACGACGCGCGGTTGCGGGATTATACTGAGGCCGGGGTAAGCTATGAACGCTGGCATCGAGACGAGGAATGGCCCAAACTGGACGGCGTGTTCGCACGGACGCGATCCAACCACGGAGCAATATGGAACGAGACGAAAAATTAGACCTGGCTGTCAGTCGGTTCGTGGACAGCTTCGAGCATGTGTTTGAACAGGACTGGTCCCACACGAAGGCTTGCCTGCAAAATCCCGATGGGTACATCGATCCTGCCGGCACGTTCCTCAATCCCATCGAGTTCGACGAGGCCAACAACTGGTGCAGTCGCGAGATGCTGCTGGAATCCTACCGCAACTTGGTCGAGCTGATGATGGCGCGGCGCATTTACGGGAAGCATCTGGACGATGAGCTGGGGCCGCCAGTTTAGCGAGCCTCCGAAATAAAACTCTCTCTCTATACGACGACACCTCACCCAACCCTAGCCGTCGTAAAACAGGTAAGGTGACGGCTGGAAAAAAAAGGTTGGCTAACTGGCCTTGCTTAAAACCGTAGCCAGGAGCTCACTGACAAACCGCTGCTTGGCGCGAGGCAGGTTGCGGAGCTGATCGATTTGCTTTTGCAGAAGGGAAGGAGGACCGGGCTTGTGCCCGTTCTTAGCGGACTTCCCGCCAATCAACTCGGCTGGGGAAACCTCCAGGACATCCGCGCAGCGATGGATAAACTCCAGAGTCGGATTAGTCGCCTTGCGTTCGTAGTAGCCGATGTTAACTCGCGTCGTACCGAGCAACTTAGCCAGTGCCTCTTGGGAAAGTCCCTTGGCACGGCGAGCGGCGGCCAGGCGCTTGCCGAAATCGGGTGCATCAGTGAGGGGAGGACGTCCTGCCATGTCGGCAGTATAAACGCCCTCTCGTTCAGGAAGGGGGTAATAGGAGTTTGGGCTTGCCCTCATTGATAGTAATATCTATCAATAATGACATGGTTCAGCAAGCGACAAAAAAGACCACTTCGGGCTTGACGCCTTCAGCCGATCCGGGCCGCGACCGCTGGCCGGAGTTCGAGCAGGAGTTGCGGGCACGTCGCCCGCGCCGGTTCCATTTTGATACCTGCAACCACGACGGCGAACGGCGGGGCTGGGAATGGATGATCTGGCGTTGCCGCACTTGGGTTGAGGTGAGCAAAGTCCTGAACAAACACCGGGTCGATTGGAACCGCAGTCAGGGCCAAATCCGCATCGATGGCATGACGATCAACCGCATCTCATGAACCCCAACTTCGACGCCATCAAAGCCAGCACCGACATCGTGCGGGTGATCGAGAGTTACGGCATCGCGCTCAAGGCCCAGGGCAAGGACCACATCGGCCTCTGCCCGTTCCACGACGACCACCATCCGAGTCTGCGGGTCACAGCGGGCAAGAGGCTGTTCCGGTGCATGGTGTGCGAGGCGACCGGCAACGTGATCCAGTTCGTGGCGAAAAAAGAAAACCTCACGGAGAAAGAAGCGGCGCTCAAGCTCGCCAGCAGCATCCCCGGCGTGCAGCGCGGCAGCGCATTACCCGCGCCGCCGATGTCGCCACCGCGACCGGCCAACGCCGCCGAACTGCTCCAGCGCGTCAGCGCGTTCTACGCCCGCACGTTGACCAAGGACCGGGCGGGACTCGATTACCTCAAGTCGCGCCGCCTCGATGATCCCGCCTTGCTGGAAACCTTTGCCGTGGGTTACTGCAACGGCACGCTGAAAAAGGCGTTGCCGAAAAACGGCGAAGTGATCGAGCAGTTGAAGGCGCTCGGCATCCTCAACGAAAAAGGGAACGAATGCCTTTACGGCCGCGTGACTGTGCCGATCCACGATGCGGCCGGAAACATCTGCGGGTTGTACGGGCGGCGGTTGACGGACGACATGCCGAAGCACCTTTACCTGTGCGGCGAACATCGCGGCGTGTTCAATGGCCATGCCGCCCGGAACAGCACCAGCCTGATCGTGGTCGAAGCGATCTTCGATGCCATGAGCCTCCATGCCGCCGGGTTTTGCAACGTCATCCCGATCTACGGCAAAAACGGCTGGACGGCGCACCATGATGCGTTGCTCGGATCAGGCGTCACCGAAATCATCCTCGCCCTGGACAACGACGAGCCGAGCCGGAAAGCGGCGACGGCCCTGCAAACCAAACTGGCGAGCCAGGGCAAAACCATCCACCGCGTCGAGTGGCCCGAGGGCGTGAAGGACGCCAATGCGTTCTTCCTCTCCCGCAGTGCCGCCGACTTCCGCGCCCTGCTTCCCCAGCCGTCCGCACTGGTCCAGGAAGCCACGGCGAAAGAAGAAAAGATCACGCCCATGCCCGAGGGCTTCGCGCTCACCATCGAGGCCCGCCGCTACGAATTATGCGCGGTGGAAAAACCGGGAGCGGGGCGGTTGAAGGCGACGATCAAAGCGGTGGCGGACACGGCGGCGCGGTTCCACATCGACACGGTTGACTTTTACCTCGCACGTTCGCGCAGGACGTTCATCGGGGAAGCGGCGCGGCTCTTCCGCGACGTGCCCGAAACCATCGAGGCCGACGTGAACCGGCTCACCGTTGCGGCGGAAAATTACCTCGTGGAAAAAACCGTGGCGTCACCGGCTGGCCCCGCGATCCCCGACGCGGAAAAGCTGGAAGCGGTGCGGATGGGACGCAATCCCGACCTCGTCAATGAGATCCTCCGCGACCTGGAGCGGTTCGGCCTCGTCGGTGAAAACACGAACAAACTCATGGGCTACCTCACCATGACGAGCCGGAAAATGGATGATCCTCTTGCGCTGCAAATCCTCAGCGGATCGGGCGCGGGCAAGAGCCACATGCAGGACGCGGTCCTGTCGTTGTGCCCGGAGGAAGAGTTAATCAAACTGACGTCGTTGACCGACCGCGCCCTGTTCTACAAAGGCGAAGACTCGCTCAAGCACAAGGTGCTCGCGGTCGAGGAAGAGGCCGGGGCGAGCGGGGCAAGGTACGCCATCCGCAACCTGATCAGCGCAAAAAAACTCACCATCGAATCGACGATCAAGAACGGCGTGACCGGACGGCTGGAAACGCAGGTCAACACCGTTTACGGCCCGACCGCCGTCTTTGAAACCACCACCAACCCCGACACCGATCCGGAAACCAAGTCGCGGTTCGTCATCATCAGCGTCGATGAATCCCCCGAACAAACGCGGGCGATCCTGGCCGCACAACGCCAGAGTCACACCCTCGAAGGGATGCGGGCGCGGCACCAGCGCGATGCCATCGAGAAAAAGCATCATGCGTTCCAACGGTTGCTCCGGTCCCTTAAGGTGAGCAATCCTTACGAGCCATTACTGACCTATCCCGAAGACCGGATGATCATGCGGCGCGATCAGCCAAAATACTTGGGCCTGATCCTCGCGGTCACGTTCCTGCACCAGATGCAGCGTCCGGTCAAACACGACGACGTGATCGGCGATTACATCGAAACCACCCTCGACGACATCGCAGTCGCCAACGATCTGGCGCACCGGCTGTTCGGCCAAAGCCTCGATGACCTCTCGTTCCCCAGCCGTCAGTTGTTGCGGCTCACCGCCGATTACGTGGACCAGCGAGCAGCCCGCGAAAAGTCCACGCCCGACGAAATCGAATTTACCCGGCGCGAGTTGCGCGAGGCGATCAAATGGGGCGACACCCGTTTGCGCACGCACCTGGGCGAACTCATCCGGCTGGAATACGTCCAGCCCTTGGCCGGAAGCCTGGGCAAAACTTTTTGCTACCGGCTCCTGGTCGAACCCGAGGAGTTGAACGGCAGCGGTCGGTTCCTCGCTGGACTCAAATCGGTCGAGCAGTTGCAAACCGAAGCCAACCTCGCAGGTATAAAGACCCACCTCGCAGGTCAAAACGGGCACCCCGCACCCACCTCGCACCCCGCCACCTGCGAGGTTGGAAACGGGGTTAAGCCTCACGGTGAAAAGAAGAACGGGGCACCCGTTCCCCGCCTCGCGGTCGAAAACGGGGAACACATATACGTTTTACGCAACGGCAATGGACACGCCCACGTCCGCGCGGGAGGAGTGCGATGAAGAAGGCGGCGTTCACGTTCACCGAGGCGCTGGAAGCGCATCGCCGCACCTTCCTCGAATCGCTGCGGGTGCGTTCCTACGCGCAGGGCACGCTCGACAGCTATGGTGAGGCCCTGACGGTCTTCTTCGCGTTCCTGACCCGTACCGGCATCGACGACGTGCGCAGTGTCACGCGGGACACCATCCGTGATTACCAGACGTGGCTCACGACGCAGCCGTGGACGCCCTGGACGCGCATCGCGCGGTTGCAGGGCATGAAGCGGTTCTTCGGGCATCTGGAAACGACCGACGCGATCCTGGTCAATCCCTGCCTCGGCCTGACCCTGCCGCGCGTGGGACGACGGTTGCCTCGCGTGGTGTTGAGCCGGGACGAAGCCCGCCGCATCCTGGACGAACCCAACACCCAAACCCAAGTCGGCATCCGGGACCGGGCGATGCTGGAGATGTTTTACTCGACCGGCATCCGCCGCGAGGAAATGGTGCAACTCACGATCCACGACGTGGACATCAAGAACGGGTTCGTGCGGGTCAACCACGGCAAGGGCGGAAAAGACCGGGTGGTGCCGATGGGCAAAAAAGCCGCCGCCTACGTCGCCGAATACCTGCGCCATGTGCGCGGCGAATGGTCGAAGAAAAACCGGGAGGAGCGGGCGTTGTGGTTGTCGTCGCAGCGCGGTTACCAGCCGCTCGGGTTGCCGATGATCGAGCAGATCGTGAAAAAATACGGACGCCGTGCCGGACTCGGCCAGGTGTCGCCCCACGTCTGGCGGCACACCTGCGCGACCCATCTGGTGTCCAACGGCGCGAACATCGCCTACGTGCAGCGGCTGCTCGGTCACCGGTCGTTGCGCACCACGCAGCTTTATACCCGCGTGGCCGCGAACGAAGTGAAAGCCACCCACCGCAAAGCCCATCCGCGCAAATGAAGATCGAGGAAGGCATGGCGATGTACTTCGACGAGTTGCGCCGCCGCAACTACGCCGCCCGCACCATCGAGGAATACGGTTACGACCTCGATGTCATGCGCCGGTTCCTCGCCGAGAAAAACATCGTGGAAATACAAACCGTCACCAGCGCGGCGCTGGGCGATTACCAGCGATGGCTCTTTTACCAGCCCACCATGCAGGGCACGGCGCGGAGCGTGGGCACGCAAAACAAAATGCTCGCGCCCATGAAACGGTTGTTCCGGTTCCTCACCGTCGAGGGGATCATCGTGCGCGATCCGGCCAAAGACCTCGAACGGGGCCGCGAGCCGCACCGGTTGCCGCGCAACATCCTCACGGCCCGCGAAGCCAAGCGGATCATCGACACCATCGACACGAGCCATGTGCGCGGTTACCGCGCCCGCACGGTCCTCGAAGTCCTGTACGCGACCGGCATCCGTAGCAGCGAGTTGATTAACCTGCGGCTTACCGACGTGAACCTCGACGACGAAGTGCTCACCGTGCGCCACGGCAAGGGCGGTCACGACCGCGTTGTGCCGTTGTCGGCGATGGCGTGCCGGTTCATCGAAACCTACATCAAGGGCATCCGGCCCAAACTCGCGAAAAGCGTCACCCAGGACCACTTGTTCCTGTCGTCACGCGGCAAGGCGATGGACAAGGACAGCATCAACGTCCTGATCCAACTCCACACCCGGAAAGCCGGTTTAAAAAAGCATGTCACCTGTCACGTCTGGCGGCACACCTGCGCAACGCACCTCGTCCAGAATAACGCGAACCTGCGCCATGTTCAGGAAATGCTCGGACACCGCAGCCTGACCACGACGGAGCGCTACCTCCAGCTCACCGTCACCGATTTGAAGCAGGCCCATCGCAAGTTCCACCCGCGAGAGAAGGCTTGAGCTTGGGGCCAGATTACGAGCACAATCCTTCCTCGTGATCCTGTTGGCCGATCTCGAAACACCCTCTTCCTCCCGCCGTTTTGCGGACCGAAAAGCCGTCTTCCGTAAAAATCGGAAAAGCACCTATCGCACTGAAACGGCTGGGGTTAAGGCAGAATCGCTAGTGCCGCCCGAAGATCCCTA
>Ga0182024_10024858_pt1 | contig 10616 bp, 2 predicted proteins | sample P32metaG_FD_120480 | JGI IMG/M metagenome (GOLD analysis project Ga0182024, IMG submission 120480) | Permafrost microbial communities from Stordalen Mire, Sweden - P3-2 metaG (Illumina Assembly) | ecosystem: Environmental > Terrestrial > Soil > Wetlands > Permafrost | place: Sweden: Stordalen...
GAAACCGTTTCTCAATCGACATCCTTTCGGCGACGACCGCAGCAACAAAAACCCGTGGCTTTCCGCCAAGTCCACCAGGGTCGCTTATTGACAGTTGGCCCAAGGGCATTGCGCACGGGGGGGGTATCATTCGCGTTCTCGTGCGCAACGGCCACTTTTTTGCCGTAACGCGTTGGCGCATAAGCTCAGAACCATTGCGCAGGCAATCACGGCTATTTTGCGCAACGGTCACCGTGACAGAAAGTGACATGGGCGGGTCCACCTGCGCTGGCCGGCCGCCTCGCCCCGGGAACGCTGCTGTGAGGCATGGCATGTCGGGACCGGTTACCGCAAACGCACCAGGTAGAAGACAGTGACGATCATCGCCACCGCGATGAGCATGAAAATGATGATGCCGATGACGATCAGTTCCTGAGTCGTCGTGCCGGCGCGGGGCGTCTCCATGGCGCCGTCGGGCCGCTCCGTGAGCAAGGCCCATATGGACACGGCGGTCTCGCCAGCCCACCAGGCCGTGAGGATGTAGGCGAGGTTGTAGACCGGCACGGTCGCCATGAGCCAGAGACCATAGCTCGTCCAAAGCCCATGCACAAGAATCGACAGCAACCAAAGGAGCCGGCGCATGCCGAGCGGCGGATAGGCTAGCGCGCGCACCAGGTAGCCGATTGTCAGCAAATAGAAGGGAGCCAGGGTCAACCTGCGCACGGCGTTCGTCGCGACCATCTCGGGCAACATGAGCAATCCGCAGCCGATGCCGTTGAACGCCAGAACCGCGGCGATGAACCTGGGTACCGCAGGCACCGTGTTGGCGGGGGCCGGTGGCGCAAGCAGCGAGCGAGGATCATCGACCTCGGCCGGCGTCTGAATCTTTTCTTCCTTGCCGGGCAGCTGGATATGCGGATTGGACGGGCCCTTGGGCCCGACAACGTCGGCGCCGGGGTCCGTGCGCTCCGGAAGGCCCAGGTCCGGAAAATTCTCCGGAGGTTGGTGGTCGGTTGAACGCATCGACCACTATTCTACCTGGTCGCGATGAAATTGGTTTGCAGCAGCGACAGGCGTTTGCCGAGCGCCAGCAGCGGACGGCCCAGCCAACCCGCGCGGCAAATCGCCTGGATGGTCCGGTAGTACAGGGCCCGCAGCCACCGCTGCGGTGCCGAAATGTTCTCTTGGCGCAAATACGCCAGATAACTGCCGGGTTGAGCATAGCGTTCGGATAATCGGTCGGCAATTTTTGCGAACCCCGCGTCGCGCAGCATGGCCCGATATTCCTGGTAATAATACGTGTGTTCGTTGCCGCCGTAGTCCCCGACCAGGTCGCCACGCTCGATCTTCTTCTGAAACCAGGTCTTGGAGCGGAAAAAATGCAGCAATGGCTCGTTCAGCAACAGGAGCTGGCCGCCCGGCTTCAGCAGCGTCCGGCAATGGCGCAGGGCCAAGGCCGGGGCGTCGCAATGGTGCAGCGACGCATTGAAAATGCACGCATCCAGGTCGCGCAGCGGCAGGCCATCGAGGTGCTCGGCCGTGGTGCAGTAAACATCGATCGTCAGCCCGTACAGCAGGGCGGCCTGTTCCAGCAAGCGGCAGAATCCGTCGGAAGGCTCGACGACGGCGACGCGGTAGCCCTGAGAAGCCAGGTAAAGGGACGTTTCTCCGGAGCCGACGCCGATGTCCAGAACGCGGGCGCCCGCCGGGATCTGGGCGACGGCCTTTTGAAACTGCACGCCTTCAGCACGCTGGAAAAAGCGGGCCAGGTAATCTGCCAGCGTCGGATGCTTGGAGCGGATGCTGTCCACGGAAACGTTTATCAGGCCTTCGTCGTGGATGGCACATTCCTTGCGAAGACCGGGCGTCATTTGGTGGGGGATATGGTAAATCATGCGATGGTTTTGCCTCAAATTGCGGAAAAAATCAAGTCGCGGTTGTAGCCGCATTCGCAAGAATGCGGGTGAAGCGAGCAATGCCCGCATTCTTGCGAATGCGGCTACGGGAGTGTGCTGCGGAATTCCGTGCGCTGATTCGTTTAGTCGGGGCTGCAAACGGCACGCCTTTCGCTTGCAGCCTGTCTCCTCAGCGCAAACCTTCGGCTGTCATGATAATAGCGTGATAACGGGGGTGGAATTAAGGATGCTGTCATGGAAACTGCTGGATTTGTAACAATCAAGCGATGTTTGACCAGGCCCCAATACAAGCTATAGTGTCTAATGGTGGATTGCCGGATGGGTAAGCTGGGCGCGCTGTACTATTGAATCATAATTCTACTAAAAGATGAGACCCATCTCTTCGGCGAGCACTTTCGTGACGCGAAGGCGTTTGGCCAGCCATTTGGCCGGTTCGTCCCTATTCTCCAGGGGATTCCATGGGTCTTTTTTCCGGGATTCGCAAGTATTTAAGAAGTAAGTGGTTGCGCGATTATTCCTCCGCTCTGGAAGGGCCCAGGCACCGCCCCATCGTGGCCCGCGTTCCCAGATATCGGCCCTGGGTGGAGGAACTGGAAAATCGCACGTTGCTGTCCCTCATCGCGACCGTATCCGGCAACGGCTCGGACGTGAGTTTCCAGAACTCGGGTCTTACTCGCCCCAACATCGATGTCTACGTGCGCACCTCCGGCAGTCTGATCCAGTTTAGCAGTGACGGCACCTCGTGGCAAAACATCCCAACCGCCGCCGGCAACTTGTCCGTGGCGTCCGGCGTCGAAAACACATTTTACTTCTACACCACAGGCGCCTTGCACATCGAAGGCTTTCAGGGTGCCGGCGGCAATCTCACGTTCCAGGGCACCTCGGACGGCCTGGGCGGCTTCTCCGGGCCGAGCGACGTGTACATCGACGGCAACATCCTCACCCAGGGTGGCAACCTTAACTTGAACTGGGTGCAGGGCGTGGACATCGCCAGCAATGTGGTTGTGTCCACACGTAACATCTCCAGCAGCAATCTTACGGCGGGAAACTACGCCACCGGAGCGTCCATCGGGGCCTCCGGATCGATCGACATGGAAGTGGCCAACACCGACATCCTCAATCCGATCCTGTACATCAATTTCACCGATCCGCACATCACCGTCGGCAGCGGCGCATCCATCCTGGCTGAAGCGACCGGTTTCACGGCCGGCAACGTGACCCTGAACGTCACCAACATCGACTACTCGCTGCTCACCCAGCTGATTCCCGAATTCTCACTGATGGCTCGCAACGCCACCATCACCACGGACACGGGCGCGACCATCGACGGCAACAATGTCACGCTCTACGCCCATTCCGGCGACTTTAATCCGATCGATTTGCTGACGGAAACTACTGCGAGCCCCCAGTTGTCGCCGGAGCAGAATCAACAGGCGGCCCAGACCAGCGCCGGCACGCAGGTGGCGTCCAACCGGCTGGCGGGCCTGATCGTGCCGTGGTCGCTGCCGATCTCGGTGGTTTACAAGTCCGCGGTCGCGAACGTGAACATCGGCGCTTCGACGACCATCGACGCCAGCGGCGGGGTCTACCTGGCCAGCGACGCCTCGACCGACGCGGCGGCGACGGCGACGTTCATTTTCAACACCCGCGTGCAAATTAGCCTGGCTCTGGCCTGGTCCCAGGCGAACGCCCAGACCACCATCGCTTCGGGCGCCACGATCACGGCCGGCGGCACCGTCATCATTCAGTCACTGGGCAGCGCCGTCGGCGAATCGGCGTCCTCGGCGGCGACCACGGCCGCCAACTCCTCGCCCAATACCGTTCAGGTGTCGGCGGCGATGGGCATCACCAATCTCACGTCGCACGCCACGGTGGCGAGCGGGGCGACCATCACCTCCACCGGCGGCAACGTCGATGTCGGGGCCGTGGGCACCGACGTGGACACTGCCAACGTCGCTGCCATGAACGACTCCAGCGGCACGGCGGGGCTTACCTTTGGCCTCAGCGACAACACCACCGACGTCCTGGCCGAGGTGGACGGCACCATCAACGCCAGCAGCGCGCCCGTCGGCACCCTCAGCACCATCAATCCGTTCACGCAGGTGGACTGGGGCGCCACCAACTCGATCATCACCTACTCATCGGCGCCCGGTTACAGCACCGGTGAGGAAATCAGGTACGACAGCGGCAGCGATGGGGCGATCCCTGGGCTGGTGTCCGGCTCGACTTATTACATCATCGCCGTGCCGGGAAAGCCTGACGAAATTCAGCTCGCCAGCAGCTACGAGAATGCCGTGAACGATATTCCGATCGTCTTCGGCTCCTTCCCCTACCTGTCGGCGACCATCAACGGCGACCTCGTTGACGTGCCCCTGGCGCAGATCGACAGCGCCAACAAGGCCATCGATCTGGGCTACAACCCGGGCTTCACCGCCGGGCAAACGGTGACCTACCATGCCGTGCCGAACCAGAGCGTGACCAACCTGACCGACGGAACCACGTACACGATCCAGCAGCTGGCCGGACATAACGACGAGTTCCAGCTATTCGCCCAGGGGGATCCGGCGGACGCCCTGTCGATTTCCACGGGCGCCGACTTCGCCGCGATGCCGTACATGACCACGACGATCAATTCCGAATCGGTCAATATTCCGATCACCGAGATTGACGACGCCAACAACGCGATCCAGTACACGGCGGCGATTCCGGGCCTGGTCAATGGCCAGGTGGTGGTCTATCACGCGGCCGACGGACAGGCGATCGCCAACCTGATGGACGGCGACACCTATACGCTCAGCACCCTTACGAGCCTGCCGAACGAATATCAGATGTTCAGCTCGTCGAATCTGGTGCCGATCTTCACCGATCCGACGTTCACCGGGCTCGCGCAAAACTTGCCCGCCACGATCAATGCCTCGGCAAACACGCTGGCCTTCAATTTCTCCACGGGCTTCACGACCAGCTCGCTCATCGAATACGAAGGGGCGACCGATTCTGGCAACAACGGCATCAATATCAGCAACTTGACGGTGGGCCAGGTTTACTGGGTCGTGCCGGTCACCACCGACACGACCGGCGAGACCTTCCAGCTATCGAGCACCATGGGCGGCACGCCGATCGCCATCGGCGCCAGCACCACCGCGATCAAGCTCAAGTTCAATCCCTACGTCGGGATCAACGCGGACAACGACACCGTCAACGTCGGCTTCAACATCGCGGGCGCGGGCTTCGCCAGCTCAGGCACGCCGCTGGTCTACCAGGGAGCGCTCGGGTCGAGTTATTCCGGGCTGCAGCAAGGGCAGACGTACTACGCGATCGTGGACCCCGATCCGTTTAACACGGGAGTGCTCTACCTGGCGAACAGCGCGGCCGACGCCGGCAAGGCGTACACGGCGGGGCAGACGTTCTACGACAACGAATACAACGCGAACTTCGACGTCTTCCTGGCCGTGAACCAGGCGGCCAGCGACTCGAATGCGACCACCGATGCGACGACATCGGCCAATACGCTCGCCCAGAGCACCGGCTACATCTGGTCGCAAGAGGGCATCGAAGGCGCCACCGACGCCACGGCGCCGCCCGCCGGGCCCTACGCGGTCACGGTCATCACCAACAGCACGACCAACAACACCGAGCTTCAATTCAGCTTCGCGCCCGGTCTCGAGCTCGGCGATCCGATCTATTACGAAGGGGCCGTGTCCGGCAGCCTCAACGAGTTGACGCCGTTCACCACCTACTACGCCATTCCCGATGCGAGCAATCCGGATGCCATCGCCCTGGCCTCCAGCACGGAAAACGCCCTGCTCGGCACGGCGATCAGTTTTTCTCTTTCGGAGTCAGCGACGATCACGCTCGGCCCGCCGCCGCCGGCCCTGCCCTCGGGCACGGCGCAGGCGGCCACGCTGAGCAACAGCGCCTTCACGTTCGCCACCGACGTCAACACGAATTTCAACACCGGCGACCCAATCGTCTTCCTGGGGGCCACCAATACCAGTAACGGCGCGGTCACGATCGACACCACGAACCCCAGCAACGTCAACGGCACCTTGCAACTGGGCCACATTTACTACGCCGTCATCGATCCGAACAATCCCAACGTCGTGCAGCTGGCCGACACGCTGGCGAACGCCCAGGCCGACCTGCCTCTGACGCTGACCTGCAGCACCACGCAGCTGTTGGTGAATTTGCTCGATTCGCCCTCGACGGCGACGGTCGCTGCCAACTCGTTCACCTTTACTTCGGGCATGGATCAGGGCTGGCGCACGGGCGACACCATCATTTACGGCGGCGCCACCGACGGGGCCGGCAACGCGGTCACGATCAACACCGTCGATCCGAATAACGTGAACGGCGCCTTGCAGCAGGGAGTGACTTACTACGCGATTGTCGATCCCAACAATCCCAACGTTGTGCAATTGGCCTCGAGCTCGGCGGACGCGGACGCCGACGAGCCGTTGCAATTGTCCTCGACCACGCTGAACGTGCAGGTGAACCTGCTGGCGCCGTTGCCTGCGAACACTTCGCCGTTCAATGTAAGCTTGCCGACAGTGATGGTGGATTTCGGCACGCTCGATACTGAGGTGATGTCGGGCAGCGCGCACACGATAACGCCGGTGGTGGCGGCCGGCGTGAGCATCAACGCCCTGCAGTACAGCAAGCAAGTGGTGGTGGCCCAGGCCGAGCAAGGCAAGCCGATCACGAAGGCGGGCGTGTCGTTCGAGGGGCCCTTGCTGTACGGCCAAGGCCTTTCCGCCAACACCAAGGTGGGCGCCAGCAAGCCGTCCAGCTCCAGCAACTCGCCCAGCCAGCAGGTGTCGAGCGCTCCCGGGGCCAGCGGCGGTTCGCCGGCGTTTTCGGCCGCCGGGTCGCTGGTGGTCATCGTGTCCACCGACAGCGTGCAGGCGATCATCGGCGGCACGGCGGTCATCGACTCGACCGGTGGTGTCCAAAACTGGGCTATTTTGACGAATGCCTCCCAGGATGCGGCCGAGGCGTCGATGGTCATCGATCCCTTGAGCACGACCAAGACGGCCACGGCCGTGGCGATAACGGTGGTCGTGACGACGCCCACGGTCAAGGCCACGGTGGCGGACGGCGCCCACATCAACGCCTCGGGCACGATCGACGTCGAGGCCCAGCTGGACTATCCGTTCATCTTCCCGACCACCGCTCCGGACAGCCCCGGGGCCATCACCGCTTTCAGCATAGGCGCGCTCATAGGCATCTTCACCGACAACACTTTGGGTTTGCAGAGCAACGTGTTCAACGACTACACGCAAGCCGCGTCGCTCACCGGTCCGCCCAGCTCGGGCGGCGCCACCGGCAGCACGCCCGGCGGCGTGCAGTATGGGGTTGCCGGCTCCATCGACGTCCATTACTGGAGCGACGTCGTCGAGGCGACGATCGGCAACGCCTTCATCAACCAGGACTCAAGCTACGATGCGCCCGGCCAGGCTCTCCAGGTCGTGGCCGATACCACCTGGGACGACATCGGCGTGGCCGGCATCTTCGACCTCAACCTGGGGCCTCTGTCGCTCAAGGATAATGTGAAGAACGGCAGCGCGGTCAATGGCACCGGTGCCCAGGGCACCAAGGGCGGCGTGGGCGCCACGATCAACATCAACGTGATGTCGAACACGACCCTGGCCCAGATCCAGTCGGGGGCGCACATCCACATCGGCGCCACCGGCTTCCTCAAGGTCCTGGCCAATACGACCATCTTCAACATCAGCCTGAACCAGTCGGGAGCCTCCGGAGGCGACATCGGCTTTTCGGGCACCCTCGTCTGGAACAACATCACCAATTCGACCATCGCCCAGATTCAAGACGGCGTCTTCGTCAACAGCGGCGCGGATACCCAGGGCGGCGCGGTGAACGTCGCGGCCGACGATAACATGATCCTGGCCAGCGCGGCGGGCGGCGTCGCCAAGTCCCAGCACGAAGGCTATGGCTTCACCCTGGCCGTCAACAACCTCAGCCGCACCACGCTCGCCTTGATCGGCAGCAATCCCTTGACCAACGGCGGCGCCACCCCAGGCGCCGGCAGCTTCAACGTCGCTTCACTGGACGTCGAGGCCGTGGAGACGGGCGTCATCGTTACGGTCACCTATGCCGCGGCCAGTGCGAGTCCAGCCCCGCCGACGACACGTGCCCGAAGCAATGCGATCAGCGGCCTGTCCGGCGTCGTACCGTCGTCGGTGGGTGCAGCACCGGCCGGCATGAGCGGCGTCGGCGAGGCGGGCGCCGTCAGCGTCAACGTCATGACATCCAACACACAAGCGGTCATCGATGACACCGGCACCTTCACCGTCGGCGGCAGCGTCACGGTCAAGGCGACCGCCAATACCATCGTCGTGGCCGTGGCCGGGGCGCTGGGCCAATCGGAACAGCCGGAAGGCTCGAACAAGGGCTTCGGCGGGGCGCTGGGCGTCAATGTGCTCACCAGCGTGACCGACGCGTTCATTTACGGCGTGCACATGACGGCCGATACGCTCACCGTGACGGCGCTGCACGAGGACAACATCGGTTCGTTCACGGCAGGCGGCGCCGGCACCACGCCCGGCGTCGGCTCGAGCGAGGCCACGGCCGGGTCCGTGTCGATCAACCTGATTCTGCCTGAGACCGAAGCTTACCTGTCCAACACGCACATCGGCCTCATCGGCGATTCGAGCGTCACGGCGCAGGAAGAGTCGCAAATCTGGTCCATTGCCGGCGGCGTCGCCGACGGCGGCACGGGCGGCTACGGCATCGCCATCGCCATCAACATGATCGGCTCGCCCGACAGCAACGGCGCCCCATCGAACCCCGACCTGGTGCCCACGCAACCCGACGATATGCCCGTCGAGCAGGGGGCGACTCTCGCCTTCGTGACCGATTCGACCATCACCGTGGTGGGCGGCACCTTCAGCGTGATCGCCACGAACATGGATTCGACCGACACGCCGCGCATCGTCGCCGTCACGGGGGCCGTCGGCATCGGCGATCAACCGAGCAGCACCGCCGGGGCCGGCATGCTGTCGGTGAACCTGATCCGCAACGATACGGAGGCGTACATCAATGCCGCTTCGAGCATCACCGAGGTGGCGGCGGGCCAGGGGGTCACCGATCCGGGAGCGCTGAACGTGATCGTGAACGCTCAGGATACGTCGGGCATCGTCTCCATTGGCGGAGCTGTGGGCGTCGGCGCGACCAAGAGCGTGGGCGCGGGCCTGGGGTACAACCAGATCACCTCGACGATCAAGGCGGACGTCGAGGACGCGACGCTGAGCATGACCGGGTCGCTGACGATGACGGCCAACTCCAACCAGACGATCGGCGGCGTCGTTGTGGGCATCGCCGCGGGCACCGGCACCGGCTGGGCGGCGGCGGGCTCGGTCGATGTCAACATCATCAGCAACACCATCGACGCCCACATCGCGGACGACTCCGCCGTGACGGCCGGCAGCGGCGTTTCTCTCAAGGCCACGGATACTTCGCTCATCGTGGCCATTGCCGGGGTGGTGGCGGCGTCCGTGTCCGGCTCGAGCGGCGACGGGGCGTCGATCAGCTACAACCGCATTTCGAACGGCATCGCGGCCTACATCGACAGCTCAACGGTAAGCTCCGCGGACGGCTCGATCAGCTTGCTGGCCACGTCCACGCCGGAGCTGGTGGCCGTCGGGGCGGCCGGCGCCGGCGGCAGCGGCACCAGCATCAGCGGGGCCGGCACGCTGACCATCAACTCCGTCACCAACACCGTCGATGCTCACATCACCGCCTCGACCGTGACGGCTTTCGGCGACGTGACCGACAATTCCAGCGAGGCGGCATCGATGTACGTGGCCGCGGTCTCGGTGGCCGGTTCAGCCGGCGGCAACGGCATCGGCGCCACGATTGCCTACAACTACATCGGCGGTCTGGCGCCGCTTGATCCGAACGTCATTTCGTATCAGAATGGCATCGTGGCGGGTTCCACCAACCCCAGCGTCACGGCGGACAATCCGATCGCCTTCAATACCACGATTCAATTCAGCACTCCGGACGGTTTCACCACCGGAGAGGAGTTGCTTTACCATGCGGGCGGCGGCAACAGCATCGGCGGGCTCGTCGATGGGCACACCTATTACGTCATCGTCGTCGATTCGCAGACGATCCAGCTCGCCTCGACCAATGCCAATGCCGAAGCGGGCATCGCCATTGGGGTGACGTCGTCGGGGTCGAGTTCCTCGCAGACGCTCACGCCGCTCAATACCGCGCATGCCCTGAGCGTGGACCCGTCGATCAATTCCATCGCGGGCAGCCAGATCAACCTGGTCTCCGTCGTGCAAGGCGGCGGCATTCTCACCATCAAGCCGTTCACGGGGCCGGCCATCGCGATCACTGGCGGCGACGGCGAGACCTCCCTTTTGGGTTCGTCGCCGAGCACGCAGGGCGGCATCATCACCGGATCGGCGGCCGCGAACTTGATGATCACCTCGGCCAACGACACACTGACTTTCACCTATGGCAGCACGGCGCTCAGCGTCACGCTGGCGCACGGCACCTACACGGCCGCCAACCTCGCCCAGGCGCTGCAGGTCGCCATGGACGGGGCGATCTTGGCGCAGATGGGGCTCACGACCGGCACCGAGGTCGTCTATCACGACGGCGGCGGCTCCCCGATCGACGGGCTAACCGACGGCAGCAGCTATTTCATTGTGGTTACTCCCCTGAACCAAATCGAGCTGGCCGCGACCCATGCCA
>Ga0182024_10024860_pt1 | contig 10614 bp, 7 predicted proteins | sample P32metaG_FD_120480 | JGI IMG/M metagenome (GOLD analysis project Ga0182024, IMG submission 120480) | Permafrost microbial communities from Stordalen Mire, Sweden - P3-2 metaG (Illumina Assembly) | ecosystem: Environmental > Terrestrial > Soil > Wetlands > Permafrost | place: Sweden: Stordalen...
CCTTGCCGCGTGCTTGTCCTTGCGGCTAAGGTGAGATATCTATAGCACGCGCACTTTAAAGCCTCTTATTAGGGGATCTCCCTCTTCAACAGATCCATGATCGCTATACAGTATGATTTTCTTTGGAGGAACCATGAACCTCACCGGCAACACCATCCTCATCACCGGCGGCGGCTCCGGCATTGGCCGCGGACTCGCTGAAGCCTTTCACGCGCTCGGCAATCAAGTCATCATCGCCGGCCGCCGCCAGAGTGCGCTCGATGAAACTACCGACCCCAACCCCGGCATGAAATCGCTGACGCTCGACATTGAAGATCCAGCCGCGATTCGCGCCTTTGCAACCAAAGTTGCCGAGCAGCACCCGGCCCTCAACGTGCTCATCAACAACGCCGGTATCATGCGCGCGGAAAAACTGCTCGAGCAGCAGAGCGATCTTGCCGACGCCGAAGCTATCGTCGCCACCAATCTGCTCGGGCCCATCAGACTTACCGCTGCGCTGCTGCCGCACCTGCAGAAGCAGCCAAGCGCCGCTATCATGAATGTATCTTCCGGCCTGGCATTTCTTCCGCTGGCATTCACTCCCACTTACTGCGCCACCAAGGCGGCAATTCATTCTTATACGCTCTCGCTCCGCTATCAACTTAGAGCTACTCCGATCGAAGTTCTCGAGCTTATCCCGCCTTATGTCGCTACGGACCTGATGAGCGGAGCCTCGGATCCGCGCGCCATGCCGCTTGACAAGTTCATCGCCGAAGTAATGGAGATTCTGAAGGCAGAGCCTACACCGCCCGAGATCTGCGTCGAGAACGTCAAGCCTCTCCGCTTCGCAGCCGAGAGCGGCAAATTCGACGGGATATTTCAGAGTCTGAACGCTGCAAGGGCAGACGTTCATTGACACAGTGCAAGGCACACCTCTAAGAGGCGCAAACCATCATTTGCAGGTTTTTCCGTTCAGAGTGAATGCCGCCGGCGGCAAATTGTCGCCGCTATAGTTCGCCGTGAAGCCAATGCCTTGCAGGATTCCGCCCGCAGGCAGTGCGCCATTAAAGGATGCATTGGTCACAGTGACCTTTTCTCCACTCTGACTCTCGACGCCGCTCCAGAAGCTGGTGACTTGCTGACTACCGGCGAAGGTCCATGCAAGAGTCCAACTGGTCAAGTCGGTCGATCCGGTATTCTCAATCTCGATCTCCGCCTGAAAACCTCCGTCCCAGGACTTATCGACTGCGTAAGTCACATGACACGCCAGCCCGCTCTGCTTCCCTGCCGTCTCTGCTGTCACCTGCGTCGATGCGCGAGACTTGCCCAGAGCATCGTCTGCCATAACTACGTAATAGTAAGTGGTGGACGGAACGAGATTGCTGTCGGTAAAGGCCGGAGTAGTTAAACCCATACCCACTCGATTTGCGGCGCCCGGAGTAAAGCCCGGAACCGTTCCCCGGAATACACGATAAGTCACTGGGCAGTTTACCGGCGGAGTAACCTGAGCCCAGTCTAGCTGGATCTCCAAAGAGGACAGAGTGACAGCCGCCAGGCTCACGGGCGCGGGTGGCACAATCCGGCATGGTCCGCCGCCGTCGAGGCTGTCAAGCGGAAACTGTATCGCTTCGAGTGCCTGCTGCTTGAGCGAGTTCAAGGGTATCTCATCGTATTGGTTATCGAGAAGCCCGTAATTGTCCTCGCCGTTCAACGCCCAATAAGTCCAGCTGATTGCCGGTTCATTGGCGAGAAAGCTGGTTAGTACCGAGAACCATTGTCCCTGGCTTCCTGCGATATTGCTTTCTATTTCACCGCTGTTGTTGCTGGTTCCAAATTCGCCCATCCACACGGGAGCGATGTTATCCAAGCTGAGGTACGCCCACTGCTTCTTCCAGACAGCCGCGAGGCTCGCGCTGGTGGTGGCCTTTGTAAACCATGGCTGCGGGTATAGGTCAGGGCCGTAATCGTGCGCCGAGTAGATAAGCCGTCCGTTCACAGAGAGCTTGACTGGATACTTTGCCGCGCCTTCGAGATTCCCTCCCTGCCACCCGCAACTGTTGTTATAGCAGTCATTGCCCTCGACAAAAATAAGCAGGCCGGGATTGATTTTCAAGATAGATGTCGCGGCTCTTGTGGCCGCTGCCGGCCAGTTCTGCGCCTTGTCCGATGTGGGACAGCCGTGTGACATGGTATCGCCCGTCCAGCACGCGCCGGTCCTGGCTTCGCCCACAAGCAGGTGAGGCTCATTGCGCAGATCCATGCCGATCACAACCGGATTCCCCTCGGCGTCGGTGAAATTCTTGTAGCGGCTCGCAAGCATCTGCCAGTCGCCGATCCATTTGCTCTCGCTATAGGCCCCCGTGTACCACAATCCATTCGCTTCATTGCTATCGCCAGCCTCGGAGCGGTGATTGTCAAGGATGACTTTCAGGCCCGATGCGCCCGCGGCATCGATAATCTTGTCCATTATCTCGATCGCGTTCAACCCGGTCAGGTCGGAGTTGATTGGTCCCGTGCCGTTGTACATTCCGATCGCCGAGGGCACAATAGGCTGCTCGACCATTTGGTTTGAATAAGGAAGCCGGATCGTGTTATATCCGAGAGCCTTGATCGTCGAAATGATCGTGTGGAAATCCTGATCGTAAAGTCCGTGAACGACCTGGTCTGTAGTTTCGAATCCATACCAGTTGATGCCGGCGATCCTTACCGGCTTGCCCTGCGCATCGAGAATTTGGTTGCCTGCGGTGTGCCAATAGCCCGAGCCTTGCGCCAAAGTTGACAGCGGCAGGCAAAGGCCCGCAACAGCGGCAATTAAAGCAGCCGGGAATTTGAGAGAAGGATGCATTTGAGTCCACCGGACAGTCGAATCGTAAGTTCGATTTTGTGGGTTGGAAGCTGCTTCACGTGAGCTGATCGGTCGATGTGTACGCTCATCTTATCGCCGCTCGTTGACACAAGTACATCACACGTTTGAGTCACTTTGCTGATTAGTTCGAGCCATAGCGCCCCTGAAAACTGTGGGTGCGGCCGACTCGGAGTGATCGGACAGATTTGCTCGCGCTCGCAGTCGTCCGGAAACGAGATCATCGGTGGAGCACGTTTCTCGGATATCGGGCGCCTTGACAGCCGGACTCTGAAACGCTAGAAGTGGTGTGCCCGGTCAATTGGAATTCCGCGGTCCGCGACTGCCGGTTGGATGTGCCAGGCCCGACGGCCAGGCCGAATTGCTGAGGGGATTAGTTCCCCGGAAAGGGGGATGCAGCATGGAGGGGAACATGTTTTCGCGTCGTGCATTTCTGAAAACAACCGCGGGCGCGGCGGGCGCGGCGCTGGTTCCCGGCGCAATCCGCCTTGAGGCGGAGCCATCGCTCAAGGCCGCGCTGGCAGCGGCTCCCAGCGACCGCGTGCGATTTGGCATTGTCGGCATCGGCATGGAGGGCAGCGGCCTGCTCTCGACCGCGATTCAACTGCCGGGCGTGGAGTGCGTGGCCGCCGCGGATCTCTACGATGGCCGTCACGACCTGGCCAGGGAAATCGTCGGCAAGCCGATCCGCACCACGCGACGCTATAAGGAACTGCTCGACGCGAAAGATATCGACGCTATCTTGGTTGCCGTGCCGGACCACTGGCACAAACAGGTGGTGGTCGATGCGCTTGCCGCCGGCAAGGACGTCTACTGCGAGAAGCCCATGTCGCACAATCCTGCCGATGGACTGGAGATGGTAGCGGCGCAGAAGAAGACAGACCGCATTGTGCAGATTGGCGCGCAGCGGACGAGTTCGGTTCTATGTCAAAAGGCCCGTGAACTTATCGCCCAGGGAGCTATCGGGGAGATGAACCTGATCGAGGCGACTTATGGGCGCAACGATCCAACCGGCGCCTGGGAGTATCCTCCTCCGCCGGACCTTTCGCCCGACAATCTCGACTGGGATACGTGGCTGGGCACCGCGCCGAAGAAGGCCTTCGATCCACTTACTTTTGCGCGCTGGCGCTGTTGGAAGGAGTACGGAACCGGAGTAGCCGGAGACCTGCTGGTTCATCTCATCAGCGGCATGCAATTTGTTCTCGGCATCAATGAATTCCCGCGGCGCGTATCTGCCTTCGGTGGCATCTATCGCTGGAAGGACGGCCGCAACATGCCGGATGTGCATCCCATTTTGTTCGAATACGGCGACATACCGGTGTACATGCGGCTGAGCCTCGGGTGCGAGTCGACTGAGGTTACCCGTTTTCAGGGCTCGAAAGGAAGCATTGAGCTGCGCGAATTCAGCGTGACTTATGTGCCTCAAGCTGGTGTTGACTTATCGCCGAGTTACTATACTGGCTCTTACCCGGCGCGCCTGCGAGAGGCATATGTCAAGCAATGGCATGAGGAGCACGATCCTGTTCCTGGAAAAGAACCGGCGCCTGAGAGCATTACTTACAATGGCAACGACTATGACGATCTGAAGCCGCACCTATGGAAATTCTTTGAAGCGGCACGGTCTCGCCAGCCTGTTCCGCAGGATACGGTCTTCGGCCACAACGCCGCGCTTGCTTGCCATCTGGCCAACGAGTCTTACTTCCGCAAGACACCCGTGTATTGGGACGCGTCATCGGAAACCATCAAGTCGATTGGATAAGTTAGAAGGAGCTTGAATCGCGTGAGAATTCAGAAAACTTGTTTGGCCTCGTTAATTGTCGCCGCACTTACTTTTGCCGGCTTCCTGGCCCATGCGCAGGAAGCCGGCAAATCTGTGCCGGCAGCCGATACCGCATCGGCGGCAAGCTTTCTGGGGCGGTGGGATCTTACGCTCAAAGCGCCCGACCGCGAGTATCCTTCGTGGATCGAGATAGCCAATAAGGATGGGCAGTTGACCGCCCGGTTTGTCAGCCGGTGGGGCAATGCACGGCCGCTTCCAAAGATCGACATACATGGAACTCATATCATGTTTGTATCTCCCAAAGAAGAGGAAGATCGCAAGGATGACATGGTGTTTGAAGGTTCGCTCGATGGCAATACCCTCTCTGGCACAACAACGGGCCAGGATGGAGCGCGGTGGACCTGGACAGGAGTTAGAGCTCCCCTGCTCGACAGGCCTAAGTCTCCGAAATGGGGCAAGCCGGTCCAGTTATTCAACGGCAAAGATCTGCAAGGCTGGGAGATGAGTCATTCGGGCCCGCCGTCCTGGACTGTGAAGAACGGCGATCTTGAGAGCCCCGGAAACGGACCTGAGCTGATCGGCAACTACAAGTTCCAGGACTTCAAGTTACACATTGAGTTCAACTGCGGCAAAGATTCGAACAGCGGAGTATATCTACGTGGCCGATACGAAACGCAGATAGAGACTGAATCGGAGTCGGAGCCGCCAAGCCATCACACCGCGGGAATCTATGGATTCATTGCGCCGTCGCCGGAGCAGCCGCGCAAGCCGGATGTTTGGCAGACCTTCGACATCACGCTCATTGGCCGCAGAGTTACCGTGGTGCAGAATGGCAAGAAAGCAATCGACAACCAGGAGATCCCTGGCATTACAGGAGGCGCGCTTGACAGCAATGAAGCTCTCCCCGGACCGCTCTACCTGCAGGGCGGAGAGAAGGGACACGTTTTGTTTCGCAAGATCGTGATTACTCCCGCGAAGTAGTTCGGTTGGATGGTTGGGAGCTGAAACGCAGGTCCTTCGCTGCGCTCAGGATGACAGTGTTGCGGTGGGTTGACTCAGACCGAGAAGCAGGTCCTTCGACTCCCCCTTCGCGTTGCTCAGGGTCGCTCAGGATGACAGCATCGATGGGGCGACTGGCAAAGGCTGTAAGTTCTTTGTTTCGATGGGTCGAATGCGGTTTTTTTGACCTAACACCTTTCTTTCTGAGCGGTTTGCGGCAAAAGTGGGGGAGGGGTGGGTGTTTGTTGAGGGGTACAGACCGGGCACATCCCTGAAAGGTTGGACCAGCCCCCGGCTGACCTGACTTGCTCGCCTCTTAATTATGGTGCGCCTTCGATGGGAATTAATCGGCAAATTTGCATGAGGGATTTGCCCAATCGTTTGTATGAGTTGGAGAAATTATGGACTGGCGGGCCTTGACAGGAAACTGTGAACGGGGAGCGCGAAGAATGGGGCACCCAGCCAGAAGGCAAGACGCAGGTCCTTCGACTTGCTTCGCTCGCTCAGGATGACAGTAGTTTGGGGGTGCTGCCGGCCGATTGAGATTTGTGGTTTCCCAGGTCTCAAAGTCGAGACCTGGGGCACCCAGCTTCGTTCAGGATCGAGCGACCGGAACACTAGCTTCGCGCATCGGTGCTGTGCTTGCGGAAGACCACCTTCAATTCCCGGCGCCAGTGTTCGGTGACGGCAATCATTTCCCACTCGACCTCAGGCGAGAGGTAGCGCAGCACCGGCTCGTTGGCGGGGTGAATGCGCAGGGCGGGTGCGGCCAGCAGCAGGCGCGGAGGGAGCGGTGAAACCTCCGCCGCGGCAAAGTATCCCTGGCGCTCAAAGGCAGACAGCGGCCGGCCGCCTGCATTGCCCGCGGCCGGTTGGCGATCGGCATTCAACGCGCGCACTCTGATCCAGTAGTCGAGCGCCTGCAGGGGCAGGTGCAGATCCTCGTCGGCCTTGAGTTCAATCACCGCCAGGCGCCCGCGGCGGTCAAGCGTGAGCAGGTCCAACATGCCGCGGTCGCCGCTCGATAGCGCCGGCACCTGCGAATAGATCACGTCGCCGCGAAGTCCCGGCAGCAGATCGGCAATGTCGTCGCGCAGCCTGGATTCGAGCCAGCGTTCCGGTTGCAGCCGAAAGAGCGCATCGGTGCGCATGCCGTCAGCGTGCCGGCTCAGGAACAGCCGCGCAAACAACTCGCGGCATGCTTCCTTATTTTCATCGGTCAGCGGCGTCTCGTTCGCGCCTGCGCCAAAGCTCACCTCGTCTTCGCGCGCAAACGAGTGAGCCGCAACGCCGTGGCGCACGCGCGCAAACTCCAGGCCGTGCAGCAGCAATGCCACTTCAGCAGCCGAACGGGGATGGATCTCAACACGTCCGCGCGACTCAGGGGCCACCAGCGCCAGCAGCCGGTCGATTCCAGCCTGGCAGCGCTCCACGGCTGCTGCCGCATCGAACGCATGCACCAGCCGCGACTCAAGATTTCCCGTATCGCGAAAATCCACCAGCGCCAATTCTTCACTTCGTTCGTCAAGCGTATAAAGCTGAAAGTCCGCGGCGGCGTGATTCAGCCACGCCATGCGCTCGGCGGTGGTGCGCCACGCTCCGGCCGGCACAATCACCTTGAGCCCGCCAAAGTGCCGGCGTCCAGCCGTCGCCGCGGCGACCCGGCAATGATCCAGCCACAAGATTCCGATCGTCAGAATCCCGTCCACCATTGCCGCCGATTCCGCCGCGCCCACTCCGATCGCCGCGTCGGCAGCGGGGCCCCGCAGCAGCCGCCCGCGCACATAGGCTGGACCGAAACTGTGCTCGAGATCCATCGCCGAGCGCAAGCCGTCGACCTTCGCGCCGAGGAAACTGCGCTCCAGCGCGCGAGCCAGCAGCTTTTGATAATTGCGCCGGGCGGCGTCGCGTGCGGTGGGGGTGCGGCGGTCGCTGGTGGGCACAAGCTCCAGCGCCTGCGGCTTGGCCGCGCCCATGCGGCGAGTCATCAGGCGCAGGCATTGCGCGCGCTCCTGCACCTCCACAACCGAGCGCACCAGGTTGCGCTCCTCGCTCCACAACTGCAGCAGGCAGCGCCCATGCGACTCGGTCACCGAGTAGCGCGCCGTGCGCATGTCAAACAGGATGCGCCCATCCTCAAGCAGCGCGGCGGCCGAATGTTCCAGCAGGTATTCTTCGATTCGCTTTGCCAGGCGATCCGCTGGCGTGGCAGCCGCGGCGCCTTCGCCCGCAGCCATCGCGCCGCCTACCAGCCCTGGCGCGTGCGCAGGCTGGTGATGTGCGCAGTGTGATGGAGCGAATGCCACGCATACAGCGCCAGCGACGTGGCCAGGTTCTGCCGGCCCATTGCGGGGTGAACGAACCCCTTCGCAAAGTCTTCTTCTGACAGCGTAGAGAGCAGGGCAACCCAGCGCACATGCAGCCCGGCGATCAGCGCGAGCGAAACGTCGATGGGCTGTGAGCGCGCGTCGGCCAGGTTGGCCCAGGCGGCCTCGTCATAGGGCTTGATGGCGGGCCAATCCTCGGTGAGCGCCCACTTGAATCGCATATAGGAGTTGGCGTGGCTGTCGAAGACGTGATGCACCACCTGGCGCACAGTCCAGCCGCCGTCGCGATAGGGCGTTTCGAGCTGGGATTCGCTCAGGCCGCCGGTGGCCGCGCGCAGCCGCTCAGGCAGCAGGCGCAGCGTTTCCATTTGCGCGGCGCGAGCCTCCACCGAGCTGCTGGAGGGAGCAGTAAAGCGGCCAACGGGAAAACGGAGGTCGTCCAACTCGGTCATGGAGTTTTATCAATCATGACGCCTTGCACGCTTCCCGCCCAGGGCCTGGCAGCAAGCCTTCAATTGGAGCCACGCGAACGCGCCCCGGCCCCTACTTTCCTGATGCGCTGGGGCCGGGCGCGTCTTACGCGTGGTGGTGATGGTGATGATGGTGGTGGTGGTGTTTCACGGCGCCGAACGCCGGGCTGGCAAACACCATCAAAAGCAGGGTGGCAAGGATCAACTTCTTCATAGCCCGAATGTAGCACGAACTTGTGCGGCGCGGAAGAGGGCGCGCGCGCGCCGCATCAAGAGAGGAAACGGATGGGAGCACTCCAGACAACCAACTCTCTGATCGTACGATGTCGTTCCAGAACTGGGTGCCCCACCCTCCGCGCGCCTTTGTACTTGCGCGTAGGGTGGGATACCTCGGCACCACATCGCCACCCAAACCAGAATTAGATCGCCGTCCAAAAAAACGGCGTAAACTTGAAAGTACGATGAATCTTCCTCCCCCCGCTCCCCGCCCCAGCCACAAGCGCTTTTTTCTTGACAAGTTTGGCCTCACCGAGCGGCTGCTGGAGCGCTGCCTGGGCGAGGCGCTGGCTGCCGGCGGCGACTACGCCGACCTCTACTTCGAGTCGGTCACGGCGACCGCGCTCGGCGTAGACGAGCAGATCGTGAAATCCGCCAGCCAGGGGACGAGCGCCGGCTGCGGCATCCGCGTGATCTCGGGTGAGCGCACCGGCTACGCCTACACTGACAATCTGAGCGCCGACCGGCTGCTGCACGCCGCGCGCACCGCGGCAATGATTGCGTCCGGGCCGGCCACGCAGATGGTGCAGGGGTTCACCGAGGCGCCCAACGCCGACCTTTACCCTGTGCCGCTCGGCGGATTCGACCTCGACCTGGCCGCGCGGCTTGAGCTGATCCTGCGCGCCGATCGCGCCGCTCGCGCCTTTTCGCCGGCAATCGTGCAGGTGCGGCCAAGCTACAGCGAAGAACTGCGCCGCATCCTGATCGCCGGGTCCGACGGCGCATTTGCCAGCGACACCCAGCCACTGTGCCGGCTCAACGTGTCGGTCATCGCCAAAGAGGGCGCCGTCACCACGCGCGGCTATGCGGGCGCCGGCGGCCGTGCCGGCCTGGAGCAGTTTGTCGGGACAAAGAGCCCGGAAACGCTGGCCTACGAAGCGGCGCGCGGAGCGGTGTTGCAGCTTGGCGCCGTGCCCGCGCCGGCCGGCGAGATGCAGGTGGTGCTCGGCCCCGGCTGGCCCGGCGTGCTGCTCCATGAGGCGGTGGGGCACGGGCTTGAGGCCGACTTCAACCGCAAGAAGACATCGGCTTTTGCGGGGCTGATCGGGCAGCAGGTCGCCAGCTCCAAAGTCACCGTGGTCGACAACGGCACCATGGAGGGCCGCCGCGGCTCGCTCAACGTGGACGACGAGGGATCGCCCACCCAGGAGACGGTGCTGATCGAGAACGGAGTGCTGCGCGGCTACCTTACCGACAAGCTCTCCGCGCGGCTCACCGGTGCGGCCAACACCGGCTCGGGCCGCCGCGAGAGCTACCAGTCGATCCCCATGCCGCGCATGACCAACACCTACATGCTGGCCGGCGACGACGCGCCCGAAGACATTCTGCGCTCGGTCAAGCGCGGCCTCTACGCAGTCAATTTCGGCGGCGGCCAGGTAGACATCACCAATGGCAAATTCGTCTTTTCGGCGTCGGAGGCGTACCTGATCGAGGACGGCAAAGTCACCGCGCCGGTGCGCGACGCCACGCTGATCGGCAACGGCCCCGAGGCGCTGAAATACGTCTCGATGGTCGGCCACGATCTCAAGCTCGACGAGGGCATCGGCACCTGCGGCAAAGACGGCCAGAGCGTGCCCGTAGGCGTGGGGATGCCGACCATCAAGCTTGACCGGATGACGGTGGGGGGAACGGGGCGATAACCGGGAAAGGACAAATTGATGCACATCGCGGATGTGAAGCAGTTTGTCTCGTGCCCTGACGGAGCGCGACGATATTCATGGACGACAATGGCCGCCGCCGACGCGCTAGAGCATATTGATAAATAGTGTAGACCGATGTTGGCAATACTGCGACGACACAGCGATGCAAAGCCATATACTGATTGAGCCTCTGCGCTCGACTGGATTCGCGCAGCATGCGTTCGCTCACCCCAATGTCACTTTGAGCACAGCCGCATAATCAACCGCAGGTTTATATGGC
>Ga0182024_10024861_pt1 | contig 10614 bp, 9 predicted proteins | sample P32metaG_FD_120480 | JGI IMG/M metagenome (GOLD analysis project Ga0182024, IMG submission 120480) | Permafrost microbial communities from Stordalen Mire, Sweden - P3-2 metaG (Illumina Assembly) | ecosystem: Environmental > Terrestrial > Soil > Wetlands > Permafrost | place: Sweden: Stordalen...
GTGCCGGCCGGAGGATCTTTCGACTCCGCGGTGATATGCGCCAGCCGCAGTGCTTCGTGGTTGGCCACGCCATAATGTCCGGTGGTGTGCGTCAACCAGACTGGATTATGGGGCGAGACCTTATCCAGGTCGGAGGCGAGGATGTAGCGGCGCTCTGCTAACTTGCCTTCATCCCATCCGGCGCCCGTGAGCCATTCTCCTGGCTTTAATTTGACGGCTGCGAGCCGGACCCGGTTCACCACTTCGCTCACGGTTGCGGCATCACTCAGGCTCACGGAGTAGAGCTCATCGACTCCGCCGGTTGCGATGTGAGCATGGGTGCCAATTAATCCGGGTGTCGCGGTTCTTCCCTGCAGATCGATGATGTTGGTTTTGGGCCCGGCAAGCGGCCGGATTTGCTGGTCTGAACCTACGGCGATTATCTTTCCCTGGCGGATGGCGACCGCCTGGGCAATCGAGTCGTGGGGATCGACGGTCAGGATCTTGCCGTGGACCAGAATTAAATCAGCAGGTAGTTGTGCGGAAGCAGACAAAACAGACAGCAGGCAGGCGATCGCTAGGACGGTTTTGTGCATGAGGGTGAGAACACTCTAACGAATCTTTAGCCAGATTGCGCCCTTGGCGTGAGCGGGATCGACAACTTTCCTCGCTGGGTAATGACGATTCGTCCCTCGGCCACCAGACGTCTTGCAGCGGGGGAAGAGTCTGCGTGAGAAACGAGAGATACCGCAGATCTCTCCACTACGCTACGCTCCGGTCCTAATGACAAAGGCGGTCGGGAGGCATGGTAGCCCACTCTACGCCAAAAACGGGCGTAGAATGGGGCACCCAAAGCCTTGGTTGCCGGTGCAGAGAAGACGGGTCATTCCTTTCTCGACTCGCCTCCGCGAGTGGGCTGCTCGAGATGACAATTCTGTTGTTGGGTGGACTTCGGTTTTTCCAGTCACCCTGGAAATGCTACCTTGCATTACAAACAGAATTGTCATCTCGACCGGAGCGTAGCGTAGTGGAGAGATCTGCGGTTTCTGCTCCAGGTCGCCTCTAAGCACTCGGGATTAATCTCCATCATCTTCCGGCATCACAAGGTCAGCTTCAGTGCAATCGATTTCCCAGGTCTTGAGAAGCTTGGAGATGATGGCGAAAGAAAAGCCCGCACCCACTAAGCGGCGAATCAGACGTGCTGTTTGCTTTTCGTCTTGCGGCTTCGCAATGCGCTTGCGCGCGATATAACGCCGGGCCAGATCTTCTTCGCTCACCTGGGCGTAGGCAGTCTCGATGGTGCTGGCAACCAGCTCACCTTGAACGCCCTTGCGGCTTAACTCCTGTTGCACGCGGCGCTTGCCGAAGCTCTGGTTTTCCTGGCGCAGCCGGGTGTAGGTAGAGGCGAAAGCGGGATCGTCCAGATAACGCTGATCCAGGAGGCGCGTGACCACGGCCTCCACCTTGGTTGCCCCCGTCTCTCCCTGCTCGACCCGGCGGCTCATCAGCCGTTTGAGTTCAGCCACTGTGCGCATCTGCCGTGCCAGCGCCCCAACGGCGTACTGGTAGAGAGCTGCCTCGTCGAGCGGTTCTGGCTTCTTGCGCGCCTGGAAGGGCATACGAGCCTCAAAGGCCGAGTAGGCGTCGATTGGTTTCGCGATCAGCCTGCGCGCCGGCGAAGTCATCGAAGGCGCGCTCGGTGACCCGGATAATATGGTCGCGAATGAAAGGTGCACCTTCACGCGCTCCATCTTCCGGATGCTTCAGAGCGCACTCCCACTCCATGACTGCCCAACCGGGAAAGTCATACTGGGCCAGCTTGCTGAAGATGCCGCCAAAATCGACCTGCCCATCGCCCAAGGAGCGAAAGCGGCCCGGACGGTCGATCCAATCCTGATATCCACCGTACACGCCCGACCTCCCGGTGGGATTGAACTCCGCATCCTTCACGTGGAAGGCACGGATGCGCTCGTGGTAGATGTCGAGGAAGGCCAGGTAGTCAAGCTGCTGCAAGACGAAGTGGCTGGGGTCGAACAAAATATTTGCCCGGGGATGCCCGCCGACCGCTGCCAGGAATCGCTCGAAGGTGACTCCATCATGGAGGTCTTCGCCAGGATGGATCTCAAAGCACAGATCAACGCCTGACTCTTCGAAAGCATTGAGGATTGGTTTCCACCGCCGCGCGAGTTCTCCGAAGGCCTCGTCGATCAGCCCGGCCGGCCGCTGCGGCCAGGGATACATATATGGCCACGCCAACGCTCCCGAGAAGGTCGCGTGTGCCGTGAGCTTCAGATTCCGGCTGGCCTTGGCTCCCATGAGCAATTGTTGGGTCGCCCACTCCTGCCGGGCCTTCGGGTTGCCTGCCATCTCCGGCGGGGCAAAGGCGTCAAACTGGAGATCGTACGCAGGATGCACCGCGACCAGCTGCCCCTGCAGATGAGTAGAGAGCTCGGTCAACTGCAGGCCCAGACCGCTGAGCATGCCGAGTATCTGATCGCAATAGGCCTGGCTCTCGGCAGCCTGTTTGAGGTCAAAGAGACGCTGATCCCAGGAAGGGATCTGTATGCCCTTGAAGCCGAGTCCCGCGGCCCACCTGGCTATATCTTCCAATTTGTTGAAGGGCTTCTGGTCAGCGGCAAACTGGGCCAGGAAGATTGCCGGCCCCTTAACAGTTTTCATAGGAGACACTCACTCATTTCGTGGAAACTCATTTTTGCAGACCGACCCATCCTGCGCGGCTGTTGGTCACGGCACGCTCCACAAAGGCCATGCTGCGCACGCCCTCGCGGATGCCAGGTACCAGCTCGCTCAGTTGGGCCGACGGATCGCTGAAGCGGGCGCGAACGGCAGTCGCGAAGTCGCGATAGATGTTAGCAAATGCTTCGACCAGTCCCTCGGGATGGCCCATGGGCAGGCGGAAATCGGCACGCGTGGAGGGCGAGAGATAGTCGCCGGCGGCATGCAGGGTTTGACTCGGCTTCCCTACCCAGTTCAGATGCAGGTAGTTGGGATTCTCCTGCCACCAGTGGAGGCCGCCCTTTTCACCGTAGAGATGAAGCTGCAGATCGTTGCGATCACCGGCGGCAATCTGGGAGACAAACAACACTCCCGGAGCCCCATTGTCGAGCTTGAGCAGTACGTTGCAATCATCGTCCAGCGACCGGCCGGCGACTACCGAGGAGAGGTCGGAGCAGATCTCCACTACCTCGCGGCCGCTCACATACTCCAGCAGGTTGAATGCGTGCGTGCCGATATCGCCGATGGCTCCGCCTAAGCCCGACTGGGCCGGGTCAGACCGCCACACCGCCTGCTTGTGACCGGTGGTCTCGAGCGAATTGCTCAGCCAGCCTTGCGAATATTGCACCACCGCCTTGCGGATCTTCCCCAGCTCGCCACCGCGAGCCATCAGGCGCGCTTCGCGCACCAACGGGTAGCCGGTGTAGGTGAAGGTCAACCCATAGAGCAGCCCGGTGCGCCGGACCACGGCTTCCAGTGACTGCGCCTCTTTCAGGGTTGCGGTCGCAGGCTTGTCGCTCATCACATGAAAACCATGCTCGAGGGCAGCAACCGCGATGGGCAGGTGGAGATGATTGGGAGTGACAATGCAGACGAAGTCGATCGGGTCTTTCCGCTGGCTCTCCCGCTCCATCATCTCCTGATAATTTGTGTAGGCGCGATCAGGGCTTATGCGGTAGGTCACGCCTGCCTGGCGCGATCGTTCCGCATCCTGACTGAACGCTCCGGCCACTAATTCGATGGCTCCATCCAACTCAGCCGCCATGCGATGCACGGGACCAATAAAAGAGCCCGCGCCACCACCCACCATCCCCATGCGAAGACGTCTACCCTGTTGCTCCATCTTAATTTTTCGCCCTCTGGATCTACCCAAGACAGATGTCCTGGGCCATTTTCAGCCGCCCCTTGCGGGACTGCACCTATGAAGCGAATTGGTCTCAATCCGCCGTGCTCCATGCTAATGCATTTTTAGTTTTGCGAGGCGAGAGTCAGGCTTGAATGAAACCGCGTTGGGCGACGGCAATGTTGCCTCGCGATAAGTTTTTCACCAGGTACATCATCTGGTCCGCAGCGCCGATGATCTCCTGGATCGAGCTGCCGTCCTCGGGATAGCTGGCAATTCCGAAACTGGCCATCATCTGTAGCTCGAGTCCTTCGGATAACAGATATCGTGTATCGCGCAATGAGTGCAAGAGCCGCTGGGTCACCTCGAGCGCCGCGTCCTTTCCCGTCTGCGGCAAGAGAACAATGAATTCGTCGCCGCCATAGCGAAACGCCGAGTCGATGCCCCGGACATTGTGCTTGATGGTCCTGGCAATCTCGGCCAGCAGCCGGCTGCCGGTCAGGTGGCCGTGCAGGTCATTGACCCGCTTAAAGTGGTCCAGGTCGATAAAGATCAGGCTGAACGGGAGACTGAAGCGGCGGGAGCGTTCGAGCTCGCTCTCGGTGACGGAAAACAGGTGCCGCGAATTGAACAGCCCGGTGCAATCGTCGGTAATGGTCAATTCCTGAATGCGCTCCACGGCGCGCACATTTTGGATGGCGATCGCAGCGTAGTCGCACAGTACACGGAGAAAGGCCATGGTTTCATCCGTCAGAGTGGCTGCGCGATAGTTCAGCAATTCGATGACACCCAGGGTGCGATCTCTCGAGCGCAGGGGTATGCAGATCGCGCACCGTACGGGAGAGGCGGGCGTGGCGCCCGAAGGCAGAGCGAAACGGGGGTCGTTGCCGGGTTCCGACACGATCACCGGCTCTCCATGCTGCGCGACCCAGCCGGCAATGCCCTCTCCAATGTCGACACGAAGGTTGCGGTCACCGGACGACTTGCCTGCGGCGACCGCGTAGTAGAGGTTCTGGTGCTCTTCGTCCACGATGAGCAAGGACCAGGATTCCGGCTCGAAAAATTGCTCCATCTGTTGCATGATGGCGCCCAGAATGGAATCCAGGTCGAGCGAGGAGGTCAGCGCACGCGCTACATCATGAAAGACCCGCAGGTCTTTGGGCAATGGCGGACGCTCTGGGAAGGATCCATCGACCATTTCGAGATAGAGCCGGGCTTCTGGCTGCCTCTAGCCTCCGATATGCACCATGCTGCGTGAAGGTTTCAGAAAGCCGGGCTCGCCGATATGGTGGCGCGCCTCCTTGGTTTCTACCGTCTTCTGAATGAAGCCAACGAGGTCGCCGTCTGAGCCGCCACGGGCCAGTACGCCGTAGAGATCATGATCGAAGTGGGAAAAGAGGCAGGTGCGGATCTTACCATCGGAAGTGAGACGGATACGGCTGCACGCGCCGCAAAAGGCCTGCGAAACCGGCGCGATGATGCCAATTTCTCCGACCCCATCGTCGAAGGTATAGCGGCGGGCGGTTTCAGCCGGATTGTTGGCGGCCAAGGCCACCAGCGGTCGAAAGCTGTTGAGCTTGTCTACGACCTCCTGCAGCGGAACAACCACATCCGGTGTCCATAAGCGGTCCTCTTCGAGCGGCATAAACTCGATAAAGCGAACGATCACGCCTTCCTCTCGTGCGAAGCGGGCGAAGGGAACGATCTGGTCGTCGTTGAAGCCTCGCAACAGTACACAGTTCACCTTGACCGGACCCAGCCCGGCACGCTGGGCGGCTCGCACTCCGGCAAGTACCTTTTCGAAGCTGCCCGGAACCCGGGTGATGCGCGCAAAGGTTGCCGGGTCGACGGCATCCATGCTGACGGTAATCCGGCTGAGCCCGGCGCGCGCAAGTGGAGCAGCCATGTCAGCCAGGAGATGTCCATTGGTGGTGACGGCAAGGTCCAGCGGGTCCCCGGCCGAATTGGTACGGAGCTCAGCAAGTTGGGCCACCAGCGAATCAATGTCTTTGCGAAGCAGCGGCTCGCCGCCAGTCAGCCGTACCTTTTGAATGCCCAGGCTGACGAAGACCCGGATCATGCGCAGGTAATCCTCCATTGCCAATTCGGCAAATTGGGCACCCTCGGACCCAGTACGGCAATACACGCACTTGTAGTTGCATCGGTCGGTGATGGAGACACGCAGATCGGTGATGGTGCGTCCGAACTTGTCTTTTAGTGAAACAGTAGGCAGGGGATCGCGGAGGCCCGTCGCCGGGTTGAGGAGAGCGGCCGAAGTGTGCGAGTCCATCGACAACATGGGAAAGCAGCTCCAAAGTACGACTGCGACCTTTGATGCGCGAACCTATCGATTCCGGCCTTTGCCGTGAGGTGGGGCCGAGACAGGTTCCGTATCCTTATGACAATTAGAGCATTTTTGTGCCTTTGCCGTGCAAGCCGGGCAAGCGCCCGACCAGCCGGGGAACGATCCAGCGGGGGAAGAAATGCTCTAAACCGTGCCGGGACAGCAACTCCGGGCTTCCCAATGCCCCAATCCTGCACTATAGTCAGTTAAATCAATGGATACTCCGATCGAGACGAAATCACAAGTTCAACACGGAACAGCAGGATTTCCTTCTTCCTCCGGTAAGTCTTTTAACGGGTTCTTCAGCGGAGACAAGCGCTGGAATTTCCGCAAAAACGACCTCATCGACGCGCGCGCCCGGCGGCTCTTCGAGACCACGGCCTATGCCTGCGAGAACGATGCTTATCCTTTTCAGATTCCCTTAGAAGGACGAACCGGCCCCCAGGTGAAGGCGGACGGGCACTCGATGCTGATGCTGTCGTCCTATGACTACCTGGGATTGATTGGCGATCCGCGGATCGACGCAGCAGCCATTGAAGCAATCAGGAAGTACGGCACCGGTACCGGGGGAGCTCGCCTGCTTACCGGAACCACCGACCAGCACATCCTCATGGAGCAGGACCTCGCCGCCTATAAAGGAACGGAAGCGGCCATCACCTTCAGCTCAGGCTATATGGCGAATGTGGCGGTGCTGGGCGCGCTGCTGGGTCCAGCGGATCGCGTGATCATGGATTCGCTTTGCCATCGGAGCCTTACGGATGCGTGCCGGTTCGCCGGAGTGCAGTTGCAGCGGTTCCGGCATAATGATGCTTCCTCGTTGCGGCAGGAACTGCAAAACGGAGCCCAGGCCAACCGTACCCTGGTTATCTCGGACGGCGTTTTTTCGATGGACGGAGACGTCTGCCATCTGCCTGAGATTCTGGAGGTGAAGAAGGAATTCGGCTTCTTCCTGCTGGTCGATGAATCGCATGCTTCCGGGGTGATTGGAGCTTGTGGCCGCGGAACCGATGAACATTTCGGCATAGCTACGGAGGAGGTAGACATCTGGACTGGTTCGCTGGCTAAGTCCATTCCCTCCACCGGTGGTTTTGCCGCCGTTTCGCAGGAACTTGCGATCTACCTTCAACATGGAGCGTCGCCGTTTATTTTTTCAGCGGCTTTGAGTCCGGCTGCGGTGGCCGCGATCCGTGAAGGTCTGGCGATTTTGCACCAGGAGCCTGAGCGGGTGGCAAAAATCAAGCACAATGCGGACTTTCTGCGGAGCGGTCTCTGCTCGCTCGGGTATGACACTGGTTTGTCGGAAACAGCGGTTATTCCGGTCATCCTGAACGACGAGACCACCACTGGGTTGTTTGCCCGGCGCCTTCGCGACCATGGCGTTCTGGCCACGCCTGTGCTTTTCCCGGCTGTTCCCCAGGATTCAGCTCGGCTCCGGCTTTGCGTAACCGCCGCGCATACCCAGAGCCATCTCGAATACGCGCTTGATGTGTTCGAAAAGATGGCTCGTAACTAGTTCCGCCCGCTTTATAGGTTAGGAAAGCGCAGATCCCGCTGTCCGGCGGGGGAAAAAGTGTGCGCCATAAGCGCCTTAACGCCATAAGTACCCCCCGTCGATGGGTTTGGCGTCTTCTGTCCTGGGGTTTGTCCACGCAGAGGGAAATTGTGCGGAGTCAATTGAGCAAAAGCGATCGAAGGGCTTCGCCCATCGTTTTCGGCCCACGTATCCGGATTTCCTGCACGGGTCGCCACCAACATCCGCGTGTGCGGCTTTCATTAAGGAAAGCCGCATGAAGTTCGACAACGCCAGCAAGCTCGACAGGAAATCCGGAGTACGCTGTGGCGAACGAGGGGCACCCGTCCGATTTCCTCAAGGTTCCTTTGGGGAGAAGATCAGGGGATCGCGCGGAAAGCCAGCACGGCGTTCAGGCCGCCGAAGGCGAAGGATTGCGAAAGAGCCACTTCTGCCTGTTTCGTCCGGGCCTGGTTGGGAATCACATCCAGGTTACACAGCGGATCTGGCTGGGTGTAGTTCATGGTGGGGGGTAGCACCCCGTTGCGCAGGGCCAAGACTGTGGCAGCGGCTTCGATCGCTCCAGCGGCTCCCAACGTGTGACCGTGCATCGACTTGGTCGAACTGACGGGCAGCGTATCGGCGTGGGAACCGAATACTGCATGGATGGCCGCCGCCTCCATGCGGTCGTTGGCCTCGGTTGCTGTTCCGTGAGCATTGATGTAGCCAACCTGCTCTGGAGCCAGGCCACCATCGCGCAGCGCCGAACGAATCGCACGGGCGGCGCCTTCGGCGGAAGGCTGGGTGATGTGGCACGCATCGGCCGACATGCCGAAGCCCACGATTTCAGCCAGTGGCTTTGCTCCGCGAGCCAAGGCGCGCTCCAGCGGCTCCAGAACCAGCATGGCGCCGCCCTCACCCAAGATCATTCCGGAGCGATTGGCGGAAAAGGGGCGGCAGGTATCGGGGCTGACTACGCGCATCGCCTCCCAGGCCTTCAATCCACCCAGGAAAAGCGGCGCTTCACTCCCCCCGGCAATGGCCATGGGAGCAGCTCCGGAACGCACCATCCAGAGTGCATTACCGAGGGCATGAGCCGACGAGGAGCAGGCGGTCGAGAAGGTATACGCGGGGCCGTGCAGGCCGTACTCCATGGAAATATGGCTCGCGCCGGCGTTGCTCATTCCCAGAGGGATGGTGAGCGGGTGGACGCGATGCCGGCCATGGTGGAAGAGTTCCCAATACCCGATTTCGTCGGTAAACCGGCCGCCCATGCAGGAACCGGTGATGACCGCAGTGCCCTCGCGCAGCTCCTCGGTCCATTCGATTCCGGCATTGGCTACCGCCTCGCGGGCAGCGATTACAGAAAACTGGGCAAAGCGATCCATGAAGCTGAGGGTTTTGCGAGGAAAGTAGGTTTCGGCGTCATAGCCGGTCACTGCGGCACCGTTCTTGAAACGGACCTGATTCATGCCCATCTCGGCAACCGGTCCGACGTCTTGTGGTATCGGCCCGATTCCGGATTGTCCACTCACAAGTGACTGCCAGAACCCCTGCTGGTCAAGGCCCAGAGCGCTGATCACGCCCATTCCTGATATGACAACTCGCATCTACACCATTTTCATAGAGGACTGTGCTAGACCGAGGGTAACAAACTCCAGCGTCCTTCCGATACAGCACGGCTTATTCGGTTGCGGTTTGGGCAGATGGGTTTTGTTTAGAATCCACCAGGTAAGTGACGCCGTCGATCATTTCGCGGATGGTCCGGATCTTCTTAGCGTCTTCGTCTTTGATCTCGATGTCGAACTCACTCTCAAGGTCGAAGAGGATGTTGATGCTGTCCATCGAATCAATGCCCAGCTCTTCGAAGGTGCTGTCGGGCTTGACCTTCTCGAGGGGAATTCTCTGGGTGGTAGCAATCACTCGAAGAACTCGTGCTTGGATCGTCTCAGACATTAGGGGCCTTCGTAGAAACCACAGTTCCGCCTAGCTATCGATTCACGACCGGGCCATGAACTGTTTCAGTAAAGTTAAACCGCGAGCCAAGTGCTGGCAATAGTTTGTCATTGAAAGCGATTTTTTCAAACCTTTGCGGCATTGGCTGGGTTAGTGAGCTTCGGCGACGGCGAGGCGACGGGCGGTACGCCAGGCGTAGTGTAGCGCGGAGATAATGGTCAGCAGTGCGGTGGCATCGAGCGCCAGGGTACGCAACATGACGAGGGGCATGGGGGAATAGATCTGACAGAGGAGCACTGCCAGCAGGGCAAGGATCTGGGCGCAGGTACTGCTCTTGCCGTAGATGCTGGGACGGAAATCGCGCATGCCGAGGCTGATATAGAGAAGCGCGGCAACGATGAGAATGCCCAGGTCGCGACTAAAAACCAGAACCGTGACGCGCCGGGGCACGAGCCCCTGGTGCATGAGCACCAGGAACAGGGTGCTGAGCAGGAGCTTGTCGGTCACCGGATCGAGGTACTGGCCGATCTGGGTTTGCTGCTTGAGCACTCTTGCGGCCAGGCCATCGAGGCCGTCGCTGAGCCCCGCGACGACGAAGAGGCAAAGCGCTGTCTCGTAGTGAGACTCCAGAACTGCGATGACCAGAAAGGGTATAAGGCAAAGACGCAGGAAAGTCAGCAGGTTCGGAGCTGCGCGCAATTCTTTCAGCAATTTGCTCCGATCCTCATGGCTGCAGCCAAGAATCTTGATGGTACATGAGCTTTTGATATGATAGCGAGATGCACGGCGCAGGCGCGTAGCTCAGTTGGTTAGAGCGTCCCGGCGTTGCCGGGAAGGTCAGATGTTGATGGCAAGATGCAACGACACAGGCGCGTAGCTCAGTTGGTTAGAGCGTCCCGGCGTTGCCGGGAAGGTCAGACGTTGATGGCAAGATGCAACGACACAGGCGCGTAGCTCAGTTGGTTA
>Ga0182024_10024862_pt1 | contig 10614 bp, 8 predicted proteins | sample P32metaG_FD_120480 | JGI IMG/M metagenome (GOLD analysis project Ga0182024, IMG submission 120480) | Permafrost microbial communities from Stordalen Mire, Sweden - P3-2 metaG (Illumina Assembly) | ecosystem: Environmental > Terrestrial > Soil > Wetlands > Permafrost | place: Sweden: Stordalen...
AGCGCCACCACAAATTTGCGCTCGTCGCCCACTACCATTGCGTTCAGCAAATAAGGACTACTCTTCAGCGTATTTTCAATCGGCTGCGGAGCCACAAACTTACCCGCCGCAGTCTTGATCAAATCTTTCTTGCGGTCGGTGATAAATAAATAACCGTCGGCGTCCAGGTAGCCGATATCTCCGGTACGGAACCAGCCATCCGCGCTCAAAACTTCGCGGGTCGCTTCCGGATTCTTGTAGTACCCCTGCATCACACACGGCCCGCGAGCCAGAATCTCGCCGTCGTCGGCGATTCTAAGCTCTACATTGGCTATGGCCTTCCCAGAGCTGCCGGCGCGGTTTTGTGGATAATTCGAGCTCAGCACGGGAGCAGTCTCGGTCAATCCGTAGCCCTGATATATCGGTATTCCAATAGTCCAAAAAAATTCCGTTAGGTTTTTTGACAGCGGCGCCCCCCCGGACATCACCAGGGACAAGCGCCCTCCGGTTTGCGCACGGATCTTGGAATACACCAGCGCGTTTGCCAGCGACCATTGTGCCCGCACAGCCAATGGCGCTCGCTCTTCGCCGCATCGCCACCTGGCCGACCGGCTCGCCACCTTCATCGACCAATCAAACAGTTTGTGTTTAATCCCGGTGGCCTTGCTTCCCTGCTCCACTATCCGTGTATAAATCTTTTCGAATACGCGTGGCACCGCCGCCATCGTCGTGGGACGAAGCTCCAACATTGCTTGCGCAACCTGCTCAACGGCCTCCACGTAAGCCACAGTAATTCCGTGAAATAAAAACGAGTAGTCGATCATTCGACCGTAAACATGTGCCAACGGCAAAAACGACAGCGCCAGATCGTTCGCCGCGTCATAGTGAACCTGTAGGTGGCTGTCCGTGACATTCGAGCAGAAATTTGTGTGCGTCAACATCACGCCTTTAGGTTCCCCGGTTGTGCCTGACGTATAAATCAAAGACGAAAGTTGCCCGGGTTGCACCTGTGAGGCTTGCAGCCGATAGGAAGCAATCTCCGTCGCGCCGGCGCCAGCAATCAGCGTTTCATACCGAAGACATTCAGGCGCCGCTTCAGGCCCAGCGTCCGCGGTCACAATGTGTTCTACAGTGAGCAGTTCTGCACGGCACGCCAGCAACTTTTCCAGTTGCTTCGCTCCAGAAACAAAAACAATCCTGGCCTCGGAATGATTCAGGATGTACGCCATCCGCTGCGGCGACTCATTGAAATAGATGGGTACGCTGACGCCACCAGCGCCAGTGATGGCAAAATCCGCGGTGTGCCATTCGGGCCGGTTCGCCGAAAAAATAGCTACGCGGTCTCCCGCTTTCACGCCAAGTTCCACCAGCGCGCTGGAAAGCCCTGCCACACGCCGAAGAAATTCCGCCGACGAGATCGCTTCCCAGCGGTCCCCACGACGGAACATTTGGGCCCGTGGGTTCGGCAATTGATCGATGGCGTTTAAAAACCTAGAGGGAAGAGTGCCGTAATTCATTGCGATTTCGACTGTACTCCAGCTATTTACGCGGCGCAATTGCCGCCTCCGGTCGTGCTTCGATAAACAAAAGAGTGCATTTCACGCAACAACTCGCGTTCGTGCAAATGCTTTCTCCTTGCGATAGTATTGGCGTTGACCGCCTATGACTCCGATTTCCTCCGACACCTCCCTTCTCTCTCCGACGAACAAAGGCCCATTCAAAGCCCCCCGGGGACCCCAAATCACCTGCAAAGGCTGGCAGCAGGAAGCCGCCTTGCGCATGCTGATGAACAATCTCGATCCGGAGGTCGCTGAAAAACCTGACGACCTGGTCGTCTATGGCGGCACCGGAAAAGCGGCGCGAAACTGGGAATGTTTTCATGCCATCGTTCGCTCGCTCAAGGGCCTTGCCGCGGATGAAACGCTGCTCGTGCAGTCCGGAAAACCCGTCGCCGTCTTTCGCACTCATGAATACGCGCCTCGTGTTTTGCTCTGCAATTCCAATCTCGTCGGCCATTGGAACAATTGGGAGCGCTTCAATGCGTTAGATCGCGCCGGCCTCATGATGTACGGCCAGATGACTGCCGGCAGTTGGATTTACATCGGTACCCAAGGAATTCTGCAGGGCACCTACGAAACGTTCGCCTCCGTAGCCAAAAAACATTTCGCAGGAGACTTGGCCGGCAAGCTAGTCGTAACCGGCGGCATGGGCGGGATGGGTGGCGCTCAGCCGCTCGCAGCCACCATGAATGGCGCCGCATTTTTGGGCATCGACGTCGATCCCGAGCGCATCAAGCGTCGCGTCAAGACTGGCTATTGCGATGTCATGGTCACCAACCTGGACGAAGCCCTCCGCATTTTAAAAAACGCCGTGCGCAAACGTGAGGCTGTTTCGGTTGGCCTGGTTGGTAATTGCGCCGACATAATTCCCGAGCTGGCTCGCCGTGGCGTCGTGCCGGATGTGCTCACCGATCAGACCAGCGCGCACGACCCGCTCAATGGTTACGTGCCAAACGGCATGAGCCTCGATGCGGCACTCGAGCTGCGCAAGAAAAATGCAGATGAATACAAAAAACGCTCGATGGCAGCCATGGCCGAGCATGTCCAAGGCATGCTCGATCTGCAAAACCTCGGCGCAATTACTTTCGACTACGGAAATAATATCCGCACCTTCGCCTATGAGCAGGGCCTCAAAAACGCCTACGATTTCCCCGGTTTTGTGCCCGCATATATTCGCCCACTGTTTTGCGAAGGCAAAGGCCCATTCCGATGGGCAGCACTCTCGGGTGAACCCTCCGACATTGCGCGCACCGATCAGCTGGTTCTTGAGATGTTCCCGCATGACGAACATCTCAGCCGCTGGATAAAGCTCGCGCAAAAACGCGTACGGTTTCAGGGATTGCCGGCGCGCATTTGCTGGCTCGGGTATGGCGAGCGGGACAAGTTTGGATTGGCGCTCAACGATCTCGTCGCTCGCGGCGAGCTAAAAGCTCCCATTGTGATTGGTCGCGATCACCTCGACTGTGGCTCCGTCGCCTCTCCCTATCGCGAAACGGAGTCTATGCTTGACGGCTCCGACGCCGTCGCCGATTGGCCGCTACTAAATGCCTTGCTCAACACCGCCAGCGGCGCTTCGTGGGTGTCGATTCACAACGGCGGCGGCGTGGGCATCGGTTATTCTCAACATTCCGGCCAAGTCACGGTCGCCGACGGCACAAAAGAAATGGCGCAGCGCATCGAACGCGTGCTCACCAATGATCCTGGCATCGGCGTGGCCCGGCACATCGACGCCGGATATCCCGAAGCCAAGGCCTTCGCAAAAAACACCGACCTCAAAATCCCCATGCTGTAATCGAATGCGCTGTCACAGATTCAGACCCTCCGGCATACTATCGAGGCCTTGAGCATTCCCATACTAATCAGCGGAGCGTCTCAAATTTTAACTTTGCGCGGCCGCGGCTCCCGCCGTGGCGCTGCGCTTGCGAATATAGAAATCCTAAAAAATGCTGCAGTGCTTATCGCCGATGGCCTCATCGCCGCTGTCGGCTCCCGCGCGCAGGTCGAAGCTCATCCCTTGGCGCGCAGTGCGCAGCAACTGGACGCGGCAGGCCAGGTGGTGTTGCCGGGCTTCGTCGATTCCCACACCCATTTAATTCACGCGGCAAGTCGCGCGGACGAGTACGAACTCAGAATTACCGGCGCCAGTTACGAAGAAATCGCTAAGCGTGGCGGCGGTATATTAAATTCCGTCCGTAAACTTCGCGCAGCGACCTCAGACACACTAAAGCAGCGCGCGCACAAGGCCCTGCTCCAGTTCGCCGCCTACGGAACTACCACCATTGAAGCTAAAAGCGGATACGGTCTCGATCTGGTCAGCGAGCTCAAAATATTAAAATTGCACAAGGAATTGTCTGCCGAGCAACCCTTGGATATCGTTTCCACTTTCCTGGGCGCTCACGTAATCCCCGGCGAATTTCGGACCCGTCCGTCCGGCGCGAAAGATTACATTTCACTGCTGATCGATAAACTCCTTCCAGAGATCGCCTCACAGAAGTTGGCCGAATTCTGCGACGTTTTCTGCGACCGCGGCGCATTCAGCGTCGCGCAATCAAAACAAATTCTCGAAGCTGGCCAGCGTTATGGTCTGCGACCACGAATGCACGCTGAGCAACTTTCGCACACCGGCGGAACACAACTTGCCGTAAGCCTTGGCGCGGCGAGCTGCGATCATCTGGAGAAAATAAACCGCGCGGATATTCGTGCCCTTGCAAAATCTAAAACCGTAGCCACACTGCTCTCTGGCTGCGACTTTCATCTGGGGCTGAAACAATATGCTCCCGCGCGCGAACTGATCGACGCCGGAGCCATAGTCGCTCTCGCCACGGACTACAATCCCGGAACCAGCCCAACCGTAAGCATGCCGATGATTCTCTCCCTGGCGTGCACCCAGTTGCGCATGACCCCGGCAGAAGCAATCACCGCCGCCACCATCAATTCCGCGTATTCTCTCGGCCGCGACAAACAGTTAGGCTCTCTCGAAGTCGGAAAGCTCGCTGACATTTCCATCTTCGATGTGGATGACTACCGTGAAATTCCTTATTATTTTGGAATGAATACTTGTCACACCACCATCAAGCGCGGCCAAATCGTTTATTCCAAATCGGCGCATAGTACAACCTGAGGTCGTCGCCATCGTACAATTCAAATATGACCCGATTGATTGAGTGCGTTCCCAATTTTTCCGAAGGGCGCGATCCCGCAAAAGTCGAAGCCATTGTCGCCGCAATGAGCAGCGTCCCTGGCGTTTATGTCCTGGATCGCGAAATGGACGCTGACCACAACCGCTGCGTCGTCACACTCGCAGGTGACCCCGATGCTGTCGCGGAAGCTGCACTACTCGCAGTAGGCAAGGCCGCTGAACTCATCGACCTTACGGTCCACCAGGGCGCTCACCCTAGAGTTGGCGCGACCGATGTCGTTCCTTTCATCCCCATCGAAGGCGTCACACTCGACGACTGCGTCGCACTCGCCAGGCGGGTTGGCAATGAAATATGGAAGCGCCACCGCATCCCGGTATTTTTCTACGAAGCCGCCGCCACACGACCGGATCGCATAAATCTTGAAAACGTCCGGCGCGGCCAATTCGAGGGCCTCCGCGAAGACCTAAAGCGCAATCTCGACCGTCAACCCGACGTCGGCGAACCAAAACTGCATCCCACAGCGGGCACGACGGTCGTCGGCGCGCGCAAATTCCTGATTGCCTACAACGTGAACCTCAACACTTCAGATATCGGCATAGCCAATAAAATCGCCAAGGCCATCCGTTTTTCATCTGGCGGCTTGCGCCACGTGAAATCCATGGGCGTGGCGTTGAAAGCGCGCAATCTCGCGCAGGTCTCCATCAACCTTACCGATTTCGAATCCACGCCCATGCATCGCGTCTATGAAATGGTCAAGCGCGAGGCTGAGCGCTACGGTGCAATCCCTGTCGGCAGCGAAATCGTCGGCCTGGTTCCCAAGAAAGCTTTGGAGATGGCCGCGGACTTTTTTCTGCAGCTGGAAGACTTCTCGCCATCCCAAGTTCTCGAAAATCGCTTGCAATCCGCTCTTTCCGGTGCGCCGCCTGAAGCCCCCAGCGCCGACAGCAAATTCGCTCACTTGGCGAAACCTTTCCTTGATGCCGTCGCGGCGCCAACGGCCACACCAGGTGGCGGCAGCGTGTCCGCGTTCGCTGGAGCTTTAGCGGGCGCGCTAGGGCAAATGGTCGCAGGATTATCACGCAAGAAAAAATCCCAAGCCGCGTTCGTCGTCCAATTGTCTGAAATGCTCGACCACTTGCGCCGCACGACTGACGACCTGACGAAAGCCATCGATCGCGACGCAGAAGCTTTCGACGCCGTAATGCAGGCCTTCAAACTGCCCCAGGGCGAAGCGAACGAAAACGCCGCGCGGGACCAAGCCATCCAAGCCGCCACTAAGGGCGCCGCAGAGGCCCCGCTGCAGGTGGCCGATGTGACAGTTGCACTTTTCGAACAACTTGTGCAACTGGAAGCTATCGCTGCCGCATCCATGCGTTCAGACTTACAAGTAGCCCGTCTCATGGCGGCAGCCGGCGCGCGCGGCTCTTTGGCTAACGTGGAAATCAACCTGGATAGCCTTCATGATGCCGCTTATGTATCAAAAGTCAGGAATAAGGTCGCCTCATTGCGCGAGCGCCTGGAAAAGAATTCCGCCGTCTAAAGAAATACGCAGCAGGCGTCGAGTTTGAAAGGAATACAAAATGAATCCGTGGATGAATTCGGATAAAACGGCAAATACTGGCGTTGTCACAAGAATCGCTCGCCTCTTCACCGTCGTCATACTAGTCGCGCTGTGTTTTGTCATGCCCAAGCCCGCTTTTGCGGGACGTCTGGCCGCCGACACCATTGCTTTATTTCCAAAAGAAATTGGCGAATTTGCTTACGCAGACCTGAAAAAAGCGCGGACACTCAGTTGGTTCCCGCAATTACAAGAACAACTCTTGCCTGATCGTTTTAAGCAGTTCGAACGTTTCCTCGCCTCCGCAGGCGTCGATCCAAATTCCCAAGTCGAAGAGTTGGCTTGGGGCCTCGTTCCCGAAGGCGTAACCGCGAAAACGGGCGCCACCGGCTCTGATGCCGTGCCTACAGGAGAGGAAATTGTCGGAGTCGCTCTCGGCAATTTCAATCCCGGCAGCGCCGAATCGTATTTCAAGCAACAAAAATTGCCGACCTTCAAAGCTCGCGGCTACACGTTGTACGCTTTCGGCAGCGGCGCCGGCCCCGACGATTTGTTCTTTTTATTTATTGATTCTAGTACGGCGGCATTTGGCCATCGCAAGCTGCTCGAAAAAATGATCGAGGTACGATTCGGCGGTGAAGAAGGCCTGCTTCGCAATGACCAGTTCTATCCGCTCATCGCTGATGCCAACGGAACCGGCACGGTGTGGGCCGTTCTCAATCCCGCTTACACCCGGCTAGCCATGCAACAGCTCGCTCCAGAAATTCAACAATTTCCCGAAGCCGCCAAGCTCGTCACCCGCATGCGCAATATGATCATCAGCGTGGACGCTAGCGGCGCGCTGGACGGAAAGTTCCAAGCCATTTGTGGTTCCACGGAAGACGCCAACACTCTCGGGCAATTACTTCAGGCTGGGTTTTTGTACAAGCACTACCAGGCACAGCAGGATAATCCCGAGATGGCCCAGCTCCTCGATACGGTGCGCGTTACTCCATCGGGCGACCGCGTGGTTTTGCGCATGACGCTGACCGACGATCAGGTTACTTCGCTAATCCGCAAAAACACTTTTGCATTCAAAATGTAACCGCGCTAAGCGGCGCGAGCCCGTAACCAAATCCCTAACCGGCGGAAGCCTGCTCGCCCACATATTTCGTCAAACGCGTAATCGCCATTTCCGCTTGAGTCTCGTGTTGCACCCGGTCTACCCCGTTAATGATTCCCTGCTCTTCCGAATCTTTGCCGGAGCCCGCTGTCGCACGCCTTCTCATCACAATTTCGATGCGGTCGGGAGTTCTGGTCACGGTGACGTCCAAACGTTGCGCCGAATCTCCTAGTCGCTCGACTTCCCATTTGCACACTGCAACGATCGCCGACTGCAATCCTGAAACCGCGCTGTTCGCCAACCCTGCCGCATCTGCGAAATAGCGTCCCGCCCCACCGGCAGCGGCGCACAATCGCGCATCGGCGTCCAGTTGCATGGCAATCTTTTGCGTTTCAGCGGGCACGGTTATCAGCTAAAGACACATCACAGGCGTCCCGGCAATCCGGGCAATAGTACAGCCCATCCATGCAGAGTCGCACGTCAAGCTGACCTTGGCAAATCGTGCAGTACTTTTCGCACACGCAATGCTCTTCGCTTTTATCACACTGGACACACAGAACCTGTGCGGGCATGGGACCCTCCGGGAAAAACTCTACCTGAGGACCAACTGCGCGGCAAGACACCTGGTTCCTCCAATGCGCGAACTAAATAGCTGTACCATCGGACTTTCGCTCAGCTTTTTGACCCACCGGAGAGTGCATGCTAGTATCAATTTCCGCTGAATTTTGTGGATTCTACCGTCGATCCGTCCGTCATAACCGAGCTTCGTAAAACGCCTCTAAATGCCATCCACCGCCGTTTGGGCGCGAAAATGGTGAATTTCGGCGGCTGGGATATGCCTGTCGAATACCCGTCCACTGGGGGATTGGTCGCGGAGCATAAAGCCGTTCGCGGCAGCGTGGGCGTTTTTGACGTTAGCCACATGGGCGACATTCGCATCTCCACAGCGCGCTCCCACGGCGGCGCCTTGGCCGCTGTGCAGCACATCACCATGAATGATGCCGCCAAGCTCGCTATCGGTCAGGCCCAGTATTCCGCAATGCTCTTCCCTTCGGGCACCTTCGTGGATGACGTCATCGTGCACCGGCTCGGAGATGACGATTTTCTTCTGGTAATTAACGCCGGAACTCGCGAAAAAGACATCAACTGGGTCCGCGAAAATACCACCTCTCAGGACTGCAACGTCGAAGAACTGAGTGATGCCTACACGCAACTGGCTATCCAGGGACCACGCGCCATCGATGTGCTGCAAAAGCTCACCGACGTAGATCTGCGTCCGATTAAAAATTACTGGTTCACGCACGGCACCGTCTGCGGATTAAAAAACATTTTAATCGCTCGCACGGGTTATACCGGCGAGGATGGCTTTGAGATTTATGTGCCCTCTGATGTAGCCACCAGCGAAGAGGTCTGGACCAAAGTCATGGAAGCGGGCCGCGAATTTGGAATCATCCCGTGCGGTCTTGGGTCCCGCAATACCTTGCGCCTGGAAGCGAAAATGGCGCTTTATGGCCACGAGATCAGCGAGAACATCAACGTTTGGGAAGCAGGTCTTGACCACTATTGCAAAATGGAAAAAGGAGATTTCATTGGCCGCTCCGAACTTCAACGCGCCAAAGTCGCGGGTTTGACTCGCACCCTGGTCGGCCTTGAAATGATCGAACGAGGCATCGCGCGCGATGAATACCGTTGTGTGAATGACCAGGGCGAACCAGTAGGGGTCATTACCAGCGGTTCCCCATCGCCGACGCTATGCAAAAATATTGCTTTGGCGTACTTACCGCCTTCCATGTCAGCGATTGGAACTGTCGTTTATGTAGAAATTCGTAATCAGAAGGCTAAAGCTCAAGTTGTTTCCACGCCTTTCTACAAGCGGACGAAAAAATCAACAACCCAGCAATTTGCAAGCACCGTTTAGTGACGGAAAGGAACCCATGACTTATCCCCCGTCGTATCGCTACACCACACAACACGAATGGATCGATGCCAAAGACGGCGTCGGCACCATCGGAATCACTGATTACGCGCAGCACGAACTTGGCGACGTCGTTTTTGTGGAACTTCCAAAGCCCGGCGCGAAAGTTCAGGCCGGAAAATCCTTTGGCACAGTGGAATCCGTGAAAGCCGTAAGCGAAATCTATGCTCCCGTCTCCGGCGAAGTAGTGGAAGCCAACGCCGACCTCGAAGCCACTCCGGAGAAGCTCAACTCGGACCCCCACAAATCCGCCTGGCTGATCCGCATAAAGCTTGCTGATCAAGGCGAGCTTGCCAAGCTGATGGATGCGAAAGCTTACGAAGCCTTCATCTCTGAAAAAAATAAGGAAGCTTCCGCCTGATGCGCTATCTCCCCAAAAGCCCCGCCGAACGCAAGCAAATGCTTACGGTAGTCGGCGGCAAATCAATCGAAGAGTTGTTTTCCAGCGTTCCGGAACAATACCGCTTAAAGAAAGCCTTGAATCTTCCGGGCCCGCTTTCCGAAGCCGAAATCATTCAATATTTCAAAGTTCGCGCCGCTGAAAATTCTCTCGGCTATACAAGTTTCCTCGGAGCCGGCGTCTACAATCACCTCCGCTCCGTAATCACCGACACAATTATTCAGCGTGGCGAATTTCTAACTTCCTACACGCCCTATCAAGCGGAAATCACCCAAGGCACTCTGCAATCCATCTTTGAATTCCAAACGCTGATGTGCCAGCTAACCGGTCAAGAAGTCGCCAACGCCTCCATGTACGACGGCTCCACAGCCGCGACCGAAGCGGTCTTGATGGCGGAGAGATTGACTTCCCGGCGCCGCGTCCTGGTTGCACGTTCCGTGCATCCCGAATATCGCGCGGTGCTGAAGACCTACGCTAAAAACTCCGGCCTGATCGTAGAAGAAGTCCCTATCGGTCCCGACGGCACCGTGGACTCCAAAGCGTTGCAATCCAGCTTGAAAGAAGATGTCGCGGCAATCCTGGTGCAATCGCCCAATTTTTTGGGCGTCATCGAACCTATCTCGGACCTTGCCAACATCGCCCACAGAGTTGGAGCGTTACTTGTCGCCACCGTAACGGAAGCCGTTTCACTGGGTCTCGTAAATCCGCCGGCTGAGGCCGACATCGTCGCCATGGAAGGGCAAAGCTTCGGATTGGCACCCAGTTACGGTGGCCCTTACGTAGGCGTCATCGCCTCTCGGGAAAAATTCGTAAGGCAAATGCCCGGCCGCCTCGTAGGGCAAACGACCGATTCGAATGGCCGCCGTGGTTTCGTCTTGACCCTCGCCACTCGTGAACAACA
>Ga0182024_10024863_pt1 | contig 10613 bp, 7 predicted proteins | sample P32metaG_FD_120480 | JGI IMG/M metagenome (GOLD analysis project Ga0182024, IMG submission 120480) | Permafrost microbial communities from Stordalen Mire, Sweden - P3-2 metaG (Illumina Assembly) | ecosystem: Environmental > Terrestrial > Soil > Wetlands > Permafrost | place: Sweden: Stordalen...
CTCGAATAACTCCCATTCCCTTCATCAACTACCCGCTTTCACCCCCTCCCGCCTCAAAAATCGTCCTCTACCCTACAGTCAAGTAGCCGGGGGTATCCCAGTGGCCCCCGGTACGCGCCGCGAAAGTCCTCGAGGCTCTGACGCGAACGCTTAACAATTGGGGAGGATCAGCGTCTCTTTCAGCGGGAGTCCGCCGTGGGACTGATGGCATGGATTCGGGTACCCATCGTATTGCTTGGCCGTGGCGGGCCGGGCAGTGCGACTGACCGGTTAGAGTGGCGGGTGGCTTGTGGATCGGGAGGTTCGCAGGCTGCCCACTGCTTCATTTGACGTAGATTGCTCGAAAACGGCGAACAGGAGGCGATTCTTTATCGAAATAATCTTCAAATGACTTCTCGCGAAGTCCCGCACCGGCAAACTCATCCAAATCGCGCCGCGTCAGCGGCCATGGCATCTGGCCTTCCGGATCGTTCTCCTCCCGCCCTCTCGCGATCAACAGGATCATTCCGTCTTTTTTCAGAAATCCAGCAAGGCAGCGCATCGCCTGCGGACGCAATTCCGCCGGCAGCACTTGCAGCGTGTACACTTCCAGCACGAAATCGAACCGCGCCGTCCATTCCGATGGAGGAGCGAGAACATTCGACGTCACATACTTGACCCGGCTCTCCGGAAATCTCCGTCCGCATTCCCGGATCGCCGTGGCAGAAATGTCGAATGCGGTCGTCTCAAATCCCCACGCCGCCAGTTGTTCCGCGTCATCGCCGAAACCGCAGCCGACCGTTAACGCGGTTTTGCCGGCTCCCGGAAATTCCAACAGATTTGGGTTCGTTCCCAGGTCCGCCCACGGAACCACTTTCTGGCCCTGCTCGTGTTCCTGGTAAAGTTGTTCAAACCACCCGATTGGATCTCCTGCTAAGCGGGATTCGGCGGCAAGCGCCCGCGCGCGAGTGCGATCTGGTTCCATGGCTCTATTTTAGTGATCTCGTATTTACAACCAAAGTTGCTCGAAGTACTGCCTGAGTACTCGCGCCAAACATTTTTCTCCGATCTGATTGCCGGAGTCACCGTCGGTTTGGTCGCGCTGCCGCTTGCAATGGCGTTCGGCATCGCATCCGGAGTCACTCCGCAGGCGGGGATTTATACCGCGATCCTGGGCGGCATGATCGTCTCGCTGCTGGGAGGATCCAGGCTGCAGATCGCGGGACCCACCGGCGCTTTCGTCGTGATCGTGGCGTCGATCGTCACGAAATTCGGCCTGTCCGGCCTGTTGATGGTCACCATGATGGCCGGCGTCATCCTGCTTTTCCTGGGAGTGACCGGACTCGGCGTCGCCGTCCGCTTCATTCCCCGGCCTGTGGTCATCGGATTCACCAACGGCATCGCGCTTTTGATCGCCTCGACGCAAATCAAGGATTTTCTGGGGATGAAGATCGCCAATCCCAGCGAGTTCGTTGAGCGCATAAAAATGATCGCGACCCATCTCAATACGATTGACTGGCCCTCCTGCGGGCTCGCCGTGGCTTCCGTGGGCCTTGTTCTGCTCACTCCGAAAATTGTTTCCCGGGTTCCAGGTTCCATCGTGGCGATGCTGGCAGGAGCTTTCGCTGTTGCTCTATTTCACTTACCCGTCGAAACGATTGGATCGAGATTCGGCGGCCTTTCGAGCGGGCTACCTCCCTTCCATATCCCTCCCTTTCGCGGCGATCTTATTCTTCCGCTGCTGCCTTCGGCCTTCACGGTCGCTATTCTGGCCGCCGTTGAAAGCCTGTTGTCGGCCGTCGTCGCGGATTCGCTCAGCGGCGACCGGCACAACTCCAACGCCGAGCTGGTGGCGCAAGGGACCGCCAATATTCTGGTCCCTCTGATCGGCGGTATTCCGGTGACCGGCGCGATTGCGCGCACTGGAACGAATTTCCGTTCCGGCGCGAAGACCCCGGTTGCAGGCGTGATTCATTCGCTCACCTTACTGGCGATTGTGCTGGTATTCGCGCCGTTCGCGAGATTTATTCCGCTGGCGACTCTGGCCGCGGTCCTGTTCGTGGTTGCCTACAACATTGGTGAATGGCGCGAAATTCCCTTGATCCTGAAGCTCGATACGGCGGAGCGATCGGTCTGGCTGATTACGTTCGTGCTCACCGTCGTCGCCGATTTGACGGTGGCTGTTGAGGTCGGCATGGCGCTGGCATCGTTGCTTTACATCTATCGTGTGTCGCAAACGACAACCATTGCCGTGGTCACTCCCGCCTATGTGGAAGACGGCCGGCCGCATATTTTGCAGGATAAAGACGTGCCGCCTTACGTGACCATCCTGCGCATCCACGGTCCGTTTCTGTTCGGCACCACCGAAAAGTTGCGTGAAGAAACCGCGGACGTGTCTCAGTACGCGCCCGTAGTGATCGTGAGGCTGCGCAACATGACCGCGCTTGATGCCACCGGATTGCACGAGCTCGAAGTCCTGAACGACCGGTTAAAGAAGTCCGGACGCACCATGCTGATTTGCGGCGCCCGGCGCCAACCGGCGCACCTCCTCAAGCGCAGCGACTTTATCGCGCATGTGGGGAAGGAGCACATCTTGCCCCATATTCAGGCCGCATTGCAGCACGCCGAGCGCATGCATGCCGGCGGCTGATTTCATTCTTTCGGCGCGATTCCCAGGGCCTTCATTTTTCGATACAGGTGGCTCCGCTCCAGGCCCAGCAGCTCCGCCGTGCGGGTCACGTTCCCTTTCGCCTCTTCGAGTTTTTTGAGAATATAGTCGCGTTCCGCCGCCTCCCGGACTTCCTGCAGGCTTCCGAAGCGATCCATCGGACGGTCGAAGACCGCGCGGCGGGCGCGGTCCAGAGGGATGTGGCGCGCGTCGACGCGGACTTGCGGATTCATGATGACAATGCGTTCCATCAAATTGCGCAGCTCGCGAACATTGCCGGGCCAGGGATACTCTTCGAGGACGCGAAGAGCTTCCTCCGTCAATTCCTTTGCTTTGCGGCCGTAGGCTGTGGTGAACTCTTTCAGAAAATAGTCGGCGAGAAGACGCACATCCTCGATGCGCTCCCGCAGAGGTGGCACATGGAAAGGGATCACGTTGAGGCGATAGAAAAGGTCCTCGCGGAAATTGCCGCGCTCGATCTCTTCTTCGAGATTCTTATTCGTCGACGCCACCACGCGGACGTCGACCTGAATCGATTCGGAGGCGCCCACCGGCTCGAAACGCTGCTCGTCGAGCGCGCGCAGCAGCTTCGCCTGCGTCTTGAGCGACATGTCGCCGACCTCGTCGAGAAATAGAGTTCCTCCGTGCGCTTTTTCGAGCTTGCCGATTTTGTCTTCACCGGCGCCGGCGAAGCTGCCCTTGCGATGTCCGAACAGTTCGCTTTCAATCAGCTCTTCGGGAATCGCGGCGCAGTTCACTTCGACAAACGCTTCCTTGGCGCGGGCGCTGGCCGCGTGGATGGCGTGGGCAACCACTTCTTTCCCGGTTCCGCTTTCTCCAAAAATCAACACCCGGCCGTTGGTGGCGGCCATCAGGCCAAGCTGCTGGCGCAGAGCTTTCATCGGCACGCTTTCGCCGATGATATTGGACTTCGCGGCTCCCGAATCCTTCAGGTGGGCCAGTTCCAGCTCCAGCCGCCGCTGCTGCACGGCGTTGTTCAGAACTACGGTTACTTTTTCAATGGTCAGAGGTTTTTCGAGAAAATCGAATGCGCCGAGCTTGGTCGCCTTCACCGCGGTTTCGATGGTGCCGTGGCCGGAGATGATGACCACCTCGGGGCGTTCGGCGAAAGGGATTTCCTGAATGCGCGCCAGCGTCTCCATGCCGTCCATACCGGGCAGCCAGACGTCGAGAAGAACCGCGTCGTAGGATTGGCGAGCCAGCTCTTCAAGACATTGCTCGCCGCTTTCGACTGCGACGCAGAGGAAGGCTTCGTCTTCGAGCACGCCAAGCAGCGATTCACGGATACCCGGTTCGTCGTCCACGATGAGGATACGGGCGTTTTTCACGAAGAGCTCTCGCGGCTCAGCGCACGACCGCTCCCGCAGGTCGCGGTTCTATTAACGTTTTCGGAACCGCGACCTTCGGGAGCGGTCGGCCGGAAAACCTTCGTCACGCGCGAACCTCGGTCTCTACCACATTGGTCGCGGGGACTTCAACGTAAAATCGCGCGCCGGCGGGACGGTTGTCTTCTACCCGGATGCGGGCGTGGTGCTCGGACAGAATGTGATTCACGATAGCCAATCCCAGGCCGGTGCCGCGGCCTTTGGTGGAGAAGTAGGGCAGAAATAGTTTTTCCTTGTCGCCGGCGGAGATGCCGCAGCCGGTGTCGGCGACGACCAGCTCCACGGTATCGGGGGCCGTCAACTGCGTGGCGACGAAAAGGCGCTTGACGAGCGAATCGCGCATGGCCTCCGCCGCATTGTCGACCAGATTGACGATGACGCGTTTGAATTGCTCCGGGTCGACATCCACGGTGGGAAGGTTCTGCGCGAGCTCGATGCGAAGGTCGATGCCCACCAGCCGGTCGGCGAAAACGTTCAGCGCGTTATGTACGATTTCGTTTAGATCGCAGGCGACGGGCTGCGCGGCCGGGAACCTGGAGAATTGCGAAAACTCGTCGGCGAGATTCTTCACCGATTCCACTTCGCGGGAGATGGTGGTGGCGCAGTCGCGAATAATGCGCTGGGTGTCCGCGGTAATCCCTCCGCGATCAAGCAGACGCGCGATACGCTCCGCTGAAAGCGCGATCGGCGTGAGAGGATTTTTAAGCTCATGCGCGATGCGGCGCGCGACTTCGTGCCATGCGGCCGCTTTCTGCGCGCGCAGCAGCTCGCTGGTGTCTTCGAGCAACACGACGAAGCCGGTGGTGGCGGGAGGGCGCGCGGGCAGCGCGGAGACGGTCACGGCGAGATGGAAAACCTGGCGCGGCGATAAGACATCAATCTGGCTGGCCGCCAGACCGGTGCGCCGCGCCCGCTTCATCAGATATTCGATTTCCGTGACGTCGTCCGCAGGGAAAAGATCGGCCAGGCGCACGGCGCGCTCAATCTGGTTGTCCGTGAACAATCCGTGTAGGGCGCGATTGACGCGCTGAATGCGGCCGTCGGGCGAAAGCGAAATCACGCCGGTAGGGATGCTTTCGAGGATCGCTTCGGTGAAGCGGCGGCGGCTCTCGAGCTCGCGCGCGTTGGCTTCAAGCTCGTGCATCATTTCATTGAAACCGCGCACCAGCGACGCCAGCTCATCCCTTGCTTTCACTTCGAGGCGATAAGAGAGATTTCCTTTGCGCACCTCCCCTGCCGCGCCGAGCAGGGCCGTGATGGGCACGCTGATCTGGCGGGCAAGAATCAGTGCGATCCAGGTGGAGACAAAAAGAATGAACAACGCGATCAGCAAAATGAACAACAGGTAGAGTTTCTGAAGGTTCTTCTTATTCGAGGCCAGTTGATAGTACTGCTGCACGTAACCTTCGATTTCCGCCATCTTATTCCCGATATCGAGCAGGGGATGCACACGCACCACAACCTGGCCGCCGCTTGCAAGAGGCGCATACGCGGTCAGCAGGTGGGCCTGATTCTCCTTGCTGTCGCATACCGTACGCTTGCCGGCGGAGGATTCGATGCGCAGCTCCGCGATGCGATTTTCAATACAGAGCTTCGAAAAATCGGTATTTTCGGCCTCCACTCCGGGCATGATCGCGATCCAGTTGGCCAGCGCCTGGGCCCGGTTTTGCACCTCCTCGCCCAATGCGACCGAAGTATCGATAAGGCTGAACTTGATTCCTTCCGCCGGACGGGTAAACCATTTATCGACGGTTCTGTTTAGCACGCCGTAGCTGAAAGAGACCAGGAACGCGACGGGCAACAGGCTGAGCGCGAGAGCTCCCAGCACCAGCTTGGTCTTGATCCGCGAGCCTTCCCGGTCGCGCTGGCGGTCGAAATAGAGTTTCACGCCGGTGCGGAACAGCATGAAGCCCAGCGTGACGGTGAGCAGAAAGATGAGCGTGGAAACGGCCCAGAAAACGTAGGTTTGCGCGGAATTGGCTGGCCCGTATTCGCCAAAATCGAAGGAAACCTGCCATTCGACGAGCGCCAGCAAAATCGCCAGAAGGACCAGGCCGGCGGCGAACAGGTATCGCTTGCGCATATTTTGATTATAGGAGGACGCCTGAGCCCCCTAATCCCCGCACTGACGTGACGGGGTTATAGCCCCTGGCGTGAGCCAGGGGACCAAAGGTCGGAGCCGCGACCAGCAGGAGCGGTCAAAGTACCACTAAAGAGTTACGTCGCGCAACGCGCATGCTCTAACTTATAAGAGTGAGACCACGCATCATTGCCTTGTGGACCCGCGTGCGCTCGAACGAGGCTCAGCTTTCGTTGGCGCTGAGCCTGGTGATCGGCGCCGTGGTTGGCCTGGTAGTGGTGGCGTTCATTCTCCTTACCGGACGCCTGGCCGTGCGTATGTATCCTCCGGGTGGGGCGGCGTGGAGACGCGTGCTGGTGCCAACGCTGGGATCGCTGGTGACCGGGTTTCTTTTATTCCGATATTTTCCGTTTGCGCGCGGCAGCGGCATTCCGCAAACCAAGTACGCGCTGTTCGTCGAGGACGGACGCATCACCTTGCGCACCGTGGTGGGCAAATTTGTGTGCTGCTGCACCGCGCTTGCGAGCGGAGTTTCGCTCGGTCGCGAGGGACCGTCGGTGCAGGTCGGCGCGGGGATCGCATCAGTCATCTCCAGGCGGCTGGGAGTGGGCCGGACGCTGGTGAAATCGCAATTGGTTTCGGGAAGCGCGGCGGCGCTGGCGGCGGCGTTCAACACTCCCATTGCGGCGGTGCTGTTCGCGCTTGAAGAAATTACCGGCGATCTGCACGCGCCGGTTCTGGGATCGGTGGTGGTCGCGTCGGCTACGGCGTGGATGGTGCTTCATCTGTTTCTCGGCGACCAGCCTCTGTTCCATGTTTCCGGGTATCAACTGGTGCATCCGGTGGAATTCGCGCTATACGCGGTACTGGGCGTCGTGGGGGGACTTGCGTCAGTGTGCTTCGTGAAGCTGCTGCTGTGGCTGCGCCTCAAGTTCCGAATGTGGCCGAAATGGACGATCTGGTTCCAGCCGGCCGTCGGAGGATTGACCACCGGGCTGATCGGATGGTTCTACCCGGAGGTGATGGGAGCCGGCTATCACTACATCGACGGTGTGCTGAACGGCGACGTCGTTGTGAAGGTGTTATTTATTTTAGCCGCGCTCAAAATTATCGCGACCGCGGTCTGCTACTCGTCGGGCAACGCGGGAGGCATCTTCGGACCGAGCCTGTTCATCGGCTCCATGGTCGGCGGCGCGTTTGGAGGCGTGGTGCACCACTGGTTTCCGGCCTACACTGCCGGCCCGGGCGCCTATGCGCTGGTGGGAATGGGAGTGGCGTTCGCGGGAATCGTGCGGACGCCGCTGACTTCCGTGATCATGATTTTTGAGATGACGCGCGATTACACGATCATCGTGCCGCTGATGATCTCTAATTTGATCGCCTTCTTCATTTCTTATAGATTGCAACACGAACCAATCTACGAGGCTCTGGCCTCGCAAGACGGGGTGCATCTGCCGACGGCCGAGGCCCGGGAGCAATTGTTGCGGCTGCGGGTCGGCGACGCCATGAGTTCGCCAGCCGGCGTTTTCCCCCCGGAAACGCCGATCTCGGAGGTCGTCAAGCAGGTGCAACCGGTTATCGTCGCGGATGAACAGGGGTTGTGGGGAATTGTCGATCCTGCGCGGATGGAAAATGTTTTTATGGAATCGGGCACCTTGTCCGACGTTTTCCAGGGGAAACCGCAGGAACATGTTCCGCATCTGCACGTGGATCACAGCCTGGCCATTGCGCTGGACCGGATGGGATCAAGCAAGCTACGCGTTTTGCCGGTGGTGAGCCGGGCGAATGTGCGTCAACTGGTGGGCGTGCTGACGCTCGATGCGACACTGAACGCGTATGGATTCAGCATCCCGCCACCTATAAATCATTGAAAGAATTGGTCGGGGCGAGAGGATTCGAACCTCCGGCCTCCTGGTCCCGAACCACGAACAAACGTATTTTCAAACACTTAGCGATGGATGCAACTATTGTTCAGTATTGCGAATTGTTGCGAGTTATCACAGAGTTACGCGCTGGTCGCCGCATGCCACTAGCAACGGTACACAACGCTTCAATGCAGGGGGTGGGCACAAAAAATGGGCACAGTTTTATCAATTGAATTTGATCGGGAGACGGCACTCGCTGTCTAGGTCATCCGTTCCAAGCGACCGATGATAATATAGGGATCGGAGAAATTTAAATTGATGCGCAAGAAGTCGGTGGATGGACCACAGCCGGTCGGCCTGGTGCTTCTTGAGCAAGAAATCGAGGACTTCTTCAAAACGTTGAATCTTGGAACCGTCGTGGAGCGGCAGAAGTTTCTCCAGTTCAGCCGTCCCGATGGTGAGTCGCAGACTCCGAGTAACCCCGACGAGGCACTGCGCGTATGTTTTCGGGATTCCACAGCAACTGATCGCGCCACGGAGTAGGCCCTCGGAATAATGCCGAACTGGAAAGAACTCCTTGAGGAAGTAAAAGCTGCTGGCAGCACTCACGACGTGGTTCGTCGAAAATACCTCCAACAACTTTACGAGGCGACGGGGCGCAACGTAATTCTGTACTACTCTGGGTGGCTTCAAAAAGGCGACTTGCAGCGCCAAGGGATCGGGGGATTTTCCATAAGTGACGCCGACAAAAACGGTTTCATGACAGCGATCCATGGAATGGATCGCACCAAGGGGCTCGATTTGATCCTTCACACTCCTGGGGGAGATGCGGCGGCCACCGAATCGCTCGTGGGATATTTACGCGACACGAACATCCGTGCGATTGTTCCTCAGATCGCGATGTCCGCGGGCACCATGATCGCTTGCGCCTGCCGAGAAATCTTGATGGGTAAGCACTCGAGTCTGGGTCCGATTGACCCTCAGATCGGCGGCCTTGCCGCACATGGCGTAATCGAGGAGTTCACTAATGCCCAGAAGGAAGTCGCCAGTAACCACGCTCTGGGCATACTGTGGCAGCCGATCATTGCCAAGTACAGTCCCACCTTGATCGGCGAATGCCAGAAGGCGATCAAATGGGCGGAAACGATGGTTACTGAATGGTTGGTCACGGGGATGTTCAAGGACGAAGCCAATCCGGCTGAGGCGGCCGAGAGAGTCCTCAATGAACTGGGAAGCCATGCACTTACCTTCTCCCACGCCCGGCACATTTCAATCGATAAGGCACAAACGCTCGGTTTGAAGATCACCGCTCTGGAATCAGATCAGAAGTTGCAAGAACTCGTTCTGACTGTCCACCACGCCTGCGTCCAAACGCTTACCGAAACTCCCGCTTTGAAAATCATCGAGAATCACATGGGCGTGGCCTTCATTCCTTCACTCCATACGGTCACTGTCGGCAGGTAGATAATCGCATGCGAACTAGGCCAGAGTATCTTGCAATTTTCGGAGTCCCCAAGTGGCAATTACAGAAGCGGCATATTTGAAAACGATGTGGGATCGGAACGAGTGTCCTAATTGCCACCGCGTCTTTCCGGCAGCGGAACGCGTCGGCACTGGGCGAAAGGCAGACGGCGGGTTTTGCAGTCTGGACTGCTATGCGAGATATAATTCGCTGGAGCTCGCCGCAAAAGCCGTTCTCGCTAGGCAAGGGAGAGCGGTTCAATGAGTTTTTACGCTCCTTCCTTATTCCCGGAAATCGTGGATGACCCGACGACCAGAACGACCGGTGTGTTGCCGTCTCATCGGCTCGAAGAGTTAATTCTCGCCGGGCACATGAAGGCCAACACGCCGATCCTGCCGGACCAAGTCCAGCCGTCCAGTGTCGATTTGCGTCTGGGGCAGGTTGCGTATCGAGTGCGCGCAAGTTTTCTTCCGGGCCGAGAGAGTACCGTCCAGAGGAAACTCGAAGCCCTACAAATCGACAAACTGGATCTGACCAAGTCGGCGCTTTTGGAGCGCGGTTCCGTCTACGTGGTTCCGCTTCAGGAGGAGCTATACCTACCCGACAATTTCTCGGGCCGGGCGAACCCTAAGAGTTCGACTGGGCGTCTCGATGTTTTTACTAGGCTCATCACGGACTACGGCAGCTCTTTCGAAGATATTCGTCCCGGGTACCGGGGCAAGCTTTATGTAGAAATTGTTCCTCTTACTTTTAGTGTGATTGTTCGAGAAGGCACGCGACTTAATCAATTACGAATCAGGCGCGGGAACCCTCCTTTCCACGATAAGACGCTATTCGAACTCCACGGGCAGGAGCCGATGGTTTTCTCGCAAGACGGCTCTCCCTTGGAACCCGTTATCGCCGACGGTCTGAAGTTATCGGTAGACCTCTTGGGCATTGACACGGACGTCATCGGCTATCGGGCAAAGAAAGACGCGCCGCCCATCGACGTTGGAAAGATCGACTACTATGAAACGCACGACTTCTGGGAACCCCTTTATCGGAATGCTGGAAATTCGATGGTGCTCGATGCGGGAGCTTTTTACATACTGACTTCAAAGGAGAAAGTCAGTGTGCCTGCGCACATGGCGGCTGAAATGTTGCCGTTTGACCC
>Ga0182024_10024864_pt1 | contig 10613 bp, 8 predicted proteins | sample P32metaG_FD_120480 | JGI IMG/M metagenome (GOLD analysis project Ga0182024, IMG submission 120480) | Permafrost microbial communities from Stordalen Mire, Sweden - P3-2 metaG (Illumina Assembly) | ecosystem: Environmental > Terrestrial > Soil > Wetlands > Permafrost | place: Sweden: Stordalen...
CTCATCCATGAGGCGTTCCTGATCGGTGCTGGAGAGGAGCCCGCGCTCGCTTTGGCAGAGTTCGCGGATGACGACGCGGACCTCGGCGCGAACCGTGTCCGGGGGAAGCGCTTTGAGGTTTTGCACGTCGAGCCGCTGGACCAGTTGCTGGTGAATCCGGACTTTCAGTTGGTCAAACGCGGTGCTGCGCTCGGCGTTCAGCGTGGAGCCTGCGGTGGTACGGAGCAACGCCGGCACGGGCCTCGGCGCGCTGGGCGTCGCCACGGGCGAAGCAGGGGCCTCGGCAACGACAGGCGGCTCTGGGGTAGCCACCGCGGCGGGACCGGATTTTGACGAAAACAAACCCATTAACTACTCCGTTTACACGGACACACGACGCCGGTTTTCACGCGGCGGCGGCTGTTGCGCCGACTTTGGCCCCGACCATTCCGGCCAACTGAATCAGGCTCTGGGCGATCTCGCTCTTTGGAGCGCGAAGAACGACGGGTTCTCCGAAATTGATCGATGCGATTGCGTTCTTGAAATCGTTGGGAATATTCCAGGCGACTTTGATTCCCAGGGACCGCTCGATTTCCTGCGGCTCAATGTCGTTGCCCTTTCGAACGTATCGATTGACGACGGTGCAGATTTTGGCGGATTCAACGCCCATGCGCCGCAGGGCGCCGACGAATCGCTCGGCGTTTTTGGCGCTGGGAACGTTGAGCTGCATCACGAGCAGGTTGACGTCGGCCCCTTGCAGCATCGAGGAGTACATCGGGGCGATGCTCATGAGCGAATCTATCACTACAAAGTCGAAGGTGCGGCTGAGCATGTTGAGCAGGCGGACCAGACCGCTCTGGTTCACGCGCTGCGTGTCTTCGGGCAGGTCGGGGCGCGAGAGAATCGCAACGCCGCTTTTCTTGTGGACGGTCAGAGCGTTATCCAGCAACTGTTTGTCGAGCTTTTCCGCGGCATCCATCACGTCGGCGATGGTGTAGCGGCAGCGAATGTCGAAAAAGCTGGCCGCGCCGCCGCGGATCAGGTCCATATCGATCAGCACGGTCTTGCCCATGGAGGACAATCCGGCGGCGACATTGCAGGCGATGGTGGTGGATCCGCATCCGCCGATGGTCGGGATCACGTGAATGATCTTGGCGCGCTTGCCCATTCCGTGGACCTGGGCGACGCGTTCGAGGGCGGTGGTGAATTTATCCTCGCTCATCGGGAGGGGGATAAATTCCTTGATCCCGAGGTGCATCGCTTCCATGAGCAGATTCGGATTAACGGTCTGGCTCATGAGGAAGAAATTGACCGCGGGGAATTGCCGGGGAAGGGTGGCGATCTTCTTGAGCGATTCCGCGGGGTTCGGATCGAGATTGACGATCGCCAGGAGCGGCCCGTCGGGCCGTCCCAGGATCCCTGCCAGCGGCTCAATGTTCGGGAATTGGGCAACCGGCAGGGCCCCGAAGCGAACCAGGAAAGCAGCGAGCTCTTCCCGGTTGGTGTTGTCGGCGTCGACGATGACGCAATTCATCTGCACGTACATTTCGCATCGTCCCTGGTTGAAGGGTCTTCCGAACCATTACCCATCCCGGCCATGCTCAAATCACTTCCCGGACGCCGGCGGCGGCTGGAAACCCGCGGGGCCTTCGTACTGGGGCGTCTGACCGGTCGGAGCGTTCAGCTTCTGCGGCGGAGGAATCACTTCGCCGCCGAGATCACCCATGACGTACAACTGCGCAATGTTCGGATCGCGCCACTTCTCGCCCGGAACGGGCGTGACGTCGGCGGGATCGATGCCGTGAACGAGCACGGGGCTGACCAGGATCACGAGTTCCGTCTGGTTCTTCTGGTATTGGACCGAGCGGAACAAGGCTCCAAGGACCGGCACATCGCCGAGAATCGGGAATGAGATATTGTGAGCGCTGATCTGATCCTGAAGCAGACCGGCAAGGGCGAACGTCTGGCCCTGGGCCAGCTCGACCGTTGTGTCGGCGCTGCGTTCGGTCAGGCCTGGAACCGTCGTACCGTCAAGGGTAACGGTGTGACTGAAGTCCAGTTCGCTGACGTCAGGATGGACGCGCATGCGGATTCGACCGTTGCCCAGGACGATGGGCGTGAAATCCAGAGCCACGCCGTAGGGCTGAAACTGAATCGTAATCGCGGTTGATCCGCCGGTGCTCTGCGGAACGGGATACGGGAATTGGCCGCCGGCCAGGAACGTGGCCTTCTGGCCGCTGGTGGTCACCAGGTTCGGCTCGGCCAGGGTCCTGAGCAGTTCGTTCTGCTCGAGGGCATCGACGAAATATGCAAACGCGATGGGGCCGAAAGCGCCGGTGCCGAACATGCTGGCGGCGGTGTCGCTGAGGACGCCAGTGGGCGTGACCAGCGAGTTGGCAGCGCCGGCGGTGGCTCCGGGGAGGACGCCGATTGAATTCTGGCCAAGGTTGCTTCCGAAGACGCTGACGCCATCGGTGCCGCCGAAGTTGAAGCCGAGTTCGGTCTCAGCCTGCTTGCTGACTTCCGCGAACTTGACCTTGAGCATGACTTGCTGGCCGCCGGAGATTTCCATGAGGTCGGCAATCTTGCCGCCGGCGCTATAGGGGCCGGCGATCAGCTCAACCTGAGCCGCGGTCTGGAGGTCCCGCACCTGTCCGGTCAGCGTAATCGTGCCGTTGGCATCCTCGACGTTGATCTTGGAATCGGGAAACAGAGACCCTAACTGCTTCTGCAGCCGCGCAATCGGAGTTGAAACCTCGATCGTGAGGATCTGCGTGTGATCGTTCTCATCCCAGAGAATCAACTGGGTGGTGCCGGCCTTCTTGGCGGTGATGAGCAGCTCATTGGGTTCGAGCGGAATCACGTCGGCAATATCAGGCAAGAGCATGTTCGCCTTCTTGATCTTCGATTCGAAGGAGAGCTTCTTCGCCTTGCCCGGCTCAATGGTGATGACGTCCGAGGGCTTATCCTCGGTGGCGGACATATCAGAAGGCGCGGTCGTCGGCTGGGCGACAGCGGGCATCGCTACCGGCCAGGCCAGTGTCCAAAGCGCCGCCGCAGCGCCAATCGCCATCGCGGATTTCCGCCCGATTTGAAACAGTTTCTTATTCGACATGATGTTCATCCTTGCTCGCTAGCGTTTCAGTAAATCGATCGATTACATTTTTGACATTTAACGACAAGCTCACACGCTTCAGCGCGACGTATCGTTGGGGCCGGTATCGCTGAACTGGTTGCCGTCCTTCGGCATGGCGAACTTCGCCTCGGATTCGCTGCCACCGCGGATCACCTCGATGGTCCATGAATCGCTGTCCGTATCAATGCTCGGCCGCGTGGTGATATTGGCGGTCAGAGCGATGGACGGTTGCGAACTCGGTATCTGCGCGTTGAGGATCGGAACGACGGTGTTGAACTCGTCATTGCGGTTGGCATGGTGTCCGACGAGCTCGGCGAGGGTGACACCCTTGGTGTCCACCATGGCCAGATCGTTGCCGCCGCGAAGTACGAACCGCGGCCGCCCGACGCTGCAAGCCAATTCGATCAGTTCCGCCTGCGGGGGGGTGACCAGCAGGGTGATGCTGTGTCCGCCGCCATCGCCATCCTGCGGATTATGCTTCATACCAACGGCGGTGACCTTGACGTTTTGTGCCAGGGTGCGGGCCTGGGGCATACCGGTCTTCTCGTCACGCACGGTCTGAATCAGGTCCACGTGACAGCCGGGAACGAGATAGCCGGCGACGCCGGTGATCTCATTGACGTCAACAGTGACGGCGCGCATGCCGGTGGGGACGGCGGCCTGAAGACCGGGCCCGACGCCGCGCGGAGCGAGCAGGGTCGTGGTGATCGCCTGTCCCTGAATCAGCGGAACGACGGTGACGCGACCGACGAGCTGATCCGGCGACTGAAAGACACTGTCCGGAACGGCGTCGGAGGCGACGTCGCCCATAATCAGGTCATCCAGAGTAAGCACGGCCCCAGCATCGAGGTTGTGCTTGGCCAGGACTACGGGCGGTCGCTTGGTCTCGGCATTGCTTTGCCGACTGGATACGAAATTGAACGCCATCTTGGCAGCGAGGAGGCCAAGGACCAGCGCGACAATCAACGGTGCCAACTTCTTCACATTCATAATGATCTCCCAATAGGCGGTTTGCCTGTGTTATTTTCTCGGATGAATCGGTTGTTCGGTTTAGGAAAGGTGCGAAGAGTTTTTGATTTTGAGACGAGCCTAGGTTATCTGACCGGCGCAGAGCGCGGCCGCTCTGCGCCCGTGCTTTTATGGGAATGGAAGAGGGATGCCGACAGGTCCGCGAAAGCCGGGGAGGCTCTATTCCCCTTCTTTACGCATGGCTGAGGCCGTCGTCAGGTTCTTGCCGGATCCGATCAGGGCGGCCGGGCGGAAGGCCTGGCCGACGGTTCCCCAGTTGGCGCTGATGGATACGGTCAACGTATCGCCAACGGGCGTATTTGCAGTCGAAAAACTGGTAACAGTCGCGGCGCTGCCACCGCCCGATGGCGTATCCGTATAAGTGACCGAGTAATTTCCGATCGCGAATGGCCCACTTCCGCTAGCTGTGGTTCCTGAAGGAACCAGATTGGCAACTTGGAGCTGGTTTTCGATGGCGGCGTTTGCCGTCGCGATCGTGGCGCCGGCGACGATGCCATTGCGGCAACCTTCGCGGGCCGCGCCTTCCATCGTGTTCTTCACGTAGAAGTAATATCCGTATTCGATCAAGCCGTAGCAGATCGAAAACAGGATTGAGAGCGTCAGCGCAAGCTCAAGCACGGCCGCACCGCTTCTGCGGAGAAGGGGTCGGCGGACGGAGCTTCTGGATTTCAAACTTCCGCGAGAATGCAAATTTCTAAGAAACATTTCATCTCCCGAGCAGCTTGCCCATGGAAAGGACGATTAGGGTCGCGACAAACACCGGCACGGCGAAAGGCAGTGGCCGCTTGACGGCCCGGCATGACTTGCCCGTATCAACGGCATTTTGTAATCCAAGCTCCGAAGCGCCTGCGAAATTTGCGACGATTAGAGCACTATTGCGTAACAGGATGCCCGTTCGACGCTGCGCCAGGGCCTGAGTAATCACGATCACCAGGCCAAGCACGGCCTGAACCATAAATATCAATATGGCCGGCCCCGGGCCGACCCAGGCGCCGATGGCGGCCAGAAGCTTCACGTCGCCGCCGCCCACGGCTGAAATCATGTACAAGACCAGCGGAATGGCTCCGCCCACGACGATGCCGAGCATGGCGTGGCCGAAGTTTTCCGGGCTGACGAAAGCGGCCCGTCCCAGGCCCGCGGCCATGAGGCCGAACGTCAGCCAATTCGGGATCCGGCGCTCACGCGCGTCGATCACGGCCGCCACGGCAAGCGTGCAAATGAGTGGCGCCCAGACGATGAGTACAGACCATGCCATACTCACATATCGTCCAATTACATCGATGAATTAAGGCTGTTCCAACGAGCGAGCACCTTGGTGCCGATTTTTCCAATTACGGAGATTGCGGCGACTACGATTAACCCGGCAACCACTGCGTATTCCAGGACTTCGCCACCGTTTTCGTCCCGATACAGCCGGACAAGGCATTGAAGATAATTCATAGGGTCAGTCCAATCGCCCCTTTTGAATCTGGAAAAGGAGCGGTGGAATCCAATTTCTTGGAATCCCACCGCTCCTGATTTTCCGGAACAATCGCCGCTTTTGCAGTTGCGGCCGTTCGGGTTAGCACGCCGAGGACAGAATCCCGACACGAACGGCGTCGGCCGATAGCCGCGCCTGTCGGTCGTTCTCAGTGCCACCGGAACGACAGCCTTACATGCTGCCGCAGCCTTACATGCTGCTGTTGAGCGAGTTCCAGCGGGCAAGAACCTTGCCGCCGACAGAACCGATGACGGCAATAGCCGCCACAACGATCAGACCAGCGATGAGCGCGTACTCGAGCACTTCGCCGCCCTGTTCGTCCTTGACCAAATTCAGAATCGCCTTCATGATAATTCTCCCAAAGAGGCGACATGATTGTCGCGTCGGATACCCGGCCGCCAGGCCAGCATTCCGTCGCGCGCAAGCGCATTTGCGCTGATGACCGCGCCGCCCTAATGCAGCACAGCCTCTCCAGGCTCGTCGCGCCGTCACACCAGTGGCGGCGCAAAAACACCCGATTGCAGCCCTGTCATCGACGCCGACGAGTGGGTGCTTAACATCCGACCGGCAATTTTTGCCGGATGAAGAGATGGGTGGATATGGAACGTCCGAATTGGCAATTCGGGCGTTTGGAATATGCGATTATCGGACATCAATCCGGGCGACCCGGCAGAAGATCCTTCCAGGCTGACGGATGCACTTCCAGATAGTATCGCCCGCCGGCATTTCGAACTTCCACGGGGAACCCGAACGTCCGCGACAGGATATCGGACCTAAGCACTTCATCGAGCGCACCGACGGCGGCCGGCTGTCCGTTTGCGAGCAATAGAACTTGAGAGGTCGTGGGTGGCAACTCCTCTATGTGATGCGTGATCAGAAGGACCGTCGGCCCGTCGGGGGATTCCAATAATAGTTGGATCGTGGCCAGCACTTGTTCGCGGGCGAGCAGGTCGAGTCCGCTGGTGGGCTCGTCCAGAATCAATAAGCCGGGCTTTGTGACGATCGCGCGGGCGATCAGGCTTCGCATTCGCTCGCCGTTGCTCATCGTGGCGTAGGAATGATCCATCACGGTTTCGAGCCCGACTCGGCGGAGCAGCCAATCGGCGTGCTCGTTCATCGCATCATCTGCGCGGTGATAAAGTCCGATGCTTCCGAAATATCCCGTGAGAACGACTTCGCGCGCGGTCAGAGCGGGATCGACATCGTAAGGCCCCGCGGGTTGAACGAGGCGGATGCGGCGGCGAAGTTCCGGGAGATTCGCGTGGCCGAATCGTCCGCCCAGGATGCTGCACTGGCCGGCGGTGGGCCAGAGATGGCAGGCGGCGATGCGGGCGAGCGTGCTCTTGCCGCTGCCGTTGGGGCCGAGGATTGCCGCCAGTGAGCCGCGGGGAACAGTCCAATCGACGTTTCGCAGGATCCATCGTCCGTCGCGCATGACGCCGACGCCGCGCATTTCGATCGCCGCCTGTTGCTCCGCCGGTGGCAAGCCAGTAGTGTTCACCGCCACAATGTAAAGGAAGTTTCGATGCCCGCAAATGCGTACCCCCGCCGCTTTGTACCGCTGAATCTGGACCCGTTCGATTTTCCCGAATTGGAAAGACTGTATCGAAAACTGCTGGACCGCAGGATTCAAAGCGTGGAGGACATGAACCGCTGGCTGGCGGATTTTTCGGAGCTGGCTTCGGTGGTGGATGAATACGGAAATCGGCGGTACATCGACAAAAGTTGCCATACCGATGACGAGGCGATCAAGAAACGATTCATGCGGTTTGTGGAGGAAGTGGAGCCGCGGGCAAAGCCGATGGCCTTTGCGCTGCAAAAAAAATACCTGGAATCGCCCGTGCGGAAGCAACTGGATCGCAAGCGCTTTGACGTGCTGGATCGAAAGTGGCAGGCGGACGTGGATATCTTCCGCGACGAGAGCGTGGAGATCGAAACGGAAGTCACGCGAAAGGTCACGGAATACGATCAGATCAACGGCAGCATGATGGTGAAATTCCGCGGGCAGGAATTGACCATGCAACAAATCGCGCGGTTCCTGGAGGACCCGGACTCCACGACGCGGCGCGAGGCCTGGGAAGCCAGCTCGCGCCGGAGGCTGGTGGATCGCGAAGCAATCGAGGGGATTTTCAGCACGCTGCTGCCGCTGCGGCACAAGATCGCGCAGAACGCGGGACTCAGCGATTTCCGGGCGTATCAGTGGAAGGCGAACAAGCGATTTGATTACACGCCCGATGATTGCCTGCGCTTTGCCGATGCGATCGCCGAGACATGCGTGCCGATCGTGCGGCGGCTGGACCGGAAGCGGGCCGCGGATTTGGGGCTGTCGATCATTCGGCCCTGGGATTCGGGTGTTGATCCCAAGGGGAGGCCGCCACTTCGGCCGTTCGACGAAACGCGGATCGATGATTTTGTGGGCAAGACGCGGGAGATATTCAACCGTCTTTCGCCGTCGCTGGCATCGGATTTCGATCAGCTTCGTCAGCATGGGAATTTGGATCTGGAGAGTCGCAAGGGAAAGCAGCCGGGCGGGTATCTGATGCCGCTGGAGGAATCGCGCCAGCCGTTTATTTTCATGAACGCCGCCGGCGTGCATCGCGATGTGGAGACGCTGCTGCATGAAGGGGGGCACGCGTTTCATCATCTGGCGTCGGCCCGGGAGGATTTGGTTTTCCTGCGATCGGCGCCGATGGAATTCTGCGAGGTTGCGAGCATGTCGATGGAACTGCTCGGCAGCGAGCACCTTGGCGTCTTCTACAACGAAGCCGACGCCGCGCGGGCGATGCGAAAATTGGTGGAGGGGATCATCTATTTCTTTCCGTGGATGGCGATCATCGATTCATTTCAGCACTGGATCTACACCCATCCGGGCCACGGCCAGGGCGAGCGACAGGCGAAGTGGATGGAATTGGTGAATCGATTTGGCGGCGTCGTGGATTGGAGCGGCTGGGAGCCGGTGCGCGAATCGCTTTGGCAACGACAGGCACACTTGTTCCATTCGCCGTTTTACTACGTGGAGTACGGCATCGCGCAGCTCGGGGCGCTGCAACTCTGGATGAAAGCCCGGAACGATCCGCATCAGGCGCTCGCGAATTATCGAGCGGCCCTCGCCCTCGGCGGCACGCGGCCGTTGCCGCAGCTTTTCGCGGCGGCGGGGATCGTGTTCGATTTCTCCCAGAAAACGCTCAAGCCGCTGATGGAGGCGCTGAGCGAGGAGTTGGATCGATTGCCGGTGTAGGGCCTTTCACTTCAATACGGGAGTCGTCGCCGCCGGACGTTCGGCCGGCAGTGTTTCGGCCATGCTGATCGCAAAGCTGATCGGCTCGGCGGTATCGGGCCACGACAGCAGCACTCCCTCGGGGAGATCGTGAATGATTCGGCCGTTGCTGATTTCCGAAGCGGCCTGGACGGACCGCAGCATCAGCCGAACGTTTTTAGCGTGGCCGTCGCTGGTGAGGGTGATCTTCTGTCCATTCCGGCGGCAGACGATGCGCGTTGTTCCCGCGCCCTCGGACACGGCAACGCGCAGTGAAATCTCCGCGCCGTCGGCGATCTGAAACAAGTGCAGCGTCAATTCATCGTTGAGTCGCCACGCCGGCTTCTTTTCATCGCTGCTGACGGGAATGATGCTGTTTTCGCGAACGAACAGGGGAATGTGCATGAAGTCGACTTTTTCAGTGATCCACCTGCCGCCATTAATTAAGCGGCCGGTGAGGAAGTTCGTCCACTTTCCCTTGGGCAGGTAATACTCGGCGACGTTATCCATGCGAAACACGGGAGCTACCAGGAGGGAGGAGCCGAGCATGTATTGTTTGTCGAGATAGGCGACCCCGGGATCGTCCGGAAACTCGACGAACATGGCGCGCATGACGGGCCAGCCGTGTTCGTGAGCATCGTGCGCGGCGGCGAACAGGTACGGAAAGAGCGAGTTTTTCAGTTGCGAGAAATGCCGGACCACGTCAACGGATTCTTCATCGAAGAGCCAGGGGACGCGATAGGATGATGATCCATGCAGGCGGCTGTGGGAGCTGAGCAATCCAAAGGCCGCCCATCGCTTGTAGAGCGCGGGATTGGCCGTCCCGGAAAATCCAGCGATATCGTGGCTCCAGAAGGCGGCGCCGGATAGGCAGAAACTTAGGCCCCCGCGCAAAGTCTCGGCCATCGATTCAAATGTTCCTTCGTTGTCGCCGCCCCAGTGCACCGGGAATTTCTGGCTTCCGATCGACCCCGATCGGGCAAAGACCACCGCGCCGCCCTTGCCGTGGTGTTTTTCGAGCAGCTCGAATACTGCCTTGTTGTATAGATAGGAGTAATGGTTGTGCATCAGCCTGGGGTCGCCCCCGTTGTGATAGACCACATCTTCCGGAATGAATTCGCCGAAATCCGTCTTGAAGCCATCCACGCCCATGTCCAGAAGCTTCTGGAGCTTTCCGCAATACCAATTCGCCGCCTTCGGATTTGTAAAATCGACCAGGGCCATTCCCGGCTGCCAGGCGTCGCGCTGGAAAATACTGCCGTCCGGGCGCTTCAGAAAATAGCCGGCCTTGGATCCTTCATCGAACAGTTCGGAGAGCTGCGAAATATACGGATTGATCCACAGGCAAATCTTCAGCCCGCGGGCCTTCAGCCGCTTGAGCATTCCTTCCGGATCGGGAAATGCGTTGCGGTCCCACTGGAAGTTGCACCAGTGTCGCTCCTTCATCCAGAAGCAATCGAAATGGAAGACGCTGAGCGGGATTTGGCGCTCGGCCATGCCGTCTATGAATTGATTTACTGTCGCTTCGTCGTATTTCGTAGTGAATGAAGTGCTGAGCCAGAGTCCCCATGACCACGCCGGCGGAAGGGCGGGCCGGCCACTCAGGCGGGTGTATTTCTCCAGGACTTCCTTGGGACTGGGGCCTCGGAAAACGTAATAATCCAATTCCTCGCCGGGGACGCTGAACTGCATTTGCGACACCCGCTCGGTGCCGATTTCAAAATCCACGCGGC
>Ga0182024_10024865_pt1 | contig 10612 bp, 11 predicted proteins | sample P32metaG_FD_120480 | JGI IMG/M metagenome (GOLD analysis project Ga0182024, IMG submission 120480) | Permafrost microbial communities from Stordalen Mire, Sweden - P3-2 metaG (Illumina Assembly) | ecosystem: Environmental > Terrestrial > Soil > Wetlands > Permafrost | place: Sweden: Stordalen...
ACGCTCGGTCGACGCCTTGTGGGACAAAATCGGAGAAATCCTCAACAAGTTTTCGCCCCAAGAATGCGCCAACTACTTCAGACACGCAGGCTATGCGTGATCTCAATCCGAATCTGCTCTAATTCGGGGTCGATGCCCAAGTGCACAGCGCCATCCTTCTTGACGGCGGTTTCGCGGTCCAGACTCGCGTACCAGATAAGGAAGATTGGTTGTCCGCGCTTGAGATGAATCGGCACCGGCCCGGCGTTGAAGACGGCGAAGGTTAGCTGGCCCCGATAGCCCGGATCGACATGGAAGCCCGAGACATTGACCAAGCCGCGGAACTTGGCCTTCGCGCGGATCGAAATGAAGGCGAGGGCGTCTGCCGGGACAGTGACGATCTCTTCGGTGAGCAGGAAGGCAAACTGGCCGGGCGGGACGGTGAACGCACCGCCCGGATCGAGTTTGCGCACCGTGACCGTCGTCGGGTCGGCGGTTTGATCATTGGGCGACACATAGACTTCGGGACCACCGCCAAGGTATAGGCCGCGCAGTCAATACGCTCTGGCGCAAATGGCTCGATGAGCGGGGCCAACCGCTCGCGCAAGGTTTCTCCGCTCCAGAACATCGCGTCCGTCTTGGTCATGGCGTATCTTTGCTCCCCGGGGATGTTGAGAGCGGGGTAGAGAGTCTCCGCCCGCTTGGACATCTTGTTGTTGTTCTTCTGAGCGCGTGGCCGGTCGCTGCGATTAGCACGCAACCCGGCGGAGATCGGCGGTGGATGTGAACATCATCGGGCATGGGATCGATCTGGTGGACGTCGCCGAGATGCGGCGTTGGATCGACGACCCGCGCGATCCGTTGATTCCGCGCTGCTTTGTACAGGAGGAGCTCGATGAAATCGGCGACGACCCCGACCGGGTCGAACGCCTGTCCGGCCGGTTCGCTGCGAAGGAAGCTGTCCTGAAGGCGCTCGGCACGGGGTTCGGAGCCGGCGTAGCGTTCTCCGACGTGATCATTCATCGCGCGGCGGGTGCGCCGCCACAGGTCCGGCTCACGGGCGGCACCGCAAAGGCGGCCATCGAACTTGGCATCACCGAATGGCGGCTGAGCATCAGCCACGCCGGCACGATGGCCATGGCGAGCGCCATAGCGATCGGCGGCGGGCCTCACAGCGAGGGGTCCGATCGCGCCTGACCGGCTTCGGCCGGACCGAGGTAATCAATGCGGCGTTGGTCCAGATCGACCGCGATCCGGCCACCGCGTGCGGCGAGAACGGCGCGCCATACCTTGAAGCCCTGCAGGATCGCCTGTTCCCACTCGCCCGTCGTGCACTGCTTGACCTCCAGATGCGAAGTCATGTCCTTGATCGTGCGCAAGAGCTGGAAGTCGAGGACGCTGACACCCTCGAGCATGTGATGGCGGCGGGCATAGTCGAAGGCGAGTGCGGCCACGCCCTCTTCGATCACCGCGGCGCGCCCGCCATCCTCGACCTCGTCGAGCAGCGGTCGGCTCTTGCGTTTGCGGCGCAGCAGCGCGCGCGCGATCGGGGACCAACCCAGGACGGCAGCATAAGCGAAATGGAAAACGTCGTGGAAGCGGTAGCCATCCGGATCATAGGCGTTATCGGTCAACTCCCCGCCGAACGACGTGCCGCTGATTAGCACACGAACCCGCTGGCGATCCTCGCCTTCGACGTCGACCAGTTGGACCTCGAATCGGTGCGGAAGGCGCTCGCCTTCGGGCAGCGTCGCATCGAAGCACAGCGGCTCGGTGCGCTCGGTCGTCCAGCGCGCCTTCACTTTGGCGAGGTTGGCGGCCGCGATATCGTCGAGGGTTAAGTTGAACTTGCTCGCGACGTTTGCGATGTACCAGAGCAAGTCGCCCAACTCTTCGGACACGCGCTCCTTGAAAAGCCGATGCGCTTCGCCGTCGCGCAGATGTTTCTTGTATTCGCTCAGGAGCTGGCCGGTTTCGCCAGCGAGACCCAGCATCGGGACAATGAGGGAAAGGACGTCATCCGAGCCCTGGCGCGCCGGGACGCGATCGGTGCGCAGGGCCTCCTTCTGGTAGCGGTTGAAATCCATCATCGTCTCCTTCGGCGCTTCATCCAACGACAGCCCTGGCCGCGTCTATTGCGCCAAGTGGCGCGTCGGCGCCGGCGCGTATCTTCTCATTCAACTTCCATTTCGGTGGATAGAAGAGCTCGATCGGAGTCAAAGTCGGCTCGAACTTCTGCTTGATCCGCGTGCGGCCGGTTCGCCCCGCGATCTGCGGGTGCGCGACGCGCGCATATTTATCGACTTCGCAGAACAAATTCTGGCAGTCGATCAATTGGAGCCGCCTTCCCCAAAGCGATTGAAAATCGAGCCCGAGACGCTCGAACTCCTGCTCCTGGAGATCGGCCATGAGCCGGATCAACTCGGGCTCGTTCAAACCTCCGGGATCGGCGAAGCACTTGCACAACCCATCGCGCGCGCCGGGGCCCGGCACGACGAAGTCCATCTCGCTGAAATCGGTGATCTCGCTGTAATTGATGTCGGTTATGAACTGATAAGCGAGGAAATCGCCGATGGTCGGATAAGCGCGAAGCTTCTCGAAGCCATCCTGCATGGTCCGAGTCTGCGCCAACCGTTCGGGAAGCCGGTCCTCCATCATGCGTTCAAGCAACAGCAGATGGTTCTGATGCTTGGCGGGCCGGCCGAAGGCGCTGCTTCCCGGTGGCATGATGTAGGCGGCCGAATAGATGCGGCGGCCGTCACGCATCGCTCGCGCGAGCACCTCGTCGTAGCGCGAGAAGTGGTAGTCCTCGAACGTGATCGAGCCGAATGATCGTTCCAGCAGTTGCCAGGTCTCGATCTTATTGAACAGCTTGAACAGCAGAATGCGAAAGAAGACTTCGCGGGGCGAATTCGACAAATCGGCGCGATAGATGACGTGCCGGATCAAATACTGGCTCGTCCGATCCGAAGCCCGATAGGCGTTGGTGAACTTATAGGTCGTGAGCACTGCGTTGCCGGTCCAGGGCCGCGCCTCGCCGCGCGCTCGCCGGAAGAAGACGTCCTGCCGTTCGGCTGCGAAACGCCAATAACTCTCATAGACCTCCGAGACTTTGGCGGGCGCGATATGGCGTAGAATGATCGGCGTCGGCGCGGCTGCGGTGGATGCCTCGTTGGCCCGCGGCGCGACCGGCAAGTCGAGCGGCAGCGTGGCGGCTGTGGGATCGATGCATGTTTTCGGTGGGCGACCGCGTGGACGTTTGGTCACGGGCTTCGGGAGCTTTTTCCTCAAGATGCTGCCCCGATGGCCATGACCGAGACCGCGCGCCACGCCGGCGCTGCGACTGGGCCAGACATCAGTGCTTGGGCGGCGGCGACGAGCGGCGCGAAATCGGGATCGCTCTTGGTGATGCGCTCCAGCTTGGCGACGCCGACCATGACGTTCAGCCGTGCCAGCGGCATATCCATCTCGTGGGCCATGAAGGCGCCAAGCTGTGCGAGGCCGAGATAGTTACCATAGGCTTTGTCGAAGATTTGCTGGGTTGCATAGAAGGCATTCGCGACCAGGCCGGCGGCGGTCGGCTCGAAGCTGACCTGTTGTAGGCAGGGAAAGCCGAGCTGCGCGCTCGCGACATGATCGCGGCCCGGGTCGAACGCCGTCGCCTGCAGCATCGAGCGGCGCACGCCCGCTCGTGAACCATACTGTGACAAGATCCACTCCAACTGATTTCCGTCGCACGGCCCGCGGCCGTACATGACCATGCGTTCGAAGTACAGGCCGCGGCCGTTGGCTTTCTTGTTCATCGCCTGCCAGCGCGGGAATGTCGCACGATAGAGTGTGAAAAGGCGGGTGCGATCGCCGCGCGACATCTCCCACAGGCGCTGAGGAAAGATGGTGAAGGCGACATCTTCGACTTTGAGACGCCCTTTGCGCTTGAGGAGCTGATCGACGGCTTGGCGCACGGCCGGATCTTCTGGCACCACGCCCTTGTCGTCGAAGCCGGTCACGCTCAACACCAACGGCGAGACCTCGGTGCCGGCGCCGTCGAGAATCTCGAGCAGGAGGCGCGACCAGGCACGCGACAGGTTGTTGTCGTTGATCATGACAGGCTCCGGCGCAGCCGATGCTTTCGACTTACTCATCCGGGTCGTCCTCCAGATGGCGATACTGGGCGAGACCGACATAGGCCTCAGGTGCGATGCGAACGAACGCCGCCCAGACGCCGCTATCGGCGCTCGCCTGAACGATTCCAGGCCGCACCGCGCGGAATAGGCGGCCGTTCGCTAGGTCGCGCTCGTAGGCGAGGCTCGCGCCGGTCGTTTCCGTTCCCGGCGGAAGGAGCAACAGCATCTTCACCTCGGCGTCGAGGGTCGGTCCCGCACGATGCCGGTCGGCGACGATCAAGGGCTCGGACGTCAGGGCGCCGAGGATGTCGGCGCGTAGGGCCTTTGGCGTGACGCGCCGCAGGGCGGCGGCGCGCGCCCGCGAGATCATGTTCACGCCGGCCGAGAGGTGGGTGAGGAGCGTGCCGTAGCCGACGCCGAAATCGCAGGCGATCGTGAACATTTGTGCCGCCGTCGCGGTCTCGGGTTTCAAGCCGCGCGCGGCGAATGCGCGGCGCAGACCCAGGATCGGCATCAGGGTGAAGCCCGCAAAAGTATCGGCGAGGAATTCCTTGGGATCTTCCCAGGGATTCTCCTTGGCCTCTTCGCGCAACTCATCGATCGACGTGCCGTGGCCGAAGACGTGATGGCCAAGCTCGTGCGCGCAGTTATAGGCGCGCCGAGGCAGCGGGCGGCGCGCCGAAAGGTGGATGCGCGCTGGTGCGGCGCGTTGGTACATCCCCTCCATGTTGATGTTGTTGAAACGCACCGTGACGCCAAGCATCTCGGAAAGCCCATAGATGCAGATCGGGCCATGCTGGTCGAGTTTGGCTTTCGCCCGCGTGGCGATCGCCGCCCGCATGGCTTGGGTCGCAAGCGCGCGACGATTGAAGCTGGGCTTGTTGGTGCGCATTAGATTCATCACCGATCGCCTCCCTCGGCGTTCGGGGTGGAATCGCGGCGCATGGCGGCTAGGAGCTTGAGCAGGCGGTCGAGGTCGTCCGGCTTGAGCTTAGTGAGTTCGCGGGCGGCGAGTTCGAGTCGAGGATCCCGGGCGTCGAGGGCGTCCGGTGCCTCGCCGAGCACCCAGGCGACGCCCACGTCATAGATTTCGGCAAGGCGCGCGAGTTCGTCGGCCGAGACCCGGCGGTTGCCGGCCTCCATCTCCGAGACCGACGGTCGGTGCAGGCCGAGTATCTTGGCGACCTGGCCTTGCGAGAGGCCCGCGAGTTTGCGCGCCTCCTTCAGGCGTTCGGCGATCAGGGCACGCTTAGCGGCTTCGGTGTCGTTCATGCGGCGGCGGCTTCTTTCTCGGTTTGCTTCTTCAGCAGTTCGCACACGAAGGCGGCGGTTTCGTCGATGGTGCGCGCCAGCTTGGTCGTCTCGTCGACAAAGATGTTCACGTCGTTCGGGATGGCCGCGCCGATCTCAGTCGACAGAATGGTGATGGCGACGGGCCAGACCTTACTGTCGAACCTCGGAATATTCTCGACCGGCTTGGTCGTGCCCGTCAGCGGCGGACATTCGAGTCCGCTATCGGCCTGAATCTGGCCGAGCACGGCAATCAGTTTCTCTTTCAAAGTAGCGGCATCCATGGGTTGCTCCTTAAGCCGACATGTGGTAAGATAATCTTACATAGCCTTCTCGTCAAGGCCCAGTTCGTGCAGGAGGCGGATATGCCGCTTGGTTCATGTTCATTGAGCGTTTGATCCTGGCCAACTTCCGCTGCTTCGGGCCGGTGCCGCGATCGATCGACCTCGCGCTCGGCCTGACCGTTTTTGTCGGCGTCAACGGCGCCGGCAAGACGGCAGTCATGCAAGCGCTACAGCGGCTATTTGGTGTGACGGGCGAGCAACGACGGCTGCGACGGCAGGACTTTCACGTTCCGGTTGCGGAGGCCGGGCCGATCCGGCAGCGGGGTTTCGTGATCGAAGCGATCGTCGCTTTTCCCGAGCTTGATGGGGAGGATGGCGATAATGCTGCGGTCCCAGAATTCTTCCATCAAATGGCGGCGGACGAGGCAGGTAAGCTCAAGTGCCGGCTTCGGTTGCAGGCGACTTGGACCGACGACGGCTCGCTCGACGGCGCCATCGAGCAGAAGTTCTGGGCGGTCCGGACCTTCGCGGACTTCGCGGAGGCCGATTGCATCGAACTCAAGGCTATCGACCGCGCCCGTATCCAGATGATCTACGTGCCGGCGGCCCGCGATGGCGCCTCGCAGGTCGCGGCGTTTCTGCGTGGTCGCCTCTGGCGAGCCATCGAGTGGTCGCAGCAAGTCAGGGAGGTCTTCGCGGAAGCAGGCGCAACCTTGAATGGGGCTTTTGGCGGTGAGGCCGCAGTCGACCTTGTGGCCGCCGCCGTTAAGCGACGTTGGCAGGAAGTGCATAGCGCCGGCACTGACACGACCCCAATTTTTCGACCGCTCGATCTCCGGTTTCAGGAATTTATCCGGAAGGTCGAAGTCGTTTTTCATCCCGATGAGGCTGGTCGCGAGCGGAGTCTCGACGATCTTAGCGACGGCCAGCGCTCGCTTTTCCACCTCGCCATGACAGCCGCGATCCTCGATGTCGAAGCGCGGATCGCTGCGGACCCCGTCGGAATCGGCTTCCAAGCTGATGGCGTCCCGCTGCCTGCGCTGACCCTGATCGCCGTCGAGGAGCCGGAAAACAATCTTGCGCCCTTCTACCTTTCCCGGATTATCCGGCAGATCGAGGACCTGACACGCGGAAAGCGGGCCCAGGCGGTCGTTTCCAGCCACTCGGCTAGTATTCTCGCCCGCATCGACCCAACACAGGTCCGGCATTTCCGACTCGATCTCGCCGACCGCACGGCGCGGGTCCGCTCGATCCGATTGCCCGAAGACGAGGAAGACGCGTCGAAATTCGTTCGCGAGGCGGTGCGAACCTACCCCGAGCTCTATTTCGCCCGCTTCGCCGTGTTGGGGGAGGGCGCGTCGGAAGAAGTCGTGCTGCCGCGTTTGGCCGACGCGCTTGGTTTCGCCGTCGACCGCTCGTTCGTGGCCGTCGTCCCGCTCGGCGGTCGGCATGTGAACCATCTCTGGCGACTGCTGACCGATCTCGACATCCCGTATGCGACGCTGCTCGACCTCGATTGGGGGCGAGCCGGGGGTGGGTGGGGCCGCATAAAGACGGCATGCACCCAACTGTTGGAAAATGGTGTTCCGCCGCAGGCGTTGTTCGGCGTCCACCTTCACGTCAATGGCCCGGCCGCGAACCTCGCTGCTTTCGATGGGCTCGCCGCCGGGGATTCTGCGAATCTTGACGTTTGGGCGAAGTGGCTGCGCCAGTTTGGCGTCTTTTTCTGTGCGCCCCTCGACCTCGACTATTCAATGCTGAGAGCCTTTCCGGTTGCGTATCAGGTTGTGGAACCCGGCCGCCAGGGTCCATCGAACCGAGGCGATCCGCGAACAGCGGTGCTCGGCGACGACGGGCTGCCGGCGTTGTATGGCGAGGACCAAGACGGGCTGCTGCGCTGGTACCGATATCTTTTCCTCGGCCGCGGCAAGCCCAGCACGCACGTTCGGGTGCTGAGCGGCCTGCCATTGGCGGATCTCGCGGCCGGCGCGCCGGAGGAACTGCGCGCGCTGCTCACTAGGATCGTCGCGCGGTTAGAGCCACCGCCGGCACAAGCCTGATCATGACGCGTGTTCTCCCCGCAGATTGGCGACCGCGAGGGATCGAGGATCTCGAGCCCCAGGCTTGGCGGGCCCTCCGTCAAGCCGGCTGTGCCTGCGTGGTCGCGGGTCCGGGCGCCGGCAAGACCGAATTCCTGGCGCAGCGAGCGGTCTATCTGCTCGAGACAGGTACTTGCCCGCCGCCGTATCGAGTTTTGGCGATCTCGTTCAAAAGCGACGCCGCCGATAATCTCGCTGCCCGCGTGCGTCAGCGTTGTCCGCCGGAGCTTGCGGGCCGCTTCGTCTCGCTCACGTTCGACGCCTTCACCAAGGGTCTTGTGGACCGCTTCACCACGGCGATTCCGCCACCATGGCGCCCGACGCGACCTTATGACATCGTGTTCCCGACCCGGCGTCAGGTCGACGAGTTCCTCGTTCTTACTCGGCTTGGCGCACCGGCGCCCTGGCAAGCAGTGATTGCGGGGCTTGGTGCCGGAGATTTCGAGTCGCGATATGTAGGGAGCCATCGCATGCCGCTTGCGCGCGTCGAGCCGCAATCCGGTGTGGACTATTCGATCGATCGCTGGTGGCACGGCCAAATTCGCGAGCGGGCGCGTTCGTCACTAACCTTCGTCAGCATCAATCGCATGGCCGAGCTCTTGCTAAGGGCGAACCCGCACATTCGCCGTGCCCTACGTGCGACATATCCCTTCGTCTTCGTCGACGAATTCCAGGACACGACATACGCGCAGTACGATTTCCTCCTCTCAGCGGTTGCCGATGGCAGAACAGCTGTAACGGCGGTGGGCGACGATAAGCAGCGGATAATGGGCTGGGCTGGCGCGCGGCTCGACGCTTTTCAGCGCTTCGAGGCAGATTTCGGTGCGGTCCGTATCCCATTGCTCTTCAACTTTCGATCCTCGCCTGATCTCGTGCGGATTCAGCACGTTGTCGCACGGGCCCTGGACGCGAACACCATCGCTGGCGTCGCGCAAGCCGCTCAGCTGGTGGATGGCGATGTCGCCCAGGTCTGGAACAGCCCCACGAAAGCGGCAGAAGCCCAACATCTGTCCGGATGGCTCGCCGAGGATATGGCGCGGCGCGGTCGGTCGCCGCGCGACTATGCGTTGCTCGTTCGCCAGAAATCCGACGAATACGAAGCGGAGCTTGCGGAGCCACTTGCTCAAACGGGCCTGCGGCTTCGAAATGAAAGCCACGCGCTCGGTCGAACGACACTGCAAGATCTACTGGCAGACGAGCTATGTCGGATCGCTATCGCGCTGCTCCGTCTGGGTGCGCAGCGGCGCGCGCCCGATGCCTGGCGCCTCGCTTCGAACGCGCTCCAGAATCTGCGCGCCGTCGATCCTGATGACGAGCTCGCTTGCCACAGGGTTGAGGCGGAGCTCACTGCGTTCCTGGTGGATCTCCGAACAGAAATGGCGCGAGCAGCGCCTACGGCGGACACTAGCCGGAGAATAGCCGTTCGCATCTTCGCATTTCTCGATCTGGTCGCGGTCGCCAAGGCATATCTCGAATATGGAACGGGTGACCTGCTGGCCATTATGGTCGAGGCGTTCGGGCTTCACCTTGCTGCATCCGCGGCCGGCCTTGCGACCTGGTCGGCGTGTCTCGACGGATTCGAGGGAGTTTCCCAAATACCATTGATGACGGTCCACAAGAGCAAGGGCCTGGAGTACGACACCATCGTTTTCGTCGGCCTCGACGACCAGGCCTGGTGGGGCCACACGCCCGGAAATCCGGAGGGCCTTGCCACGTTCTTCGTGGCGCTGTCGCGCGCGAAGCAGCGGGCGATCTTCGCCTTCTGCCAGGGACGTGGGCAGCGTCGGCGGGTGGCAGATCTTTTTCAATTGCTCGCCGATGCCGGTGTGCCGGAGATCGCGCTATGAGCGGCGTTGGAAGCATTGCCCTTCGGGTTGCCGACGCGCTCAAAGACCGCTGCACCCTTCAGCTCATGCCGAGCGTTGGGTCCGAAGCAGGCTTGGTCATCCCGGCCGAGGCCGAGGGCCTGACCAAGAGAGGCCGAGCGGCTTGATGCGCGCCTCAGTCCGGAAGACCGCGATGCGGCCATCGTCGTCGTATCGTTGGATGCGCGTGGCGTAAACGAAGTTGGCCTGATTACCTAGCATCCGCGAATCGAATGCGCCGCGATCTACCAACTTTGTGTACCTCGCGCAGAAAGGACTGGCCTTCCGTTCGAAACGGAGCATGTATGTGGTTGTCGCGCGGTCGCCTCTACCCCTCGCGCCGCAACGGGCCGCCTCGACGTTCTCATCCGTCCGGGGCTCGTCTCAGTGAGGGGCCCGGATTGGCCGGGCCTTCATAGAGACGAAAGGCCAAGCACATGTCCGTCAAGCTTACCGAGAACCAGCATGCTCTGCTCAAGAGCGCGTCGCATCGCGAAGATCGCTGCTTTGTTTTGCCGCCAAACCTAAAGGGCGGCGCCGCGCAGAAAGTCGCGGCAAAGCTGATCGCCGAAGGGCTCGCGAAAGAGATCAAGGCTGAGGCCGGAGCGCCGATCTGGCGCCGCGATGCCGAAAGCGATCAGGCCTATTCCCTGAAGCTGAGCGCGGCGGGCGCAAAGGCGATCGCTACCAGCCAAGAGCAAAGCGGGAAACCAGCACCGGAGGCTCCGGCACTGGAATTTCTTCCCAATTCGACGAATTCCTCGGAAACTGCCGATCATGCCGTGGAGGCAGAAAAATCAGTGCCGCGGGAGGGCAGCAAGCTTGCCTCCGTAATGGCTCTACTGAGTCGACCGGAAGGAGCGACGATTGGCGTTTTGACGAAAGCGACGGGCTGGCTGCCGCACACGACGCGCGCCGCGATCACCGGCGTACGCAAGCGCGGCTATTCGGTGGTCCTCGACCGCAGCGCG
>Ga0182024_10024866_pt1 | contig 10612 bp, 11 predicted proteins | sample P32metaG_FD_120480 | JGI IMG/M metagenome (GOLD analysis project Ga0182024, IMG submission 120480) | Permafrost microbial communities from Stordalen Mire, Sweden - P3-2 metaG (Illumina Assembly) | ecosystem: Environmental > Terrestrial > Soil > Wetlands > Permafrost | place: Sweden: Stordalen...
CCGGCGAGTGAGGCCGCCTCGGAAGACACGCCCTCCATCAGGTCGCCGTCGCTGACCAACCCGTAAGTGAAATGATCGACGATCTCGAAATGCGGCCGATTGTAATGCGCTGCAAGACGCGCTTCCGAAATCGCCATACCCACGCCGTTGCCGAATCCCTGGCCGAGCGGACCGGTGGTGGTTTCGACGCCGGGCGTCAGGCCTCGCTCGGGGTGACCTGGCGTAATGCTGCCCCATTGGCGGAATTGTTTGATCTGCTCAAGAGGCAAATCATAGCCCGTGACGTGCAGCAGGCTGTACAGCAGCGCCGAACCGTGGCCGGCCGAGAGGACGAAACGGTCCCTGTTGGACCAATGCGGATTGACCGGATTATGCCGGAGAAACCGTGTCCACAATACATAGGCCATGGGTGCGGCGCCCAAGGGCAACCCCGGATGACCGCTATCGGCCTTCTGCACGGCGTCAACCGACAGGAACCGGAGCAGGCCAATCGACAGTTGATCCAGCTGCGCCGGACTGAGAGTTGTCAGAGTTGTATTGGTCGAAGCACTCATCGCTCGTTTCTCCTTGGCCGAAGGCAATAAAGCATGCCAGGGCACAGAACAAAGGACCCAGGCACCTTCGATCTGGGTCCTACCTTTTAGTGACAATTATCTGCTGCCAAGCCCGGCGAACTGCTCGCGCTGCGACCCGTGAACGGCAACCTCCACCGCATGTGTCGTCTGTAGAATGTCCCTGGCCTTGGCCACCTCTTCCGCCGTGCCATGAGCCAGAAGGAGGAATCTGTCGGACTTGAGCGCCGTCTCGTATTTCACGACGCTGTCCTTCGGGATGCCGATGCTATACAGTCCCGCGCCGAGCGCGCTCAATCCGCCCACCACAACCGCGCCTTCCAGCGCACCGATGATCCAGGCAACCAACGGACCGGCCACCAAGAGCGGCCCAATGCCTGGAATGACGAAGAAAGCGGCTCCGAATAGCATCCCCCAGATACCACCCCAGAAGGCGCCCATCTTGCCCCAATACTTCATACGGTCGCCGGTGTTATAGTAGCCGACGACGTGCTCGTCGCTATGATAATCCTTGCCGACGATGGACAGTTTCTTCATGCCAAACCCGGACTTCTGGAGTTCCTTAACCGCTTCCTCTGCTTGGGCGTGGGTTTGATAAATTGCTACTACCGAGTTCGTTTCAAACATAACTGACGTTCCTTTCTTTTCCAGATCAAGTTTGGTTACCACACGAAAAAGGCGGCTCCTTCGCCCTGCTGGCGGATCCGGCCGGCCATGACCGGACTGCGCCGTATCGGGGGCATGCTCCGGCGCACTACATCTGGTAACTGGGGTTCCGAACCACTGGTCTCCTCTATGTCTATCGCGCCGTGCCGGTTCATGATTTCTGCGGCGGTCTCCACCCTCTCGTCCGAACCCGTCGCGAATACCAAGGCCCCTCCGCGCCGCAGTCCTTCGACATAAGTTTGCGACTCCGCTTTGGTCGCTCCAATCCTGGTAAGCTCGCGGCTCAAGTCGACTTCGAAATCGAGTCGTGGGAAGCTCATCACCCCCGCGACCTCGAAGTTCGCCGGCTCGGTCAAGGCGTGAACTTCTTTCCGAGGAAAACCGACGGCCTCGATCTCGCGGACGACCTCGTCCACGAGGCCAGGTTTCTCAAACAGTCCAACTATTGTCTTCGGCATATTAATCCCTCCCATCACAAAGTATTCAAACCACGTTTGGTCGGCTCGGACGCGCGCTACAACTCGTGAATTCGCCCTTCGAACTCTGCCGTTTTGTGAGTCGAGCCTTGTTCTACAGCGCTACGCCGGAGCACTGGAAGCTCCTCGGCGGCAATCGAGCCAGGTTCCCTAACCTGAGGAGCAAAGTCGCGCCCGGTCTCATCAACGCTGACCCGTCTTGTTCTCGAGAATAATGGCCATTTCGTGGTGCAGATGAAGGCGGTGTGATCCTCGGTGAGCCGAACGAAGACTTGTTTTTCGAACCAAGTTCTGAGTGTCATTATCTTCACCCTCCAGTGACATTTAACGCTTGTGCGCCGTTTCATTGTCGAGTCGCAGTTGGCGCCGGCCCGTTCAGCAAGCGCTTGAGCGCATCCATCGCCTTGCCGAAGTCTCCCCAATTCCCCTGCTGCATTGCCTTCTGGGCATCATCGAACTCCGCCCTCGCCTGCTCCAATCCCGGTTGCGCGCCGGGCGCCTTGGCGCCGGGAGCCTTGGCGCCGGGAGCCTGCGCGGAAATCCCGGGTTGCTGCGCAGTCCCGAAGACGGATTGGATGGCCTCATCGAGTGTAGGCTCCATCGCCACTTTGTCCCCCGAAATCACGATCACACGCTTGAGTTGAGGGAAGTCCGTGCCTTCGGCCGTCAGGTACAGCGGCACCACATACAGGAAGGAGTTCTCGATCGGCACCGCGATCAGGTTTCCGCGAATGACTTTAGACCCTTTTTGGTCCCAGAGGGTAAGTTGCGCCGCGATCGCAGTGTTCTGATCGATCATCGCCTCGATTTGCATCGGGCCGTAGATGAGCTTGTCCTTGGGAAGCTGGTAAAACAGCATCTTCCCGTAGTCGGGGAAATCGCTCCTGGCGGCCAGCCACGAGATCATGTTATTTCGCTTCTGAGGCGTGAACGGCGTCATGAGGAGGTATTCGAGCTGGTCGCTTCTCGGGAGCTTCATCAGGATGTAATAGGGCTTCATGGGCGCGATCGTGCCCGCATAGTTCTCCTGGGGGAGCACCCAGAGGTCTTCGCGGTTATAGTAGACCTGCGGAACCGTCATGTGGAACGTTCGATACTGGTCGGCCTGGATGGAAAAAAGATCCTCGGGATACCGCAGATGCGCCTTCAGATCCGCGGAAAGCTGGTTCAAGTCCAGGAAGACGCCCGGAAACGCGCGCCGGTAGACCGCCAGGACCGGGTCGTTCGGATCCATGATGTAGAACCGGACGTCTCCGTCGTACATGTCCACGACGACCTTTACTGAGTTTCGAATGTAGTTCAACCCGTCTTCGACGGCCGCCGCGTGGGGACTGGAGTAGGGGAAGTGATCCGAGACCGTGTAGGCGTCCTGAATCCAGTACTGTTTGCCCTCGCTCACCACGGCGTAGGGATCCTGGTCGAGTTGCAAGAACGGAGCGATCTGCTGCACGCGCTCCTGAACGCGCCTCCAGATCTGAATTCTGCTCTCTGGCTGAAGATAGGAGGTAAACAGTATGTTGACATCGGCCTGAGTCCAGGCGAACAGGAGCCGCTTCCACAGACTATCGAGCGGGATACCGCCGGTTCCGGCGTAACTCGTGTAGACATTCTGATTCCCTTTCGGGTAGTCAAACTCTTTCACGCCCGTCGCGACGATCCGATATCCGGGCATCAACTCACCGTAGTAGATGGAAGGCTGGTTTATGGTTAGGCCGTACGTGGATTCGGGTGGGATATTCTCAAGCACGTACTGCGGAAACCCTCCCCCCATGGTCTTTGAGACGAAGCTCATGACCACGCCATACCCATGCGTAAACTGCAACTTCTCATTTACCCAAGTTTGGGCTTGCGCGGGGAGGTCCGGGGAGAGCTCGCGTGTCGAAAGCATCACCTGGTGATAACCGTCCGGCAGATGGTAGCGATCTACATCAACCTGGTAAAACTGGTAATACAGCCGTATTTCCTGAGCCTGCTGGTACATTTGAAGCAACGGGCGCCAATCCCAGAGACGGATGTTCTGGATCGTGTCTTGATTTCTCGCAATCACCTCCGGTGTCAGGTCAGCCAGTGCCGGGTAGGATGTTTCCTGAATCGTGTCGAGGCTGTAGGCCTTCCTTGTGAACTCTATGTTGTTTTTGAGATACGGAGTCTCGCGGGCCAGCTCGTTCGGCTGCACCGTGAACCTCTGGAAGAGGGCCGGCGCCAGCCAAACGGCGACGAAATACAAGCCAACGTAAATTCCGGATGCAACGACGATCGCTCTCAATCGCGGCCGGAAGATGTTGAGCACCAGCAGCGCGCATAGCGCCGCCGCGGCGCCTACCATGATCCAGTAAGCGATCCGGGTCAGATGATCCGCCGTATAGCCCGCTCCGTAAACGACTCCCTCCGTGGAGTAGAGAAGTTCGAAGTGATCCAAGTAAAAACCCCATCCCCAACTGGCGACCAGGACGGAGAACAGGATGGACAGATGTGGAGCGGTCTTCGCGCTCCAGCTCTCCATTTGTTGCCTGCCACTCCTGAACTGCGGTAATCCGAAGTACGCGTAACAGGCCAGTACGGCCAGGAGAGTGATCAGCGCCAATGCGCTCAAGCTGCTCTGCAAGAGCTCATAAAAGGGAAGACGGAACACATAGAACCCGACATTGGCGCTGAAGAGAGGATCCGACAACCCGAAGGAGCCGCCAAAACGGAATCGGAGATACGTATCCCACTGTCCATAGAAGATGAGCGCGTAGAACAGAGAGGCAACAGCAGCCACCGCTCCCATGGCCAGTTTCAGAACAGTGGGAGAGATCGGGAGGCCGAAATTCGAGTCTAGGGCAGATTCGCTCGTCAAACCACCCGAACTGAAAGTGGCACCCTTTTTCACCGCAAAGCGAAGATTAATCCAGAGGTACAAAACCGCGCCCGCGAAAGCGGCGCAAAACAGTCCCCACCGAACAGAGAAAAGCGTCCAGAAGATGCCGCCATAGCCGAGTTGCCGCATCCACAGCCATTTCTGAATCCAACTGGGGATGAACGCCAGGATAGCGATGACGAGGATCACTCCAATAAGCACCAGTCGTATTGGGCGCCCCACCCGCCCTTCACCCCCGACCCGCGGCGGCGTTTGCCGGATGATGTGGTGACTTCCGCTGCCATTAGGCTTTCCGTCCGCAACAGGTTTTGACGGCTCGACGTGTGGAGGTTTCTCGATCATTGTTCTACCACTCCGTTCCGCTTGCCGGCATATAGCCATGCCCAGTATGAATCGAGAAATGTCAAAATGCCGTCAAAACACGCGCCGAGGTCAACCACACCGAAAACTCTCAATCGAATTCTGTTTTTGACGGCGTTTTGACATTCTTCGCGATAGATTTCAAGCATGGCGCTCGCCTTGTAGTCTTTGCGCCGCTTCCTCATGGATCACGGTGGGCCACGCAGAATGACACTGAACGAAAGCGGTTCGCGGAGTCACCGCTGGGCGTTGATTCTAGCCGGAGGCGACGGAAAGCGATTGCTCCCGCTCACGCGGAGCATCGCCGGTGACGATCGGCCCAAGCAGTTTTGCCCCATCCTAGGTAGCGGAACACTCTTGCACCAGACGCAACGGAGGGTTTCGCTATTGCTTCAATCGTGGCGCACTTTGCTGGTGTTGACGAGAACACACGAGGCCTTCTACGCCGATGAGGTCGCGGGCATTCCATCCTCGAGATTGTTGATCCAACCTACGAACCAAGGTACGGCACCCGCTATTCTCTACAGTCTGCTGCGCCTCCGCGAAATGGACCCCGAGGGTGTCGTCGCCTTCTTTCCTTCAGATCATCATTTTTCAGATGATGAGGCTTTCGTCGGCCATATCGATTCGGCCTATGTCGCGGCCGCCTCGCGGTTCGATGTGGTCGTCTTATTGGGGATTCCACCCGAGACTCCGGAGGTGGAATACGGTTGGATCGAGCCCGGCATCCCTCTAGGCGCCCCTGTGCCCGAGTCGGTTTGCCGCGTCAACCGCTTCTGGGAAAAGCCACACGGAACATTGGCTGCGGAGTTGATGGAACGTGGTTGTCTGTGGAACAGCTTCGTCATGGTGGGCCACGTTCGCGCGTTCCTAAATCTCATCCGGCAAGCGCTTCCGCGCCTGATCGAAGCCTTCGAATCCATTCGGACATGGTTATTTACGGCGTATGAGAGAACGGCATTGAACGAGCTTTACTCCAGTATCAGCGCCACCAGCTTTTCTCAGGAGGTGTTGTCGGTGCGCCCAAGTGACCTCGCCGTGCTTCGCGCAACCGGTCTCGGTTGGAGTGATCTGGGCGAACCAGGCCGTGTGCGCTCCGTACTGGAGCGCACAGGCGTCCAGGAAAAGTGGGGGGTTAAACCCGGCCGCGAAGAAGGGTGGATGCTGGTTCACAAGAAGACAGCCGGGTAAGTGCGGATGTTGCAGGTGCCCCATTCATCGCAGTTCAGATTCTTGAAGGAGATACAAACATGTGTGACTATTCACTGATGGCGATTCCAAACCGCTTGGCGGTTTCCGGAGAAGAGCTCGTTGTTCACAAGTTTGAGGAAGGATCGGTTGGGCTGGCATCACCCTCCGATCTTCGAAAAAGACAAGAGTGCCGCAAGGTCCAGCCTCACGGGTTCTGGCCGAGGCTGAAGGAGTTTTTTGATCCTCCAAGCGCTCCCGTGATCCCGGCGGTCTGTATCCCACCGGGAGCCCGCTTGCTGGTGCGCGATATTCCAGCACAGCTGCAGCGCGAGTGTGGTCTCCAGGGCAGCCTGGAGGAAGCGGTCTTTACTCAGATTACGGCCGCCGCAAACACCTTTCGGGACGCACTTCGGTTTCAAAAGGAAATTGAAATTCTATTGCAGAGGTTCGCCGAAGGCCAGAGGGTGCGCGTTTTGGATCTTTCTTCGACGGAGGAAAGGGAAACAGAACCAATCGGGCAGCGCGCGAGCACGCGAGTGGCGTAGAGGTGTGCTGCTTCTTAGTGAATTGTCGCGCGCAACACAACGTTCCGCGATCGTTTGTTCTATATACGAACGCGTCCCGAGCAGCGCGCCTCTAACTCGAGTGCGATGGTGTTTCGGTTCCTGCCCAGAAGATTAGCGCGATAGCGCTGCTGTGATCCTTGGTTTCCCTCTTCCAGCAACGACGATGAAGAACTCGACGGCTATAACATGCGTGTTTCTGGACATCGGCGGGGTCCTGCTCACCGACGGATGGGACCATCATGCCCGCAGACGGGCGGCAAGGAACTTCAAGCTGGAGTGGGCCGAGATGGAGTATCGCCACAATCTGAACTTCGCCACATACGAGGAGGGAAAGCTCACGCTGGAAGAGTACTTGGGCCGGGTGGTCTTCTACCAAAAGCGGCCGTTCACCCGCGCTCAGTTTCGGCGCTTCATGTTCGCGCAATCGAAGCCTTACCCCAACATGATCGAGATGTTCGCTCAGCTCAAGTTTCGGCACGGATTGAAGATCGCCGTTGTCAGCAATGAAGCGCGTGAATTGAACGTCTATCGGATTCGCAAGTACAAGATCGACAGATTTGTGGATGCCTTTATCTCTTCCTGCTTCGTCCACCTCCGCAAGCCCGACGCGGAGATCTTTCGGCTTGCGCTGGACATCGCGCAGGCGCCAGCCGGGCAGGTACTGTACATCGAAAACACTCCGATGTTCGTGCAGATCGCGGAAGTTTTGGGGATTCAAAGCATTCTTCACACGGATTACAAATCCACCTGCGCGAAGCTGGCTTCGTTCGGATTCGAGAACGAAGGACATCCATGACACCAGCGAATTCACGCATCCTGACAATTAACGCCGGCTCGTCAAGCATCAAGTTCGCGCTGTACCAGGCCGGCGAACCGCTCAAGCGAGGCCTTTACGGAAAGATCGATCGCATTGGCCTGAGCGGGACGAGTCTGACTTTCGACAACCCGGCTAGGAGTCAGCAGGACGCCCGCAAGCTCGCTGCCTCCGATCACCAATCGATGGGAAATTTTTGATGGATTGGCTCGAAAAGCAGAAAAGCTTCGATTCGCTCCAGGCTGTGGGGCACCGCGTGGTCCATGGCATGCAACACACCGCCCCCGAACTGGTCACCCAGCAATCGCTGGATGAGCTGCATCGCATCAGCGCATGCGACCCGGACCACATGCCCCGGGAGATCGAACTGATCGAGGCGTTCCGTGAGCGCCATCCGAAACTACCCCAGGTGGCCTGTTTTGACACCGCGTTTCACCGCACCATGCCGCGCGTCGCCAAGCTGCTTCCCATCCCGCGCCGCTACGACGCCAAGGGAGTGCAGCGCTATGGCTTCCACGGTTTATCTTATGCCTATCTCATTGAAGAGCTAGCGCGTTTGGGCGACCCGGCGGCGACCAGCGGTCGCGTAATCCTGGCGCATCTGGGCAACGGCGCAAGCATGGCCGCCGTGCGTGACGGCAAAAGCATCGACACCAGCATGAGTTTCACTCCCGCGTCGGGATTGGCGATGAGCACCCGCTCGGGCGATTTGGATCCCAGTCTGGCGCCGTATCTGGCGCGCACTGAGCAGATGACCGTGGAACAGTTTTACAAAATGGTCAACCTCGAGTCCGGGCTGCTGGGCGTTTCCCAGATCAGTTCCGACATGCGACACTTACTCGGGCACAAAGCCGACGATATTCGAGCGTCGGAAGCCGTGGCGCTGTTCTGCCATCAGGCGAAAAAGTTTATCGGCTGCTTCGCCGCCGCGTTGGGTGGAGTGGATACGCTTGTCTTCGCGGGAGGTATCGGCGAAAACGCGCCACGCATCCGCGCGAGCATCTGCGAAGAACTGAGTTTCCTCGGCATCGAAATCGAAGAAAAGCGAAACGTGGCGAATGAATCCGTGATTTCCAGCGACGCCAGCCGGGCCAAGGTTCGGGTCATTCGAACGGACGAAGATCTGATGATTGCGCGGTCCGTCAGCCGAATTCTCAAAACCGACACGGCGGCGAACAAAGGATTGATTCATGAAAACCAACTCACTCAAGCCTGAGGTGCTCCACCAGCAGCCCGCCGCGGTGAACGACCTAGAGCTAACTGCGAAAACCAACACGCTCACTCCGGAACTGCTCCATAAGATAAACGCCTACTGGCGCGCCGCCAACTATGTGTCGGTCGGCCAGATTTATCTGTACGACAACCCGCTGCTGAAGGAGCCGCTGAAGCTCGCGCACGTCAAGCCCCTAGTGGTCGGGCATTGGGGTACGGTGCCGGGCCAGAACTTCATCTACGTTCATCTGAACCGCGTCATCAAGAAATATGACCTGGATATGTTCTACATCGCCGGTCCCGGCCACGGCGGCGCGGCGCTGGTGGGCAACGTGTACCTGGAAGGCACCTAGAGCGAGATTTATCCGAACGTCACCCAGGACGAAGCCGGGCTGAAGGAGCTGTTTAAGCAGTTCTCGTTTCCCGGAGGCATTTCGAGCCACGTTGCGCCCACCACGCCGGGGTCGATTCACGAAGGCGGCGAACTAGGGTACTCGCTCAGCCATGCTTTCGGGGCCGCGTTCGACAATCCCGATCTGATCGTTGCCTGCATTATCGGTGACGGCGAAGCGGAAACGGGTCCGCTCGCGACGTCATGGCAGTCCAACAAGCTTCTCAACCCGATCACCGACGGAGCTGTGCTGCCGATCCTGCACCTGAACGGCTACAAGATCAGCAATCCGACCGTGCTGGCCCGCATCGAGCACGAAGAGCTGGATCAATTTCTACGCGGCTGCGGCTGGACGCCCTACTTTGTGGAAGGCGACGACCCGGATACGATGCATCAACTTATGGCGGCCACCATGGAAACCGCCATTGAGGAGATCCGGGAAATCCAAAGCAACGCACGGAGCAAGAACGATACCACTCGGGCGCGTTGGCCCATGATCGTCCTGAAGTCAGTGAAGGGCTGGACGGGACCGAAAGTAGTGGATGGGCTTCAAATCGAGGGCACCTTCCGGGCGCATCAGGTGCCGCTGTTGGTGGATCCCGAGCATCCCGATCATGTGAAGCTGCTCGAGAGCTGGATGAAAAGCTACAAAGCCGAGGAGCTGTTCGACAAGAATGGCCGGTTGATTCCAGAGTTGGCCGAACTGGCGCCGAAGGGTGACCGGCGGATGGGCGCCAATCCGCACGCCAACGGCGGAATTCTGCTGCACGATCTGCGCATGCCGGACTTCCACGTCCACGCGGTAAATGTGCCTTCGCCCGGGGCCGTCAGCGCCGAAGATACGCGCGTGCTGGGTAATTTCCTGCGCGACGTGGCGAAGCTGAATCAGGATCAGCGTAATTTCCGCGTCTTCGGTCCCGACGAGACGCTCTCGAATCTTCTGGGCGCGGTTTTTGAAGTTACCAACCGCCAGTGGGACGCCCGTGAACAAAAGAATGATGAATTTCTCGCACCCGCCGGAGGCGTGCTGGACTCCATGCTCAGCGAACATCAGTGTGAAGGATGGCTCGAAGGATACCTGCTCACCGGACGCCACGGTCTGTTCAACAGCTACGAAGCCTTCATTCGCATCGTCGACTCGATGTTCAGCCAGCATGCCAAATGGCTGAAGGTCTGTCTGGAACTGCCCTGGCGGCGGAAGATCTCGTCGCTGAACTATCTGCTCGCCTCCCATGTCTGGCAGCAGGATCACAACGGCTTCACGCACCAGGATCCAGGTTTCCTCGACCACGTGATTAACAAGAAGGCTGACATTGTGCGCGTCTATCTGCCGCCCGACGCTAATTGTCTGCTGTCGGTCTTTGATCACTGCCTGCGCAGCCGGAACTACGTCAACGTGGTGGTGGCGGGGAAACACGCGCTTCCGCAATGGCTGACCATGGACGCAGCGGTGGTGCATTGCACGGAAGGCATCGGGATCTGGCAATGGGCCAGCAACGATCAG
>Ga0182024_10024867_pt1 | contig 10612 bp, 6 predicted proteins | sample P32metaG_FD_120480 | JGI IMG/M metagenome (GOLD analysis project Ga0182024, IMG submission 120480) | Permafrost microbial communities from Stordalen Mire, Sweden - P3-2 metaG (Illumina Assembly) | ecosystem: Environmental > Terrestrial > Soil > Wetlands > Permafrost | place: Sweden: Stordalen...
AAGCATCCCGGACGTCGGGCTCAAGATCAACAAGCTGGTGGTTGACGAACCGGCGGCCAAGGCGGGCGTCCAGATCGACGACGTGCTTTACCAGATCGACTCCGACAAGGTGTTCAACCTCGACATGCTGTATGACGCCCTGGAATCGCACAAGCCCGGCGACGAGATCACCTTGAAGGTTCTGCACGGCAAGGACAAGCAAAAGGTGGAACTGAAGGCGACCCTGAAACCGCTGAGCTTTTACGAGGATTGGGCCAAGGCGGGCCGCAAGGGGTTCGGCGCTAACCTCGATGCCCCCGCCGACCGCCTCACGGCCGACTACCCCGCTCGCCCGGAATGGTACTTCCTGTTTCTCTTTCAACTGCTGAAATACTTCGAAGGCCCCAACCAGCTGGTCGGCACGGTCCACATTCCCAACGGCGTCATGCTGCTGCTCTTCGTGCTGCCGCTGCTGGGGATTGGCCGGTTGCGCAAGTTCGGCCATGCCGTGGGCGTGATCGTGGTCGTGGCTCTGTTGGCGGCGGTGGGCGGCTTGACGTTCCTGGCCCTCGTCGATGATTCCGCAACGCCGATCCTCGGGTTCAAGGCGAGCGATCAAAAGAAGGCCGAGGATTTTGTCGAGAAGTCAGCCAAAGCCGATAAGGCCGCGGAACGTGCGGTCCAGCTCGCGCATTATGGCATCCCCGAGGTCGGCGGCCGCGAACTGCTGCGCAACGATCCGCTCACGCGCGGCCCGTTGATTTTCCAGGCCAAGTGCGCGAGCTGTCATGCCCATGCGCAAGAACCGGTCAGCGAGGATGCCAAGAAAGCCAAGCCGGCGAAGTATGCGTCGGACCTGACCGGGTTCGGCACGGAGCTGTGGATTCGCGATTTGATCAAGGATCCTTCTTCGCCCAAGTACTTCGGCCTGGCCAAGAAGAAAGTTGACGGCGAGGATAGAGAGCTCGACGGCATGATCGAATGGCGCAAATCCGTTGATGCGCAGCGCGAATCCTGGAAGCAGGAAGATCCCGTGAAGGCCGAGAAGAAAATTCAGGAGCAGGAGCAGGAATTCGATCGGATCGCCAGGTTCCTCGCGGACCAGGGCAAGCCGAACCTCAAACGCGACAAGAGCCTGGAAGACGGCCGGCCCCTCTTCAAACAGTACTGTGCCCGTTGTCACAGTCTGGGAGACATGCGCACCAAGAGGCCGAAGGCTCCCGACCTGACCGATTACGGCTCGTCCGAGTGGATTCGGCTCATGATCATGGCACCATCCGACCAGGCGCGGCATCAAGATAGCAATCTCATGCCCGCCTTTCTACCGCAGGAAGGGCCCTCGGCCGGAATGGGACGGCTTTTCTTCAAGGAGGCTCATCCGACGGTCAAGGACACGGACATTCAGGAGCTGTCCGACATCGATCGCGAAGTGCTGATTCGCTGGCTGATCGGCGACACCGATCGCGTCGTCTTCGGCGGCCAACCGATCTCGGGCCCGGCGCCGGGAGCCAAGAGCAAATAGGTATTCCGGCGAGCCGAGCCCCGTCAGGGGCCGGGTGATACTCACCCGGCCCCTGACGGGGCTCGGCTCGCCGGATCAGCGAATTACTTCTCAATTCCAAAATCCCGTATCGTAAAAATCGGCCGATAGAGATAGCGCGGCGCCAGCAGTTCTCGCGCCCCCTCCAGCCGATCGACGATGCACAGCACCCCCGCGACCTGGGCGCCGGCTTTCTCGATCTCCTCAATCGCTAGCTGCACCGAGCCGCCCGTCGTCAGCACATCGTCGAGCACGGCCACGCGCATGCCGGGCTTCAGCACGCCTTCGATGCGCTCCTGGCTGCCGTGCGACTTGGCCTGTTTGCGAACGAAGAAGCCTTCGAGCGTGCGGCCCGCCTGATGATAGCGCTGGGCCAGGATCGCCGCCAGGGGGATCGCTCCCACTTCCAGGCCGCCGGCCGCGTCGATGGCCAGGTCCTTCGTCATGTCCCACATCACCTCGGCCAGGAGCCAGCACGCTTCCGAATGGAAGATGGCTTTCTTGCTGTTGACGTAATAGGTGCTTTGTTTGCCGGACGCGAGCGTGAAGTTGCCGAAGGAGAAGGCGCGTTCACGGAAGACCTCGAGCAGTCGTTCGCGGGGGTTGGGTGTCATGGGATATGTTTTACGGTTTTGGCGTTCCTCGCAAAGTACGCGACCGTTTAGCCGCGACGCGACGTACTCGGAGCGGAGCGCGGGAGGGGCGACTCCCGCGCTCCGCTCCGAGTACGTCGCGTCGCGGCTAAACGGTGACCCGAATTACCCAGTTTGAAAACTGACGGATTTTCAAGGCAATCCGACTCGACCTGATCGGCAAAATCGCTATGATCCCGCCGCGCGAACGGTCGATGAATTCTCCAGAGTCCCTCAAGAAGCACAGGAGCCGTCCATGAACGCACGCGGTTCGTTTACCACATTTATGGCCTTCTTCGTCGGCTTGCCGGCCGGCCTCGGGCTGTTGCTGCTGGTCGAACAGGGCTACATTCCGATCGACCCGGCCGCGTATGAATACATCAAACATCCCGTCGAAATGGCGGAATTCGTGATGTTCTGCTGCGCCCTCGGTGCTCTGACCGGCAAGCTGCTGACCGGCCTGCACGAACGGCTGGCGATGTGGCGCCGGCTGCTGCCCGCATGGGACGGCCAACCGCAACCGGTGACCGCGGCCAAGGCGCTCAAGACGCAGATCGATCAGCAACCGGGCCGGGTGCAGCGAACCTATCTCGGCCGGCGCGTGGCGGCGATCCTGGATTTTGTCGAAAGCCGCGGGGCCGCCAACGATCTTGACGATCAGATTCGCTCCCTCTCCGATGGCGACATCATGTCCGTTGAGAGCAGCTATTCGCTTCTCAGGCTTATCACCTGGGCGATTCCCATCCTCGGCTTCCTGGGCACGGTGCTCGGCATCACGGGGGCGATCCAAAACGTCTCTCCCGAATCGCTCGACAAAGGGCTTGAGGGCGTCACCAGCGGGCTGGCCACCGCGTTCAACGCCACCGCGCTTGCCTTGAGTCTCACCATGGTGCTCATGTTTCTTTCTTCGATGATCGAGAAGCTCGAGCAAGGCGTGCTGGAACGGGTCGATCACTACGTCGATGTGCACCTGACGCACCGCTTCGAGCGGAACGGGGCGGAGAGCGGCAAGTTCGTCGAGGTGCTGCGGCAGAACTCGCAGATACTGGTGCGGGCCACGGAGCTGCTGGTGGAGAAGCAGGCCAGCATCTGGGCCAAGAGCATGGAGAAGGCCGATCGCCACTGGAACGACACCGGCAAGCAGCAGCAGGAGCAGATCAGCGACGCGCTGGTCGAAGCCCTCGATCGCACCCTGGCCAGCCATAAAGAGTCCCTGGCCGCGACGGAGAAGAGCCTGCTGGCCCGCAGTCAGGAGACGTTCGGCGTCATCGTGGAACGGTCGCAGTCGATCTTTGAAGGGCTGAGCGCCCTGGCGTCGGTGCTGCGGGAAACCGGCCGGCAACATCAAGCGGTCCTGAGCGAGCTGTCCGAAAAGATCGCCGGGCAGACGCAGGCCCTGACCAAGCTTCAGGAGGGCGAAGTTCAATTGCTGCGGCTGCAAGAGATGCTGCAGCAGAACCTGAACACCGTCGCCAGCACCGGCACCGTCGAACAGGCGGTGCACAGCTTGACGGCGGCGATCCATCTGTTGACCACACGCACGCCGACGGTAGGGCAGTTGCCGTCGGCGCCGCGGATTGCGAACCGGGCCGCGTAGACGACGAGGCGAGCGGGGGGCGTAAGCCCCCTGATGGAGCGCGTACAACCAGGGGGCTAACGCCCTCCGCTCGCCAGTACACGCTGCGAGACGATCATGCAACGTGCCAAGAAAAAACTGCATGTGGACACGTTCCCATTCCTGGCGGTCTTGCTCTGCGCCATGGGCTCGCTGATTCTGTTGCTCATGGTCATGGATCGCCGGGCCAAGACGGTGACCCGGAACAAGCTGGCCATGGAACTCGAGGCTCGGCAGGAGGCGCGCACGGCGGAGAGCGGCAAGCTACGCACCGTCAAGCTCGCCGAGCTGACGGCCCTGCGTCAGGCGGAGTGGGAAAAGGAGCGCGATAAACTGCACCAGACGCTTCTCGCGCAGGAACAGGAACTCCGCGACAAGCTTGCCGGTATGGCGAGCGAAGCGGACGGCACGGCCAAAAAGCTGGAGCTGAAACAATCCGACTTCATCACGCTACAGCAAAAGCTGGCGCGGGAATATCAACGGTTGCTCCAGGAACGCCACGATTTGACCGAGAAAAAGACCACCGCCTTGACCACGGAAGAAAAGAAAGAGACCCTGGTCAAGGGACAAATGCAGCGATTGACTTTGGAGCTGCTGCAAATGGAGAAAGCGCTGCTCGATCTGAAGGAGCTGAAGTCGAGGCCGAGCGATGCGTTTTCGCTGGTGCCCTATCGCGGCAAGCAAGGTGACAATCGCAGGCCGGTCTACGTCGAGTGCTTTTCTGAAGGCATGGTGATGCATCCTAACCGCACGGTGATCGGCAGGGGCGGCCTGACCGTGGAGCAGTTTCGCCAGGAGATTCAACGTCGGGCGGTCGTCCTGGAGCGCGAAAAGCCGCCGGATCGCCGTGCGCACGCCCCGCCGCCGACCAATCCGAACGCCTATGTGCTTTTTCTGGTGCGGCCGGAAGGGGTCGAAACTTATTACCTGGCCCAGAACGCCTTGCGCGGCTACGCCATCGACTACGGCTATGAGCTGGTCGAATCGACCTGGGTCTTCGATTTTGGCAACGAGGAAGCGGTCGCCCAGCAACCATGGCACAACGACGGCCGGGGCCCGGGCAAGAGCCGACCGCTGTTTGCCTTTTCGGGCCCGGGTTCCGGAGGATCGTTTGGCAACGGACTCGTGGGGCCGCCAGGGACGGAATATGGACCAGGCTCACCTGGATCGGGGCCGCCGGGGTCGGGCTACCCTGGTGGTCCGGGCACATCGACCAGCGGACTATTCGGACCTCCGGGGTCGGGATTGACCAGGCCGGGTGTGCCGGGAACTCCGGGTAACGGCGGACCAGGCGGACCATTCGCGGGGCCGCCGGGTTCGGGACCGGGCGGGCCGGGATTGACAGGTCCGGGCGGGCCGGGGACTCCGGGTAACGGCGGGCCAGGCGGACCATTCGCGGGGCCGCCGGGTTCGGGACCAGGTAACGGCGGTCTACGAGCGCAGGGCGGCCCGTTTGGCGGTCCCCCAGGATCAGTAACGGGGATTCCGGAAGCCCCCGGGCCAGGAGGATCGCTACCGCCGGGCGCATCGTTCAATGGTCCGCCGGGAACCGGTGGTCCTTCGCTCGGGCCTCCTATGGCAAGCATCCCCGGCGGAATCCCGGGACAGCCTGGGTCGGGTCTTCCGGGCTCAGGTTCGTTGACACCGAACGGTGGGCCGCCGGGAACCGGACTCGCGGTTCTGGGTTTGCCGGGCTCAGGTTCGCCAGGTTCCGGCGGTCCTGGTACCGGCCTTCCCGGCTCCGGATCGCCAACAGCGAATACGGGGACGCCTGGAATGCCGGGAAGCGGACTTCCAGGCACCGGTTCACCGGGTTCAGGATTGCCGGGAGTTGGCGCTCCAGGCACCGGCATGCCCGGTTCCGGTATTCCGACCGCGAATGGTGGGGGAACCGGACTGCCTGGAACCGGTCTGCCCGGCTCCGGGTTGCCGGGTTCGGGTTTGCCGGGCTCGGGCGCTCCAGGGACCGGCACGGGCATGCCACAGGTCGCCTACGGACAGGGATCATCGACAGTCGGACTGCCGCCCGGGTCCATCGCCATCGATCCAGCCTCGCCGAACTTTCAGGCCAACGCGCCGACGCGCACGGGAACCGACACCACGGGACAATTTGCGAACGGCAATCAAGGCCAGGGAACACCGGGACAGCCCGGCTCTCCTGGCAAGCCGGGATACACCACGTGGTCGCCCGGTTCGGTCAGCTCCATGGGCATGTCCGGACCAGCCGGGTCGTCTGGACAACCCGGCATGTTGCAGCAAGCGCTCTTTCCACAGAGTCCCGTGAACCCCAACGATCCCACGCGATCGCAAGCCCAGGGAACTCCCGCATCTCCGGGTGGATTCGGCGTGCCCAGCGTCGGCGGCCCGGCCTCTGGCGGTTCGGGCAATCCCGGTGCCGCTCCGGGCGATCCCTTGCGTGCGCCGGGCCAATACGCCAGCAACTCGGGCTCCGCAAGCGGCGACGGCAGTTCCGGATTCTCCAGGTCGCCCGGCGGCGGCAGCGGCTCTCCAGGCGGCGGCTCCGCGGGAGGGGGTACCGATGGCGGTCCGCCTGGCAGTCCCACGAATATCGGCTCCGCGCCCGCGGGGCCCGGCGGCGGCTCGCCCGGAAAAACAGCTCCGGGCACAGCCGTGTCCGAGAATGTCGTGCAGGGGCCCGGCGGCGGCATCCTCTCCGGAAGCATGGGGGCAGGAGGAACGCCTTCACGCAGCGCCAAGCCCGGCCCGCCGCCGCTCGGCAGACTCCTCGCCAATCACGATTACGTCATTACCGTCGAGTGCCTGGCCGACGGCGTCATGATTTATCCGCGCTACGAGCTCTATCCCATGAACCCGGCGGAAAACCAGAAGAATGTGGAACAGGCCCTGGTCCGCACCATCCAGCAGATGATCGCCCGCCGGCAGGCCTCGGTCCGCCAGGGAGAAACCGCGTATCGCCCCATGATTCAATTGCAGGTCGAGCCTGATGGCCTGCGAAGCTACTACTGGATCTACCCCGCGCTTCAGGAGTTGCGAATTCCGATGTATCGCGAGAATTTGGAGAATTAGTCCTCGTTTAGCCGCTCGCCTCCGGCGAGCGCGGGGTGAAGCGCGTTCGCCCAAGGCGAACGGCTAAACAGGACAACCACGGGACCACCCCATGTATCGACGCCGCCGACCCCATCGTGAAAAGATATCGTTCAGCTTCGATTCGTTTCTGGACGTGGTGACGAACGTCATTGGGATCATCATTCGCTTGATCCTGGTGACCTGGGTCGGAGCGCGCGCCTATACCAGTGCCATGATGCTGTCCCAGCACAAGATGGAAGTCGAAACCGAGATCGTGTCGGTCGAACCGCTGCCGGCCCCCAAGCCGGAGGACGATCCCGCCAGCAAGGAAGTGGCTGAGGCCCGGCGTGAAATCGAACGAGTGCGGGCGAAGTTGCTCAAGCAGCTCAAGGACGTGGAGCTTGTGAACAACAAGGAAAATCAAACCCTCAAGGACCTGACGCTGGTCAGCAACCTTCAAAAGGATCTCGACAAGGAAAAGAAAAACGTGATCTCGCAACTGGATAAGAAGGGCCAGCAAGTTCGCCTCACCGCCCTGACGCTCGAGGAGATGAAGAAGAAGGGCGAGAAACTGCGCGAGGAGATTCTGGCCGTGGAGAAGCTGCCGACGCCGACCAAGTCGCTCTACTTCCGCACGCCGGTGAGCAGGCCGGTGCGCAGCGATGAAGTGTTCTTCGAGTGCCGGGGCGGCAAGGTCACGTACATCGACCTGCCCGCCTTCCTGCAAGAAATCAAGGATAGCTTCGAGGACCGGAGGGAAGAGCTGAGCAATCAGCTTCGCTCCCAGTGGGAGGTGAAGGGGCACACTTCGGTGATCGGGGCCTTTCGCCTGGAATATTTGATTGAACGCCAGCGCGATTTCGCCGCCACGCTCTCGGACAAGAGCGGCCCGGCCAGGAACACGAACTTCAGCTTTCAACTGAGCGGTTGGGTGGTGGAGCCGATCACCGAAAATCGCGGCGAGACTCTGGAGGCCGCCATGAGGCCCGGCTCTCAGTTCCGCCAGATCATCGACGGGTTGGTCGCGAAGGAATCCGTCGTCACCCTTTGGGTTTATCCTGATAGTTTCGCCCTGTATCGGCCGTTGCGCGACTTCATGTATGAGCGCGACATCGAGGTCGCGGCACGTCCTCTTCCGCCCGGGGGACCGATCGCCGCGTCAAGGCACGGCACCGTCTCGCGCGGACAGTAGCAGCGCCGCTTTCGGCGTAGCGTGTTGCGAGCGCTACGCCGCAAGCGGCGCAAAAAAAGACGCGGAGGCAGTCCTCAGGACTGCCTCCGCGTCTTTCCTGGCGTCAAATAAACCTACACCGCTTCGGAAACCGCTTCGCTCAAGGGCGGCCATTCTTTATCCAGGCCCTCATCCTCGATCTGCCGCAGCTGATTTTCGGTGATTTCGAACTCGTCGGTCACCATCTCATACGACTTGCGAACGTTATGAATGGTATCCTGGGTCGCCACCAGCTTATGGAAGATTTCCTTACGCTGTTGGATGGTCAAACGCTTGGCCGGCATATAGTCTCCTTTCCAGGAAAAAGTAACGCACTTCGGTCCAGGGCCGTGGAAAGAGCCCGGACTTCTTCGACGGGTGGAACGCCTGCTACCTCCAGGAGACGAATATTCGGGCGGCGGCCGACAGAAACGAACCGCTAAACCCGAGAACGCAACGAGGTGATCTCAGGAAGCTAATCATCCACCGGGAAGACCTCCATTGCCTCCCTAATTTTAGTATAGGCAGTTCCGCTTTGATTGGGTGCAAAATTCTCGGAATTTTTATGCAGCCCGCCTGTTTTGCCAGAGCACGGACGCTAAAACTGGCAGAAATGGATCATGGGAGTCGCGATGATGAAGGCGCTATTCAAATGATATATACTAACGCGAATAACAGCGTCGGCGATCCGCCGGCCCTCACAAAATCGGCACCACGGAGCAACACCATGTCTCGTCGCGTCGCGGTTTACCAGGCCATCTTCGCATTTCTCTCGCTGGGTCTTTACGCCCAACTCGCCAGCGCACAAGGCCCCGCCGGCGACGCAACCAAGATCAAAAAGCTGTTGCCGGCCATGAAGGAGAAAGTCGAAGCCGAAATGGACGATCTGGCCAAGCTTTATCGCCAAATCCACGCCAATCCCGAGCTGTCGCTGCAAGAAGAAAAGACCGCCGCCCGCCTGGCCAAGGAGCTCAAGGACCTGGGCTTCACCGTCACCACCGGCATCGGCGGCCACGGCGTCATCGGCGTCCTGAAGAACGGCCCCGGCCCCACCGTCCTGGTCCGCACCGACATGGACGCTTTGCCCGTTGTGGAAGCCACGGGTTTGCCCTACGCCAGCAAGGTCCGCGCCCGCGACAAGGAAGGCAACGACGTCGGCGTCATGCACGCCTGCGGGCACGACATGCACATGACCAGCTGGGTCGGCGCCGCCCGCGTCCTGGTCAAACTCAAGGATCGCTGGCAGGGCACGCTTGTCTTCATGGCCCAGCCCGCGGAGGAAATGGGCCTGGGCGCCCGGGCCATGCTCAAGGACGGCCTGTTCAGCCGTTTTCCGCGCCCCGATTTTTGCCTGGCCTTGCACTGCGATCCACGCGCTCCGCATGGCCATGTCGCCTACTCCGAAGGCCTGCTCATGGCCAACGTGGACACCATCGACATCACGGTACTTGGCAAGGGAGGCCATGGCTCCGCTCCGCACATGACCATTGATCCCATCGTCCTGTCCGCGAAGATCATCCTCGAACTGCAGACGATCGTGAGCCGGGAAACCGATCCGCTGGACTCGGCCGTGGTCTCGGTCGGTTCCATCCATGGCGGCACCAAGCATAACATCATCCCCCCTGAGGTGAAGATGAAGCTCACGGTGCGGACCCTGAAGGACAATGTGCGCAAAAATGTGCTGGAAGGCATCGACCGCATCGCCAAGGCGGCGGCGGTCGGGGCCCGAGCGCCCGAGCCGATCATCAAGATCGACCTGGACAACTACACCCCGGCCGTGTTCAACAACGCCGCCCTGACGCGCAAGAACAAGGCCGTGTTCGAGGAGATCCTCGGCGAGGACAAGGTGCACAGCATCGGCCCGATCATGGGCGGCGAGGACTTCGGCCGCCTCGGCCGCGAGGGCGTGCCGATTTGCCTCTACTTCCTGGGCACCTCGGCCCCGGAGCGCGTGGCCGAGTCGCACAAGCCGGGTGGGGCGCCGCTGCCGGGACTGCATTCCGATCTCTATTACCCCATCCCCGAGCCATCCATCCGCACCGGCGTGCTGACGATGAGCGGGGCGGTGCTGAATATCCTCGGCAAATGAACCGCAACCGCGTAGGGTGGGGCTGCAAACGGATCAAGACCCGTTTGCAGCCCCCTGCCATCGTACAAGCCCTTAATTGCCAAGCCATTAGAGCGCCCAGAGAGGGGGGCTGCAACAATGCAAGCTCTCAACCCCCGTTTCTGTTCCCTAAAATGCTGTGACACGTGGCGACAAAAGCCGACATGGCTGAAGTGTCAGAACGTGAATTCGTGGGGCCAATGCGGAACCCCGACTGACCTTCTCCGTCGGGTTTCTCTTGCCCCCCGTCGAAAGCCGGAGTAATTTGGAGGCTAATGTTCAATAGGCCCGCATCCGCCAACTGAAGGAGCCGACTTATGAATCTGATTTTGACGAAAGGCATCGTGCGCAACGGGCGGGTAGAGGCCAGCGAGCCCATCAACTTGCCCGACGGCACGGAGTTGCTGATCACCTTGCCTAACGGAGTTAAAGCTGCAGACCTCGATGACGATGGACCCGTGACGCCTGAAGAAATCTCCCA
>Ga0182024_10024868_pt1 | contig 10612 bp, 9 predicted proteins | sample P32metaG_FD_120480 | JGI IMG/M metagenome (GOLD analysis project Ga0182024, IMG submission 120480) | Permafrost microbial communities from Stordalen Mire, Sweden - P3-2 metaG (Illumina Assembly) | ecosystem: Environmental > Terrestrial > Soil > Wetlands > Permafrost | place: Sweden: Stordalen...
ATCCGGGCTGATGACCTCCGAGAGTCGTGATCTGTGGAAGGACCACAACTCTCTGTCTCAGCCCGGATGCCTCTACTCAGACCCCAACGTTCGAAACCTCCCGAGGCACGTCAGCTAGGTCGTCGATCCCCTTCACGCCAAATACGGCGGCGCGGCAGCAGAAGGCGTCCTACGACTCCGAGCTCTCCGGGAAGGAGATGCGCCCGACGCTGCAGCGTGCACTCGGCTTCCTGCGGGCGGCCGCCGACACTTAGACGGCCGCGCGCAGCGGTCCGCGCGAACGGTGCGAACAGCAGCGGCCGCGACGCCGCTGTTGCTCGTCGCGCAACGCGACAACGCGAGGCAGGTAGCGCAGCCTGCTGCCTTTCACGAGAGCAGCAGTGAGTCCGGTGCGGTCGCGGACGACTGCTGCTCGTCCAACTCGGGCGTCTCGCTGGCTACGTGCGGGGCACGTGCTTTCCGCGCTTTGCGGGTCTGCGGCTTGATCACCGGCAAGTCGCGTGCCAGCGCGAAAGCGAGGCTCTCGGAGTGCAGCGTGGAGGCTTGGCCTATTGGCACGGTCTCGGCGCGGATCGTCCTCGCGGAACGGGCCGTGGGTTTGTGGCGTGTCATGCGGTTCTGAGGGCGGCGCTGGGGGATAGTCGGGCGGCGCGGATGGCGGGGAGGATGCCGGCGATGGTGCCGATGAGGATGGCGGCGGCGATGCCGCCGCCCCAGGCGAGTGCGGGGATGACGGTGGTCCAGTGTTTGGTGTGGGCGTAGATGGTGGTGGCGAGTGCGCCGGCACCGATGCCGGCGGCTCCGCCGAGTAGCGCAAGGAGGATTGCTTCGGTGAGGAACTGGGCGCGGATCTGTGCGCGGGTGGCGCCGAGGGCGCGGCGCAGGCCGATTTCGGAACGGCGTTCGAGGACGCTGATGATCATGATGTTGGCGACGCCGATCGCGCCGACCAGGAGGGCGACTGCGCCGAGGCCGAGGAAGAGGCCGTTGAAGGCGCCTTTGGCGTCGGCTTCGGCGGTGAGCGTGTCGGAGGGTTGGCTGACGTTGACGTCGCTTGGGTTTTCGGGGTTGGCTGTCGCGGCGAGCACGTTGTAGACGGCGGTGGTCTGGTCGGTTTGGGAGCGCACGTAGATCTCGGTCGGGTTGCCGACGGCGGGGTGGCCCTCGAGCACGCTCGTGTAGTGCAGGTAGGTCTTGGCGGCGGGGAAGCCGATCAGGACCGAGTCGTCGATCTCGGGGGAGAGGATGGCGGGCTTGAGGATGCCGGCCGGGTAGAACCACATGCCGCCGACCCAGATCCGCTCGCCGGGAAAGATCCGGTCGATGCCGAGCCGCTGCGCGGCGGCGGCGCCGAGTACGCACACGGGTTCGGTCGCAGTGGCGGCGTTGAGGAAGCGGCCCTGGGCGATCGTCGTGCCGACTGCGCCGGGCAGGTTGAGGCTGGTCGCGTCTACGCTCAGGGCGTTGGTGTTGATCGAGGGGATCAGCGGGCTGCGGTATGCGTTGGCGTTGGACAGCGAGCCGGTGTAGGCGACGTCGTAGACGGGGCCGATGCGGCCGATCATGCCGGGCGCGGCGAGGGGTAGTGGGACCGATTTGCCGCTGAAGTTTTGCCCGGTGGTGACGTCGAGCAGGTTCGTGCCGAGCTTGTTGATCTCGTTCAGCAGGCCGGCCTGGCTTGAGGAGGAGATGCCGAGCACAGCGACGATCGCGGCGACGCCGATCGCTATCCCCAGTGCGGAGAGCGCCGAGCGCAGGCGCCGCGTGCGCACGCCGATCGAGGCGAGTCGCGCGAGGTCGGCGGGCCGCAGCCGCGCCGGCGTGAGCATGACCGCGGCGGCGGTCATCGGGCAGTGTTGACGAGCGCGAACGCGACCGGCCGCACTCCGCGCACGGTCGCGGTGATGATGTACCCGCCCGCCTGATCGTTCGCGGTGAACGGCGGTGCGATCGCGACGCCCGACGAGTTGGTCTTGACGGTCACCTTGGTCTGGCCGTCCGGGAAGTCGCCGCCCGGCCCCGATGGGGGACCGGTGAACGTGACGCGAACGTCGGGTACCTTGTTGCCGTGGGCGTCGCTGACCGTGATGGCGAGCGGGACCCCGAAGCGCGTGCCGGTCGCCGTGGATTGGGCGGCGCCGATTCCAGCGCTGAGGGTCGATGGTGTCCCGGCACGGTTGTGGAGGTGAAACAGCGCGACCGCGTTCGCGCCAATCGCACTCGCGGTGGCGGTGAAACGTCCGGCCGTGTCGCTGGCGGCGATGCGCGGGGAGGTCGCGATGCCCTGCGGGCCGGTCGTCGCGGTGGCCTGCGTCGATCCGCCAGTGAAGGTTGCGCCCGCGCCGCCGCCAGCGGCAGAGGCGCCCGTCGCGGCGGTTGAGCCGAGCGTGAACGTGACCGTCGCACCCGCGACCGGCTGGCCTGAGGCGGTGCGAACTCTCGTCCGCAGACGGTGCGCGTAGTGCGTGCCGATCGACGCCGCGGCGCTGCTGGGCCCGACCGGCGTGATCGTGTGCGGCTTGGCGGCGCGGTTGTCGAGCGCGAAGCGGGCCGGTTCGGTCACGTGCTGAACGGTGGCAGTGGCGGTGAAGTTGCCGCTGGTCGCGTTCGCGCTCAGGCCGGGCGACGTCGCGACGCCGTTCGCGTTGGTCGTCTCGGTTGCCTGGCTGGTGCCGTCGTCGAAGCTCGCGCCGGCCGTCGCACCCGAGATCCCGCCCCCCGCTCCGGCGTTGCCGGTCGAGCCGAGGCTGAAGGTCACGAGGGCGCCGACGACCGGATTGCCGTTGGCGTCGAGCACGCGAACCGCGAGCGGCTGCGGGTAGCGGGTGTTAACGGTTGCGTGCTGGCTGGTCGGGGCGAGCGGCATGATCGTCGCCGGGATCCCGGCCGCGCTGTTGGTCAACGAGAAGGCCACCATGCCGTAGGCGCTGCTCGCGCTGACGGTATAGCTGCCCGTGGTGTCGTTCGCGGTCAGCATCTGCACCGATGCGCTGCCGCTGGTGTCGGTTCCGACCGTGAGGGTGTTCGACCCGCTCGCTCCGAACGTCGCGCTCGCGCCGCTCGCCGGCGCCGTGAACGTGACCGGTGTGCCGGTCACGACGGTCGTGATCGGACAGCCGTCGCTGTTCGCCAGCGCAATTTGCAACGGGTTCGCGAATGCCGTGTCGAGCTGCGCGGTCTGCGGCGTCCCGCCGGCGAGCACCAGCTCGTTCGGGGGGTTGCTCGACGGGCACGAGCTCGCGCCCGTGTCGCCGGTGGGGCCCGCTTGCGCGTCGGCGCGCGAACCGGGCACGGCCGCCAGGGCTCCGATCGCACTGGCGAGCGCGCACGCCAGTGCGAGCCCCAGCGTGCGCCATAGGGTCCGTTTCATTACGGCCTCCCGCCGGCTGGGCCGATGCCGGCGGACGGGACGCGGTGATTGCTCGCGGTTCCACCAACCGTCGGGGCGACGTGGTCGCGGACGATGCGTCCGTCGAGCATCTCGATCTGGCGTGGCAGGCGGTCGGCGAGCTGATGGTCGTGGGTGATCACGACGATCGTCGTTCCGGTGGCGTGCAACTCCTTCAGCAGCGCGAAGATCGCGGCGCCGTTGGTCGAGTCGAGATTCCCGGTGGGCTCGTCGGCGAGCACGATCGCGGGCGCCCCGACCAGAGCGCGCGCGATCGCCACGCGCTGCCGCTCGCCGCCCGATAATTTCGTCGGGCGAAACGCGGAGCGGTGCGCGAGCCCGACCTGCTCGAGCGCGCGGCCGGCGAGCGAGCGCCGCTCACGGGCCGCGACGCCCGCGTAGAGCAGGCCGTCGGCGACGTTGTCGAGCACGCTCTGGTGTTCGGCGAGGAAGAACTGCTGGAAGACGAACCCAATCCTGGTTGCGCGCACCACCGACAGCGCGCAATCGTCAAGGCCGGCGACATCAAGGCCGGCGATCCGGACTGCTCCCGTGGTCGGCCGCTCGAGCGTCCCCATCACGTGCAGCAGCGTCGACTTCCCGGAGCCGGACGGGCCGACGATCGCGACCAGCTCGCCGCGGCGCACACGGAAGCTCACGGACGAGAGCGCGACCACCGGCGGCAGCGCCGGATAGACCTTCGTCACCTCGTCGAGCTCCAGGACCACGTCCTCGCCACCATTCCGTGTCGTCCCAGGACCATCGCCGAACGTGGTGACCGCGGTGCTCGTCTCGACGGTCATTGGCCAGGGACCACCACGCGCTGACCCGCAGCCAGCCCGCTGCCGCTGACCTGCACGACGCCATCAGCGTCGTCGAACAGTCCGGTCGTGACCGCAACAAGATGGTGCGCGCCGCCAGCGCCGACCTCCTCGACCGCGTAGCCGCCGCTTGAGAGCGCCAGCAGCGCGTCGACCGGGACCACCAGCACGTTGCTCACACTTGCTGCGGTGATCGACACGTTCACCGGCGCCTGATCGAGACTGCCGGTCGCGGCTGGGTCGGTCGGGATCGCGTCGACTCGGATCGTCGCCCCGTTCTGGCCGCTGGACGCGACCGAGCTGACGTAGCTGATACGTCCGGGGGTCGTCTGGTTGTCAGGCAGCGTGATCGTGACCGGGTCGCCGACCTTGACCTGACCCTCGAGCGCGGCGTCGAGCTGGATTGAGACCTGCCGTGTGATCCAGGTCGCCGACAGCACCGGCCCGGGCGTCGCGCCGGAGCCGACCGCGACAGTCGGCATCACCGAGGTGATGCGAATCGGCCCCGGCTCGAAGGTGACCGAACCGAGCAGCAGCTCGCCGGTCTGTGGCTCGCCGTGCCCGGCCTGCAGCCGGCGGATCGCGGCCGACGTCGCCGCGGTGAACGCGTCCCCCGGCAGGCCCTGCGCGTAGCCGAGCACGTCGAGGTTCGCGTTGAGCTCCGCCACGTCCGCCCCGGGTGACATCCCGGCAGCGAACGCGCGCGTCGCAACCGTCGGACCGTAGAGCAGCAGCACCGGCTCGCCGTCGATCGAGTACAAGGTCTGCCCGCGACGGACGAGCCTCCCGGCCGACGGGACGCCCGTGAACGTCGAGTCCTGACCGTAGGCGGTCGCCTGTTCGTCCACGGTGACGAGCGCCGCGCGCGCGGCTGAGAGCGAACGCTCGGCCGAGCTGACCTGAGCCTGATCGGCCGAGACCTTAGCCGCATCCGCGCTCACCGACTGCTGGCCGCTTGCCACCGACTGCACGTCTGCGGCACAGCCGCCCGAAGCGCCATCCGACCCGCCGCCCCCCGCTGACGGTGCCTGCGCCGCGTTGTCGCCCGCGCAATCGACCGTCTCCTGCTGGCTGTCAGCGGTGAGCGTCGCGCGCGCCGCCGACAACGCCGACGAGTCGCTCCTGAGCGTCGCCTGCGCGCCCGACAGCATGCCCTGGTCGCTCGTGACCGTCTGCTGTGCCTGCGTGACGGCCGCCGGCGCGTTCCCAGCCGGCAGGCGGATCGTCAAGTCCCCGGCGTAGCCGAGCGTCGCGCTGACCTGCGTCTGCTGCGAGATCGACTCTCGCACCACCCTCTGCGTCGAGGTCGCATAGCCGTTGTCGCTCGCCCCTCGAGGCGAGCCGCCACCGCCCGAGAACGGGGCAGCCACGAACAACACCACCGCCGCCGCGACCGCGAGCAGCACGATCGCCGCCAGCACGCGACGACCGCGCCACCGCCCCGCCCGCGGCGGAACAGTTGCTGCGAGCGCCTCGCCCGTGGCATGGGACGGAGCGTGCGAGCTCACGGCGCGACCTTCCCGCCGGCAACACCCGGCAGCGGCAAGCCGCACGTCTGCTGGGCCTCGCGGAAGATCGGCGGCCTGGGACCGACACCGCTGCTGCTGCCAGCGCTTGTGCGGCTGCTGATCGACCCACGGCCGCCGGAGCCGAACTGCGGATCGCGGAACTCGGACACCCCGGCGCAGCGCATGCACTTCGAGAGCGCCACAACGTGCGCCTCGGCCTGACCCATCTGCGCCGGGCTCGCCGTCGCGCCGCCGCTGGCGCCCCCGGGACGCTTCTCGTGGGCGTTTCGGATCGCTGGTGAGCTTGGTTCGAGGACCTTCCTCGAACCGTCGTCGGCGGGGCGCGGTGCGCTACCCGCCGAGTTGCCCGTGTTGACCTTGGCTTGCATCAGTGGTTGGTGAGCTGGAACCCGCACGCGGCTGCCGCACGCGCGAACAACGGTGACTGCATGTCGAGCGTGTGGGGAAACACGAGGATCACTCCGTCGCGATCGCTGATCACGCCGGCGCCGCCTAGGCTGGAAGGGGGCGGAAGCGAGGTCCTGGGGTCGGGGAAGTCAGGGACGCCGTGGCGGCGCATGCACTGCGCGACCGTCACCCAATGCGCCAGCGCCTCTGCGGACGGCGGCGGGCCCGAGCCAGGCCCGCCGAAGCCCGGCTCGACCTTCCCGCACTTCGCTCGCGCTGCCGTGAACGCGGCCGATGACGGATTGATGCTTGCGGGCAGGGTGAAGCCTCCGCCGGAGTCCGGGTCCGGGAAGTTGGGCACACCGCTGGCGCGCATGCACTTCGCGTAGATGAGCGCGTCCGCCTCGAGGGCGGCCGGTGACGTCGGGGCTGCGCTGGCCGCAGCGTTGCTGGTCGCGGTGCTCGACCGTGAGGTCGTTCCGCCGCGGGTGCTTGCGGTGCTCGACCGTGAGGTGGTTCCGCCGCCGGTGATCGCGGCGCTCGAGGTTGAGGTGGTCGTGCTGTTGACGGTCGCAACTTGTGGGCTGCCTGAGGTTCCGCCGCATCCTGCGACCAGGACCCCGCTGATCAGTGCTGCGGCAGCAAGCACGCGGGCTCGAGGCGAGTGGCTCAGCCGCTTGGGGTCGATGCTGTCGTGCATCTGGTCTCCTTGAGGTCTACTTCGGGTCTGCGCCCCGGTTCTACGCGAAGGGCGGTTTCCTCCCGGTTTCATGCCCGGCGGTGGTGTGTGCGCCGCAGCCGGGAAACCGCGGTGAAACGTTCTCGCGGCTACCTTTGTTCGAGAAGGAGCGGCTGATGCGGGTGCTTGTGATCGAGGACGACGAGGAACTGGCGGAGACCGTCGCGGCCGGGTTGCGGGAGGCGCGGATGGCGGTCGACGTCGCGTTGGACGGCGACGCTGGCTTGGTGCGTGCGCTTGTCCATGATTACGACGTGATCGTGCTCGATCGCGACCTTCCGATCGTGCATGGCGATGAGGTGTGCGCACGGCTTGTCGCCGCCGGCGGCCGCAGCCGAGTGCTGATGTTGACCGGCGCGACGGAGGTCGAGGATCTCGTCGAGGGGCTCGGGCTCGGCGCCGATGACTACCTGGCCAAGCCGTTCGCGTTCGCCGTACTGCTAGCCCGGATCGCTGCGCTGGCGCGACGTGCGCAACCGAGCATCCCGCCGGTGCTGGAACACGGCGACATCGTCCTCGACACCGCCAAGCGCCATGCGCAGCGCGCCGGCAGGCCGCTCGCGCTGCGGCCCAAGGAGTTCGGGGTGCTCGAGCTGTTGCTCGTCGCCCAGGGCCGGGTCGTCTCCGCGGAGGAGCTGCTCGAACGGGTCTGGGACGAGGCCGCCGACCCGTTCACAGGCGCGGTCAAGATCACGATCAGCCGATTGCGAGCCAAACTCGGCGACCCGCCCGTGATCGAGACCGTCGCTGGGGCCGGCTACCGCATATGAACATCGCCGCACGCCTCAACAACAGGATCACCCGCCTGGCGGTCGGGCGACATTTGCCGCAGCGGACCGTCCGCATCCGGCTGACGCTCCTCTACGGCGGCCTGTTTCTGCTCTCCGGCGCCGCGCTGATGGCGATCACCTACGCGCTCCTGGTCAACGCCGGATTCGTATTCAGCCTCCAGAACGCCAACCAGCCCGCCACGGGGCAGCCGGCCAGTGCGGAGCCCGCGAGACCGCCCGGCGCCGTCCCCGGGTCGACGACTCATCCCTCGACACAGACGATGGCGTACTGGCGCACGGTTGCGCAGTGCATGCGCCGCCACGGCGTCTCCGGATTCCCCGACCCTACGACCAGGGTCCCGTCACACCTCGCCGACTTCGGCGTGGTGAGCGATCGCAGCGGAGCGATCCTCGCGATCCCCCGCACGGCCGAGCAGTCGCCGCAGTTCACGCAGGCGGCGAGCGCGTGCGGGTACATGGCCGACAATAGCGAGCAAAACGCTCAAGACACCCGCCGCCGCACACAGGTCCGCCAAGAGCTGCTAATCCAATCCGGGATCGCGCTCGCGGGGATGTCGCTGCTGTCGCTCATCCTTGGCTGGCTCCTGGCCGGGCGGGTCCTGCAACCGCTCGAGGAGTCCTACGAGGCGCAGCGCCAGTTCGTCGCCAACGCCTCACACGAGCTGCGCGCGCCACTGACACGCCTGAGGGCGCTGAGCGAGGTCGCCCTCGCCAGCTCCGAGGCGAACTTCTCCTCGCTGCGCGCAGCGCACGAGCGCGTGCTCGCTTCCGAGCAACACCTCGAGCAACTGATCGAGGCGCTGTTGACACTCACGCGCGGCCAAGCCGGCCTCGAGCGCCGCGTACCCGTCGACCTCCAGGCCATCACCTCCCAGGCCCTGCACGGCCGCGAACCAGACCTCGCCAGCCGCGACCTCGACCTTCGCACAACGCTGGTCACAGCACCGACCGTCGGCGATCCACGTCTGATCGAGCGCCTGATCGCGAACCTGATCGACAACGCGATCCGCCACAACACCCCCCACGGACACATCGAAATCGCCACCGGCACCCGCGACCGCCACGCCTTCGTATCGATCACAAACACCGGCCCCATGATCCCGCCCGAAGAGATCCAGCGACTCTTCGAACCCTTCCAACGACTCGTCGGCACCCGCACCCGCCACAACAACGGACACGGACTGGGACTCTCCATCGTCCACGCAATCGCCACCGCGCACCGCGCCCGGCTCAACGCGCATGCGCTACCGCAGGGCGGCCTCACAATCGATGTCTCCTTCCCGCCACCAAGCGCCGCCCGCTCCGGGGGGAACCATCCCGCAGTCCCGACGAAACGCGCCCCCCACGCGCCAGCCGGTCTCCGACACTGACCGTCCGGCGAGACTGAACGGGCCGCTGCGGTCATGGCAAGCCGGACCGCGTTGCGCACGAAGCGGCTCTCGCACAGTGATCGCCCGCCAACCGCCTATTCGTCAGGAGCACGAGGCATCCCAACAGCGCACGGCGCCAGCCCGATCGGGCGGCGGCTCAGCGGTCCATAGCCGTTGCACCCGCGTGATCGAGCTGACGCAAGAGCAGGTCTCGCGCGCGTAGCCGCTCCCGACTTCCTTCTCGCCAAAAGCAGGATCGACGCAGACGCGTGGATCTGGGCGAATGGGAGAGCGACTTTCGAACGCGTCTGGGCGTCGTTGGAGCGATCTGTGCGTAGTCATGCCTCGGTTAGGGAGCACGACCGGACGGCGGCAGCCCTCGGGTCCGCGCGTACTGTGGGTCTGCCGAGCGATCACCTCCGAGTCGCTCGACTTGGTGAGGGAATCGTGGTTCGAGTCGCGGGGGGTGGTTGGGAAAGCGCCGTTCACGTTCTTTGTGGCGGCGATTCGTTCGGTGACTTGCTCGAGGTCGATTCGTGCGCCGAGCCGGTCGGACGAGGTGCGGGCTGGCTCGAGCTCGAGTAGCCGCTGTTTGCGGTCGCCCTGAGCGAGGTGTGCTTCGGCGAGCAAGGGTCCGTGCGAGCGCCGCGTCGCACGGAGCAGCGAGGCCTCGGCATAGCCTTAGCGCCGACTGGAGTCCCTCGCGGCTTCGGCGGATTGCCCTCCGCAAATCTGCTCGTGGACGTCACCCACCCACAGACCGGCGCACGCGCGGGGAATCCCGGGATGGGCGGGTTTGCACGGCGACTGCCGAACCCACCACACCGAAGCGCTGCCGTACGAGAAGCTGGCAATCATGGCGGCCGCCGAGCATGCGCGGGTGCGCTCGGTGCCCTCTTTCATGACATTCAGGCGGGGACCGACGGCAGCTGGACGGTCTGGAGCGGCTCCGTCAGAGGCATGCACACCATCGCCGGCTGCGCCTCGCGCCGCAGCACGTTGCGCAGCTGGGCGAATGCCAGACTGCCGAGCAGCGCCGGGATCCAAAGCGCGATCAAGTGGTACACGAGCACGGCCGCGGTCGCGGCGCCAAGCGGCACGTGGTAGAGCGCGAAGACGGCGATTAGGCCGCCGTCGATGCCGCCGATGCCGCCCGGGATCGGGATATTTCCGCCCAGCATTCCGATCAGATAGGCCAGCACGACGACACCGAGCGGAGGAGCCGACCCGAACGCGGTGAACGCCACGCGCAGCACCGCCATGTCGAACGCGGTGATCCCGAGCGAGCCAGCCAATACCCGAACGGGCGCATGACGCAGCAGGGCCATCGCGTCGCGGATCCCGAGCCCCAACGAGTCACGAGCGAAACGCATGGCGGACGCGAGCCGCCTAGAGGGCTCCCCCGCAGGTGGGTGGCGGGCGAGGATCGCGGGCAGCACCAGCACCAGAGCCGTGGCCGCCGTCGCAGCAGCGCCGAAAGCGTATGTGAGCGCCGGGTTCGGGTCGTGGCCGAGAACGCCTAGCGCGTACAGGGATGCGAACACGATGACCGCTCCCACATTCGCGAGGCTCGTGAGGAAGAAGAAG
>Ga0182024_10024869_pt1 | contig 10612 bp, 11 predicted proteins | sample P32metaG_FD_120480 | JGI IMG/M metagenome (GOLD analysis project Ga0182024, IMG submission 120480) | Permafrost microbial communities from Stordalen Mire, Sweden - P3-2 metaG (Illumina Assembly) | ecosystem: Environmental > Terrestrial > Soil > Wetlands > Permafrost | place: Sweden: Stordalen...
CTTCCTTGCCGTCGGACCAATAGGCCACGCCGCGGCCGGAAAGCTGCCGCGGAGCCGCCGCGCCGCGCGCGCCCTCATGCTCGCCGTGAACCCAGAGCAGCTCGCCGGTGGTTGCGTCAAGCGCCACCACGGAACGGCGATTGCCACCGGTGGCGTAGACGACGCCATTAACCATCAGCGGCGTGCCTTCCAGCTTGAACTCCGGCCGGCTGCCGAGATTATCGGTCTTGAAGCGCCAGGCGATCTCCAGCTTACTGAAGTTCGTCGCGTCGATCTGATCGAGCGGGCGGTAGTGCGTGTTTCTCAGATCCGCGCCATAGGTAGGCCATTCCGTGTCCTTGGCGCTTTGACTCCACGCCAGGGATGCGGCTAGCGCAAGAACGAACGCAATCCGGCTGGCTTGGATCTCAACGCCATCGTGGCGCACGCACTCATGCGTGCAGCGTTCACACTCGTGTGAACGCGCTTCGGCTTTCGCGCGAGATGGAGGCTCTGAGTCCGGCGACGTCGATACAACTCCGCGCCGGTCTCCGCCGCTCGGCGCCTCCGCGTCGAAGACCAATCCTCGCTTACCAATGGATCTGCCAACGCCGCCAATCCTGATCATGTTTATCCCAGTTGTGCGAGTTGCGAGAGCTTCGGCTGCAATAGCGCCTTCTGCTCGGCGGTGAGATCGAGCTGCGGCGGGCGGACGTAGCTCTCGCGGAATCCATGCCCGGTGAAGGCAAACTTGATCTGCGCCGCGCCGCCGGGTACGCCGCGCAGCAGCGAAGTCGTCTCGCGAAACTTCGCGTAAGCCGCCGCGACGTCTTTGCCTTCGCGATGCGCCTGGAACACCGCGGCCACCTGCTTGGGAAACAGGTTGGCGGCCACTGAGATCGCGCCCATGCCGGCCGCCAGCGCCGCCGGCAGATTGCCCTCCGTGCCCGTCATCATGTCGAGCTTGGGAAACTCCTTGCAGAAGGCGGCGTAGGTTTCGGCGTTGCCGGTGGAATCCTTGATGCCGGCCAGATTCGGATAATGTTCCAGCTTGTGCAGCAGCTCCGGCGAAATGGGCACCGCGCTCATGCCCGGGTAGTGATACAGATACACCGGCAGCTTAGTGGCCTCGATCACCTGCGAGTAATACTTATAGAGCCCTTCGACGGGTGGGTTTTTGAAGTAGAACGGCGGAATACACAGCGCGCCGTCGGCGCCGTTGGCGCCCGCGTGGCTCAACAGCTCGAGCGTTTCCGGCAGGTTGGGCGTGCCCACCTGGACAATCATCCGCAGCCCCGCCCGATGCTTGAGCGCCGTCTCGGCGACCTTCTTCCGCTCGGCGACCGAGAACGACGGGAACTCGCCGGTGGTGCCGAGCACCACGACGCCATCCACGTTGCGCTCTTTGAAGTACGGCATGAGGTCGCGATACAGGCCTTCGTCAAACCGGTTCTTGCTGTCGCAAGGGGTTACCGCGGCAACATAAAGCTTGGGATTGCCCGACCGCGCAGATCCCGTTTCCGCCGCGTTGGCCGCGGCCGCCGTGAGCGCACCCGCTCCCACGGCTCCCAGAAAATTCCGGCGAGTGGATTCCATACAAACACCTCCAAGACGTTTATCAAGACATAGTGCGACCAATCATCGTACACCCGCGCGCGGCTGGATGGAAGGGGGGTAGCAGCGCAAAGGCTCAGAGCTACCGAGCCCGGGAGAATCGACCATCCTTCCGCCCGAGACCCATGGCAGCGGGAATGAGCATGGCAGTCCAGAATACCGGGTAGCCCATCTTAATTGCATGGATTTGGTCCGTGCTTCCGTTAAGGGCCGGGAATACCTTGATCGTAAGGAAGGAAAGGGGTAGAACCATCAGCAGATCGGCCGCCATCAAAGTCCCGGTCCAATAATGCAGCGGCCCGAGCCACCGCTTGCCGGCGATAGTGAAGCCCACCGGAACCATCAACCACGCGATCAGCAGGACGAAGCCCGGGCCGGGCACTGCACGGCCGGGAAAGCCACCTGAGAACAACTCGAAAGCCGCCCATCGCGCCATCGCAAAGGCTGAGACGGCGATCGCCCACCCTACGCCGAGGAACATTACGCGGCGGGGCCATCTGGCGTCCGCAGTGACGCAGTAACTGGCCATAAGAACGATTACCGCACAGGCCGGCAGGACAGACCAATTGAATCCCGAGAGCCAGGCCAAGCCCGCCCAGCCTTTCACCCAACGAATCTCGACCAGCCAAAAACCCCACGCAACCAACGCTCCTCCGAGAAAGAGCGAGATGCGAATCACCTTGACCATGCGCGCGTCCTTATGCAACCTTAACCGTGTCCGGTCCCTTGATCGTCTGATCGGTCACATCCCACGCCTCGGACTCGTCGTGAAAGGCTTTCGCCAATCCGGCCTTCTCGATCCGAATCGCGTTGCTGTGGTAGACGGTGATATCCTTGTCTCCCGGCGCAACCGCCCCCGGAGCCTTGGAGTTATAGTCCGGATTGGGTACGGTAATGTGCTTCGACGGGTCCCAGTGATACTCGTCGGACGCTTTACACGTCCATTTGTCGAAGGTCACGTTATACATCTGCGACTTACCTACCTGCGCCACCGACGCCACTACGTCGGATATCACCGTGAACCCGTGCAGCGCGTAAAGAGCATCCAGTTCTCGAGGATCGACGTTCAGTCCCAGCGCAGCTTTTGTCTGTATGGTAATTGAGGCTTCCACATTGCCCTCGAGGTGCATCGAATAAGGCGGGCCTGGAGGAACGCTGGCAATCGTACCTTTGATGCGGGGTACAACTCCTCCGATCCTGCCGCTCGGGGCCGGCTTCCGGCTGAGAAACATTTCGCGGGCGGTATCTTTCAGATAAGATCGCACCTCTTCCAGATCCTTGACGTATTTTGCGGGATACACCTTGACTTTGCCGGCGCCGTCTAACCAATGCAGGAGCAGAATCGCGGCTAGCGAATCGCCGCTGAACTTTGCCTGGATGCTCAGCGCCAGACGACGGTAAAAGGCAGCCACATCCGCCTCTTTCAAGGGCGCGAGGTAATCGGCCATAGGTCCCGATTCTAACCCACAATGCCAGTAGGGGCAAAAAGATTTCGACGCAAGTGATTTCGACGCAGAGACGCGGAGACGCTGAGATAAGCGCAGAGAAGAAGAAACTTTTTCTCTTACACGCTTGCTCTTACAGAGTTTCGCGTTATCGGGTGATAGCCGATGCGGGCGGGCCGCCATCCTTCGCGGCGGGCGCCAACCGGTTTGCCAACGGCCGCCGTCGCTATATCGGCGAAATTCAATTCGGCTTCTCCGCGCCGATCTCAGCGTCTCCGCGTCTCAGCGTCGAAAAACTGACTCGCCGTTTGCGCCGCCCTCCAGTGCTATCCTCGAAGCAGAAACTATGCCTCTGCGGAAGGCCTTCCAACGCGCTGTTTGCGGCTTGGCCTGCATGGGCGCGCTGTATGCGTTCCAGCGGCCTTTTCGCGAATTTCCCGGCATCGAGTACCGTCTGGGGGCGATCCCGCTGCCGCCGGACTACCAGGAAAAAACCGAATGGGCTTTCGCGCGTCTCATGTTTCCGCCCGGCCCGCTCAACGGCTACATGTATCGCGACGCCGAGTGGCATCAGGGCATCTCGCTCTGGACGCAGGATTTTCCCCGCGCCGACCGCCACTTCTCGTTGGCGGTGCGCCGCCTGAGCCGGATCCACGTGCGCTCCGCCGAGCAGATCGTGAACCTGGACGAAGGCGACGCCTACGATTGGCCATGGCTCTACGCCGTTCAAGTGGGCGAGTGGGGGCTCACCGACGAGCAAGGCCAGGAACTCCGCGAATACTGCGAGCGCGGCGGCTTCTTCATGGCCGACGATTTTCATGGCGACGCCGAGTATTACGAATTCGCAAGCCGCATGAAGAAGGCGTTCCCGAACCGCGCTATCGAAGACATCCCCGACGACGATGCCATTTTCCATACCGTCTACGACCTGAAGGACAAGATTCAAATCCCCGGCCAGGAGCACCTGCGCGACGGCCACAAGAACGGGCTCACCGGCATCGGCGCGCACTGGCGCGCCATCCGCGACGACAAGGGACGCGTGATGGTGGCGATCTCTTACAACTCCGATGTCGGCGACTCGTGGGAGTTCGCCGACGATCCGCGCTATCCGGCGAAGTTCTCCGATCAATCCATCCGCATGGGCGTCAACTATATCGTCTACTCGATGACGCACTAACAGGCAAGGGCTTTGCCGTTGCTACAACAGACCTCCTGGTCTGTCGCCGGCCGCGTTTGATCCAGGTATTTTGATGCGAGTAATTGCCGGGGAATTCCGATCGCGGCGGCTGCAGAGCATCGCGGGCCTGGAGACGCGTCCTACGCCGGACCGCCTCCGCGAGACGCTGTTCAATATCCTGGCGCTACGCATTGAGGGCGCGACGTTCCTGGACGCTTACGCGGGCACGGGCGCGGTAGGAATCGAAGCCCTGAGCCGCGGCGCGAGGCACGTGTTTTTCCTGGAGCGAAGCCGCCCGGCGCTGGAGACCATTCGCCAGAATCTGGCGTCGCTCAAAGCGGAAGCGCGCGCGACCGTGGCGCCGGGAATGGCGCTGCTGACCCTGCCACGGCATCCGGCCGGCATCGTCTTCCTCGATCCGCCCTACGAATTGGAGCGGGAATATCCAGCGGCGCTCGATTTGTTGGCCGAACAGCAACCCCCGCCGCAGATCACCGTCGTCCAGCACTCGGTGCGTTTCGCGCTCGGCGATGCATATGGGAAATTACGCCGCTCGCGGCTTGTAAAGCAGGGGGACAACGCGCTAAGTTTTTACGTGGAGGAATAATCTTCCGTGCGCCAAACTCCGCCTCTGGTCCGCACTGCGATGGCTGCGATGGCCGCTGTCCTGGCCACCGCGAATGCCCAGAAATACACCGGCCCGGCGCCTCCGAAGCCGGATCTGCCGTACATCCAACACGCCGCCAACCTGATCGCCACCGAGGCGGTGGAAGCTAAAGAGCAAAAGAGCAAGGACGACACGCTATATACGATTGACGGCGAGAATTCATCGTCCAGGACGCCGCTGGCCTTGCCCATCTTTTTCATCAAGGCCGACAAGCTGAATCCGGCGAGTTTGCAGATGTACCGGTTAGAATCGAAGGATGGTCATCGGGAACTGACGGCATCGGCGAAGAAGAATGCCGAGCCGATCCACGTGCAGGTGACGCGACTGACCGGCGACAATCTGTATAAGCTGGACGTTTATAACGGCCTCGACGCGGGCGAGTATGCGTTGACCGCGGAGGGGTGGAAGCAGATGTTCTGCTTTCAGGTATACTGAGGCGGATCTTGGCGCATTGCCCCCTTGACTTCAACCATTCCTTGTGTTACAAGTACTACTAGATTGACACGGTTATGGACACCACCATTCGCAATCTTGACGAACAAGCCTACCGCGCGTTCCGAGCTCGCGCGGTTATGTGGGGCCGGAATGTCGGCGACCTTATGACCGAAGCGATGCGTGCGTATCTGGCCCGCACCCCGGTGGCCCAGCCGGCCTCTTCTTTGCGCGCTCTCGAACCCGAAGCTTTTCCAGAGGGCAATGAGCACCTCAGCCAGGAAATCGACGCCATTGTGTATGGCGACCGGCGGGCGTGATCGTCCTCGATTCCAGCTTCTTAATCGGCTATCACAACGAGCGCGATGCGCATCATCAGGCGGCGCTCACTCTTATGGATCGGTTCCTGACCGGCGAATGGGGGAAGGGCTTACTGCTTGAATATATCTTTCTTGAAATCGTGACCGTGCTGCTGGTGCGGCGGGACCATGCTGTCGCCACCCGGGTCGGCCGCATTCTGCTCGACGCGGCCGAGTTGGAGTTTGTGCCTTGCTCGGACGTGTTCCTCGAAACCTTCCAAGACTTTTCGAATCAGGCTGGAACGCGTCTGAGCTTCGCCAATGCCGCAATCTTAGGCGTGGCGCGTAGCCGGGCGGATGGCCTTATCTTGAGTTTCGACGAAGGATTCCGCAAGATTTCGGGCCTTCGCATAAATCCCTCGTAAACGTGGCCCCCCTTGTGGCGGCGGGACGCCTCCGCAGACTTCAGCGCTCGCGACCGGCGGCGATCATCGAGCCGCTATGGAGTAAAATCCTGTCAGAAGGCTTTTGAAATTGCCGCGCCGGATCCAGAAAATCCCGGATACGAGTTCGCCTGGCTCCAAGGGAGGCCCGACGCTCAACGATATTTCTAATACGACACCGGCTAACGCCGCAGTCGGGCTGATCGGAGAGATTCGCGTCTTGTGGCTCAACGCAGGTCTGAGCTGCGACGGCCGCGCGATCTATGAGCCGCGGCGGTTTACCCAGGCGCCGCGACGGTTTACCCAGGCGTCGTTGAACAAGGAACCGGCCTGGCGGGGACGCCCGGACCAATGAGCGCCATTCTGCCCCACGCGAAAAACATGGCGGATTTCCAAGGCGCGGTGGATGCAGCTCGTCTTACAGAGGCGGAGTCGATTCTGACGGGTCTTGCCGGTGTATTCTTTCAGCCGGCGCCGGACGGTGCGAAATCCGAGCGGAGTCCCGAATATCCAGGACCGACCCTCGAAGCCCGATACCGCGTACTGCTCGATCAGATTCCCGCCGTGGTGTTCATGGCGTACCTCGATCAGGCTATCGGCGAAGCCTATGTGAGTCCGCAAATTGAAGCTACGCTCGGCTTTTCGCAGAAGGAATGGCTGGAAGATCCGGTTCGTTGGTATCGGCAAATCCATCCCGACGACAAGGTCCGCTGGAGCAACGAGGCCGCGGAGATGTTCCTTTCCGGGAGAGCGCTGCGATCGGCGTATCGCGTCATGGCTCGCGACGGCCGGGTGGTTTGGTTTCACTGTGAAGCCCGGCTGGTCCGGCGCGACGACGGCGAGCCCTGGTTCATTCACGGGGTGGGGTTCGACATCACTGAGCTCAAGCAGGCGCAGGAGGCGCTACAGGAAGAACGCAACGTCGTGTCGGCGATTTTCGACACCGTGGGCGCCCTTGTAATCGTACTCGACCGGGAAGGCCGGATTGTGCGCTTCAATCGGGCGTGCGAACAGATGACGGGCTATACGGTCGAGGAATCGAGCGGCAAATTCGTGTGGGATTTATTCGTGATCCCCCAGGAAGCGGCCGGCTTCAAGAACTTGTTCCTCCAGATTCGCGACAAGACTTCGCGCACCGAATACGAAAGCGCTTGGGTTGCGCGCGATGGCAAACAGCGAAACATCGCGTGGTCCGCCGCAGTCTTACCGGGCGCCAGGCAAACGCCGACTTACATCATTGCTTCCGGGATCGACGTCACCGAGCAGAGGCGGGCGCAGGCAAAGTTCCGTGGCCTGCTGGAGGCTGCGCCCGACGCCGTTGTGGTGGTCAACCAGAGTGGCAAGATTGTCCTGGTGAACGCTCAAGTGGAGAAGCTGTTCGGATACGGCAGGCAGGAGCTCCTGGGAGAGGAAATCGAGAAGCTGGCGCCGGAGCGTTTGCGCGGGAAGCAACCCGGCCACCGCCGAAACTTCATCTCCGAGCCGCGCGTGCGTCCCATGGGGGCCGGCGTGGAGCTGTACGGATTACACAAGGACGGGCGCGAATTCCCAGTCGAGATCAGGCTCAGCCCGCTGGAGACGGAAGAGGGCATACTGGTTTCGAGCGCGATTCGCGATATTAGCGAGCGCAAGCGTCTGGAGAAAACCATCCTCGAAATCGGCGAAGCCGAACGGCGCAGAATTGGCCAGGACTTGCACGACGGCCTGGGGCAGCACCTGACTGGGGTCGCATTCATGAGCAAGGTCCTGGCGGAGCGGTTGGCCGAAACGTCGGATCCCATGGCGGCGGAAGCCGCGAAGATCGTGAAGCTGGTGAATGAGTCCGTTAAAATGACGCGTGAACTGGCCCGGGGGCTGTTGCCGGTGGCTTCGGAGGCCCACGGTCTGATGTCGGCGCTGGAGCATTGGGCGGGCGAGGTCAGCGGGTTATTTCACGTCGGCTGCCGATTCGAATGTTGCGATCCGGTTCCAGTTCATAGCGAGGCGCTGGCGGACCACCTCTACCGCGTGACGCAAGAGGCGGTGAACAACGCGATCAGGCACGGGCGCGCGAGAAACGTTACCATCTGGCTCGCGGTAGTGAATGGAAGCGGCGTACTGACGATTCGAGACGACGGATGTGGATTCGAGGTGGTTCCCAAGAGCGAGTCCGGGCTGGGATTACGGATCATGAACTATCGGGCCAAAATGATCGGTGGATCGTTGAGTATACAATCTTCAGTGAAGGGCGGAACCGTGGTGAGGTGCTTGTTTCCGATCGCGGACTGCGGCGCCGGGGAAGAAATTGTCCGCTGAATCTCAATCCGCGCCACGAGCGGCGAAAAGCACGGTTTTCATCGTGGACGATCATCCCATCGTCCGCCAGGGCCTGGCGCTGCTGATCAATCGCGAACCGGATCTCGCAGTCTGTGGCGATGCCGAGGAGGCCGGTTCCGCGATGCGTCGAATCGGAGAGTTGAAGCCGGACTTGATCGTGGTGGACATCTCTCTCAGCGGGCCCGACGGCTTGGATTTACTCAAGAACATTCGGGCGCTCGATCCCAACTTGCCGGTTCTGATTCTATCCATGTTCGACGAGTCGCTCTATGCCGAACGCTCCCTGAACGCCGGCGCCAGCGGCTACATCATGAAGCAGGAGGCCACGGAACGAGTGCTGGTGGCGATTCGCCGCATTCTGGGCGGAGAGATTTATGTCAGCGACCGGATGGCGAGCCGGATGCTCCATCGATTCGTGGGTGGATCTCGGGTGGGACAACCGTCTCCGATCGCCGGCCTGTCCGATCGGGAGCTTGAGGTCTTCCGGCTGATCGGCGAAGGACACGGAACGCGTCAGATCGCCGAAGATCTTCATATCAGCATGAAGACAGTGGAAACTTACCAGGCTCACATCAAAGAGAAGCTGTTGCTGAAAAACGCGCGCGAACTGGTGCAGCGTGCGATTGAGTGGACGGTCGCCGCTAAACCAATTTAGTGGCCGCATTCGTACAATGCGGAGTACTCCGCTCCATCGGGGAAAACCTGATGCTTCCCATAGTTGTTTCCACCAACAATAAATCAGGTTCGCTCCGCTTGAAAGTAGGCTTCGTTCGCAGTTAAATAAAGCCGTACCCAGTGCGCGAGCCGCACATCAACAAGCGCCGAACCATGGAGTTCCCAGGAGCCAGGTATGCCAACTGAAAGCGTTCCCTATGGCCGGAAGACACAGAAAGCGTCGCCCGTTGCCGAGGTCCACATTTTATGGATCACCGCCGGATTGGGCTGTGACGGCGACTCCGTCTCGATAACCGCGGCGACACAGCCGGGCGTCGAAGACATAGTTCTTGGCGCCATTCCGGGCCTCCCCAAGGTCCATCTGCACAATCCCGTTCTCGCCTATGAAAACGGCGACGACTTTCTCCAGTATTGGTATCTGGCGGAACAGGGCAGACTTGAGCCTTTCGTGCTGGTGGTGGAAGGATCCATTCCGAACGAGAAGATCAAGAAGGAAGGCTATTGGGCAGGTTTAGGGACCGATTCCAAGACTGGCCAGCCCATCACGACCAACGAGTGGATCGACCGGCTGGCGCCGAAAGCGCTGGCCATCGTTTGCGCGGGCACATGCTCAGCCTACGGGGGCATCCACGCGATGGAGGGGAATCCTACCGGTTGCATGGGACTCGCCGACTATCTGGGATGGGATTGGAAATCGAAGGCCGGTCTCCCCATTGTCAACGTTCCCGGATGTCCCGTCCAGCCCGACAATTTCATGGAGACGGTCTTGTATCTGCTCTATCAGGTGGCCGGTCTCGCTCCAATGATTCCGCTGGACGATCAACTGAGGCCTAAGTGGCTGTTCGGTAAGACGGTGCACGAAGGATGCGACCGCGCCGGATACTACGAGCAGGGAGACTTCGCGGAGGATTATAACTCGTCTAAGTGCATAGTCAGGCTTGGTTGCTGGGGTCCGGTGGTCAACTGCAACGTGCCTAAACGGGGATGGATGAACGGAATGGGCGGCTGCCCCAATGTAGGTGGCATCTGTATCGGCTGCACCATGCCGGGATTTCCCGATAAGTTCATGCCTTTCATGGACGAGCCGCCTGGGGCGAGAGTCTCCAGCGGAGCTATCGGCGTCTATGGGCGCGCGATCCGGGCGCTACGATCCTTTACCAACCAAACCGTCAACAAGGAACCGAAGTGGAGACACCCTCGAGCTGAGTTGACGACCGGTTACAATTCGAAAGCATACTGAGGAGAACAGGAGGATTCGCCATGAGCACAATCACAGCGCCCGAAATCAAGACACCCGGCAAGAAGGGCAACCTGGTGGAGATGAACTGGGATCCGATCACGCGGATCGTTGGCAGCCTCGGCATATTCACGAAGATCGATTTCGACAATCGCGTCGTGGCCGAATGCCACAGCACGTCTTCGATCTTTCGCGGCTACAGCATATTCATGAAGGGCAAAGACCCGCGCGACGCCCACTTCATCACGAGCCGTATTTGCGGCATTTGCGGGGACAACCACGCGACCTGCGCGACCTACGCTCAGAATATGGCCTTCGGCGTTCGCCC
>Ga0182024_10024870_pt1 | contig 10612 bp, 10 predicted proteins | sample P32metaG_FD_120480 | JGI IMG/M metagenome (GOLD analysis project Ga0182024, IMG submission 120480) | Permafrost microbial communities from Stordalen Mire, Sweden - P3-2 metaG (Illumina Assembly) | ecosystem: Environmental > Terrestrial > Soil > Wetlands > Permafrost | place: Sweden: Stordalen...
CCCAGAGTGCCGAGATCGGTCATCACTCCACCTGAATAGCTGTAGGCGTGGAAATTGCCGCCTCCCGTGACGGATTCGCCGACGATGGTTCCACCGTTGTTGATGGCGTAGGCGCTGCTGCTGATGCCGCCCAGAGTGCCCAGATCGGTCATTACGCCGCCCGAATAGCTAAAAGCGTGAGTAGCCGAGGCGGTATCGGCTTCGCCAACAATCGTCCCAGCGTTGTTGATCCCGAGGGCGAAACTGGTGCTTCCCCCCAGAGTGCCGAGATCGGTCATAACCCCTCCTGAGTAGCGGAAGGCATGAGTAACCGTATTTCCAGTGATCAAGGACTGTCCTGCGATGGTTCCACTGTTGTTGATGGCGTTGACGAAACTGTTGTTTCCACCCGGTAGCGTTCCCAGATCGGTCATTACCCCGCCCGAATAACTAAAAGCGTGAGTAGCTGAGGCGGTATCGGCATAGCCGCCGATGGTTCCAGTGCTGTTAATGGCGCTTGCACCGCTGTTGTTTCCACCGAGGGTGCCCAGATCGGTGACGCTATAGGGCTGAGCGCGGGCGGAAGAAAGTCCAAGAATCGCAAACACACAGGCGAGCCAGGCGAACTGTTTCACAAGGCAACATAGCTTTACTGTTAATTCGTGTCAACTATTTGATGAAAGACAAAACAATTCTCTTCCCTTCTGTTTTAGAGTGTGATAACGCGCGATTATTACACATTAGTATGTCTAATGCTCGATGAGGTCTCCGGAGAGCCGGAGCTGTTTGAGTACTTACATCTCGCTCGATTCGCGTTGGAATCCAATCCGGCGCCTTACAGGAGAAGGCAACGCTTTCATGGCGTCAATTTCTTCAGCCAGCAGATTGATGATCGACGCATGTTGCGATTGGTTGGCTTCGAGCTTCTCGATTCGCTCCGCCAAATCCTTATGAGCCGCGATCAATTCCCGGAGCCGGACGAAGGCACGCATGATCGCAATATTCATGCGGATGGCACGCTCACTTCGTAACACCGAGGAGAGCATCGCGACTCCTAACTCCGTAAACGCGTATGGCCGGGTACGACGACCGCCCCAACTTGAAATCACAGTTTGTGATTTCAAGTTCGCAACCTCTTCGGAACTAAGCTGAAACATAAAGTCTTCAGGAAACCGTGAGCGGTTTCTCATTATTGCCTGATTTAGGGCGCCCGTCGTCACTTCATACAGAGCCGCCAAATCCGAATCCAGCATGACCTTTGCGCCCCGAATTAGATAGATGTGGCGCTCAATCGCCGGTGCAACAGCCAAACGGTTCCCTTGTGACATGGCAGCGAATCTACGGACTGCGCAGAGGTTCGTCAAATTCAAGCGTTCCAACTTTGCGATTAGCGAGCCGTTTTTGACATCGCACTCTGCGATGTGAAAACATCTGTCGAGGACTTCGCGCACACCGGCGCACATGCAGATTCTGCTTCCGGCTGATTAAGCATCGCAACTTTCTTGGGCGCAGCGCCGTGCAAACAATCGTCTTTCTCCCCTCAAAATCGGCTTGCCGCGTGTCCTTACACGAGCGTATAAAGACCAGTCTTCCGTTCAGGCATGAACGGCACGGAACAAGTGAGCAGTTCCGTTCTATACGAGAAGTTCCGGGTTCTCACCCACCGGAAAAGAGAAGGAGGAAGACATGAAATTCAACAAACAGCTCAACCCGGCGGACGACGCCCAGCCGCCCATTTCCCAACCCGTGCCGATGATCGCCAAGAGCCGATTGCCGGACGACAGCGATCACCTCGCCGATCTTCAGGATGTCGCCCGAAAACTCCGCGTCAGTAAACGGTACGTGCAAACGCTCGTGCGCCGGAAGGTGATCCCAGTCATCCGGCTGGGTAGGCGCTGTACCCGGTTCGATCTCGACAACGTCATGCACGCCGTGAAGAAATTCACGGTCAACGAGGTCCGGTAGAGAATTCTCCCCGGAGAATGCTCCACGAAGAAGATCGGCGGCAGCCGCCGCGGCGGCCGCCTTTCTTCCTCGTGTGGCCTCCAGTGGCCTCGCGTCGCATTCTTTGGAGATTGAAATTCTTTGCCTTAACATCATCTTTGTCATGCTCACAAGTCGATGCATGCGGAACGGAACCGGCTACGTCGGGAAGCACCTTGAGAAGAACGATTACTACGCCGAAGGCGAAAGGGTAATCGGAACTTGGTTCGGCGTCGGCGCGGAAAAGCTCGGGCTGAAGGGCCAGGTCGAGCATGAACAGTTCGACCGTATCCGGCAGGGCTTACATCCAGAAACCGGCGAAAAACTCCGGCAGCGGCTCAGTCTCCTGCTCAGCACCGCCGAGAAAAAGAACCACGCCCGCAGTCTCTACGACCTGACGCTCTCCGCGCCGAAGTCGGTTTCCGAAATGGCGATCCTGCACGGCGACAAGCGTCTCATCGACGCTCACGACCGCGCCGTCGCGCTGACGCTGGCCGAGATCGAAAAGCAGGCGGCCACGCGCGTCCGCGCCAACGACCAGAACGAAGACCGGATCACCGGCAATCTTGTCGTCGCCTGTTACCGGCACGATTCGAGCCGCCGTCTCGATCCGCAGCTCCACACCCATTGCGTCGCGGCCAACATGACCCACGACAGCGAAGAACAAAAATGGAAGGCGTTGCAGGCGGCCGGCATTTATGCGCGCACGACGTTCTTCTCGGAGGTCTATCGCAACCTTCTGGCGCAGGAAGTACTGGCCATGGGTTACGAAATCGAAAACCGAAAGAACGGATTCGAGATTGCGGGTGTCCCGCAATACCTGATCGACCGTTACAGCCAGCGCAGCAAGGAACGCGAAGCCGCCGTCGCCGCGTTCATCGAGAAATATGGCGTCGAGCCGACCAACAACGAAATCGCCGTTCTCGTCCGGGATACTCGACCGGATAAGATGATCCACATCTCGACGGCGGAAGTCCGCAAGCAACAACTCGACCGCCTCACCCCGCGCGATTGGAACATCCTTACCGCCGTCCGCGAGAAAGCCGATCTCCACAAACCCCAACCCAAGACCATCACCGCCGAAGCCGCTTTGCAGCACGGACTCGATCATGTCTTCGAGCGCGTGTCGGTTGCGCCCGACTACGCCGTGCTCGCCGCCGCGTTGGAGCATGGACGCGGACAGGTGCAACTGAGCGATCTCACCCGCGCATTGAGCGAACGTCAGGCCAAAGACGAAGTTTTGCGCTCCGGTGATGACATCGCCACCCGCGCTTCGCTCGATCGCGAGCGGGAAATGGTCGAGACCGTCCGCGAAGGCCGTAACAAATATGACCGGATGGGCAAGGAGCCGAAAGAATTCAACACCGACAAATTGAACGAGGAACAGAAACGGGTAGTGGACTTCGTGCTCGATTCGCACGACTTCGCCGTGAACATCGAGGGAGCCGCCGGTACCGGCAAGACGAGGACGTTACAGGCTCTCGCGCGCGGATTGCAGGGGGGTGGACGCCTCATGGCCGCCGCCGCCCCGACCGAAAGTGCGGTCAAAGCATTAAAGAAGGACGGATTCCAAAACGCGATGACGCTGGAAGCGTTGCTTCAGAACAAGGACGCGCATCCCCTCCTCTCCGGGCGCGCCATCGTCGTCGACGAGGCCGGAATGATTTCAGGACGGCAGATGCAGGAACTCCTGCGCTTAGCGCAGCGTTTCGACGCCCGGATCATTTTCGCGGGAGACACCAAGCAACTGCAATCGGTTGAAGCGTGCGACTCGATGCGCATTTTGTTGAAGGAAAAAGCCATCGCCAGTAAAGGTCTTAATAAAGTTCAACGTCAGGAAACCAAAGAATACAGGGATGCGATGCGGGCGCTGCGCATCAACCCGGAGAACGGCTTTCACCGGCTGGAAAAGATGGATGCCGTTCATGAATCCGGCATGTTCGAGCGGCCCGGCGAAGTGGCCGAGGCCTATAAGAATGCCAAGGGTTCCGTCCTGGTCGTTTGCCCGACCCATGAAGAAATCCATCGCGTCACCCGCGCGATCCGCGCCGACCTGATCGCGGAGAACAAGCTGGGACCGGAAACCAAACTGAACCGTTTGGAACCCCTGAATTGGACGGACGCGAAAAAGCGGGACGTGCGCAATTTCGAGCCCGGCCATGTCCTCGTGTTTCATAAAGGCACCAAGGACGCCCATAAGTATGAAGCGTTCACCGTCCAATGGCAGGAAGGTGAATTGCTCAAGGTGCGCAACGCGCAGGGACGAGATGTGACTTTGACCAAGAAGCAGGCGAAGTGCTTTAGCGTCTTTGAGCAAAGCGAGATCGGCGTCGCGCCCGGAGACTGGGTTTCGATCCAAGCCAATTTGAAGGACGGTCCTTACCGGTTCACCAACGGCGAGCGGGTCAAGGTGGCGTCCGTGAACGAACAGGGCGGCGTCGTGCTCGAAGATAAGCGCACCATTCCCCATAACTTCCGCCAGTTCACGCACGGTTACGCCGTCACTGCCCACAAATCGCAGGGGGCGACCGTGGACGAGGTCATTATTTCCGGCGACCGGATGTCCAAGGAATTGTTTTACGTCGCGGCGTCGCGCGGACGGAAGAAGATCACCGTTTACACCGGCAGCAAGGACGACTTGCGCGAAGCGATCGGCGTTTCCGGCCAGCGGATGTCCGCATTGGAACTGCTGCGCAAGAGCGCGCGCACGGTGGAACGGACGCGCACCGCCGAACGTCCGCCGCGCGACGTGATGGAAGTGATCGGCAGGATGATGCAAAAGGCCTGGGACAACGTGCCTCGCGTCCTCTTTGGACCCGAATACGCGCCCAAGCAGGACCGCGAAGGAATGGAGATGGGCAGATGATTTACGCGAAAGACAAGGAACAAGGATACCGGACGGTTCCCGAGGGAACCTATTACCACGGGATCACGCTGGTCGATGGCGACATCTACCGCGTGCTGATGTGGCACGATCTCCTCAGCATCGAAGGTACCGACACGATTGTGAAGATGACGTTCCGGCTGTTCGACGTCACGATCAAGGGTTCCGGCCTGATCCAGCTCATCCGCGACGCCAAGCGGCACCGGATCGACATCCTCACCGTCACGCCGCGTCACCAGTCGTTCACCGGCGGCGAAGGCGTCGTCGTGGAGCAGCTCTACGTGAAGGAAATCCAGCCATGATCTCCGCTCCGTCTCGCCGCGCGCCGGCGGATCGACCGGGCGGCACCGGCACATGCCAGGACAAGTCACCTGTCATGGCCGCTGGCTCTTCGCCCGGTTCCCGCTCCTTGCGCTGCCCGTCTTGCCTTTCCTGTTTTCTGCGTTGGGTTTTCACCGGTCAAAGTATGAAAACAACCAACGCAGAAAACGACGGAAAGGCGCACAACGAGCAAATCGACATCCTTGCGATCGACGTCGAGGTGCTTGATCCGAAGATGCGCGAAGATTACTTGCCGTGGCCAAGCCTCATGGATTGGCTCACGCTGCCCGCCTTCGCGTTCCGCCGTTTCCCCATCGCTTCCAGCCTCTACGTCATAATGCTTCTCGCCTTCGCCTTCACCGTCGCGCGCGCTTACGGGTGGCTGTAAGCCATCCGTGCTTCCGCTCCTCCCGTAGCGGTTTGCCGTTCGATCATCTCGTTGTTGTTGCGTTTCCCCGGTAGTTGTGAAGAAGTACCGGGGTTTTGCAACAGGAGCACCGGCAGCAACAGGAGATGAAGAATCAGTTTCAGTAGAGGAACGAGGATGCAGAGCAGCAGACGGAAGGCGGATAAAAGATCCGAAGGAAGAAAAAATCTTCAGGGGAAGATTTTTGGAAAGGAATGAGACACCATCCCCTAAGCGTTGCTTAGGCACTTCGTGGCGCGCTTTTTCAGCGCGCGAATGGTGAAGCAGCAAACGGCGTCAGCAGGAACCAGCCAACCGCGACGCGCAGCTCCGCGCACTGACGACCCGTAACCACCAAATGAAGGAACGAATCCAGCCAGCCCCCACCGATCAAAATCACATGACAAACTGGGTAGTATGGGTTACGGTAGAGACATGGAAACTGTGAAGGTCGATCTGCCCGCCGCGCTTCTCCATGCGGCCAATCTGGACACCGCCAACCTGTCCCAGGAAGCGGCCCGCCTTCTTGCTTTGGAATTGTTTCGCGAAGAAAAAATCTCCCTGGGCCGGGCCGCCGAGCTTTGCCGCACGCCGCTTGCCGCTTTCATGGAATTTGTCGCAGCCCACGAAGTCTCCCCGATCCGTTATGGCGTGACTGAACTGGAAGAAGACCGGCGCACTCTCTCTGAACTCGGTCTGTGACGGTCGTCTCTAATTCATCTCCGCTCATTTCCCTCGCCAAGATCGAGTCGTTCAACCTGTTGCAACAGCTTTACGGCAGCCTCACGATCTCAGCCGAAGTCTATGCCGAGGTGGTGGTGTCCGGCGCGAGGCTCCCCGGCTCGTCCGAGACCTCCGGTTCATCGTGGATTCAGGTCAAGCAGGTGAAACGCCCGGACGACATCACCGCCGCCCAGGAGCGATTCGGGCTCGGTATCGGCGAACTCAGCACGCTTATTCTCGCGAAGGAACTGGGAGCCGACCTGGTCATTCTTGATGACCTCCGTGCGCGTAAACTCGCACAAAGGGAGGGATTCCGGGTCCAAGGGAGCATGGCCGTCTTGGAAGCTTGTTTCCGCAAGGGCCTCCTCGTTGATCTGCGCGGAGCTTACGAGCAACTATTGAAGCGCGGAGTCTTTCTGAACCGCGATCTCCTCAATCGCAGTCTTCAGTCGTTCAAGTTGCCTCCCATCTAGGCGATCCTGATTTTGCCTCCTGATCGTTCCATACGCGCCGAGTTGCGTTTTGTTGATCGTTCCGCGTAACTATCGACGTTTCGCAACACCATCCTGAATGAGAGAGGAGGGAGAGATTGTTTAGACGCGCCGACGGCAGACGACTGCACCAAACAATCCAAGGCCGCCAACCAGCATCGCGCAGGCCGAAGGCTCCGGCACGGGATTCAATAGAAAAGCGTCCGTTTGACCGCCGGGATTGATGCCATAGCCCACGATCTGGCCGGAACCGTTAATGCCAGTGGCTGCGGTTAACGTCCATCCGGCGCCGGAGGAATCCAGAAGCGAATTCAGATCGGCCATCACACCGCCTGAATAGATAAATGCGTCGTCCTGTCCGCCCGAAGTATACGCATCGCCCACAATGGTTCCTGATGCATTGATGGTGCTGGCCTCACTGTAGGTTCCACCCAATGTGCCGAGATCGGTCATCACCCCGCCCGAATAGCTGAACGCATGCATGTTGCCGCCAGCGGTTTTGGCTACACCAGCAATCGTGCCGGAATCATTGATCGCCGAAGCATAGCTGAGCGCTCCACCCAGTGTTCCGAGATCGGTCATCACGCCGCCCGAATAGCTGAACGCATGATAATTTCCGCTGGCGTTGTCGGCATAACCGACAATTGTTCCGGAAGAATCGATACCTTGGGCGGTGCTGTTTACTCCGCCAAGAGTGCCTAGATCAGTCATCACGCCGCCCGAATAGCTGAACGCATGAGCGTTGCCGCCAGCGTTCAGCGCTCCACCGACAACGGTTCCAGCGCTGTTTATACCATAGGCATCACTATCAAACCCGCCCAGAGTACCCAGATTAGTCCATGTTCCTCCCGAGTAACTGTATGCACGCTCACCTACACTGCTGTCCGAATAGCCAGCAATCGTTCCGGAGGCATTGATAGCGCGACCTTCGCTATAAGTTCCGCCCGGAAGCGTACCCAGATTGGTCATCACGCCGCCCGAATAACTGTAGGCTATATCGTTGCCTCCCGCGTTCTGGGAGTCTCCTGTAATCGTTCCGGAATCATTGATGGAGAAGGCGACACTGAATGTGCCGCCCAGCGTGCCCAGATCGGTCACGCTATAGAGCTGGGCGTGGATGGGAGAGGCCAGAACAAGCCAACTCAAAGCAAGCAGCGCGGCAATTCTGAATTTCATGCGCCGCGCTCCGCGTGAAGTTTGCGGCGGAGGATTACGCCGAGCAAACCAAGTCCACCGACAAACAGAGCGCAGGCCGAAGGCTCGGGAACAACGTTCAATAGAAAAGCATGCGTATTGCCTCCGATGGTGCCAATGCCCACGACTTGGCCGCTATCGTTGACGGCTTCGGCAAAAGTGAGTGTCCATCCGGCGCCGCTGAAATCGAGCGATGAATTGAGATCGCTCATCACTCCGCCCGTATCGATGAAGGCATGAAAAACCGAAGAGGCGGTTTCGGCATCGCCAACGATGGTTCCGGCGCTGTTGACGTCTGCCGCGAGGCTAGTGGTTCCACCCAATGTTCCCAAGTCGGTCATGACCCCACCCGAATAGCTGAAGGCGTGGTTAGCCGAGCCGGTGTCGGCTTGGCCGACGATGGTTCCCGCGCTGTTGATACCTTCGGCTTGGCTGAAGGTTCCCCCCAGCGTGCCAAGATCGGTCATCACGCCTCCCGAGTAACTGAAAGCGTGTTGGGCAGTACCGTTGTTGGAGAGACCGACGATGGTTCCGGAGTTGTTAATCCCGGCGGCTTGGCTGTTGTTTCCACCCGGTAGCGTTCCCAGATCGGTCATCACCCCGCCCGAATAGACGAAAGCGTGGTCCTGTCCGCTGCCATTGTTAGAGTCTCCGACGATAGTTCCGGCGTCGTTAATACCGACGGCTTGGCTGTTGTTTCCACCCAGCGTTCCCAGATCAGTCATCACGCCGCCCGAATAGCTGAAGGAGTGAAAAGCACTATTTCCGGCTATGTAGGCTGAGCCGACAATTGTTCCTCCGCTGTTGATGCCATTGGCTTGGCTACCGGTTCCACCAAAAGTTCCCAGATCCGTTATCACCCCACCCGAATAACTGAAGCCGTGAAATTGTCCACTGCCGGTTTGAGCCCCACCGACGATGGTTCCGCTGATGTTGATGCTGCTGGCTGAGCTGCTGGTACCACCCAAGGTGCCTAAATCAGTAACGCTATAAAGCTGAGCGTACGAGGGAGAGGCCAGAACCAGGCCGCTCAATGCAATGATTGCGGCAATTCTGAATTTCATGCGCCGCGCTCCGCGTGAAGTTTGCGGCATAGCAAAACAAGACCGAGCAAGCCAAGTCCCCCGACGAGCATCGCGCAGGCCGAAGGCTCGGGGACCACATCGAGCGTGAGCAGAAACGCATGTTGCTGGCCACCGTCATAGCCGTAGCCCACAATTTGGCCGCTGTCATTAATCCCGTTGGCCTGCCAGAGCGACCAACCTGCACCGGTGGCATCGAGCAGTGTATTGAGATCGGTCATCACTCCGCCCGAATCAATGATGGCGCGAAAAGCAGTATTTCCAGTGTTATAGGAGCCGCCGACAATGGTTCCGCTGCTGTTGATGGCAAAACCGGCGGCTTGGGTTCCACCCAGGGTACCAAGATCGGTCATCACCCCGCCCGAATAAACGAAAGCGTCGTCGTTACCGTTACTGATATTCGCATCACCAACGATAGTTCCGGCATCATTGAGGCCCCAAGAGGTGCTCCGGTTCCCACCGAGGGTACCTAGGTCCGTCATCACGCCGCCGGAATAGCTGAACGCGTGATAATTACTATTCCCGGTGATATAGGACATGCCGACGATGGTTCCGGTGGTGTTGATGCCGAGGGCGCTACTCAGGCTTCCGCCCAAGGTACCGATATCGGTCATTACGCCCGCCGAATAACTGTATGCGTGAGTGGCAACATCTCCAGAGGTGTTGCTCAGGCCGACGATAGTTCCACCGCTGTTGATGGCGCGGGCGGTGCTGGTGCTTCCGCCCAGAGTGCCTAGATCGGTCATCACTCCGCCGGAATAGCTGAACGCGTGCTGAGCGCTATTCCCAGTGATGTAGGATGTGCCAACAATGGTTCCGCCGCTGTTGATGGCATTGGCCGTACTACCGGAGCTTCCACCCAAGTTGCCCAGACTGGTCATCACTCCGCCCGAATAACTGAAGGCGTGATTCTGGCCACTGAAGTTCTGGGAATAACCTACAACCACACTGGAATTATTGATGCCCAGTCCACCGCTTGCATTGTCACCAGAAAGAACACCCAAATCGGTAACGCTATAGAGCTGGGCGTGAACGGAAGAAGCCAGGACAAGGCAGGTCAATGCAACGAGAGCGATAAATGGCTTCACAAGTTAACATCGGCTAACAATCGCCTTACGTCAAACGAATGGCTGAAAGCCATTGTCTATGAGCGCCTAAGACCCAATCAAAATTAAGGCGCGTGCTCGATTTGTGCTCGATCTTGCACCGCGTGAAACGGCACAGGGCTAAACTAGGAATTCGTAATTGCTAGAACGATGACGCTGGAAACGCCAAATTCTTTGTTTCCAATTTACCGCCGTCTTCCCAAGCTGGACGTCGCCGGTTCGACCCCGGTCTCCCGCTCCAAAATCAACAACTTACAGACTGCTTAAAAACACACCCTCCATAGCCCTCCATTAAGAATCACGCGGACCTCTTTCGCGCCCGAACAGCCTTGGTGAGAACCGAGTCTTCAAGCTGCTTCGCGGCGGTCGCCCGATCCTCCATACTCGACTTGGTGTACACATCGAGAGCTACTCCAATGCCATGCCCGCGCTGGTCTGCGGAC
>Ga0182024_10024871_pt1 | contig 10612 bp, 9 predicted proteins | sample P32metaG_FD_120480 | JGI IMG/M metagenome (GOLD analysis project Ga0182024, IMG submission 120480) | Permafrost microbial communities from Stordalen Mire, Sweden - P3-2 metaG (Illumina Assembly) | ecosystem: Environmental > Terrestrial > Soil > Wetlands > Permafrost | place: Sweden: Stordalen...
GAGGAAGGCCTCGTCCAGCACCCTGCCCTGGCGATAGGGTGAAAGCGACGCAGGACGGGCCACGCCCGGCTGCAAGCGCGGACAGGGATCATCGGCGCCGATTACCGTCTTGATTCCAATCACACCGGACCAGATGGGAAGCGCGTAATCCTCTTCATCATCGGCGACATTCTTGGCGCGCACTTTGGCGGACGCTTCGTCGATATGCATCCCGATCACGGTAACGGCCTTGATTTCCTGCCGACGGATCGGACGCAAGGTGGCGCTGCGGCCGGGATAGAAACGGTTCACCACTTCGGTCAGCGCTTTTTCCTTGGCTTCGGGATCGTCCACCATGCGCGCGGTGCCGAAGCACATGGCGGAGCGGTAATTGACCGAATGGTGGAACCCCGAGCGCGCCAGCACCAATCCGTCCAGATGGGACACAGTGAGACAGGCCGGGGTTCCCACCTTGAGATGGCGCAGCATGCGGCTGGCCGAGGAGCCGTGCCAGTAAAGCATGTCATCGACCCGCCAGAACATGGTGGGGGTGCAATAGGGCTGGCCGTCCATCACATAGGCGACATGGCAGAGCAGCGCCGAATCCAGGATCGCGAATACCGTGGCGCGGTCATAAGACCCGCGCTCATGCATGCGCTTGACGCGGTTGCGTTCGCTGACGGCAAAAGTGGAATCGCTCACAGCGTTCACCCCGGTTGGACGGTCCGAGCATGGAGGCCGGCGCCGCGCGGATCAAGCGCGCGCGACGCAACGCAGCCGCCAGGGCGGGCTATGGGCTCCCTGCCACGGCATTCGCCACGGTGGCGAAATCGGCATTGCCGCCTGAGATCACCAGGACCACGGTCTTGGCCTCGATCTTGCCGGCAAGGAACGCCGCCAAAGCGGCCGCGCCGCCCGGCTCGACCACCAATTTGAGCTTGGTGGCGGCGAAAGCGACCGCGTGGGCGAGTTCTGTCTCGCTCACTGTCAGGCCGGGCGCGAGCAGCCCCTCCGCCACGGCGAACGCGTGATGGCCGGGAATGGGCGCCATCAAGGAGTCGGCGATGGAGAGCTTGCCGCCCGGCGCGGTGGAGCGGGCATGCGTCGCCAGCGAACGCCGCATGCCGTCGAAATTCTCGGGCTCGACGCTGTGCACAAACGCCGCGCAACCGACACCCTTGAGCGCCAGCGCGATGCCTGTGACCAGGCCACCGCCCGAGCACGGCACGGCCACCGCGTCCAGCGCCACGCCCAGGCGGGCCGCGTCCTCGGCAATCTCCAGTCCCGCCGTACCCTGGCCGGCAATGACCTGCGGATCGTCATAGGGCTTGATCAAGGTCGCGCCCCGTTCGTTGCAGATGCGAGCGGCGATTGCTTCGCGATCATCGCGCACCCGGTCGTAGGCCACGATCTCGGCGCCAAACGCGCGAGTGCCGTCGATCTTGGCCTTGGGCGCGTCGGCCGGCATCACGATCAGGGCGGGAATGCCCAGAAGCTGCGCCATCGCCGCAACCGCCTGGGCGTGGTTGCCGGAAGAAAAAGCCACCACGCCGGCGGCGCGCTGATCCTTGGGAATCATCAGGATGCGATTGGCGGCGCCGCGGAATTTGAACGAGCCGGTGCGCTGGAGCGATTCCAGTTTCAGGAACACGCGGCCGCCTCGCATGGCGCCCAGGATGGGGCTTTCCACCATGGGTGTCCTGACCGCATAGGGCGCGATGCGCCCGGCCGCCTCCTTCACGTCGGCGAACAGGGGAACGTCAACCATGGCGCGCTTTCAGTTCGTCCAGTTCGGCCACCAGGTCCGATCCGAAATAATAGGCGATCTCGCTGCGCGCCCCGTCATAGAGGCTGGGACCTTGGTCTGTGCAGATCAGGCTTCCATCCGCCGCTTCGCCGGACGCGGTCAGCACACCTTGTTCGAAAGTCACGGGAAAGAGCACGCTCACCATCGGTTTGAAGTGATGGTAGTCGAGCTTGTGGTTCAAGCAATAGGCGTGAATGGCGCAGCCGCGCCCGGCGGGTTTGCGGAAAATGCAGGTCCCGTTCCTCACCGCCGTGCGCATATGCGCGCCGCCGGGAAATTCTGGGTCCAGGGTCACGCCCTCCGCGAACCACTCGCGGTCGGGCGCGCCGATCAGGTCGTGAAAATCCCCCGGCAGCGCCTTCAGCCGGGCGGCATTGCCCAGATCGATATCCACGCCATGATCGCAACACGCGTCGCCGCAGAAGCCGCAATCCAGGCAATGGGTGAAATAGCGCAAGGAAAAGAGGACGGGATTCACCGCCGTCAGCACCGGACCCCCCATCACGCAGGCATAGTCGCGGGCGAGCGCGATCATGCCGCCTCCACAATGGCTTCGATCAGCGCCTGGTAACTCAGGCCCGCTTCCGCCGCGGCGGCGGCAAACCCGGCATCGGGCGAGATGCAGGGATTGGTGTTGATCTCCAGGATCAGGGGCGTGCCGTCATCCCTCACCCGGAAATCCACCCGCGCGAAACCGGTGAGACCGAACAGCCGCCACGCCTCTTGGCACGCCGATTTGAGCCGGGCGGCCAACTCAGGCTCGCTCTCCTCCACTCCGAAAGCGCGCACGGTGCCGTTCCAGCCGGCAGAATCCTCATCCCATTTGGCGTCATAGCCCACGATGCGGGGTTTGCCTTCGGGCCAGTGTTCGAACCGCATCTCCGCCATCGGCAGCAAGCGGCCATTGAGCATGGCGATGTTGAACTCGCGGCCCTCGACATAGCGTTCCGCGAACCAGTCGCCGCCGAAGCGTGCGGCGCAACAATCGGCTCTTGATTTCACGTCCCCGCTTTGCACCACGCATCGGTCGTCCAGCCCGAGAGAGGCGTCTTCCAATGCCGCCTTGACGATCCATTTACCGTCCCCAAGGCCCGGCCAATCGGGCGGCACCGACCAATCCGGTGTGGCGAGGCCCACGTCACGCAACCTTTGCTTGGTGAGGGGCTTGTCGTTGGTGACGGCCATGGCCTCGGCGGTGGCGCCGGTGAAATGCGCTCCAAGCGCCGCCAGCATTCGTGGCGCGATGGGTGCCAACCGTCCCTGTCCACCCACGCCTTCCACCAGATTGAAGACAATGTCAGGCGCGGCCTGGGCCAGGAGGGTCTCCAGATCGTCCTGCCGGAACGGCGCTTGCCGCACGCGATGCCCCCGCGCGCCCAGGGCTTTGGCCACCGCTTCGGCGGCAATCAGCGTATCCAGCTCTTCAGGTGGGGCATCGGCGGCGACGTCGGAATGCAATACCAGAATTTTCATGTTTTTGGCTTCGCTGCTTGAAGCCGCGCCAGCCCGGGATGCCGCGCCAGGAACGAATCCAGGAATTTTCCAATCAGGTCGCGATAGGAAATTTTCTGGAAGTCGGCGATGAAGCAGAGATCGGAATAACCCGGCCGGATGCCGGCCAGGGGATTGACCTCGATAAAGCGAGGTCGGCCGTTCCTGTCCAGCCGGACATCGGCGCGCCCGCCGTCGCGGCAGCGAAGAACCCGCCAGGCGGCCAAAGCCACCTCACCCGCCGCCATTGCATCCCGGTCTGCGGCCAACACGATGCTGAGCTTGTCCTTCCAGTCCGATTTGTTCTCATAGCCATAGCCATGGCCGACATATTTGCCCGTGGGCACGATCTCGCTCACGCCCAGCACCGCGGCACCCGCGCCCGTACCGGTGATGCCCACGGTGAATTCGCGCCCGGGAAGAAATTCCTCTACCAGCACGGACTGGTGGAAGCGCGCCAAGAGGTCGCGCGCCACGCTTTGCAATTGGCCGGTATTTTCAACCCGCGAGCGCGCATCCACGCCTTTGCCCGAACCTTCCGCCAGGGGCTTGAGGAACAGGGGAAAAGCCATCCGCACTTCGGTGATGTCGGCCTCGCTTTCGATCACCATGAAATCGGCCGTGGGCACGCCCGCGTCGCGTACCACCCGCTTGGTCATCGCCTTGTCCAAGGTGAGCGCCAGGGTCAGGGGATCGGAAAAGACGTAAGGGATGTCGTAGGCCTCGAGCAACGCGGGCACCTGGGCTTCACGTGAAACACCCTTGAGGCCCTCGCAGATATTGAACACTGCGTCCCAGCGGCCGCCCCGCGCCAAGGCCTGGGTCAAGGGCTTGATGCCGCCGATGCGTTCCGGTTGATGCCCCAACTCCGTCAAGGCCAGACAAACCGCTTGGATGGTTTCTTCGGCGTCGAATTCGGCGGTCTCTTCCTCGCCCAGGCCCAGGGCAAGATAGTCGCTGCGCAGGTCATAGGTGACCCCGATATGCATGGATGGGATCAGCGCCCCAACGAGCCGTGCGGGTCCGGGTAGCGATAAACGTCGCCTTCGAAATTGCGCAGCAGCAAATCATCGCCCTCGCGGCCCACCACGGGATCGGGCGCCAATTGGATTTTCCCCCCGCCGCCCGGCGCATCAATCACGAACAAGGGCGTGGCATAGCCGGTGGTGTGGCCGCGCAGCGCCGTGATGATCTCAAGCCCCTTGTCCACCCCGGTGCGGAAATGCGCCGAGCCCCGGATGGGATCGCATTGATACAAGTAATAAGGCTTGACCCGGTTCTTGAGCAGGCCGTGCATCAGGCTCTTCATCACCACGGGATCGTCATTGATGCCCTTGAGCAGCACCGTCTGGCTGCCCAGCGGGATGCCGGCATCGGCCAGCCGCGCGGTCGATTCGGCCACTTCGCGGGTGAGTTCGGTGGGGTGGGTGAAATGCAAGCTCATCCACAGCGGGTGATGCTTCTTGAGCACCCGGATCAGGCCGCGGGTGACGCGCTGAGGCGTCACCACCGGCATCTTGGTGCCGATCCTGAGGAATTCGATGTGCGGAATGGCGCGGAGCCGCGACAACAGCCAGTCCAGCTTGTCGTCGGAAAGGGTCAAGGGGTCGCCGCCTGACAAAAGCACGTCGCGCACTTCGCTGTGTGCTTCCAGATAGGCGATGGCTTCGCCCCATTGGCGGGTGGAGAAGTGATATTCACCCCCCGGATTGCCCACCAGGCGGGAGCGGGTGCAATAGCGGCAATAGGTCGAGCAGGTGCCGGTGGTGAGGAACAGGACGCGGTCGGGATAGCGGTGCACCAGCCCGGGGGCCACCGTGTCATGATCCTCGGACAGCGGGTCTTCATCCTCGCCCGGCGATTTCAGATATTCCCCGCCCGTCATGATGTGGGTGCGGCGCAGGGGCTCTCCGGGATCGGTCAGCCCCATCAATCCGGCATAGTAGGGCGTGATTCCCACCGGCAGCGGACCCTGATGCTTCGCCACGGCGGCATATTCATCTTCCGAGAGGCGGAAGATTCGGGCGAGTTCTTCCAGGGTGCGGATGCGGGCGCGCATCTGCCAGCGCCAGTCATTCCATTCGGCGGGCCCGGTGCCGGGCCAAAAACGGCGATAAAAGGCTCGTAAAGACTGGCTGACCGGAAAGCGCAGCTCGGGTTTGGGTCCGGGCAGATGAAGCTTGGTGATGGGCGCGCGCGTCTCTCTGAGCGCGGCGTTATCCTGGGTTTTTCGGAAGGATCGCGTGGCCGTTCTGATCGCGCGGCCACGCGCCATCTCAAGAGCCATTTACTGTCTCATGTCGCGCGAGGTCCGCGATCCTAACGGTCCCATCCTGCGGCGCCCCCGTGGCTCACCCATCATCCGGACGGAACGACGAGTGACGATATTTAATCAGTGAGCGGCATTGTCAAGTGCAAGGCGCTCGATGCTAGTGCGTGACCCCATGCGCGGGAGGCGGCGCAGTGATCAGTTTGCGCATGCGATAGACGGTGACATGGACCTTCTTGCCGCGCGAATAGTTAAAGCCCGTCGCTTCGTCGAGTGCCACCGCGTCGGACTGAAGCTCGGCCAGATGGGCGAGGAATTGCGGCCGTTCATAATCATCCACAAGCGCCAGGCCACCCAACTCGGCGCCTTGCTTGGCGGCGCCGCGTCCATCAGTGAGATCCACATCGGCGCCCAAGGCGAACACCAGGCTGGGCTCCTCATAGCCGGCCAATACCGGCGGGGGATCGCCGGGCCTTATGTCCTTGGCCGCCAGCGCCTTGAGCTTCTGGCTCAGCCACAGATCGCTGAGACGTGGACCGGCGCCCGCCGTGAAGCTGGGCGCCAGAATCAGAAAGGACAGCAGCGCCAGCGACAGCGCGATCAAACGTCTCCCCGTGGGAAGCACTGCCAACGCGCCCAACCCGACCAGCGCCCCGACCAAAGCATAGGCGACCAGTCCGGCCGCGAGCCCATCGCCATAAAATTTGGGAAGCCAGACCGGCGCCAGCGACAGCGCCGCCAATCCGATCGCATATTGCAGGACCGCGATGCTGCTCAGCGTCTTGCGCCAGAACGGAACAATGGCCCCCACCTCGCCCTTGGGCGCCAACACCCAAAGCGCGGCGAGAATCGCCAAGGCCGGATAGGCCGGCAGCACATAATGGGGAAGCTTGGTGGGGACCGCCTCGCAGATCAGCCACCAACTGCCGGCCCAGGCCAGAAGAAATCGCACCGCCGGTTCCTTGGCGTGGGCAATACCGAGCCCAATACCGGGCAACACGAACAGAATCGCCGGCCAGAAGGCGATGGTGGAAAGAACGAGATTATAGCCTGGCGGCGCGCCGTGGCTTTCCTGCCCGCCCGCCAGCTTGGCGGCAAAGTCGTTGCCCAGGGATTGTTGGAAGAAAGCGCCCTGGCTTTGACGCCAGATGGCGATAAGCCATGGCGCCACGATCAGAAGCGCCAAAGCCGCGCCCCACAGCGGCTTGGTGCCCTTGAGCCATGTCCAGGGGACGCCGGTCTTGGCGCGCCAGTCCCAAACCAGAAGGGCAGCGACGGTGGCGGCGGCGACTCCTGCGATCACCGGACCCTTGACCAATATGCCGATGGCAAACGCCGCCCAGCCCCACATCACCAGCCGGGTGGAGACGGGAGCATCCCCGGTGGCCGCCCGGTAAAGCCGAAGCAGCACGCCTTCGACGCCCATGGTGGCGGCCAGGAGCACCGCGTCGGTGGTGGCAAGCGTCGCCTCGGCGGTCAACAGCACCGAGAATCCCAACAGCAGGGCCGCCACCAGCCCCACCTCGGCGCCGAACACCGACCCCAGCCAATAGGTGAGCCACACCGCGGCGATGCCGCCGATCAGGGACGGCAGGCGATAGGTCCAGATCCTGGTGTCATCGCCGTCGGCGAGATTCTCGACATGGCCGGCGATGGCGGTTGCGGCCGCCTGCATCCAATAGATTCCGGCCGGCTTCTTGTAGCGCGGCACCTGGCCGAAACGGATGTCCACGAAATTGCCGCTCTCCAGCATCTGGCGGGACGATTGGGCGAAGCGGCTTTCGTCGCGGTCGAGCGCCGGCAGACTCAGTATCCCCGGCAGCCACAGCATCAGGCAAAGCACTGCCAGGAGGGGATAGGCCAGCCGGTGAAGCCGTTCGGAGCCCAGCGGATGCGGTTTTGCCGCTGGCGGCGAAGCCGGAACCGCTGTGGCGTCGCTCATGAGTTGTTGCCTTAGAGCATGATTTTCCCAGGTGGAAACAGCCTGCGTTGCGTTCTGGCGCGCGCGATCCGCAAGGAGCGACGCGACGAGCGATGCGGTGCCCATCGGTCGAGCGTCGCGACGTAGCGGGCGCCCGCCAGAACGCAACCCCGGAGGGGCCGGGATCTTTTACATCCTGGGTGCGTCGAAAGGCTTGTCCGTAAGACACCGCTACGGCCTTCGCCTTTCTCCTGCCCAGGCTGCAAAATCTCTTCGGCGCAGGCGATTCCATCTGGGAAAATCATGCTCTACTCTCGAACTGTATAAGGCGCGGCCCACAGGGCACGGCGCAGTCAGTCTAGCCAAGCGCCAGGATTTTGGGAAATTCGGGAACGATGACAGTCTCGGTGGTGGTGCCGGTCAAGGATGAGGCGGAGAATGTGGCCGCGCTCGCCCGCGAGATCGCGGCCGCGCTTCGCTCCGAGCCCGATCATGAAATCATTTTCGTGGATGACGGCTCAAGCGATTCGACCGCGGCCGCATTGACGCGGCTGAAAACCGAGATTCCCCATTTCCGTCCCCTGCGCCACGCCCGCAATCTGGGACAGAGCCGCGCCATCCGCAGCGGCGTGATGGCAGCCAAGGGCGAGATCATCGTCACCTTGGACGGCGATGGACAGAATGATCCCGCCGACATCCCCAAGATGCTCGCGCTTTTGCGCGGCGACAGAGAGCTGGGTCTGGTGTCGGGCGTGCGCGTCAAGCGCCAGGACAAAGCCAGCCGCAGGCTGGCCTCGCGCCTGGGCAACCGCTTCCGCAACGCGCTCCTCAGGGACGGCGCCGCCGATACCGGTTGCGGCCTCAAGGCGTTTCGCCGCGAGGCGTTTCTGGAGCTTCCCTATTTCGACCATATCCACCGCTATCTGATCGCACTGATCCAGCGCGATGGCTGGAAAGTGGCCTATGTTCCCGTCCATCACCGGCCCCGGCTGGCCGGGCGCTCGAAATACACCAATTGGGGCCGCCTGATGGTGAGCGTGAACGATCTCTTGGGTGTGCGCTGGCTGATGCGGCGGCATGGCGGCAAGGCCGGCGCGGAGGAACTGTAAATGGGCTTCATGGGGCATTGGTACGCCGCGGCGCTGGCGCATCCTTATGACGTGCTCTGGAACCTGATCGGGTTCGGCGGCCAGGCGATTTTCGGCGTGCGCATGCTGATCCAATGGCTGAAGAGCGAACAGGAAGGCCATAGCGTCATCCCTGTCACCTTCTGGTATTGCAGCCTGATCGGCGGCCTATTCAGCTTCACTTATGTGATCCACCAGCAGGCTTGGGCGCTGGTGCTGGGCCAGGGCCTGCCCTTGCCTATCTATGCCCGCAATATCTGGATGATTTATCGCGACCGCCGCCGCGCCGCCGCCGCGTGAGTCTTCTTTTTGGCGGGCGATGCCGGTTTGCGTTTGGGCGCTGTTGATCTCTGGCGCAGATACTCCGCCAGCACCACGGCATGATTGATCTTGGGATCGCGCGCGCCAAACAGCAGCGTGAGTTTGGGCCGTTTCATTTCCCGGCGGAACGCGGCCAGCGCCGGATTCTTGGACAGCTCCAGGCGATAGTGCCGCCTGAACTCGGCGAATTTCTCGGGCCGGTGGTTGAATTCCTGGCGCAATTCCGTCGAAGGCGCGATGTCCTTGGCCCAAAGATCCAGCGCGGCTTTTTCCTTGGTGAGACCGCGCGGCCATAACCGGTCGACCAGGACCCTGAAACCGTCCGACGGCTTGGGCGGATCATAAACGCGCTTGATGGCGATGGTCATGATAGCCCTCCTTCTCAGCGTGTGCCGATGCGCAGGCCGAACAGGCGCGGCAGCCACGCCACCGCGCTGGCCAGCGGGGATGGCGGGCGGTGCTGTTCCTCGGCTTCCTCGCTGGCGATGATGGCGCGGCGGATGGCCCGGCCGCCCCAGGTGCGCAGCGGCTCAGGCGGCAGGCGCGGCGGATCGCGCCGGCACAAGGGCAGGTTCGACCACATGTCGTTTTCGTTCAGCACCAGCGAAGCCAGGCATTGGCCGCCGATATAGGTGGGATTGACGCCGTGTCCCGAATAGCCGCACCCGAAATGCACCCGCGTGCCGGGGATGGTCTTGAAGAAAGGCAAGCGATCGGCGGAGACGTCAATCGGGCCGCCCCAGGATTTGGCGAGCAGCACGTCGGCGAAGGATGGCAGCAGGCGCCGCAAGCCGCGCTCGGCGCGAAGCGCGCTGGCGGCATCCTCGGTGAGGCGCGGGGCCGTGGCGTCGCCATTGAAGGCGATCGGACCAGAACCCGAGCCCATCAGCACGCGCCCGTCCGGCGTCTTGCGGAAATAATGCAGGAACATCCGCATGTCCGAGATGCCCTCGTCATGAACCCAGCCCATGGCTTCCAGCTTTCCGGGCGCGGGTTCGCTCATCACCGCGAAGCTGGAAAAGACGCTCACATGCGGTTTGACGCCGGGAAGCGCGGCGAGCTCGCAATTGGTGGCCAGCACCACGTCGCGGGCGATGATCCGGCCTTGCGGCGTTTGCACAAGGTTGGGCGCGGCCTTGTCCAGGCGCGTCATGGGCGTCTGCTCGAACAGCATCACGTCTGCCTCCATCACGGCCTTGCGCAAGGCACGCGCCAGGCGGGCGGGATGAAGATTGGCGCCTTCGGGCAGGAACACGCCGCCGCGGAACACAGGCGATTTGCAGTAGCGGGCGATTTCGGCCGCGGTCAGTTCCTGGGCGGTGTCGGGCACGCCCAGGTGGCGCGCCGTCTCGACATAACCGGCGATCCGGGCGTCCTGGGCGGGCGCGCAGGAGACGCGGATATTGCCCGCTTCGCGCCACCAGACATCGCGGCCGGGCTGAGTGGCGAAGGCGCGGATCGCGTCCTGCGCCAGGGTGCCGGCGCGGGCGACGGCCAGCGCGCCATCCGCACCGATATTGCGCGACATGCTCTGCAGCGACGCCCAATAGCCATGCACCTTGCCGCCATTCTTGCCGCTGGCGCCCGAGCCGCATAACGAAGCCTCGATCACGGCCACGGAAAGCCCGGGCTTCCTCGCCTTCAAGGCCAGCGCGGTCCAAAGCCCGGTATAGCCGCCACCCACAATGGCCACGTCC
>Ga0182024_10024873_pt1 | contig 10611 bp, 14 predicted proteins | sample P32metaG_FD_120480 | JGI IMG/M metagenome (GOLD analysis project Ga0182024, IMG submission 120480) | Permafrost microbial communities from Stordalen Mire, Sweden - P3-2 metaG (Illumina Assembly) | ecosystem: Environmental > Terrestrial > Soil > Wetlands > Permafrost | place: Sweden: Stordalen...
AAGGAGATAGGCACCGAGATAGCGAAGAACAACGACGGGGGGTCGGTAGTCGTGATGTCGTCGATAAGGAGCACCGTCGTGGAGCAGGGCCAGGTGGCCTACGCAGCGACTAAGGCTGCGATTGCACAACTCGCGAGGGTTCAGGCCGCGGAACTCGCAGGGAGGAACGTCCGGGTAAACGCCTTGGCGCCCGGATACACGGACACTCCGCTTGTCAAGAAGATAAAGAACGACCCAGAGTGGTACAGGCAGAGCACCGAGAGGAACGCCCTGAAGAGATGGGCCACGGTCAAGGAGATCGCAGGTCCCGCGCTCTTCCTAGCGACACCGGCTGCTTCGTTCATAACGGGCGCCGTGCTCTATGTAGACGGAGGGTGGACCGCAATCGACGGGCGATACGACCCGAAAGTATGAGACGGATGCGTTCCCAGAGCTCCTTGGGCCGATCAGGCTCTCTCTTCGAGTTTGCGCTTGCCGGCTGCCTCTGCGAGGAGGCCCGCTACCTGGTCCTCGATCTCGTCGTAGCCGCCCTCCCCGATGTGCTCGTACCTGACCTGCCCTGAGTAGTCTATCAGCGTCTGCCTCGGCCAGTAGCGGTTGCCGTAGAGCTTCCATGTGACGTTGTCGCTGTCAAGGGCCACAGGATAACCGATGGTCAGCTTCTTCACGGCCGAGCGGACGTTGTCGGCGTCCTTCTCCGACTCGAACTCCGGCGTGTGCACTCCGATGATCACGAGCTCGTCGGAGGGATACTTTCGGTGCAGGTCGTTCATGTGCGGGATCGTGCGGACGCAGTTGCTGCACCCGAAGGTCCAGAAGTCGAGGAAGACCACCCTCCCCCTCAGCTCCGAGAGGCGCAGCGGTTGGGAATTGATCCAGCCTTTGATGCCGGCGAGCTCTGGCGCGAGCTTCGATAGGTCGTTCATTTTAGAAGCCGAGACGCGCAGGCGACCGTCAGGAAGCGTTAATAGATTTCTCCAGATTTCCGTTCGCGGGCATCTCTCGCCTGAGAGGAATCGCACATATTCGGGGACTCCCTTGCGTCGCGCATGGGCATCGAGCGCAAGATCGTCGCGCTGGGCGATTCAACGACCGCAGGCACCCCCGGGTTCCTATCACCCATCGAGGCTCCGCCGGCGGGCAGAGGGAACCCCGAGAGCCAGTATGGATTCTGGATGACGAAGCTTCATCCGGATTGGATAGTCCTCAACAGAGGGGTCAACGGCCAGCGTTCGGACCAGATCCTTGCGAGGTTTGACAGAGACGTCTCCAGGGAAGGACCGGAAGTGGTGATAATCCTGGCGGGGGTGAACGACATCTTTCAGGGGAGGAGCGCGAGCTCCGTCAAGCGAAACCTGGAGACCATGTACGAGCGTGCCAAGAGCTCGCGCATCATCCCCGTCGCGACGACAATACTTCCTTACAACATCGCTGGAAGACGCGAAATCGAGTCGATGCACGAGGTCAATTCCTGGGTCGAGGCCAGGTCAAAGCAGGGAGGACTACTCTTCTGCGACACAAGCCGAACCGTGAGCGACCCGGACAATCGCGATCTGCTCGCATCCACTCCGGACGGGATTCATCCGGACGTGGATGGTTACAGGAGGATAGGGGAGGCGCTGGCTATGGCGATCGAGATGGGTCTGCGGTAGACGGCAACGCCGATCGTGCTCCAATAAACGGGCTGGGCGCTTCAGTCAGCAGACCGGACGAGCGCGTATGGAGAGGTGTCCAGTATGTCGTAGAGTTTACGCGGGATCAGGATGAAGGTGGGAAGCCCGGCCACGAGTATCAGTCCTGACGCCACGTCAGCGAGTACGGCCTGCAGCTGAACGAACGCCGCGGGTGTCGAGCCGAAGTAGATTACGAGGCCGAGCCCGTACCCCAGCGTCGGGATCCAGCCGTACAGCGTCGTCCAGGCGTCTATGACAGCGTAGCCATCGATGCCCTGGCTGTAGTACACACCTATCTCGTACTTCAGAGACTCGGAGCTCGCGCTGACCAGGGCGTACATCCCGAGGGCCACGAACACCGCTGGCATCAGTGCCATGATGACGAGGATGACCGAAGGGACGAGCCCCGGGAGGGCCTCCGCTGATACAGCGGCCGCAGTATAGGAAGCGTACTCGAGGAAACTGGAGACATAGCCCCCGAACGCCATCGCCGCGAAGCAGATGGCGACGGTCGGGGCGTGGCCGGTGAGCTCCATCATGAAGAGCCCGCGGACCTTGGTCCTATCCAACCCTGCCCCTCCCCTCTTCGAAGCCTCGGCGACCGAACATGCTGAAGGTCAGGAAGACGACCCATCCCAGGAGCAGGGCGCCGAAGCAGGCCGCCAGATAGAGCGGGATCATCGCATCCAGGCCGAAGACCGAGTCAGCCACCGCGGCGACAGCCGCTGCCCCGACGAGCCACTCGAGGGGTCGGACCGGATGGTAGTTGAGCATCAGGCGCAGCGCCGAGGTCGCCGGAAGACCGTTCGCCCTGTAGACGTCTATCTCGAGGGTCAGCCTCTTCTTTGTTATGAGCAGGACGGCGCCGCCGAATGCGAGCCCCAAGGCCGCCGCGCTCACGGCAAGGATGACCGAGATGTTCTGCACCTGGGTGAGGGCCGCCGACCCCTTCGGCTGGTAGCTCAAGACCGCCTGACCGAGGACGTGGGCGGACAGCTGCGACAGCAGGACCAGGAATATGAAGCCGGCGAAGACGATGGAGACCGCATCGAGCGGCCTCGGTCTACGCATTCCTGACACCTCTCCCTTCGATCTTGGAGAGCCTGCCGTCCTCCAGGTATACGACCCCGTCGACGCGGTCGAGGACCCTCAGATCGTGTGTCGCTATCAGGACGGTCTTGCGCCTTTCACGGCTCTCCGCGACGAGGAGGCCGACTATTTCGGAGCCTCTCTTCGAGTCGAGGTTGCCTGTCGGCTCATCGGCTAGTATCACGGATGCATCGCCGACGAGGCCGCGGGCGATGGCGACTCTCTGGAGTTCGCCGCCGGACAGCTCCGAGGGCAGCCTGTCGGCCTTGTCGGCGAGGCCTACCTTGGCGATGGAGTCGAGTATCCTCTTCGACTTTTCTGCCGAGGGAATCTCACGGGGAATCAGCGGGACCATGACATTCTGGAACACTGAGAGATGGTCGATCAGGAAGAACTGCTGGAACACCACCCCTACCATCTCGTTCCTGAACTTCTGGAGCGGCTCGCGTTCCAACTCGGAGGTGAGCACGCCGCCGACCCTGACGGAGCCCTGTGACGGGAAATCCAGGCCGGCGGCCATGTTGAGCAGGGTGGTCTTGCCGCTCCCGGACGGCCCGACGATGGCCACGGCGGCCCCCCGTTCGACCTTGAAGGAGACTGCATCCAGTGCGTTCACCGACTCAGACTTGGTCGGGTAGGTCTTCGTGACCGAGTCGAACGAGATGATAGCCGAATCGTCGACCGGGGCCATCGCCTTCAAACACGCACCCGCGACGCGGACTGGACGACCATGAACGCGCGTCCTCGCTGCGGTATTTACATTTAGTCCTCGCATGAATAGGATGTTCCTTCAATCCCATACAACCGAGCCTCCACATCCGATAAGATCTAGGTTTGTAACTTGTAATTCTTCCCTCATAAGGAGATTGTAACAAAGTTTAGAATAATCATGAATATGGTTATAAGTCGTTTCATGCAAAAACGCAAAACTTAACTAGAGGTGTATTCTATAGGTTGTCTATGTCAACCGACAAGAAAATTCAATATGGAATGATAGGCATGACCGGCGCATCTCTGTTACTCATGACGATGGGAATTCACGTTAGCCCTCTGGCCGGCGTCAACGGCTTCGGTAGCGGGTAAATTCACGTAAGCGAGCTCCCTGGCCGCGTCGACGGCCAAGGAGATTTAGGGAGATTTTTCTTAAAGTCCCTAATCTCCACGACTTCTCCTTTTCCTCTTTACTTTCCTCTTTGTTCTCTGGGCCCTGCACCTGTCAGTACGTTCGGAATTATTCGCTGCGATAGTGGGGGTCAGGATTTACCGCGTCTGGGTATCTGCTCTTCGAGGGGCGCTTTCGCTTATCTGTGCCTCGAGCGCCTCGAACTTCTCAAGGATCTCCTCTCTGTTGAACTTCCAGGCCTTGGCAGCCTCGTCGAATAGCTTGTATGAGATGGCGAAGGCTATGGATTCACGCTGGTCCGCGATCAGGAAGGAACACCGGTCGCTCACAGACTTCATGGCAGTCTGCAGATATTGCAGACCTTCGACCGTGGATTCGCTGGGAATCGCAACCTGGGCGTAGTAATCTGATCCGGCACCCTCGAACCACAGAGTGGGTAGCCGCCCTATCTTGTCGAGAAGCTGCAGTTTCTCGTCGTTTCTCACTCCTCTCGCGAGTATATCCATCCCGAGGAAGCTGTGCTGACGCTGCTTGCCACGCTTGTTCGCCGCATCATAGCTCGTCCCCATCCAGTTTATCCTGTAGCCCTTCAACAGGCGCTTTTCGACGTGCTCACTCAGATGCCAGCAGAGGGTCTTGTAGTTTATGTCGACCCCGTCGTTCTCCTTTATCGCTCGCTGTATCTCCTGCAACTCCCGAGTAGCGTCCGCCGCTAGTTCCTTTGTGATCAGGAGGTCGATCTTGTCGAACTTCGCACGGGGAGAGATCGGGGGCTCGACATAAGGTGCCCTTCCGTTGTCCTGCGAGAGTGCTGCCAAGTCGAAATCCCAAACTCCATGTTCGAAATCGTACAGCTCGGCCTGCATGGGCTTGTTTCGCACCCAATCGAGCATGTAATACTCGACGGAGGCGAAGACGCCCTGCTGCTTCAAAGTCTCGACGAAATCGACGTACTCCGCCGTGTAGTCCACGGGGATGCTCGCCTCCAACACGTACACGTCTTCAGGAAGCGTCTTCGTGTAGTTGACGAGGTAGCATAACTCATTCATGGCGAACATCAACGGCTTGACGTAGTCCACGTAGTCTTTGCCGAACTTGACCTTCATCACGACTCTTCTCAACCCTAAGGCTTCATGGTTGATTCTGGCGCTGATGGAAAAGTCGCGTTCTTCGAGCTTCTTGTACCAGTATCTCACAGTTTCCTTGTGTCTGCCCATCCTGCGGGCGATCTCAGGGATCCTGGGACCGACCTCAGTGATCAGCTTCACCATAGCGGCAATATCACGATTCAGGTCGTGAGAATTCTCAGGAGCGTCCATGACTTCCATGGTCAGGCGCCCCCCATGCTCAACTGTAATGGAAGCTCTATTAGAAGTAACAGTTCACGCTCAGAATTGTAGGTTGTCATGTCCGCACACCAGCCTACGTCAGACTTTACATAAAATACTTCCGGTTTCTCCTTGTATTCTGATACTGTACGAAGTCTCATTCGTTATATGACGATAAATATCTTGCGGCAGGAGGATGAGGCGGTAGCCAGCTTTTTCTCCTTCGAGCACGGGCCCAAGGAGCGCCGTTGATGGAACCAGCACCGGAGAGTCAGGAGACCCTCATGGACTCCGCTGTCAGAGAGTTCGCGCGCAGGGGGTTGCTGCTATGCGTCGCGTTGTTCCTGATAGAGGTGGCGCTCTTCTTCGTGGTCTCGAGCGCTCCGTTCTTCCCCGGCGAGCAGGCCCTCTATACGAATCAGAGCAACCAGATCGGCAGCGAGTTCCAGAATGCGGGCCTGTTCACGGAGTTCTGGGGGATATTCATCAACAACTTCCGGATCGCGTTGATCGAGATAATCCCCGGGATAGGCCTGCTCTTTTTCGCCTTCTCCCTCTACGCGACCGCGCGGATACTCGAAGTGATCTCGTTGAGCGATCACACCTCCCCCATCATAGTGGTCCTGGTTCTCCTCCTTCTCTTCCCCCACAGCTGGATAGAGCTGCCCGCGTACGCGGTCGCCACGGCGGAGGGGGTCTACCTGCTCTACGCGATAATCAAATGGCTCGGTGAAACGGGGAAGGAGCACCGTACGATAAAGTGGAGCGCAGAGGCAACCCAGCTCGGCATCAACCTCGTGATAATTACCGTGATGCTCTTGGTCGCGGCGCTGTTCGAATCAGTGGAGATACAGATCGGACTGCTGTTCTGGGTGACCTGGATACCATTCGCAGTGCTAATCGCGTTGGTGCTGGCGCTCAACAAGAGGCTTACCAAGATAAGAAAGGAGATGAAAGCGGAAGCGGCACCGAGCCCGATTCAGTAAAAACAAAAGGATAGCTCGCGTCCCCCGAAGGAGATGGAGCTACTGAGTATTCGAGAGGTAGCTCCAGAGTATGACCCCGACCAGCATCACGATGGAGCCAGCAAGCCCGGTGATCAGCGCGCCTGCGACGTCAGCGCTTACACCTAGGTTCGCGACCCAGTTGATGACTGGTGCTCTTACGAGCCAGGCGAAGAAGCCTAGGGCATATCCGAGCAACCAGAATCCGATGAGTACTGCTTTTCGACCCATTGTTGGATAACCGAACTACGATACGGCTCAAGGGCAGTAAATGCCACAAGAGTAGAATCTCTTAACAGACGGGTCGAATTTTGTAGACGTAATCAGATCAAGAGATGCGCAACCGTCAGAAAGTATGCGGTCAGGACGCTCGCGCCGATCCCGAGGGCGAAGGACACAGCAGTCGCCGTCAGCATCGACTCCTTCTTCCAGTCGTCCCTGATGCACATGTTCAGGAGCATACCAAAGTAGCGCACCGGGTCGCTTTCCATTGACCTTCAGGCCCCTAACCCACTAATTAACGGTTGTGAAAACGCTGTTTTCTGACCGATTTCCGGCCGAAGGAGATAAAACGGCGGGGGGAAGATGCAAGCGGGAGAACACTTGAAGGCCTCCGCCACGGTCAAGACCATCGAGCTGGGTGAATATCGTTTGAACTACGCCGTGGAGGGCAGCGGACCCTACATGGTCATGCTGCACGGCGCGGACAAAAGGGAAGACTGGTCGGTCTGGACCCCGCTCATGGACCTGTCGCGGCAATACACCCTGGTGATGCCCGACCTGATAGGGTTCGGCGCGTCTAGCAGGCCCGTGGAGACGCCTGAGTACGGCGAGCAGGCCAGGATCCTGCACGAGATGTTGGATAAGCTGTCGATCCCGAAGGCTATCCTGGTCGGGACATCGTGGGGGGGACAGGTTGCGCTGGAGTTCGCGATCAACTGGCCGGAGCGAGTGGAGAGCATGGTGCTCATATCTAGCACCTACGACAAGAGCCAGCTCGCGCGCCTGAAGAAGGTGGGAAGGCCCGCGCTCATCATCTGGGCCGAGGACGACCTTGTGGCGCAGGTCAAGGCGGGCTACGTGCTGAGGGACGCCATCAAGACTGCAAAGATTCAGGTACTGGACCCGGTCGCGAAGAACCCGCACTTCGACTTCACGATAGCACACAAGCTCGAGAGGTACCGGAAGGACGTGATCCTCTCGATGATCAAGGATTTCCTGTCCGACCCCCAGGGAAAGATCGCCGAGCCGCCCGAGCTAGAGCCGGAGCTGCGGGGTATGGCGATGAAGGAAGAAAAAGAGAGTAAAGAGTAGGCCTCTACCTGGAGGCCATCGCGATTCTTTCCTGCTCGTTCTTCTTCTTGACGGCGTAGCTGTTCGAGTCGCCGTTCGCGGCGAGCATGAGCTCGTCGGCCAGCACTTCCTCGACGCTTTTCATGGACCCGAAGGCCGCCTCGCGTACCCCCTCCGAGATGAACCTGAACGCCACGTCGATCCTGCGCGTCGGCGAGATGTCTACGGCGATGTGGTAGACCACGCCTCCGTAGCTCATCCTGGTGGTGTCTTCGTTGGGCGCGCAGTGTTCCAGCGCCTTCACGAGGACCTGAATCGGGTTCTGTCCCGTCTTGAGCTGGATTATCTCGAACGCCGTCCTCACGATGTTGAGGGACTTCTGCTTCTTGCCCCCCATCCTTCCTGTGTTCTTGGCGTGCTTCTTGCCGAAGTGCATCAGCTGGTTGGCGAGCCGCTCCACCACGTTGACCTTGGACTTGGAGAACTTCTGGTGCTCGTGCCTTCCGCCGGAGTGCGGCACCAGCGTGGGGTGGAGGTCGATTACGCTCGTGAGACCTACGTCCTCTATCTTGACCTGGGTGAAGTCCCACTTGTTCCAGAGATGGAGATTAGGGTATTCTAGCTTCTGACTCATAGATACTACCTCCTAGGCTTCTCCTTCCTTCCGTACACCAGTTCGTTAAGCGAAACGCCGTTCACCTTCGATACCTGCCATCTGACGCCCGGGATATCTCCCATCGCCCGTCCCATCGAGCCGCCGATGCCCTCGAGGGTTACCTCATCGTGCTCGTCGACAAAGTTGAGCGCGCCGTCTCCGGGGAGGAATGCGGTTATCTGCTTACCGTTCTTCACGATCTGTACCCTCACACACTTGCGGATTGCCGAGTTGGGCTGCTTAGATTCAATGCCCACCTTCTCAAGGACGATTCCCCGCGCCTGCGGAGCTCCCTCGAGCGGGTCAGCCTTCACGTCCAGGCGGAGCACTTTTCTCTTGTAGTACTTGTCGCTCCAGCGAAGGCGCTGCCTGTGCAGCTCCATCTGTCGCGCCGAGAACTCTCCACCGGGCATGTAGGTTCAACCCTCGCTTCCTGTTATCTATAAAAGCGTTTGAATTAGCGAACCAACCCAACGGCGAACCACCAATCCCCCGGTCATCCCGTTATCCGAGAGAGTCGCGGTGATGCGTGCGCGCCAACAAGAGCGCCGCGGAAGGCCAGCATGAGACCTTCAGCGGCAATCGCGGTCACTGCGATAACTATCTTGATTCGAGATAGCGTCTGGTTGACGCGCGGGTGCCCGTCCACCCTCACATCAATAGGCCATAAGACAAGGCGAGGGTCTTGAGCCTAGTCTAAGATTCTTAGGGTACGAACCTGCCTCCGAGTCCGCAGAACGTCTTGGGCTACGGCTGCGTCCGGACGCCTCAGTCTGTTACGCTGCCGGCACCCAAGGAACAGGAGATCTCCTCATAGAGCATGATCGTGACGTCATCCCCCTGAACCCTAACGGTCCCAGAAGAGGGGCTGAAACCAAACTCGGGGGATATCGTATACTGATAGACCCCATCCGGAACTGAAAAAACGATTATCGATGAGTTGACGAGAGTCGGGCCTGCGGTGATCGGAGAGCTAGGAATCGACAGCGTCGCGTTACTTGGCTCTGCCTCCGTCTCGGCTGCCAGAATCACAGACCAGGGTGCAGTGTAAAGCGGGGGAGGAGCGCAGGCGCCCTGTTGTTCGAACGTCACTTGGTAGACGCGCCCCACGTCGGGATCGATATCGGTGATGGCGAAGCCCGTCCCGGTCAGACTTCCTTCAAAGACTAGGACGGTCCCACCGATGATCAGGGCGGCCGCCGCTATGACGAACGCAATCCTAAGGGGGCCTCCTTCGCGGATTGCCGACGGGTCAGTCATTCTAGCCTTACAAAGGCTATGAGGGGCGAAGAGCTATTGAGCTAGCTTACGAATGTACCAACGAAGGCAGTGTGCCTGAGCTTCAGAGGGAAGTTATGATCTGGAGGTTGCCGATGTCGAAGTACTTCTTCGCGATGAGACGCGCCTTCTCGGCGTTCCGCCCGCCCCTCCCGAGCACCGCGCCCTTCTTCCTCGGGTCTACGACGACGGATGCACCCTTGGTCCCGTCGAGCCTGTCTGATATCCTGACCTCCATCACGAACCTCGGGTCGAGCGCGTTCCTGATCATCTCCGCCGGGTCGTCCGACCACTCCACGACCTCGACCGGCTGCTTCACGACCCTCTCTATGTTCTGAATAGTCGCGCCCTTCTTCCCGATCGCCAGCCCCATCTGTCCCTTGCTGACTATGAAGATCATCCTGCCGCCCTTCTCGTCGACGATGCAATCCCGGACCGTCGCTCCGCTCATGTTCTGGAAGATGGAGATCAGGCCTAGCTGGTCCGAGGAGAGCTTGATCTCTGTCAAAATCCCACCTATGCTTGGAGCTGTCTGAGGTCCGACTCGCTGATCGAACGGATCGCAACGGCCGAGACCTTGTAGGGGCGCCCGAGCAGCCTGCCCAGCTGGGCGGAGTTCTTGTCGAGGACGAGGAGCGGGACCTTGTTCTTCTCCGCCTCTTCCTTCAGCCGCTGTCCGGACTTGCCGGGGAGCACAGAAGCCGCGATTACGAGCTTCGAGCTCTTCACCTCGGAGACCACCTCTTTGGTCCCCAGGGTGTACTTTCCGCTCTTCATGGCCTCCTTGAGGACTCTTCCGAGAAGTTGCTGGTCTACCATCTTCTCAACCCATGTACAACTCTACGATACCAGTCCCGACCGGTATCGGGAGGCCTACAATAACGTTCTCGGTCACTCCCTTGAGTTCCTCGGACTCGCCGCGGATCGCGGCCTCTGCCAGTGTCGGAACTGTGATCTCGAAGGCCGCGCGTGCGAGCACCGAGCTCTTGGTCCCAGCGATGCCGTGCCTGCCTATCTGCTGGAGGTAGCCCTTGGAAGTCATGAGGTCCGCCACGATGAAGATGTGTCTGATGTCCACTTCGAGGCCCTGCTCGTCGAGCGTTCCCATGACCTCGCGGATCAGCGTGGCTCTGGCCGCCTCGATCCCGAGGACCTGGGCGACTTCGTG
>Ga0182024_10024874_pt1 | contig 10611 bp, 12 predicted proteins | sample P32metaG_FD_120480 | JGI IMG/M metagenome (GOLD analysis project Ga0182024, IMG submission 120480) | Permafrost microbial communities from Stordalen Mire, Sweden - P3-2 metaG (Illumina Assembly) | ecosystem: Environmental > Terrestrial > Soil > Wetlands > Permafrost | place: Sweden: Stordalen...
AATCTCCACCTTGCCGGGCAGCTCTGGCATGGCATCCTCCAGGACCCCTCCGCCATGACCTGGACCTTGATGGAGGCCCTGGCCCCGGACCTCATCGGCGGTCGCGGGCAATGGCCATGAACACGACCGATCTCCCCATCCTCATCACCGGTCTCGGCGCTTGCGGTGCCGGCGCCGCGAATTGCGCTGAGCTTTGGGAAAACTGCCGCCAGGGACGCAGCGTCGCTGAGATGCGGAAAGTCTCCTCCCATCAGCTCCCCGTGTACCCGGCCCCCGATCCCATGCTCGACCGCTGGGACGCCCATTTCGTCCGCTCCGCCGGACGGGCCGCCACGCTGGCAATCGCCGCCGCCCGCGAGGCATGGCAGCATGCCGGCCTCCAGATCGGCCAATTCGATCCCGCCCGCATGGGCATCATCATCGGCAGTTCACGCGGCCCCGCGGATATCGTCGATGCCGGCGCCCTGCCCGGAAACAAGCGCCCCAGCGACGCCGTTTACACAGCCTTCTCGAGCGCGTCGGGGATCCTCGCCTCGGCCTTCGGCATCCAGGGTTGTGCCGCCTCCATCTCAGCCACCTGCACCTCCGGCGCCGCCGCCATCTACACCGCCAGGCAGATGCTGCGCTCCGGCGATTACGATATCGTCCTCGCCGGCGGCGCCGACGCCCCCCTCATCGACACCATCCTCCTCCGCATGCTCGCCACGGGCACCCTTTCCTCCACCAGCCGCTCCGCGGATGCGCTGCGCCCCTTCGATGCCCGCCGCGATGGCACCGTCCTTGGCGAGGGCGCCGCATTCCTCGTCCTGGAGACCGCCGCGTCCGCCGCCCGCCGCGCCGCTCAGCCTCGCGGCGTATTGCTCGGCGCCGCCATCACGTGCGAGCCCCACTCCCGCACCCGCCCTTCAAAGAATTGCGAGGGCCTCCAGCGCGCCGCCCGGGTCACATTCTCCCAATGCCCCTCCCATGCTCCCGCCGTCGATATCCTGCACCTGCACGGCACCGGCACAAAGGTCAATGACCTCGAGGAAAGCGCATGCGTCCGCGCCCTGTACGGGCCGCCTCCCGGGCAGCCCGTCACCTGGGCCACCAAGGGCATCACAGGCCACACCCTCGGCGCCGCATCCGCATTCCAGGCCGTCCTCACCCTCCTGGCCATGCGCCACGCCTTCCTCCCCGGCACGGCCAATTGCGAAATCCCAGACCCCGCATGCCCCCTGCGCATGAGCCTCGGCGCCGGTTCACCTCAGACAATCCGCACCGCCCTCTGCCTCACATCCGGCTTCTGGGGCAAAAGCTCCTCCCTCTTCCTCGGCAACGCCGAATTGGCATAATCCCTCCGCCCACCTGCGCTCCGTCCCGTTTGTCAATCCACCTCCCTGCATTGACTTACCCCCGCCCTCGGGCATACCCTCCCAAATTGGCCCGCAAGGCATAATGCAAGAAAAGCTCACTTCCGATCCCAGCGAGACCCCCGTCAAACGAACTTTCCCAGGGGACAGGAAGACCCACAGCCTCCAGCCGCTCCAGAACTTTTGGTACTTCGCCCTCCCTTCAGCCGCCCTCTCCCGCGGCAAAATGAAGGCCGTTAAACTCTGCTCGCAGAATCTCCTCCTCGGCCGCACCAGCGATGGCGAGGTCTTCGCCATGCGAAACCTCTGCCCCCATCGCAGCACCCCGTTGCATCATGGCCAATTCGATGGCCAGGAAATCCAGTGCCACTATCACGGCTGGAAATTCGCCCCCGATGGCCGCTGCACCCTCATCCCAGCCCTCTGCCCGCCGCAGGAGCATTTCGGCGACCGCATCCGCAACCGCACCTGGCCCTGCCGCGAAGCCCAGGGCGTCATCTGGGTCTTCATCGGGGATCGCGACCCCGACCAACTCCCCGACCTCCCGCTGGTCCCGGAGATCGGCGACCACCATCCCCAGGCCTATTGCGCCATCACTTATCCCCTCAACTCAGACCACACCGCCTTCACCTTCTTCGATCCCGCCCACGTCGCCTTCGTCCACTCCTCCCCCCTCATCCGGCGCCGCTCCCACACCATCCGCCACAAGCTCAAGGAAATGAGCCCCACCGGCCTCGGCTGGGAAGTCAAGCGCCACCCCGTCCCTCCCGATAACCTCTTCTACCGCCTCTTCGGCAAAAACGCCACCACCGGCATCCAATACCTCCTCCCCGGCACCAGGATCGAGCACGTCCAGGGAGAGAAACATTGGGCCATCAGCGTCGCCACCATCGCCCCCGTCACGGATGAGGAAACGGTCGTCCACCAGGCCTTCTACTGGACCTTCCCCTACCTGGCCCCCATCAAGGGCGTTATCCGATACCTCATCAATCACTTCCTCAACGAAGACCGCATCTACGCCCTCAAACAGCGCGAGGGCCTCGAGGAACAAGTCCCCTTCATGTTAATCGGCGACGCCGACGCCCAGATCCAATGGTTCCAGCGTCTCCGCCAGAAATGGCTCTGCGCCGAGGCCGAAGGCATCCCCTTCGAGAACCCTCTGACTCCCCAGACCCTTCGCTTCCGCAGTTGATTAAACGCCAAAAACAATCTGCGTAAATCTGCGGATGCCCCCGCCTTCCCCTACGGGGTTCCCCTCACCCCCGCTGGCATCCTCCATGCGCGAGATACTCCCTGTAATGAGCCCCGAAAGAGACGCCATCCACGCCATCCGGAACGACCTGACCCCCATCCTCTGGTACGCCGAACTGGCGCTCGCCGGCGATCGCGAAGCCCAAACCCTCGTCATCAAGGAACTCGTCACCCGTTCAAACGCCATCCACACCGGGCTGGACGTCCTCACCACCGCCATCCGCAAGCAGCAAGCCGGCACCGTCTTGCATCCCCGGCTCAAGCCCTGCGTCTGAGACGGCCCGGCGCGATCTGACGATCCACACGGCGTTTTCGCCTGAATTTGCCTCAGTTTTTTACTCGTCGTCAGGTCTCACACAGCCGTTGGTATCAAGAACGAATATCAGGAGAAATTCGCCGGACGGCGGTTGATCGTCACGCGGGGCGGTTCAAACTCGATGTCGGCAATGCCGGGCATCGCCAGCGCATCGGCGATTTTGCGATGCGTCCCGGCAAGGCGCCGGTATTCCTCAATGCTGAGCAGCACATGAGCGGGCTTGCCCCGATCAGTGATGAATACCGGACCTCGCGCCGCGGCCTTCTTGGCCCGCCCGGTGTCCTGGTTGAATTCCCGGCTGGATAAGGTGGTTATGATCACGGAAGTGTATTTCACAAAACGGCTTTTGTATCAACATTGCTACAAATCGCCTTTCCATCAACCTGCATTGGTCAGCGACAAATCGTGACAGTACGTTGACTCCCGAGACTCTCCACCAGGCTCGCCACTCTCCCACCGCCCGCGAGGCCGGTTGCAAATCCAGCGGAAATCCAGCACAATATGCGCCATAAAACAGCGCATTCGCGAACTTCTGCGCGCGACACCATTCAAGCCCTTCGTCATCCGAGCTGCGGATGGCAGGGAATATAAAGTTGAGCACCCGGATTTCGTTTTGGCTGCAGGGACCGACAGTCCGAACGTCCTTCTTGAGGACGCCACCGGGGAAGTACATTTCCTCTCGGCATTGCTGATAACAGGTGTGAGTGTGCTCATGGCAGCGTAGTGGGTAAATACCCGTGATTTGTGGTCATTCCCTTTGCGCCCGTAGCTCAGCCGGATAGAGCAGCGGATTGTCAGGTTCGCAGGTTTGTCTTTGCCGGCGATGACTTTTTAGCCAACTGCGCGCTTGTCGTGAGCACGAGTTGTGAAGATTCGCTATATGTCCATTTTAATGGACAATTAACGCTTTTGTGTCTATTATAATGGACATTTAGGTAGAAAATGAGAACTGCACCACCGCTGCCGCAGCCCGTCAAACGAGCCCTTACCAAGCTGGGCGGGGACATCCGTGCCGCTCGCTCGCGCCGCCGCATCCCCACGACGCTGATGGCACAACGGGCCTTCATCACGCGTACCACGTTGGGCAAGGTAGAAAAGGGCGACCCCGGGGTATCGCTCGGAATTTACGCGACGGTGCTGTTCATCCTTGGCATGAGTTCGCGCCTCGAGGAACTCGCCGACTCGCGAAATGATGCGCTCGGCCTTCAGCTCGAGGAGGAACGCTTGCCAAAGCGCATAGGCAGTCCCCGCCGCCAATCCAAGGACGGATCGCGATAATGGCCAGGTCATTCATGTCGCAGCCGTGATAGCCAAGGATGAACGCCGATGCCCGCGTCATCTGTTCGCTATCCGCCGTAACGCTTCGTCAATTTGCCGCTCTTCGTGATGAACCCATGCTTGATGAACCACTCCCGTCCAGCCTTTTTCGACAGCCTCCTCAGCTTTTCCGTTCCCCTTTTTATGGCGGCGACATCGCGGTCAACCTCAGCCTTGCTGCGTGGAACGAGAACGGTGCTCACATGGTCAGATTACTGTTTCCGAGTCGTTCCTCAACACGTTTCTTTCGCCAGTGTCGCCGCCGGGCCGTCTCGATCTTCCCCCTACAACCTCCTGAACCCCGTCCGCTCGTTCAGGCTTCCGCACCGGGGGCAGCGGGGCAGCATGTCCTCCGAGGCGTCCTGAAACTCGAACGCGCACAGCGCGCACCGCAGCCGGCCCCGGAGGGCCTGGCGCTCGTTGCGCTGGCGGACGATGGTCCAGACGATCCAGTTCCCGAAGATCAGCGACAGGAACCCCGCCAGGTACGCAAACACCAGCATGTTGAGCGAGGCGCGGATCATGGCGTCCCTTCCTCCGCGGAGGCCGCTTGATTATAAACCGGCGACCCCCAGTAAAACGTCGCGAACCCCCACGTCAACGGCTCCGCCGATGGCCGGAACCGCACCTTCTCGAGGAGCGCGCCCGCCGCCTCGTCCAGCCTCTTGTCTCCGCTGCCAAAGCCGATGGTCCCTCCCGGCGTATTCGCCGCATTCTGGATAAAGACGTACCGCACTTCTCCCGCATCCGAGACTCCCAGGAGGAACCGCGCCGGTTGCAGCGCGCCCAGCTCCGGATCCGCCTCATGCAGCCCGCTGAGCGACGGCAGCGGCGCCAGCACCGCATCCTTGAGCGGCCCGGAAAAGCTCAGCGTCGTCGCCGCGGGAGCCGCCGGGGGAGGGGAGGGGGCGGGGCGGGCGGCGGCCAGCTTGACGAGGTCCAGCCCGCTGACCCCGGCGGGGTAGGGGATCGGCTCGTCGGGTTGCGAGGGCAGGATGGGACGGCCATGGACGTTCTTGTAGGAGGGGATGTACGGCAGGCTCGTCAGGTCCGGGATCGGCGCCTCGGTGGGCGCGGCGGCACGGGCGGGGTCCTTGGAGTCAATCCACCGCAGCAGCGCGTCCGCCTCCGGCGTCCCGGGAGTGATCAGCCCCACCTGCACCGGCGGCGGCCCGATGTGCGCCGCCCGCGGATAGATAATCTGGAATAGAAAAAAACCGCAGGCGTGCAGCGCCGCGGAGAGAAGGATAAACCCGAGCAGCGTCCAGGGTATGACGCCCGGCTCGTGAGCGGCGAAGACCAGGCCTTTGGCGGGCTGCGCGCTCATGACTGCCCGGGCGCAGTCGCCAGCACGACAGGCAACCCGGCCCGCAACCCTTCGTTGACCACCTGGATCACGAGGGCGTACGGCGTCGAGCTGTCCGCCTTTACGATGAGGGTGTGATCCTTCAGGTCAGGGGCGGAGAGCGCCTCGTGGATGTCGCTGATCTTCCAGCGCCGGTCCCTGAAGAATATCGCGGGCGCCGCCCCCCCGGTGATGGTGAGAATCTGCGGATTCTTTTGCGGCCCCAGCGTCCATGACGAGAATGGCAGCGTGATCCCGATCCCCGGCTGAAGGAGGAAACGCGAGCCGACCGAAAAGAACAGCACGACCAGGAACAGGACGTTGATCACCGGGATCAAGCCGAAGAGGACCGGGTGGAACTTGACGGTCCGGGTGAGCTTCATGAGGCGGTGGGGGACGGATTTGCGCCTCCGGCAGGAGGCATCCGCCGCTTATTCGGCGGTGCGCGTCCGCCGGGTGGCCTTGAAATCGATGATTTGCGCACCCTCCTCGGGGTCCCGCGCGCCGGTGATGAGGCTGACCACCTCGATGCCGCCCCGCTCCATCTCGCGCATCAGCGCATTGACCCGGGAGGAGAGATAGCTGTAGGCGACGAAGGCGGGGATCGCCACCACAAGGCCCGCGGCCGTGGTGAGAAGGCTCTGGTAAATGCCATCGGAGAGGTCCGTCGTGCTCGCCAGCCCGCTATGGCTCGACATGATGACAAAGGTCTTGATGAGCCCCGTCACCGTCCCCAGCAGCCCGATGAGCGGCGTGATGAGCGCGATGGTGGCCAGCAGCCCCAGGTTCCGTTCGAGGTTCGGCATTTCAAGCTGCCCGGCTTCCTGCACAATTTCCTTCAATTCCTCCCGCGGCGCCTCGTGGCGGATGATGGCGGCGTGGATCACCCGGGCCACCGGCCCCGGAGTGCCCGCGCACTCATGGAGCGCCTCGGCATAGTTGCGGCGCTGGATCAGGTTGGCCAGGCCGCGGAGGAATTCGCCCACCCGGATACTCGCGCGGTGGAAGTACGTCGCCCGCTCGGCGAAGACGGCGGCGGCGATCACGCTGCAGAGGAGGATGAGCCACATCAGCGGCCCACCTTTTTGCATATAGTCCAGCATCGCGGAGAGTTTATAGGCTAACTCCCCGCCGGATGCAAGGGGTTAGGTACGAGTCATTTTGGCGCATCCCGGCACATCATTGCGCTGGGGCAAAGTGAGGACTACTCGCCCGCGTTGCTCAACTCATCGGCGGCGAGGACGAGGGCGTCGTACGTGACGGGCGGGAGCAGCCGGTCGTGATGCAGTGCCACTACGAAGTGCCGGTCCCGCACGACCGAGGTCAGGTGGAATTGCTCGCACGGGATCGTCAGCACCCGGTTCCAGCCGAGCCGCTGCCCGCTCTCCTTTGCGCTCTCGATGAAGACGCCCATGAAATTCCGCAATGCATCAAGGTCGGGTTTCCGCGGAAAATCCGCGCTTGCAAAAACAGCCCCTTCGACGAATGCCGCCGCCGCGAAAATCCCCGGCTGGCCCGCAAGAAAATCCACCGTCCGCTTCGCCTCGGGTGTCGGAGCGGGGGGCGGTGGGGGCTCCACCGGCGCCGGCGCTTCCGCGGGAGGGGCCTCCGGCGCGGCGGCGGCGACAAAGAGACGGGGCGGCGGCACTTGAAATCCGCGCATCCACGGCGCGCGGGCCGGGGGAAGGGGAGTTGGCTCGGAAGCCGGTCCGGCAGGAGTCCCTTCGGTCGAGACGGGCGCGGGTTCAACCGTGGCTTCCACCACGGGCGCGGCGGATGCACCCTCGGCCGGAGCGGGTGGTGCGGCGATCTCCGGGGCAGGGTCTTGTGCCACCGGCGCGGGTGGCGGCGTGGATTCAATCACTGGCGATACCTCCTGTTCTTTGGGCGGCTCCGGGGAAGGGGAGGGGACTGCTTCGTCCGCCGGCTTCTACGCCGGAGCCTTGGCTGATTCGACCGGAGCCGCCGGTTCCGTAACCGCCGCGGGTTCAACCGCCGGCCGGGGCGCGGCCTCGACGGGGAGGGCTGGCGGTTCGGGGGCCGGTTCCAGCGGTGGCATATAAAACAGATGGTCCGGCGGCAGATTCTGGAAAATCTCATCGAGCGGGATCCAGACCTGCGCGTCCGGCGCCGGCTTGAGCCCCTCGCGAAGGCCCTCCGGCAGCGCTTTCATGAATTCATCCAGCGGGATTTCGACATGGCCCCCGGCAAGCTGAGGTTCGATGGCCGCCAGCGGCAAGGTCACACGCGCCTCCGCGTCCGGCGCCTCCGCGGACCCGAGGACAGCCGTGGACAGGAGACGATAGATCGGCAGCACCCGCAGCGATATGGTCTGTGCCGGGGCGGCAGGTTCAGGAGGGGGCTGGATGGGAGGAGATGCTTGCACGGCAGGTGTTTCCGGCGTTATTTCGATTACCAATGGAGGAGATTGTTCTTCCGGTTTCTCCGGTTTTTCATCGGAAGGTGGCTGTATCTGAACTGGTTCCGGAGATTCTTCATTCCCCCGTCCGAACAACCCGAATATCTGCCGCGCCGTCTGGATCGCCTTCCCGATCCGCACCGCATGCACCGAGGGCGGCGTGACAAATTCCGGCACCGGCCTCGCCGCATTGGCCTCAATGATGCGTCCGGCTTCCGCCCGCGCCCGCTCCACCTCCTCGCCCGGATTCCCGTTGCCCGCCGCGTGGGGCGCAGCCGATTTCCTCCCCACCAGCCCCACCTGGGCCAGCAGCTTTTGCAACGGGAGCGGCACTTCCGTCTCCCCGGGGAAAGCGCCCTTGTCCCGGAACACGCCCGGGAAGACCGACGAAAGCCGCTCGAGCGGCACCGTGACGCGCCCGCGCGCGATCTTCTCCGCCAGCTCCTCGACGGTAAAGCGCACCTCCAGCGCCGGGTCGTGAGGCCCGGGCTTGAGCAACTCGTCCGGCACGCGCGGGAGAATATCGCTCAGCCTCAGAACGATTGCCCGCTCCTCTTCACGCGCTGCTGCGGAGTCTTCCGGATCGCTGGGGGCGGTCATGCGGTGGCATCTTAACGCAAACCCGTAAAAGAGCGAGAATTAGTGATCTTCCGCCGTCACGCGGCAAACCTCTTCGAGGGTCGTCACCCCTTCGCGGGCCTTGTCGATGCCCACCATGCGCAACGTCTTCATCCCTTCGCTGGCCGCCTGCGATTTGATCACCGCCGCCGAGGCCCGCTTGATGATGAGGCGCCGGATCGATTCGCTCACCGTCAGCACCTCGAGGATCGCCGCGCGGCCCAGGTAGCCGCGCCGCTTGCAGCGGTCGCAACCCGCGCCGTGGTAGAAGGTGGTGTCCGCGTCCTCGACGCCCAGCTTTGCCAGCATCTCGGGCTCGGGCTTGAATTCCTCCCGGCAATTCGGGCAAATGCGCCGCACGAGCCGCTGCGCGCACGAGAGGATGACGGAGGTCGAGATGAGGAACGGCTCGATGCCCATGTCGTCCAGACGGGTGATCGCGCCCGCCGCGTCATTGGTGTGCAGTGTGGACAGCACCTGGTGGCCGGTGAGCGCCGCCTTCACGGCGATGTCCGCCGTCTCGTTGTCTCGAATTTCACCGATCATCACGATGTCCGGGTCCTGCCGCAGGATGGACCGCAGCGCCCCCGCGAAATCCAGCCCGATGTCGCTCTTGACCGCGACCTGGTTCACGCCCGCGAGCTGGTACTCGATGGGGTCCTCGACCGTCACAATGTTGTACTCCGGGCTGTTCAGCTCCTGGAGCACTGTATAAAGCGTCGTCGTTTTGCCGGACCCGGTCGGCCCGGTCACGAGGATCATCCCGTGCGGCGCGTCGATTGCCGCCTTGAACCGCCCCAGCGTCGCCTCGTCCATCCCCATGTTCTGGATCGACCCGGAGAGAGCACTCTTATCCAGCAGACGGATGACGATCTTCTCCCCGTACACCGTCGGCAGCACGGAAATACGAAGGTCCACCTCCTTGCCGGAGACCCGGATGCGGAACCGCCCGTCCTGCGGCAGCCGGCGCTCCGCGATGTCCAGCCCGGCGAGAATCTTGATGCGCGACGCAATCGGCAATTGCAGCGCCTTCGGCGGCGAACTCGCCTCGACCAGCGCGCCGTCCACGCGGTATCGCAGCTTGAGCGTTTTCTCGAACGGCTCGATGTGAATATCCGACGCCTTCTCCTTGAGGGCCTGCACGAGGATCAGGTTGACGATCTTGATGACGGGCGCGTCCTCGCTCTCGTGCGCAAGCTTATCCAGGTCGATCTCCTCCCGCTTCTGCGTCACGATCTCCGTCTCGCCGGCCTCCTTCGCCACCTCCTGGATCATCTGCTCCATCTGGTGGCCCGCGCTGTTCACCCCGCTCAGCGCCTCCATCACCGCCCGCTCGGTGGTGATCATCGGCACGATCTCCATCTTCGTCCGCTGCCTTAGATCGTCCAGCGCCAGCACGTTGAGCGGATCGGCCATCGCCACGAAGAGCTTGTTCCCCAGCCGGCAGATCGGCGCCAGCTTGTAGGCCCGCGCCATGTCCTTCGGCACCAGGTCCAGCACCTCCTCCGGCACCCGCACCCGCGAGAGATTGATCGGCGGCGTATCCAGGCAGCGCCCCATCGAGATCACCATGTCCTGCTCGGTCACATAATTGCGGTCCGTCAGGATCTTCAGCAGGCGCCCGCCCTGCTTCTTCTGGATATCGGTCGCCTCATCGAGCTGCTGCGGCAGGAGCAGCCCGTCCTCGATCAGGACATCCGCGATGCGTTCTCCGAATGATTTGATGCTCATGGCTAGGTAATGGGGTTACTCCCGGGCGTCCAGCCGGTAGGCCTCCCGCAGCACCCGGCTGATCGCCGCCGGCGATGCCACGTGCCATTGGATGTTGTAATCAAGCAGTTGCTGCACCGCCTCCTTGCCCTGCGCGTCGAAGGGGTTGGCCGTCGCGATCATGATCGTCCGGCTGATGAGATCAAAGGGGACGATCAGACGCGCCAGCGAAATGGAGTCCGGCAGCATCTTCACCACCTGCCGGTCCACCTCGTAGCACTCG
>Ga0182024_10024875_pt1 | contig 10610 bp, 5 predicted proteins | sample P32metaG_FD_120480 | JGI IMG/M metagenome (GOLD analysis project Ga0182024, IMG submission 120480) | Permafrost microbial communities from Stordalen Mire, Sweden - P3-2 metaG (Illumina Assembly) | ecosystem: Environmental > Terrestrial > Soil > Wetlands > Permafrost | place: Sweden: Stordalen...
GCGCACAGCGCCAGCCCATGCGCCACTGAAGTGAACTCATTCCCTCCGCGGATGCGCCCCGCCCCAAACCGTTCCTCGAAGATCCGGCGTACCGCAGGCACAAAGGAGCTGCCTCCGGTCAGGAAAACGCAATCGACCTCGCGCGCGTCCACTCCCGAACTTCTCAGCAATCCATCAACACATCGTTCGACTGCCTGCAGCTCCGCCCCAATCCAGCCTTCAAACTGCTTGCGCGTCACAGGGATGCGCAAATCCAAAGTCTCGTTGCAAAAGCGAAATTCCGCCTCCTGGCTGCGCGACAATTCGTACTTCACCTGCTGCACAGCCTGGTGCAGCTCGAACCCAAGATCCTGCTCGATCAGCGCAATCAGCGCCTCAATCTTCTCAGGCTCCAGCGCGCGAATTCGCGCACTTTTCAAAATCTCGCGCACAGTATTGGTCCGCAGGAACGACAGGTAATGCCAGCGTTCCAAATTGGCATAGATCCACGCCGGCACCGCGGGCAAAATCTTGTTCAGCGAGCGCGCCTCGCTATCCGAGCCCAGCGCCGGCGAAACCAGCTTGCGGATGATGCGCGCATCGAACGCGTCTCCTGCAAGGCCCACCCCACTATTGCCCAGCAAGCCGGCACCCGCGTGTCCGCGGGCCCGTACGCCGGGCCCCACCCGCAGCAGCGAAAAATCGCTGGTGCCGCCGCCGAAGTCCCCGATCAGAATCAGTTCATCGTGATCGAGCGTGGATTCGTAAGCGTACGCTGCAGCAACCGGCTCCATCTCGAACTCCACATGCTCAAATCCGGCGCGAATGAACGCCTCCCGCATCCGTCCCACGGCAAACAGATCGTCGTCCTCCGTCTCCGCGCCCACAAAACGAACCGGCCGCCCCACCATCGCCGATCGCACAGGCCTGCCGAACTGCTGCTCGGCCTGTTGGCGCAGATCAGTAACGATTCGGGAAAGCAGGTCCTCCAGCCGGTAGCGTCTCCCGAACACCTCCGTGCCGGTGAGCGAGCGGCTGCTGAGATGCGATTTGAGCGACTGGATAAGCCGCCCTTTTTCGCTTGCTTCGAGATAGCGCTCAATGGCAGCGGGCCCCGTGAACGAGTGCGCCCGTTTAATGCCGCTCGGCGACTTGAATTGCTCAAGATATAGAACCGACCGGAAGGCCGAGGTCTCCGCTCCGCGCAACATAAACGACACCAACTCGACGGCAGCGTCGCCATTGGCCCGTGCAACCGAGCTGTTCGTGGTCCCGAAATCGATCCCGATAAAATCGTTATTCTTCTTCGCGTCCGGCATTTCTTCCATTATTTCGCAGTGGTTTCCGGGGCGAAGCGCCTCAGACAATGTAGCCCCGCTTTCCACGCCTTCCACATCCCGCCCGCACGGCTTCTAAACGTGAGTCGTATTCTGGTCTTTACCCACCGTGAGCGATTTTGCCCAAACCGTGAAGCAGCAGGCCGACATCGTGAAGGTGATCGAGGGGTATCTCCGGCTCCGCAACGCAGGGGCCCAGAGATTCAAGGGCTTATGCCCGTTCCACAAGGAAAAAACGCCGTCGTTCAACGTGAACGGCGGGTCGCAGCAGTTCTTTTACTGCTTCGGTTGCCAGGCGTCGGGCGACGTATTTTCGTTCGTGGGCAAGATCGAGAACGTGACGTTCCCCGAGGCGGTGCGGATTGTGGCGCAAAAGTGCGGCATTCCATTGCCCAAGCGGGAGTTCTCCTCACCGGAGGAAGCGGCCGGGGCGCGGCTGCGGGCCCAATTGCTCGAGCTGCATGAGACTGCGGCGGCGTGGTTTGAGGAGCAAATGCGCGGGCCGGAAGGCGCGCTGGCGCGCGAATATTTGGCTGGCCGCGGACTCGATCCAAAGGGAATAGAAAAATTTAGAATCGGCTACGCGCCCGACAGTTTCAATGCCCTGCGCGACCGGCTCAGCGGCATGGCCGACGAAGCAACTCTCCGCGCAAGCGGCCTCTTCAGCTCGAAGGAGCAGGAAGACGGCGGCCACGGCCGCCTTTACGACCGGTTCCGCAAGCGCGTCGTCTTTCCCATCTGCAACGAGGGCGGAAGAGTGATTGCCTTTACGGCGCGGATGCTGGGCACGCCGTCGGAGGGGGAAAAGGCCGGCCCGAAGTACATCAATTCGCCGGAGACGCCGCTCTATTCAAAAGGGCAGGTTCTGTTCAATCTGGACAAGGCGAAGACGGCGATCCGGACCGTGGGTTTCGCGCTGCTGGTGGAAGGGCAGATGGACTGCATCAGCGTCTTTCTGCGCGGAATCCAGAACGTAATCGCGACCAGCGGGACCGCATTCACCGAGCAACAGGTGGCGATTCTGAAGCGCCACACGTCGAATGTGATCGTCAATTTCGATCCCGATGCGGCTGGCGCGAATGCGGCGGAAAAGTCGATCTCCCTGCTGACCGAGGAGGATTTTGCCATCAAGCTGGTCACGCTCGAAGGCGGATTGGACCCCGACCGATTCGTGCGCGAGCGAGGCGTGGAAGCTTATAAGGAAGCGATTCGGGGAGCGCGGCGGCAATCGGATTATCTGATCGAGCGAGCGCAGATGCAGTTCCCCGGAGGCAGCGCGGAACAGAAAGTGAAGGCGCTGAATTTTCTGCTGCCTCACATCCGCCGCATCCCGGAAAAACTGGCGCGGGATCAGTTTGCGGCAGACGCGGCGCAAAAGCTCGGCATCGATTCGGCGGTCCTCCGCGAGGAGCTGCGGCAAGCGGCCCTCAGGCGGCGCGACCGCGTGGAGACGCGGCCCGCGACGTTGACCGAAGTCGAGCGCGTGCTCATCCGCGCGCTGGCCATCACAGACCCCGAGGATGAGGACGCCCGCCGTGTCGCCGCGGAGGCCATCCTCAATCAGGCCGCGTGGTTTCAGCACCTCGCCACCTTTGCCGCCATGCAGGCGCTCGCCAGCCGCGAGGCACGCGACCCCATGGAGGTTCTCGTCGAGGACACGCAGCGTGCGCTGGTTGCCGAGGCCCTTCTCGGCGAAATCCGCACGCCCGGCGCAGCGGAGGTTCATTCTGCCGTTCAGGAATTGCAAGAGCGCGTCATCGAATCGCGTCTCCGCGATCTGCGCGCACTCATCTCTGAAGCGGAGCGACGCGGCGACCACGCCGAGCTCGCCATCCTCACCCAGCAAAAGCTGGAACTCGACCGAACTCTGCAGCAGTTACGGCGTAAAGACAGGAACTCGGTATAATGTGGACCATCAGGTTTGGTTGGGGTTTCCGTCATGATGATCGAACTAAAACCCGAACATCAACAACTGCTTGATCGGGCCGCCCAGTCAGGGATGAGCCCGGATGAACTGCTTGATCAGGCATTTGCCGTCATTCACGAACAGCATCGGAATGGGGACTGGATGCTTTCGGAGCGCGAGGACGTTGCCGCTCACATTGCGGAGGGTTTTGCGCAGGCCGAACGCGGGGAACTCGTGGATCCCGACGAAGCCGTACGCATACTGCGCGAACGCCGGGCAAAGCGACTGATCGTCTGAAGGATGCCCCCGGCCTACCAACTCACTCACAAAGCACTCGATGATCTCGACGGCATTTGGACCTATATTGCCGCTGACAGCGCTGATGCCGCAGCTCGGGTAGAATCGGTAATTCTCGAGGCCTGCGAGGGCCTCGCCAGGCATCCAATGTTGGGGTCGAAGCGAGCAGAAATTACTCCTTTTCCGGTCCGATTCTGGGTCGTGACCCGGTATCCCAATTACATCGTGGTCTATCTTCCCGAAACTAGAGCATTTTGACTTTTGGTATAGAGTGGACCTCCTGCTTGGCTCAAGGTTGCGGGTCGCTGAAACAACAGGTAGCGCCGGCCTCCCGGCCGGCTGTCGCGTGGACCTCCCGGTCCACGCCGCACTCTACACAAATGTGAAAAATGCTTTAGGCCGCTCAGGATTCTTGCCATCATGCATGGGAAGCGGAACATTAAGCGACGGATGGAAGAACGTAGCATTCTTTGACGCGACCGGGCAGGGCGCTGCGGCAGTTACGCTTCCACAAACCGCTGTAACCATTGTGGTTGGCGTGCGCAAGGCCACCGGGCCGGCGGTGTGGCCCATGTGTCGAAAATGCCCGTTCGCGCATCTAATTGAATGGAAGAGGAGCGGATGGTTTAGGGTCCGCGCCTGGAATGTCCCGTGGTGGGCGCAATGGGATTGATTTTGCTTCCGAATTTGTGCTGGCGCAACCCAGTTCGAATGTAGTAATCTACTGATCTCAGTGAGGATGCGCGCCCCTTTGCCCCACACATGAGCTCCGGCTCGCGGGCGACCCAGGCGAAACCTGAAGCGCTGCCATCCTGTTCCGAGTCAAGTTACGGCCGCTCAGGCGGAAGTGCGGACGTGTCCGCGCGCACAGGTTTCCTCACGGATCGAGGATTTCCTCACGCAAATTTTTTCGTGCGTGTGGGAAATCGGGCCCGTCGCCCATAGCGTGCGGGGCAAATTGCGCGGCGTGATACACGGCAGAATCCGCAAGCGGCAATGCGACCCGCAAACGGCATTGAGAGCTGAGACGCGAACGGGCCGGCTCAAGAGCGCTGCGGGGCGGAATGAAAATGGAAATCGAAACGGGGATGAAAACGGGCAGGGCGCGGGCAGTCCCGCGGTGCCGAAGAGAGCAGGAATCATTTGGCGATTGACGACAAATTCGAAGAAGAAGTACACGGACTCATCGAGACCGGCAAGGAAAAAGGCTATCTCACCTACGGCGAAGTGAACGACGCGCTGCCGGATGAGATTGGCTCTGCCGACGATCTCGACGATCTGATGACCACCATCAGCGGTCAGGGCATCGACCTGCTTGACGCTCCCAAGTTTCCAGGCGACAAGGATTTCGAGCTGGAAGAGGGCGAAGACGTCGAGCTGGATCTGACGCCCGGCACGCTCGAGAAGACCAACGACCCGGTGCGCATGTACCTGCGCGAGATGGGCACGGTACCGCTGCTGACGCGTGAAGGCGAAGTGGAGATTGCCAAGCGCATCGAGCGCGGGCAGATGCGGGTGCTGAAGGCAATTTCGCGCTCCCCGATTGTCATTCGCGAAATCGCGGCGCTGGGCGAGGACCTGAAGCGCGGCGTGCGCAACATAAAAGAGGTCGTGATCTTCGACGAGGAGGAGCTCACCGAAGAGGTGGTGCAGACGCGCGTGAAAGCCACCGTGGCGCGCACCGACGCCTTGGTAAAGCACCAGAAAAAGATTGCCCAGCTTGACGAGAAGCTGGCCGACATCGCACCGGGCAACAAGGCCAAGGTGAAGGAAGCGCGGAAGCTGCGCTGGACGATCGCGCGCGAAAAGGTGCAAGTGTCGCGCATCGTGCGCGAACTGAAGTACACCGCCCCCGAGCGCAAGCGCCTGCTGGACAAGGTCAACAAGACCGTGGACACCATGCGCACGCTGGAGCGGCAAATCCGTTCGCTCGAGCAGAAGCACGAAGCCTCCAAGAGCGAGGATCTGAAAAAGGAATACCGCAGGCAGCAGAAAAACTGCCGCATCGATCTCGAAAAAATTGAAGGCGACGCAGGCGTCTCCATTGTCGAGCTGAAACGCACGCAGCGCGAGATGATCCAGGGCGACATGGACGCCGAGCAGGCCAAGCGCGAGCTCATCGAGGCCAATCTTCGACTCGTCGTTTCAATCGCCAAAAAGTACACCAACCGCGGACTGCAGTTCCTTGACCTGATTCAGGAGGGCAACATCGGCCTGATGAAGGCGGTGGACAAGTTCGAATACCGGCGCGGCTACAAGTTTTCGACGTACGCCACGTGGTGGATCAGGCAGGCAATTACTCGCGCCATCGCAGACCAGGCGCGGACGATTCGTATACCTGTTCACATGATCGAGACCATCAACAAGCTCATCCGCACTTCGCGTCAACTAGTCCAGGAACTGGGCCGCGAGCCTTCCAGCGAAGAGATTGCGCGGCGCATGGACATTCCGGTGGCCAAGGTGCGCAAGGTGCTGAAGATTGCACAGGAGCCCATCTCGCTCGAGACGCCGATTGGCGAAGAGGAAGATTCGCACCTGGGCGACTTCATCGAAGACCGCCAGGCGGTGTCGCCGTCGGAAGCGGTGATCGGCGTGAACCTGAAGGAGTACACCTCGCAGGTGCTGCGCACACTCACGCCCCGCGAAGAGCGCGTCATCAAGATGCGCTTCGGCCTCGAAGATGGCTCGGAGCACACGCTTGAAGAAGTGGGCCAGAGCTTCCAGGTAACGCGCGAGCGCATCCGGCAGATCGAAGCCAAGGCGCTGCGCAAGCTGCGGCATCCCAGCCGCAGCCGCAAGCTGAAGGCGTTTGTAGAAGGCGTGAAAGAAATGTAACCGGCCCAATCGGGCTCGGAAAATTGAGGGCCGCAGCCGGTCAAATGGCTGCGGCCTTTCTTGTGAGCAGAAGTTGTATTCTGGAGCGTCCCGAAGAACCGCATCCCTCGAGCAATTGAAAACAAGTGAGACTTGCAGACAATGATGACCGATCGTCACTCGATATCCGCAACCGGTTTTCCATGCAAAATTATCCTCTTCGCCGGCGTTTTGGCCGTCCTGCTTTTGGCCGCTCCGTGCCGCGCGCAACAGGCGCAGCCGTCCGCCGGAGCTTTATACCGGCAATCCAACGCACCCGTTGAGGCCCGCATTAACGACCTGCTCGGCCGCATGACACTTGAAGAAAAGGTGCGGCAACTGGACCTGTATTCCGGATCCAAAGAGGGCCTGGTCGACAAGCAAAGAGATCCCACGCACGCCGCTGTTGACGCGGTGTTTTTGCCACAGAAGGCGCAGGCGCTTTGGGGAAGCCTCGGCGTAGGCGGCATCCACGATCTCTATCCATCCGCGGAGCAATCGAACGCCATCCAGAAATGGGTGATCGCCCATACCCGGCTCGGCATCCCGGTTCTATTCACCGGGGAGGGCCTGCACGTGTTTTACAGTTACGACGACACGGTATTTCCGGCGCCCATCAATCTTGCAGCTACATGGAATCCGGAGATTGCGCGCCAGACCGGAGCCGCGATCGCAGCCGAGGCGCGTGCGACCGGCGTCGGCATGATTTTTGCGCCCGTCCTCGATCTTGCCCGCGACCCTCGCTGGGGCCGCATCGAGGAGGATTTCGGCGAAGATCCTTATCTCACGGGACAGCTTGGTCTCGCGTACGTGCTGGGCGCGCAGGGCAAGAGCCTCGCGACCGACCATACCGTAATCGCTGAACCAAAGCATTTTGTCGGCCACGGTTCCCCCGAGGGCGGCACCAATACTTCGCCCGTGCACATTGGAGAACGCGAATTGCGCACGGTGATGCTCAAGTCATTCGAGCCCGCCATCCGCAATGGACACGCCATGGGCGTGATGGCGGCCTACCACGAGATCGATGGCATCCCGATCATTGACGATCCTTTCGTGCTGAAGACTATTCTGCGCGACGAGTGGGGCTTCAAAGGATTTGTGCTTTCCGACGCCGGGGCAATCCGTCGCTTGTACGACACGCACCACGTTGCCGCCACGCCCAAGGACGCGGCCTGCATGGCCATCCGGTCCGGCGTAGACATGCAGTTCTTCGACTTCGATCACAGCGTGTTCCAACAGGCGCTCATCGATTGCGTACACGAAGGCTCATTGCCGCAGGCCGATCTCGACCGCGCCGTGCGCTCCGTGCTTCGCGTCAAGTTCCTGCTCGGCCTCTTCGACCATCCCTTTGTCGATCCCACGCTGAGCGCGAAGGTTGACCGGTCGCCAGCTCATCTGGCGGTCTCGCTTGAATCCGCGCGTGAATCCATGACGCTGCTCAAAAATGACGGCAACCTGTTGCCGCTTCCGAAATCCACGCAGCGTATCGCTGTGATCGGCCCCAATGCCAATGTGGCGCGCTATGGCGATTACGCGAATCAGAAGTGGGGCGAAAACATCAGCATGCTGCAAGGCATCCGCGCCATGGTTCCGCAAGCGGCCGTGAACTTCGATGAGGGCAAGGACATTCCATCCGCGGTAGCAATTGCAAAAGCAGCAGACGTGGTCATCCTGGGCCTCGGAGAAGATGGAGTGACTTCCGGCGAAGGACATGACCGCTCCAATCTCGATTTGCCGGATAACCAGGAGCAACTTCTCGAAGCCATCGTTGCCATCGGCAAACCCGTCGTTCTTGTGCTCGAAAACGGCAGGCCTCTGACCATTGGCTGGGCTAGGGAACACGTTCCCGCGATTCTCGAAGCCTGGTACCCGGCAGAATTCGGCGGCACAGCCATCGCGCAAACTCTCTTCGGCGACAACAATCCCGCGGGGCGGCTCACCATTACTTTTCCCCGCAGCACGGGGCAACTGCCGGACTTCTACAACTCCGATCCATCAAGACGACTGAAGTATGTGGATGATGATGGCACGCCTCTGTTTCCGTTTGGATTCGGCCTCAGCTACACAACCTTCCGCTACGATCATCTGGTTGCGGCACCTCCCGCTGCCGGAAGCCACGGCGACCTTCAAGTCACTGTCGACGTAACCAACACCGGAAGCCGCGAAAGCGACGAAGTGGCTCAGCTCTATCTGCGTGAAGACGTGACCAGCGTAGAAACGCCGCGCAAATCTCTTGTGGGCTTTTCGCGGATTCACCTCAAGCCGCAGGAAACAAAAACAGTTTCCTTTCGTGTCCCGCAAGAGCAGCTTGAGATCTGGAATGCTGAAGGCAAGTGGGTCGTCGAGCCCGGCAACTTCACCATCTGGGCTGGAGGCTCGTCGGAAGCATCGCTGACCACGAAGTTTGTTCTGCAGCCGTAGTGTCGGTTGCATAAACGCATCGTGAAAGGCGCGATATTAGTCGCGCCACAAACCGTAACCATCAGCACAAGAAATTGGTGCCCCACATCTCGATTTTGAGATGTGGGATAGCACGACCTTCAACGTGCCGGTCGTCCCCTTCGAGCGACTTTCGATCGATGGGACGCATTTGCTCCCTCTTTCAAGGAATTCCACCTGTAGCCTCATGGTACGGAGCAACGCTGCCGATGAATCCAATGGAAAATCTCTGCTCCGCGCGCTTACGGCGCGGAGAGACGGAATCGCAGGCTTCATCATTCCATCCGGCGGCAGCCGCGATCACTCGATGAGGCCCGATGGGGGCTTCGCATTGACAAACCAAATTCTGTTCGTTGACGACGACCAGCACCTCCTGGATAGCTTCAGGCGCAACCTGCACAGCGAATTCACAATTGAAACCGCTCCTGGCGGTAAAGAGGGATTGGCGGCCATTCACCTGTTTGGCCCGTTTCCCGTCGTGATTTCGGATATGCAAATGCCGGGGTTGAGTGGGGCCGAGTTTTTGGCCCGGGTACGCGAATTGTCGCCGCACACGGTAAGGATGTTGCTCACGGGACACAAAGATCTCAATCACGCCATTGCGGCGGTGAATGAGGGCCAGATCTTCCGTTATCTGACCAAGCCTTGCAGCAGGGAAGAAATGGTGAGTGCGATTCGTCTTGCTCTGGCTCAGTATCGCGCCAATGTGGAGGCCGGCGAACTCATCAAAGAATCCAGAGAACATAGGCTGAACGCGGCCGGCCAGAATTCTCACGAGCTCTTGCTCGCCAAAGAATAGGCCCACGCTCCTCAAGCGGTTCTCAGCCTGCGGCGTTAGAGCGGTTTCATGATTGCTGTGCCCCAGAGCTCCGTGCCCCATCCTTGCGACGTTCTTCTGTCGCAAGGGTGGGAGACCACGAATGCGGGTTCCGGTTCCTGACCAGCGACGCGAATACGTGCTCCGCTATAATCGGCCTTTGCTTTCGAAAGGGCCATTGCATCCATGAAAGACATCACGCGCCGCCAGTTTGGCAAAGTTGCGGCCGCAACCGCGGCTCTGGCTGGGGTTTCGCTGCCGGAGTTCTCGCCCCACTCGTCTTTTGCCCAACAGCCACCGCGTAGCCGTCAATTTCCGCCGGACTTCGTGTGGGGATGCGCGACGGCCGCCTACCAGATTGAAGGCGGAGTGCATGAGGGCGGGCGCGGAGCGTCAGTCTGGGACGTGTTCTCGCACACGCCGGGCAAGACCTACAACGGCGACACCGGCGACGTGGCCGACGATTCCTATCACCTCTACAAAGAAGACGTAAAGCTGCTCAAAAACCTGGGCGTCAGCGCGTACCGCATGTCGATCGCGTGGCCGCGGATTTTCCCAAACGGCACAGGCCAGCCAAATCAGGCGGCCCTCGACTACTACAAGCGCGTGCTGGATGAGCTGCAGCGGAACAGCATCACGCCTTACGTCACGCTCTTCCACTGGGACCTGCCTGCGGCACTCGCAGGCGGCTGGCAATCGCGCTCGACTGCGCTGGCCTTTGCCGATTACGCCGCCTACGTGGCGCGGCAGTTGTCCGATCGCGTGCGCCACTTCATGACCACAAACGAGTTCGCCTGCTTTACCGACCTCAGTTATCGAGTCGGCCAGTTTGCGCCGGGGCTCAAGCTGCCGCCCGCGCAGGTCAACCAGGTGCGGCATCACGGAATTCTGGCGCACGGGCTGGCAGTGCAGGCCATCCGCGCCAACGCGCCCGCCGCGCAAGTGGGACTGGCGGAAAACGCCAAAGTGTTTGTGCCGGTGA
>Ga0182024_10024876_pt1 | contig 10610 bp, 7 predicted proteins | sample P32metaG_FD_120480 | JGI IMG/M metagenome (GOLD analysis project Ga0182024, IMG submission 120480) | Permafrost microbial communities from Stordalen Mire, Sweden - P3-2 metaG (Illumina Assembly) | ecosystem: Environmental > Terrestrial > Soil > Wetlands > Permafrost | place: Sweden: Stordalen...
CCTCCGAACCCCGGGTGGATGCCGAGCTGCACCTCCGGCAGCCCGAGCGACAGGCTCGCATCGTCGGCGCCGATCCGGTAGGTCGCCGCGAGCGCGAGTTCCAGGCCGCCGCCCAAGGCGAAGCCGTGGATCGCCGCGACGCTTAAGCAGGGGAGATTCTCGAGCTGATCGAGCACCCGCTGGCCGCCGCGGATCAGGGTATATGCCTCCTCGGGCGTGCGAAGATCGAGGAACTCCTTGATGTCGGCGCCTGCAACGAAGCCGTTGCGCTTTCCCGAGCGAAGCACCACACCGCGGGGTCCGCGCTGCGCTATCTCCGATAGCGTCTCTGCAAGCTCTTTGAGCACCGTGGAAGACAGCACGTTGGTCGAGGTGCCCGGCGTGTCAAAAGTCAGCCACGCGATGCGGTCGGCATCGACCTCGAAATTCCAGCTGCCCCCGTGCATCGCCTTCAGGCCGCTGCCCGGCGCGACTCGCGGATGGTGAAATCGCAGATCAGCGGTAGATGATCGGACAACTGGATGTCCGGTATCTCGAACCGATCCACGTCGATCTCGCGGCTGTGCAGGATGAAATCCAGTTCCTTGCGGGGGCTCGAGCTAGGATAGGAGGGAAGACCGCGCGCGTTCGCGTTCTTGAGACCGGCCGCCTGCATGAACAGGTAGATCTCGTGATCTCCCCAATAGGTGTTGAAGTCGCCGGCGACGATCACCGGCTTCTGGGTCTTGCGCACCAGATCGTACAGATACCGCAACTGGTATTGGCGATGTCGGAACTTGAGCGACAGGTGCACCAGGAAAATCGCGATGTCATCGAGCTCGAGCTCGATGATGAGGCGCTTGATGCCCGTGTCGAAGTAATGGAATCGCTCGCCGCGCACCCGTGGCGCCGCGAGAAAAGCGTTCGCTTGTTTGCGGACGATGGGAACCAGCTGGTTCACCGAGGACTGGCCGTACTTGCACTCGAATGTCGAGTAATGACCCAGAGAGCGGGCGATGTAGTCCGCCTGATTGACCATGCCGGTGCGGATCGATCCCGTATCTACTTCGATCAGGCCCACCACGTCGGGGTCCTGACCCTTGATGAAGTCCGTGATTTGCGACAGAACTTGGCGGCTGGACCGCAGGTACCCCGCTCCCGGTAACGGAAGGTGGAACGCGGGGCCCGTTCCCGTGGCATAACGGATGTTATATATGATCAAACGCACCTTACCCATTCTATCGACGGCTAAAGCTTCGCGCTTGACCATCGTCGCGCTAGACTAAGCTCATGTCGAGCCGCGTGAACCCCATCCGGTTGTTCGTCACCCACTCCTGGGACGAGAACGACGATTACACCCGCGTGTTCGAGTATCTGGAAGCGCCGGGCACTTTCTACTACCACAACACCGGTCAGCCCCACGCCAAACGGCCGATCGACAAGGAAAGCGAGCGCGAGGAGCTCCGCCGTCAGATCGCGCCCTGCGAAGTCGTCATCGTGGTGCCGGCCGCCTACGCCGCTGCAACCGATTTGGTACTGTTTCAAATGAATTTCGCGAAGGCCGCGGACCGCCCGATCGTGGCGATGGAGAATTTCGGATCCACGGCGCCGCTCCCCAAGGCGATCCAGGATCTGGCCGACGAGGTGTGTGCATGGAACGAGCGTAGCTTGATCGATGCGCTGAAGCGCCAGGCCCGCCATCAAGAAACGACGCGCTGGGACACCATCGAATTCAAGCTCGACTGAGAGTCGAGCTTAGCCCAAGGTCTAGTTGGTGGCGATCAGGGAGCTCACGTCGAACTCCGCGGGAGCGCAGTCGACGCTCCGGAGCTGCACCACCGCAGCGGGCTGACGCTGGGCGGGCGTGGCATCCGATGTGCGAGACAGCATGCCGAAAATCTCGACCACGAGCCCGGCGCAATCGTCCGCTTCCTGGTTCGACATCTTGCGGACCGAGGCGGTCACCGCGTCCTCCCCGCGCAGAGGCGGCACTCCCGCGAGGCTGCGCATCACCTGGCCGAACGAGTCGCGCGCTTCGGCCGGCAGCTGATCTTCATGAACGGAGGACAGGTGTCGCCGATAGGCAGCGACCAGTCGCTGTTTGATCGGCGTGGAGCGTACGAGCTCCAGAGTTGCAGAGTGCAAGCTGTCCCAGGCACTGGCCATTTATAACTCCGCCACGAATTCAAGAACTTAAAGTGATTTCGAGGATAGATCGGGCCTCGGAATCTTGTTAAATCAATACACTGCGGGTGGAATATACAAGACAATCGACAAAACGCAACGCGGACCTTGTCAAGGTTTTGACGGTCGGTTTGCGAGGTGCCCAGTGGTCCAAGAGGTTGGGCGTGACGGAACGCCAGGGGAGTGTTTCTAGAAATGACTTAGCGAAATAGCGGTAACGATTTGAATGATAAGCAGTGTGGATGAGGAAGCCCCCGTCGCTCAGGCGCCGATGGCCGGCGGCTCGACGGAGACCTGCCCTTCAGAGTGGTTTGCGCCAATCATTATGTATACAGCCGGCACGACGAAGAGAGTGAACAAGGTGCCGATGCCGAGGCCGGTGGAAATGACCAGGCCGATGGCAAAGCGGGAGGCGCCTCCGGCGCCTTGCGCGAAGACCAACGGAACCACCCCCAAAACCATGGCCGCCGTCGTCATGAGGATGGGCCGCAGCCGGACGCTTGCCGCGGCGATGATGGCATCCCGCTTGGACTTGCCGCTGTGCTGCTCCTCGTTCGCGACTTCGACGATGAGGATGCCGTGCTTGCTGATGAGGCCGATCAGCGTTACGAGCCCCACCTGGGTGTAAATGTTCAGCGAGGCCCCGTGCACGCCAAGCGCGATGAAGATCAACGCGCCCGCGATCGACAGCGGAACCGAAATCAGGATGACCAAGGGATCGCGAAAGCTCTCATACAGCGCGGCCAGCGTCAGGAAGGCGATGATGATGGCGAAGCCGAAGGTTCCCATCACCCCGGTGGATTCCTGCACGAACTGCCGGGACGGCCCGGCGTAATCGAGCGTATATCCCGTCGGGAGGGTCCGCGCCGCGAGACTCTTGAGATAATTGAGTGCATCCGCCTGGGACACCCCGATGGCCGCCACGCCCGAAAGCGTGGCGGAGTTTAGCTGCTGAAAGTGGTTCAGGCTCTCAGGCACGGTCTCCGTGCGGATTTTGGCGACGGTCGACAGTGGGACCTGCACGCCTCCGATGTTGGCGATCGGATAGTCAAGAAGCTGATCGACGTTCAGTCTCGAGACCCGCTCGACCTGGGGGATCACTTTGTATGAGCGTGTCTGCATGCTGAAGTAATTGACGTAGCCGCCGCCCAACAGGCTCCCAAGAGACGAACCGAGTTGCGTCATGGTAAGTCCGAGCTGCGCTGACTTATCGCGGTCGATCTCGATCACCGATTGCGGCAGGTCGTACTTCAGGTCCGTGTCGAAAAACATGAACATACCGCTTTTCTGCGCTTCGGCGAGAAAACTGCTGGAGACTTCATTGAGGCGCAGAGCAGGTTCCGTGGTCTTGATCACGAACTGCACCGGCAGCCCCGAGGCACCGGGCAGCGGCGGAAACTGGAACATCACGATCTTTTGACCGGTAACGGAACCGAGCTTGTTCTGCAGAGACTGCTGAACCTGGGTCGCGGTCGGTCTCCCGGACACCGGTCCGAGCACCAGACCGTCGAACGATTGACCCGGAGCCTCCACTTGAAAAATGGTTTGCACGCCGGGCTGGTTCTTGAAGATCCCGTACGCTTGCGCGCCGTACAACAATTTTTGCTGCAAGGTGGCATCGGGCGCCGAGGTAGGTTGCGCGCCGACGAAGCCCTGGTCTTCCTGCGGCGCCAGTTCGCTCTTGGCGCTCCGATAAAGGAGTCCGATGCTTACAAGGACGAGGACGACGAAGATTGCCGTGACCGGCGTGTAGTGCAGGCTGCGCTCGAGCTTGCGCTGATACCACCCGCGCAGCCGCTCGAACCGGGCATCGATGAACTCGACCACGCGATTCTCCCAATTGCGGTCTTCGGCATGATGCGGCTTCAGGAGTTTCGAACACATCATCGGAGAAAGCGTGAGCGCGATCACCGCGGAGACCGTCACGGCACCTGCCAGCGTGAACACGAACTCGGTGAACAGAGCCCCGGTCAGGCCGCCCTGAAAGCCGATCGGAATGTAGACCGCGAGCAACACCACAGTCATCGCGATGATCGCGGTGCCGAGCTCCCGTGCCGCCTGCATGGCCGCAGCGACCGGCGGCATGCCTTCCTCGAGATGCCGGTTGACGTTCTCGACCACGATGATGGCATCGTCCACGACCAGTCCGATCGCGAGCACGAGCGCCAGCAGCGTCAGCAAGTTGATCGAGAATCCGAGCGCCAGCATGATCCCGAGCGTGCCTACCAAGGACAGCGGGATGGCGACGACCGGGATCAGCACCGAGCGCGGCGATCCCAGGAAGGCGAAGATCACCAACATGACGATGACCAGGGCCTCGACCAGCGTCACGGCAACCTCGTGAATAGATGCGTTTACGAAATCGGTCGAGTCGTACATGATCTTGCCCGTGAGCCCATGGGGCAGTTGGGCGACGATGTCGGGAAAGGTATCTCGGACGCGCTTGATCACACTCAGCAGATTCGCGGCCGGCGCAACCTGGATGCCGATAAACACCGCGGTGGTACCGTTGATCGCGACCCGCGCCTCGTAGCTATCAGCTCCGAGACTGACTTGGGCCACGTCACTCAAGTGAACATTGGCGCCACTCACCGACTTCACCACGAGGTTGCGAAATTCCTCCAGTGAATGCAGATTAGTAGTCGAAGTCAGGGTCACCTGAATCATCTGACCCTTGGTGTTTCCGACCGCCGACACGTAATCGTTGCTCGACAGGGCGTTCGACACGTCGGATGCGGTCATGCCGTAAGCTTGCAGTTTCGCGGGGTCGAGCCAAGCCCGCAACGAAAACGTCTGCCCGCCGAGGATCTCTGCCGTTTGCACGCCTTCCAGCGCTTGAAGCTTCGGCTGAACGACCCGCGTCAGATAATCGGTGATCTGATTGGATGCCAATGCGTCGCTGGTGAAACCCATGAACATCGCGTCGATCGTCTGCCCCGCCTTGACCGTGATGACCGGCTGTAAAGTGCCGGTCGGCAGCTGGTTCAGCACTGAATTGACCTTGATGTTGATCTCGGCCGCGGCCTTGGACGTGTCGTAATTTTGGCGTAGATACACCGTGATCGTGCTGGTGCTGCTCTGGCTCGTCGACTGCATGTAGTCGATGCCGTTCGCCTGCGCGATGGCCGCTTCCATGGGGGTCGTGATGAACCCGGCGATGGCGTCGGGATCAGCCCCTGGGAAGCTGGTGGACACGGTGACCACACCATTCTCGGTCTTCGGATACGCGAGCACCTGGAGCGCGCTGAACGAGCGCAGCCCGACCACCAGGATCACCAGGCTCACCACCGAGGCGAGCACCGGACGACGAATGAAAATGTCGGTGAACTTCATGCGGGCGAGGGCGGCCTACTCGTTGGGCGGCGTCGGATTGACGGCGTCCGTGGGCTGCACGGTGTTGTTCACGACGACGGCGACGCCATTGCGCAGCTTGATCTGTCCGGCCGAAACGACGGCATCGCCCTCGTTGATGCCGGAAAGGACGGCTACCTGATCGCCGCGAGTTGCGCCGAGCTTCACGAAGTGCTGCTCGACCGTGTCTTTCGGCTTGCCGTCCCCGCCCTTTGCCTGCATCAGGACGTAGACCGTATCGCCGTAGGGGTTGTACGTGATGCAGGTCTGCGGGACGGTAATCGCAGTGGACGAATCGCCCGAGTCGATCGCGACGGTGGCGAACATACCGGGGACGAGCCGCCGATCGGCATTCTTGAACGACGCGCGCACCTGGACGTTGCGGCTGGCATTGTCCACCTTGGAGTTGATCGACTCGACCGCTCCCTTGAAGCTCTCGCCCGGATAGGTATCGACCATTGCCGTCGCGGCCTGCCCGATCTTCAAATGCTCGAGTGTTTGCTGGGGCACATAGAAATCGATCAGCATGGGATCGAGCGCCTGCAGCGTCACCACCGTCGTTCCCGCGGCGAGGTACTGGCCCAGGTCGACCTGACGGATGCCGAGGCGGCCCGCGAAGGGCGCTTTGACGATTTTCTCATCGATCAGCGCCTGCTGCGCGACCACCTGGGCTTTGGCGGACTTGAGCGTGGATACGTCGGTATCGATGGTCGCCTGACTGATCGCCTGTGCCGCGAATTGCTCGCGGTCGCGCTTCAGGGTTTGTTCCGCGAGTTCCGCCAATGCCTTGAGCTGCTCGAGCTTGGCGTAGTCGTCGTTCGGCTTGAGCTTGAGCAGCACCTTGCCGGCCGGCACGTCGTTGCCGGAGTCGAATGCGATGTCGTCGACCACCCCCGAAGCCTGAGCGGACAGGTCCGCGCCTCGAACCGCGCGAAGACTCCCAATGGCCCGAATCTGCGCCTGCCAGGTCGATTTCTTCGCGACCACCGTCGAGACGGTTTGCGGCGCGCCGGCGGCCTGCGCCATGAATTTTTTGGTCATCGACCCTACGAATGCTTCCCAGGCGAACACGCCGCCGATCACGAGGACGACGAGGAGCACCATGATGAACAGAGGCTTCACCATGGACCTGAACTTGACGGGTCCAGCGTCCCGAGGTGATTGAGTCGTTACTGTGTTCACGGGCTTCCTCGAGGCGTGGACGGCGCGTTGTCGGCGACGTCGGTGCGGTTCCACCAGCCACCGCCCAACGCCTGAAACAGCGCGGCGGTGTCGGTGAATCGTTGAGCGCGCGCTTTGACCAGCGCGACGGCTGCATTCTGATAGGTCTGTTCGGAGGTCAATACCTGCAGGTAACTGGCGCCACCGGCCTTGTACTGCGCCTGAACGAGATCGAGGCTGCCCGCGGCGGAGCGCTCGGCCGCGGTCTGCGCCGCCAGAACCTCGGCATCGCCCTGAAGCGCGAGCAGCGCGTCTGCCACATTCTGGAATGCGGTGAGTACCGTCGCCTTGTAGTTGGCGGCGGCTTCTTGTGCGGCCGCCACGGCCGCGCGGCGCTGGTGCAGCAGCTGACCGCCCTTGAACAGCGGTTGAGTCACTGACCCGGCGAGGCCCCATACCACCGAGGCGGGCGAGAGCATGTCCGCGAATCGGGCGGCATCGCCGCCGTAGCTGCCGGTGATGGTGAACTGCGGCAGCATGTTCGCGGTCGCCACACCGACTTGCGCCGTGGCCTGATGGAGAAGCGCGGAATATTGCCGTACATCGGGCCGTTGTTCGACGAACTTCGACGGCAGGCTCCGCGGCAATTCTACCGGCAGCTTCAACGTATCGAGACGGAACTGAGAATCCGTGTACTCGGCGGGCAAAGCGCCCGCGTAGGTCGCCAGGAGGTCCCGCTCTTGGGCAAGTTGGGTACGCAGGGCGGGCAGAGTCGCGAGCGTCGCCTGCAGCGTCGCTTGCTGTTGCAGGACGTCGGTACGCGACGCGCCGCCGGCGGTGACCCGACGCTGAGTGATGTCGAGAGCGGATTGCTGCGCGTGGGCGATGTCCTCTTCCGCCGCAATCTGCGCCCTGAGCGAAGCTTCGGTGATCGCCGCGGCGACCACATTGCTGGTCAGCGTGAGATAACTCCCCTCGAGGGAAAACCGTGCATAGTCCGCCTGCGCTTGCAGCGCCTCGATCTGCCGGCGGATGCCGCCGAACGCATCGAGCGTGTACGAGACGCTCACGTTCGCGCTGTTCAAGGTGTAGTAATAGGCGCCAGCCCCCGGGAGCCCGAACTCGGCGAGACTGCCGCGGTTGCGCTGCGCCTCGTAGGTTCCCGAAAGGCTCGGCAGCAGCGCTCCGCGCTCGGCGGACACGTTCTCATTGGCCTCGCGCAGCGCCGCCTGTGCGGACTCGAGCGTCGGGTTTTGCTTCAACGCGTGCTCGATGAGCGCGTTGAGCTCGGGCGATTGGAACAGCGTCCACCACTGGCCGGGAATATCGAGACCGTCGACGAAGCGCTGGGCCTCGCCGCCCGGGAGCGGGGCTGAGGTCGTGGTGGTCGGCGGGGCCTCTCCCGCAGGTGTGAATCCGCCGTTGGCCGGCGCTGTGGGTGGCTTGAAATCGGGGCCGACGGCGCAACCGGCCGGAATGCCGAGCGCGAGCGCACACAGCAAGAGCAGATAGATCGCAAGGGCGGATAGACGGTGGGCGAAAGGATCGTTCGATTGTGCGAACATGAGGCTAGCCCGCATCCGTGATTTCGGGATTGCCGCGCGGAGCGGCACCATTTAGGAAGATATCCACCACTTGTTGCAAATGTGCGGCGAAGTTCAGCTTCACCATCTCGTCCGGCGATCCGAATAGCAGACATTCGTGCAGCTCCGAGCACACCATCTGCATGAACAAGGCCGCCGCGCGGTCGGGATCGTCGAGCACGAGCTTGCCGCGGAGCACCTGCCCGCGAAAATAATTCGCCACGGCATTGTCCACGCGGGCCTTGGTGCCCGCGCGCATCTTTGCGGCCAGCGCAGGGAAGCGCTGCGCCTCGGCGGCAACGATACGAAACAGCGCGGCCGCGTCGGGCGCGCAGGCCCGGCCGGTGACGATCCCGCCGATGGTGAGCAAGGCCTGCCTCGTGGGCATCCGTTCGAGTTCAGCCCCGAAGAGCGTCACCATGTCGCGCTCCACCAGCCGCGTGATGACCGAGGCCAACAGGTCCGCCTTATTCCTAAAGCGCTCGTAGATGGTGCGGGTCGAAACCCCCGCCTCGTGCGCGACCTTGTCGATGCTGGCGGCGCCGTAGCCATCCTTCAAAAACACACGCGTGGCGGCCGAAATCATTATGTCAACTCGCATCGCTTCGGTGCCACGGCGCGGTCGTCCCACGCGTGACGCCTGCATCGGTCCTGGCGTACCAGCGGAACCTCTGAGCTCGTCCATGCTTGGAAAAATGACATGTGTCGTTTTCCAAAGCAAGGACTAGTTTGTTACTGATATTAATTAAGCGAAATATATATCAATCTATTCATTAATATACTAATGAACTTTCGGCTCGAACTTCGAAACGAAATGCCCGGTCGTCTCGAGGGCACGGCGCTTTACGCGAGCAGCGGCGCGAGGTGCGCGGCGGTCGCCCCGCTCATACCCGCGGCCACCTCGGCGGGCGTTCCGCTTGCGACGACGCGGCCGCCGCGATTGCCCGCGCCCGGACCCATGTCGATCAGCCAGTCGCTCGCCGCGGCGACACGCATGTCGTGCTCGGCGACGATCACCGTGTTGCCGGCGTCGACCAAGGCATTCAATTGCACCATCAGCTTGTCGACATCCGCCGGATGCAAGCCGATCGTCGGTTCATCGATGACGTAGAGGCTGTCGCCGTCCTGGGCGCGCTGAAGCTCGGTGGCGAGCTTGATCCGCTGCGCCTCACCGCCGGAGAGCTCCGTGGCCGGCTGGCCCAGCCTGAGGTATCCCAAACCGATATCGCGTAGAAGCTCGAGCGAATGCGCGACGCCTGCGCTGTCTTGAAAGAATTCCAGCGCTTCCTCCACCGTCATTCCCAGAACCTCGGCGATGTTCTTGCCGCGATACCCGACCTCGAGCGTCTTTTGATTGTAGCGCGCGCCATGGCAAAGAGGACACGGCGCGTAGACGCTGGGCAGGAACAGAAGCTCGACCGAGACGAAGCCCTCACCCTCGCACGTCGGGCAGCGGCCTTTGACGACATTGAACGAGAAGCGCCCGGCGTCGTAGCGGCGCGCGCGCGCCGCGGGAGTGGCGGCGAAGAGTTTGCGCACTCCGTCAAAAAGACCGGTATAGGTGGCGAGGTTGGAGCGCGGGGTCCGGCCGATGGGCTTCTGGTCGATGGTGACCAGCCGCTTGATGCCGGAAGCTCCCGATTCGATGGATCCTCCGACCGGGCCGACCGTCGACACGTCGAACTCCTCGGCCCCCTCGGCGCGTTCGGGCTCGTGGCCGAGATGCCCGGCGATCAAATCCACCAGCGCCTGGCTCACGAGGCTGGACTTGCCTGCACCCGACACCCCCGTGACGGCCGTGAACACACCCAGAGGAAACGCTACATCAAGGCCGCGCAAGCTGTTGCGCGTGACGCCTTTCAGCTTGAGCCAGCCCTTCGGCGCCCGCGCTGCATGTTGAATGCGTTCCGGGCCGTCCAGATAGTGGGCCGTCAGCGAGCCGGTCGCACGCGTCAGGCCTTCGATAGGTCCGTTGTACACCACATGGCCGCCGTGCTCGCCGGCTCCGGGCCCCACGTCCACGATCCAGTCGGCACGGCGCATCACTTCGAGATCGTGCTCCACCACGAACAACGAGTTTCCCGAGCCCTTTAGCTGCTCCAGAGCGGCGAGCAGAGCTTCGGTATCCGCGGGATGCAGGCCGGCCGAGGGCTCGTCGAGCACGTAGACCACACCGAAAAGGTTCGAGCGGATTTGCGTTGCCAATCGAAGGCGCTGCAATTCTCCCGGCGACAGGGACGGCGTGCCGCGCTCGAGCGATAAGTAATCGAGACCGAGTGCGCTGAGCGCTCCGATGCGCTCGATGACGTTTGCCGAGATACGCCGCGCGGCGATGCGCTTTTCCTCTCCGGC
>Ga0182024_10024877_pt1 | contig 10610 bp, 6 predicted proteins | sample P32metaG_FD_120480 | JGI IMG/M metagenome (GOLD analysis project Ga0182024, IMG submission 120480) | Permafrost microbial communities from Stordalen Mire, Sweden - P3-2 metaG (Illumina Assembly) | ecosystem: Environmental > Terrestrial > Soil > Wetlands > Permafrost | place: Sweden: Stordalen...
CGACCATGTCCGGAGAGTTGACCGTCGTGCCGTTGTCCGGCATGTCCGAGCCGATCGGGACGTCGCCGAAGCCGTAGAACTGGGCGATTGCCGCCACGCACTTCCACGAGTTCGTCGCGACCGTGTGGCTCGTCTTCGTGTCGACGCCGATCGCGATGACGTTGACCACACCTTTGAGGTCCAGTGCGAACGCGCTCGCGAGCGCGCCGACGTCGTCGGAGTTTGAGTAGATGTCCGTGTCGATGATCACCGGCGTCGCCGATGACCCGGATGCCGCGAGCGCGATCTGCGGAGCGCTGACCACCGCGACGCCTGCGCCCAGTAGACCGAGGGCGAGCCCCGTCGTGAAGCAACGAAGAGCGAGCGCTCGGAGGCGATGGGGAACCAGAGGTGAAATCACACCGAACCGTAACCGTCCGTGCGTGTGTATTGCTAGTGCGGAAGTTGGGTTTTGCGTTGTGAATTGAAGACTTGGCGCACTCGATGTACTGCGCCCTGTGACAGAGAGGAGGGTTCGTCATTGATCACTCGCGTGATGTCGTCCTTGAGGTTGTAATGCACCCGTCGCGAAGGGTCATTGACGGGACAACCCCAGACGAAAGGCGCTGCTCGCGGCATGCTCGATCGAGGCGACGCACGCCGTGAGAGCGTCATTGCGGCACGCCAGCGGAGACCAGCTGCGTTGGGCACGCCCTTGGCGCGGCGGCTTCGTCGCCCTGTGCGTCGTGGCATCTGGGAGTGCGGAAGGCGACTCCGCGCGAGCGGTCTCGCGAGCACCCCGGTCACGATGACCACTCCTGTCGGCGGTGATGTCGAGTGCGCTCGGAGGAGTGGGCACCCTCCCGGCGTCTGTCAGCTCCGCGGGCAGGCGGTCAGGGTCGAAGCGCCTTGAACCACGCGAGATCGGTCTGGTCGCCGCTGTACGTCGTCGTGCCGTTGTAGGAGTTCACCTGCATGTCCCAGGCGAAGGGCTCCAGCGCGTTGCGCTTGTCGTTGCCGACGTAGCCGTTGGAGAGGCACAGGCGCTCGATGCCAGTGTCGCCGTAGCCGTCCTTCTGATCGGCCCGTTGGGTGCAGATCCTCGGCGTGACGGTGAGCGAGTCGATCCTCTTGCCATTGATCCAGACCGCGATCTCACTCGCCGACCACGTCACGGCGTAGGAGTTCCAGTGGCCGACGGTCAGGCTGATACGAGGGAAGTTGGCGTGACAGTTCTGGCTGTTCGTCGCCGGATAGTTGGGATCGCAGTCGTTGCCGTTGTTGTAGCGCGTGGCTTTCCAGTGGATGTGCAGCGTCACCGTGTTGCCGTCCCGCGGGCCGTGCTCGAGGAAGTCGATCTCGGGCGGCCACGCGCCGCTCGTCGGGACGAACGCGAACGCCGTGTCGAACCCGGCCCCGCCGTTGAACCGCGCACACCACTGGAAGCCCCACCCGTGCGAGGCGTCGTCGTAGCCCTGCTCGTAGGAGCCGGTGCTGGGGTTGTAAGCCTCTGGGTAGGCCTCGAGCGCGCCCGCATCGGCAATCGTGTAGTAGCTGCTGTCGGTGCGGACGTCGGTGTCGCCGTCCTTGTCCGGGTTTGAGGAGTGGTCGTTGTCCGAGTAGATCAGGTTCCTGTACTCCATCCACGATCCCGGGAACGTGAGCAGCGACGGCTCCCGGAAGCTGTGGTGCGGCTGGCCGCTGCCGCCGTCGAACCAGCCCGTGAAGGGGTCCCAGTTCGCGGGAAGCGACGCGCCGTTGAACGTCTGCTGGTTGACGACCGCCCACGTCCCCGAGGCCGGGAAGGCCGTGCTCGTGGCCCCCGTGGACTGGCAGTTGCTCGACGGTGCGGCGTGCTGGCGCACCAACCCACTCGCGCTGACACCGACGATCGCGCTGCCGAAGAGCACCACAGCGGCGAGAACCAAGCGGGTCCGGTGCATGCGCATTGTCTCCCTACGGTGATCGTACGCCACGACCCCGACGATGCAGCGCCGATCCCCCGGCGACCGCTCCTCCGGACCGGGACCCAGGTCCTCGGTCGCCTCACCCAGTCACTCCGCAGCACGAGCCCGCCGCCCCGGGCCCGTGCGATGCGCAAGGACGCCACGGATCTGGTGCTCCCCTTCGTCGAGGGCCGGTGTCAGCGCTCCTGTTCGGTCGGTCGGATCAGGATCTCGTTGACCGCGACACCACGGGGGCGCGTGACGATGAAGGCGATCGCCTCGGCGATGTCCACCGCCTCCATCCGCGCACCGAACTGCGTCCGGATGCGCTCCAGCACCTCTGGGCGATTGTGGCTCGCAAGCTCGGTCGCCGTCGCGCCCGGCTCGACCAACGAGACGCGCACGTAGCGCTTCGCCACCTCTTGGCGGAGGGACTCGCTGAAGGCGCCGACACCGTGCTTGGTGAGGTTGTAGACGCCTGAGCCGTTGCGGGCGACCCTGCCGGCCACGGAGCTGATGTTCACGAGGTCCGCGACCTGGCGAGGGCCGGCTTCCGCGGCGCGAAGCAGGTGCGGCATGGCTGCATGAGAGCAGAAGAGGAGTCCGAGCAGGTTGAGCTCGACCATGCGCCGCCACTCGGACATCGGTGCGTCGACGGCGGGGCCGAGCAGCATCACCCCTGCGTTGTTGACGAGAGTGTCGAGGCGGCCCAGCTCGTTGACCGTCCGTTCGACCGCATCGGTCGCCTGCTGCTCGTCGGTGATGTCGGACGCAAGCACGAGCGCGGTGCCGCCCCTGCCTCGGATGTCGGCCGCGACCAGCTCGAGCTTGTCCTTGCGTCGAGCGGCCATGGCGACAGCCGCACCTTGGTCCGCGAGTGCGACCGCGGCCGCCGCGCCGATGCCGCTCGATGCGCCCGTCACGAGCGCCACCGTTCCGTCGAGTGCAGGTGTCATCGGCGTATCTTCGCCGCGTTTTGTGCCCCGCGCACCGGACGGTCCAGTCCTTCGAGGTGCGGGTTCGGCGGCCGGCCAGGACTAGGGATTGCGGAGCGACGGCACCAATCGCTGCGTCTCGCGCACCGCGTCGAGGATGGAGGTCATCGCGCTCAACGCCGAGCGGTCCTCGCCGGCGAGGTTGTGGCGCTCCTCCGGATCGGACGTGAGGTTGTGCATCTCGAAGACGGGCGCTGCAGCCGGCGCGGCGAAGGGGTTCGCGGGCACGCCGTGGTCGGCGTTCCACGCGTCGAGCCGCTCGTAGTAGTGGTTCAGCTTCCACAGCTCGTCGCTCCCGCCGTCGCCGGTTGGCAGGGTGGCGACCACGGCCTCGATGCACGCCGGCTGGGCGACGGCGTCGAACGGCTTGCCGGAGAGGATGTTGGTCTGGGTGCTGCCGCGGGTCACGTCGTCCTCGGTCATGAAGTAGATCGGCACGGCACGGGGCGCGGCCGTCGTGCCGGTGAGCACGTCGCTCAGGTCCCGCCCGGGTAACGCGCGCGCCTCTGCGTGGTGCGCCGCCACTCCGGCGGCGGCACGCTCGACGTCGATGCCGGCGAGCCCCATCAGCGTCGGGATCAGGTCGACGTGGCTCGTAGGAACCGCGATGCCGCCAGGTACCGGCGCGATGCCCGGCCCCTTGACGATGAGCGGCACCCGCGTCGCCTCGTCGAAGGCGTTGCACCACTTCTGCTGGAGGCCCCCGTGCGCGCCGAGCAGGTCGCCGTGGTCCGAGGTGAAGACGACGATCGTGTCGTCTGCCATGCCTGAGGCCGCGAGCGCGTCCAGGATCCTGCCGATGGCCTGGTCGACGACCTTGTGCAGGAAGTAGTACAGGCGCCGGTAGGCCACGTCGGCGGGCTGGTCGGCAACCATCTGGGGCCAGACCACCTTGAAGAGCTCCTGGCACGCCGGACGACCCGCGAAGGAGTCCGCCTGCGAGGGTGCCTCTTCGATGTCGGGGACGGTGTCGTCCGGGGGCCCGAAGCCGAGCAGCATCTCGTAGAGCCCGCCGGCGAAGGCGATGTCGTGCGGGTTGACGAACGAGGCCACGGCGAGCCACGGCCCGTCACCCGACGCATCGGCCAGCTCGCCGAACAGCTCGACGACCTGCTCGGCGAACACCCCGTCTCGCACGGTGCCGCAGTCAGACTTCGCGGCGCCATGGGGCTCCCGACCGATCCACCCCGAGAACCCGAACGGGTCGAGCCGATCTGCCTTGCGATACGCCTCGACGGCCCTCTCGATAGGTCGCCCGTCGTCGTCCGACGCCATCAGGCCGACGTGGCCCCCCGGAATCGACAGGTTCGCGTGGCTGACGTGCCACTTGCCGCGGTAGTGGGTCTGGTAGCCCCCAGCGCGGAACCAGTCGCCGAGCGTGGGGATCTCGTCGGGATCGAGCCAGGGCATCGCCGGGTCGGTGACCTGCTTCGCGATGCCGTCGGTCTGGGACACGCCGTGCAGCGACGGGTACTGGCCGGTGAAGAGGGTTGCCCGGCTCGGCACGCACGCCGTGGAGCCCGCATAGTGCCGGTGGAACTCGACGCCACCTTCTCGAAGCCGCTGACGGCCCGACATCTGCGCTCGGCGGAACGCGGCAACCGCGTCGGACTCGTAGGGCGGCGGATACCGCTCCTCGTCCGTCATGATCAGCAGGATGTTTGGCGAGGTCATGCGACGACGATACGTGAGGTGACAGAGCCCACCCGAGCCCGCGCGCAACGGGACGATCCGACAGAGCAGCGCCGCCGTCGTGCGGTCGGCGATGAAGCCCTCGATAGCGTGGCGGCATCGCTACGTCGCGGGGCCCTGGAGGGATCGTCGTCGTGCGTGATCGGAGGTGGCAGTGCTACGCCTCGGCGGTCCTGGTGTGCGTGCTGACCGCGCCCACCGTGCTCCTCACGGCGCTCCTGGGGCACTCGATCTCGCTCCCGTCGTCCTCGCCCTGTGGGCGCTGGTCCTTGGACTTGCGATCCCGGGCGTGCTGCGCGTCGCCGGGCGCGGCCGTGGTCTAGGTGCGACGCCGTGACCGCGCGTGGTCAGTCGGCGAGGAAGCTCTCGATACGGTGAAGGAGGCGGAGGCCATGCTCGGCGAGCACCTGGTCTCGCCACGTGAGCGCCCGCTCCCACTCGCTCCAGACGTTGTCCCAGCGGGACTTCCACGCGGGTCGGTGTGACATGGCGTTGAACCCGACGGCCGCCTTGGCGTGCCCGGCCAGCGAGAAGGCGAGACCGTTGCACGTCGAGAACGCGGTCGTGACCGCACCGAGGTCGTCGAGGAACGAGGAGCTGTGCACCCAGTCACTCGCGCTCGCGTCGAGCTGCCGACCGAGGAGCGCCACCTCACCGACGTCGATGCCGATCTCGACCGCCTTCTGGAGCTCTTGGGCCGTCTCCTCGACGACCATGAGGCGCCGGGTGGCCCGATCCAACTGTGCCTGAACGTTGCTCAGATCCGCCACGTGCTCCTCGCTTTGACGGCGTCGGATGAGTGACGCAAATCCAACTACACCGGCGCTCGCCCTGTGGCGATGGTGGGCTGGCTCGCACTGCCTGCTCCCAGGGCCCGGGCCACGTCGGTCGGGACTGGCCAGGAGCGCACCCATCGCGACCCCACGGCGTCGTGCACGAGCGGCGCACCCGCAGAAGGTGTCTGTCCAGGTCAGTTCCGCGCAGCGGCCTCGGCCTCGGCGTCGAAGCTGACGTCGGCGGTCTCCACCACGCTGGCCGTGCGCCCAGGACCCGCCTGCCAGGTCCAGTACGTGTTCGTGTGGGCGATCACCTTGTCCACCGGCGGAAGCCCGTACTCGGTGAGGTCCGACGTGGTGTGCGCGTCGCTCACGAGCACCGTGTCGTAGCCGCGCGTGAACGAGCCGTGCAGGGTGGCCCTGATGCACATGTCGGTCTGGGCGCCGGTGATGACCACCCGGCCGACGCCGCGCTGCGCGAGCTGCGACTCGAGGTCCGTGGCCTCGAAGGCGTCGCCGTAGCGCTTGTGGACCAAGGGCTCGGTCGTGGCGGGCTGCAGCTCGGGAACGTACTGCCACGCCTCGCTGCCCTGGAGGAGCTCCTCGTCGGCATGCTGGACCCACACGATGGGGATCTCCTCGGTTCGCGCCCGGTCGACGAGCGCCGCGATGTTGGCGATCACCTGGTCGCGCTGGTAGGCGTCGGCGACCACGCCGTTCTGGACGTCCACCACGAGGAGTGCGGTGTTCGGGCGGTCGTGCAGGGTCGTCATGGGCGTTCCCCTCTCGTTCGCATCGATTCTTCCTCTTCGGTGTGACGTACGTGCACCTGCGCCGAGCACGCCGTCGCTGCGGTCGGGGAACGTCGCTGCGAACCGGGCACTCAATGTTGGCTCGTGCTCAGGCAGATGCCCCGTCGGGTGGACGCCGTGCGCGAAATACGACGTCGGGAAGAGGGTCTGCGCGCCCAGATGCAACGCGTGCTACGCGAGCACATTTCACAGTGGTGAAGGCCGTGGGCGTCGCAATGCGATCGACGGCCTTCTCCGGCTTCTTAACGCAGCCCTAACAGAGGCGCCGTTTTCGAATAGCGAATTTACAGTTTTCGAGTGATAATGGGATCCGGTGTCCGCCTAGCCTTCGGGGACATGTCGGGACTGACGGAGCAGGCGTGACGGATCTCAAGGTGGTGTACATCGTCGGACCGGGACGGAGCGGTTCGACCCTGTTCGGCGACATCTTGGCTCAGTCTCCTGACGTCATTCACGTCGGCGAGCTGTTCCTCTACTGGAAGCGCAAGACCATGGTGCCGCCGAGCCGGTGTGGCTGCGGCCTCCCGATTCCCGAGTGCCCGTTCTGGACCGCGGTGACGGAGTACTCGACCTGGGCCACCGACGTCGACGAGGCGATGGCCGACGAGATCTACGCGCTGGGCAGCTCGCGCCATTGGCCGATGCTGTGGTGGCGGGGACGGTCCGGACACGACGTGTGGCCCACCTTCGCGGCACGCCTCTCGAAGCTCTACGAGGCGATCGCCGAGGTCTCGGGGGCAAGGGTCATCATCGACTCGTCCAAGCAGCCAGGTCCGGCGCTCGTGCTCGCGAACCTCAAGGGGGTCGACCCCTACTTCATCCACCTGACGAGGGACCCGAGGGCCGTCGTTCGGTCGTGGAAGACGGCCAAGCACGACGCCATCTCCCCGGCAGACGCGCTCGAGGCGATACCTCCGTTCAAGGTGACCCTCAACTGGAGCGCCCGCGCCCTCGCGGCTGAGCTGCTGGTCGCCTCGCGGGCGAGGCCCCGGAGCTTCATGCGGCTTGCCTTCGAGTCCTTCGTCGAGGCGCCGCTCGAGACCTATCGCGACGTGATGACCTTCATCGGTGAGCCCCCGTCCTCCTCGGTCTTCGTCGACGACCACTCGGTCAAGGTGCAGCCCTCGCACACGATCGCGGGGAATCCGGGTCGCCGCGAGGGGGGTGTGCGGAGGATCTCCCTCGACGAGACGTGGAGGGAGGAGCTCACCTCTACCCAACGGGTCGCCATCGCCGCGGCCTCGGCGCCCATGATGCTCAAGCTGGGCTATCCCCTGGACTCGCGGCTCCACTAGCCAGCTGGTAGCTGAACGTGGCGCTCGCGGCGCGGAGTCACCGATGGCAGAGAACGCCCACCGGGAGCCCCGGGCCCCCGTCGCGCGGGATCGCGGCGGTCCCTTTTGCGCAGATGCGCCGAAGTGGCAAGAATCGGCGCGGTGCCTCGCGACGACCTGCGTGCTGGGGTGTGTCAACTCCTGAGACAGGGGACCAGGTCGTCGCGTCGCGACGACGAATCGACAGCGACCCGTGACGCAATCCGGTCGCACCCGCTGCAGCATGCGATGCGTTCGGACACTCTTGTCGCCGTCTCGTGTGGTGTCACGTAACGATGAGTGCACGCAGATTCGCGATCGGGTTCGGTGCGGTGGTGCTCGCGCTCTCGGTCGGCGTCTTCCCCGCTGTTGCATCGGCGCAGACGACGCGAGCGACCGCGACGGTCGGCGTGGCGCGCGACGCGGCGCCTGTTGGCAAGCCGATACAGATCGCCGGCGGACACGAGGACAACTGCGCGGTGCTGAACACTCACACTGTCGAGTGCTGGGGCGGCAACTTCAACGGGCAGCTCGGCGATGGGCGGCGTCCGGACTCGACTCAGCCGGTGGCGGTGGTGGAGATCTCGCGGGTCCGCCAAGTGGCAGTTGGCTACGCCCACGCCTGTGCGCTGATCGCCACGGGCAACGTCGGCTGCTGGGGCTGGAACGACTACGGGCAGCTCGGCAATGGGCACGTCACGTCCACCTCGAGGCCCGTTCCCGTCCTCGGACTCTCCAGGGTCCGCCAGATCACGGCTGGCTTCGAGAGCAGCTGTGCGCTCCTCGTCACGGGGTCGGTCTGGTGCTGGGGCTGGAACTCCTACGGGCAGCTGGGTGACGGCGGCCTCTCGCCCAAGTACTACCCGGTGCGCGTGCGTGGACTCACCGGCGTCCGGCAGATCTCGGCCGGCTACGGGCACACCTGCGCCACACTGGCGAATGGGACCGTTCGGTGCTGGGGCTTGAACCAGGACGGACAGCTCGGTGACGGCACGCTGCACTCCTCGCAACGCCCGATGGAGGTTGCGGGACTGACGGGGGTCCGCTCCGTCGAGGCCGGATTCCACGACACGTGCGCGGTGCTGACTGACGGGGGTGCGCGATGCTGGGGCTGGAACGGCTTCGGCCAGCTCGGCGACGGCTCGAGAGTCTCGACCACGAGGCCGGTCGCGGTGCGTGGCATCTCGGACGCCGTCGAGATCGGCACCTCCTACGGGCACACCTGCGCCCTCACCCGCACCCACCTGGTGCGCTGCTGGGGATGGAACGGCTTCGGCCAGCTGGGAACGGGCAGCCTTCGCTCCCTCACCGTCCCAGTCCCGACCCGCTATCTCTCTGAGGTGCTGCAGATTTCCGTCGGTGACGACGACGTCTGCGCGCTGCTGCGGATCCACGCCGTCACCTGCTGGGGCTCGAATATCAAGGGCGAACTTGGCTTCGCAGGGAGGGGGCGAGCCTTGGTGCCTCGGGTCACCCCCCTGTCCCCCATGCGGCTCGTCGGCCTTCCCCGGCGCCACATGATCGTCCTGTCGTGGCACCCGCCTCGATTCAACGGGGGCACCAGGATTCTCGGGTACACCGCGACGTCGCGCGATCGTCGCTACGTGTGCGTGACCACGCACTACGTGTGCGTGCTGCGGGGCGTGCCAGACGGCGTGCACTACCTCTTCAGCGTGGCGGCCGCAAATGCCATAGGGCGAGGAAGACCATCTGCTCCCCGAGGCGTGTTCCCTGCGTTTCCCCCTGCAGCTCCGAGCGCGATCGCACAGCCAGGAAATGCGGAGGTCGAGGTGACCTGGACGCCACCTGACAATGGGGGCCTTGCGATCTTGACCTACGAGGCGGTCGTCGAACCTGGCGGCGAATCCTGCGTGGTTCGCGTGCACTTCTGCCTCATTACAGGGCTGACCAACGGACAGCCGTACTCCGTTCGCGTCTTCGCGAAGAACCGGCTTGGGCAAGGAGTGTCGCCGCCCTATACGTTCAGGCCAATCGCGGATCTGCCTGGCCAGCCGACCGGCGTCACTGCAACGCCCGGCGACGCGTCCGCTGCGGTGACCTGGAGTGCGCCGAGCGCGAACGGCGGCAGTCCGATTGTGGGTTACACGGTGACCGCCATCGACGCGACCAATCCGGCGAGTCCCCACGAGGGGTGCGCCTGGACGTCTGGCCCGCTGACGTGCACTGTGACGAGCCTCACGAACGGGGACTCGTACACGTTCACCGTTACGGCGACGAACAGCACCAATACGCATCCGGGAGCCGGCTCGAGCCCATCGAACGCCATCGTTCCTGCAACCACCCCGAGTGCACCGACCGCGGTCACCGCGTCCGCGGGCGTTGCCTCCGCCTCCGTGAGCTGGACTGCCCCCGCGAACAATGGAAGCGCTATCACCGAGTACGAGGTGACGGCCGTCGACTCGACGAACGCCGGCAACGGCGGACAGACCTGCACGACGACCGGAGCGCTCCAGTGCACGGTGACGGGTCTCGTCGAGGGCGACACCTACACATTCACCGTCGCGGCAAAGAACGCGGACGGTTTCGGTAGCGCCTCATCGCCCTCCAACGCGGTGGCGCTCGCCTCCAAGCCGGGCGCTCCGACCGGGGTCACCGCCAACGCCGGCGATGCCACGGCGACCGTCACCTGGAGCGCAGCCGCAAGTGGTGGCAGCACGATCACCACCTACGCCGTGAAGGCCGCCGACTCCACGACCTCCGGCAACGGTGGCCAGACCTGCACCTGGACCTTTGGGCCCCTGACCTGCTCGTTCTCGGGCCTCACGAACGGCGACTCGTACACCTTCACCATCGTGGCGACCAACGCGATCGGAGCGGGACCAGCGTCCTCGCCGTCCAATGCCGTCACGCCTGGCGGGCTTCCCGGCGCGCCGACGGGGGTCAGTGCAAGCGCGGGCGACGCCTCCGCGAACGTGAGCTGGAACGCCGCTGCCTCGAACGGCAGCGCCATCTCGGGCTACACGGTGACGGCCGCCGACTCAACGACCTCCGGCAACGGCGGCCAGACCTGCACCACCACCGGCGGGCTGAGCTGCACCGTCTCAGGGCTCACGAACGGCGACTCGTACACCTTCAC
>Ga0182024_10024878_pt1 | contig 10610 bp, 10 predicted proteins | sample P32metaG_FD_120480 | JGI IMG/M metagenome (GOLD analysis project Ga0182024, IMG submission 120480) | Permafrost microbial communities from Stordalen Mire, Sweden - P3-2 metaG (Illumina Assembly) | ecosystem: Environmental > Terrestrial > Soil > Wetlands > Permafrost | place: Sweden: Stordalen...
AGGACACGAGCCATCCGCAGCATAGAGCGCCGTCACGGCATCCAGTGAGCCATCGAGGCCGACGCGCCGTAGCGTATTGCAGTTCGAGTCGACCACGTAGACCGAGCCGTCCGGAGCAGCGGCTAGGCCAAAAAGCTCGCTCCCTAAAATGCCTTGCGTCGCGATCGGCGCATCCTGGCAGTCGCTGAAGCTGCCCGCGGCTTGCCCAGTTCCCGCGATCGTTTTGATCGTGCCCGCTACGGGATCGATCACGTTGATCATGGAACCTGAAGCCTCGTACAGGAGCCCACTGGGAGAGATCGCGATACTCTGAATCTGGAAAGCGAAGGAGACCGTATCGAGGGGTGTGCATGGCGCGTAGGGGCCGGTATTCCCCGTCACCCCGCCCGCAACCACCGTGACGTTCCCGCTGGAATCGACTTTGTTCACGGTGGGAACGCCCGAATTCGCATAGGCGCTGGCCGCCTCGTAGATCGTCCCGTCCGATGCCACGGCAGGGATGATGGTCTGAGCGCCAGTGATGCCAGGCAAGCTCTGAATCACCGACATAGACGGCTCGAACGTCCGCCGCTTGCCGTCGCCACGCCAGAGGGTCTGGGAGACAGGATCGTACACGTGATGGGCGTTCATCGTCCAGCCGCCCAGGCCCAGAGGCGCGGCATCCTGCACTCCGATATTGACCGTCGTGGTGAGCGATAGGCTGATTTGGTTGAGGCCACGAATAGGCGTGACCACGAGCGGCGTTCCAGTCGGGGTGAACTCCTCGAAGGATACGCGCTCCTCTCCTTGCGGCGTAAAGGCGAGCGCGCCGAGGGCGGGCATGTACTGCGCCTGGTACACGTAGGAGACGGTCACCAGCGCCGGCTGCATTCCCACAAGGGTGTTGCCGGCCGCGTCCTTCTGGTTCCACGTCCACTGCGCGGTTTGATTCGGCGTGAGCGACGCGGCAGGGTAGCTCAAGGCGATCGACTGCCCCGCAATCGCAATCTGCACATCGACCCGCAGTGGCACGGACCCCGAGGGGGGCCAGATTGCTCCCGTGAGCGGGATCTGGATTCCGGGCAATCGGCCTGGCGCGCGCTCGCTCTGGTAACGAAGAGCATACGGCGTCCCCGGGACAGCGATCTCTTGCGCGAGGATCTGGTTCTCGCACTCGATGACGGAACCGCCGTCCATGTCGCAAGGGTCCGGGTCCGGGGGAGGCGGGTTTGGAGTCGGTGGGGGACCCGGAGGGACCGGGGGATCGGGGGGCGGACCGAAGGGCCAGTTTGCGTCCCAGCCCGAGAAGTGTTGCGTCGAAAAGCGCCAGAGATAAAAGGGCGTCGCCGTTCCTTGATACGTCTGTCCTAGAAAGGTCAGCTCGTCAGCGCTTAAGGTCACACTCGTGCCCGCATCGCTGGTCCCAGTTTGATTCACCGTGGCGGTGCAGGTCGCGCCCGGGCATGCTCCCGAGAAGCCCGTGATCTCCAAGATGTTTCCGTCCGGCGACGGAACCCACTGGCCGGATGCTCGGTCGTAGTAACCCACGGGCACTGGAGGATTGGCGGTCCCCGCCTGCGCAGCACCGAACCCGATGAAGTCCTCCACGTAGAAAGACACTGGCTGATTGAACGACAGCCCGCTCGCGCCGGCCGAGATGGCTTCGTCGGCGCTCAGCTCTACCGCGTAGGTGTATCCGGTATTGGGCGGCAGCTCGGAAGGCATGGCCGCGAGCCCCGTCGCGCCGACGGTATACTCGGTCGCGCGGACCGTAAGAGAGGCGGGGGCGGCACCCGTGCACACGTTCGACACGCACGTCCCCTGCGCGCACGTCTCGGCGGACACGCCTGACGAGCACGTGGTGCCGGGAGCGCCCGATCCGCCGCACGCTCCGTACGTCAGACTTGCCGTCGTCCCGGCCGGGAAGAAGAGCCGCGCGGTATGCGGCAACGTAGGACTCACGGGCGGTCCCCCGTCGAGGCCATTCTGGTCGGCAGGGTCGGTGATGGTCGAGCCCTGCGCGGCTTGCCACGTCGCGTTGGACATCGCGATCGGATTCGCGTTCGGGTCCTCGGGCGTCATGTACACGTCCGGAAGAACCGCCCACTCTTGCCACTTCGTCGGAGTATGGCGCTGGACTGGAAAATAGGTCGGCGTTCCACTCGGGGGCGTGTAGACGACCGTAATCTGGCCGCCCCCGTTTACCGCCAAGTTGAAGGATCCGTCCGAGCCGGTCGTGGCCGTCCCGTACTCCGGATGGCCCAGCGCGCTCACTGTGACCCCGGGAAACGGGTTCGCGCTCGGGAGCAAGAAGACTCGCCCACGGATCACCCCGATTTGGGCGAGGTTGATCGCGCCAGTCCCTCCATCCGGTGTCGTGAACAGCGGCGCGGCCATGCTCGCCAGGTTGCTCGCCACCGTCCCGTTCAACGTCGGCCCGGCGAGCGCTGGCGCTCCCGCGTCACTGCACGCAACAGGTGGGTTGGAGCAGACCCCTGTTCCCGGGTTGCAAGTGCCGATCCCGTGGCAGGAATCACTTGCCGTACAGATGACCGAGCTTCCAGCCGCGCACGTCCCGCTCTGGCACGTGTCTTTCAAGTCGCACAGGTTACCGTCGTTGCACGCCGTTCCGTCCGGCTCGGTCGGATTGGAGCAGACGCCAGACGTCGGGTCACAGGTGCCCGCAACGTGGCACTGGTCGCTCGCCGTGCATACGACGGGGTTCGTGCCGACGCAGGTGCCGGACTCGCACGCGCCGCTCGCGAAGCAAGAGTTCCCGGCGCTGCACGACGTGCCACTCAGCGGCGTGTGCGAGCACGTCCCGTTGGAATTGCACGTATCGAGGGAGCACGGGTTGTTCGTGTCGCACGATGCGGCCGTGCACGTGGGTGCGTCGACGCCGACGTCCACCGAGGCGTCGACCGAGACGTCGCTCGAAACGTCCGCCGTCGCGTCGCTACCCCCTCCGCCCCCGCCGGTGTCGCTCGCGACGTCGCTCGATACATCGACCGAAACATCCGTCGACGCATCGTGTCCCGCCCCAGTGTCCGCCGCAACGTCGGCCAAAACATCGCTCGAAACGTCTGCCGATGCGTCGTGACCCGAGTCTGCCCCCGTCTCGGCGGCAACGTCGACCGAAACATCCGCCGATGCATCATGGCCCGCTTCCACGCCAGTGTCGGTCGCAACGTCCACCGAAACATCCGCCGACGCGTCATGGCCCGCTTCCACGCCAGTGTCGGTCGCAACGTCCGCGGACGCATCGTGCCCCGCTTCCAGGCTTGCCTCGATCGCGACATCGGCGGCGCCATCGTGCGAAGCATCGGAAGCGTCGAGGGTGGCGTCCTTCGACGCGTCCGCCGGTGCATCGTGAGCCGCATCTGATCCGGCGTCCGCGATCGGGCACACCGAGTTTTGATCGAAGTGAACCGAAGCGCCCGCGTTGAGATTGACCGTGCTTCCTACGACTCCGCCAAAGACATTCGAATCGAGGTTGACCACAGAGGTCGGGGCGTAGATGAAGCCGAAAAGCTCGCCGTGGACGTTCACATTGTCCGTTCCCGAACTCGTTACGAGGAACTCAAGATTCTCGGGGACGCCGTCCAGGTTCTCATTGCCTCCGAGGTTCAGGGTGCCGGTGACCCAGATGAGCACCGGACCCGCAGGCGAGATCGAGATCGCGCCCGGAGAGACGACGGTGAGGTTCTCCACAACATAGGTGCCGGGCTCGAGCGTGATGCTTTCGGACGCCGTCGTGAGGTTCAGACTGCCGGGTGTCTTCGACCCTAGAGGGAGATTCGTAGCTCCCGCGGGGACTGGAGCGATCACGAGATCAGCCGCGACGTTCGGCGTCTGTGTTCCATCGATGACGCCGCCGTTGTGTACGATCGCCTCGGCTGCCTGAACATTGCCGGCGCTACCGATGTTGGTTCCGCCGTAGAGCCCCAGGCTCGATTGATACGAGTCGACAAGCGAACCGGAATTAGAAAAGACCTCGCCGGTGTTGGCGATGACCGCGTCGGCTCGGGCGGCGCACGGGATACCCGGCGGTGCGCTGATGGCCGACGAAGACCGTTCTATCTGCTCACTCGTGGAGGTCTGAGCTACGCAGGCCCCCAGGCCGCACGCCACGACGAGCGATGCAACCCACGCTTGCGCGAATCTTCCCCGACCCATACGGCCTCCCTGTTCCCCAACCCCGTAAGCCCCACAAACCGCTGCACAAGCGCCGCCGCGCACCCCGCTCTCAGTCGCCGGCACTATTCCACGAAAAGTATGCGGGTCAATCCGTCGCCGATCCAGCGATGTCGATTGGGCCACCGTCCGGCGTGGAGACCCGTACAAGCGTGGCGAGAGCACGCACGGAGAGCTTCTCGGAGATGGCCTGATGCGCGTATTTCCGTCGTCCCCGTGCGTTCCTGCACTTGGCGATCTCCTCGAGATGGGACCACGTCATAGGCATTCCGAAGTGATCTCGGAGCGCTACATGTTCGTCGAACTCGCTCGACGCGATCGCCTCCGCCACGCGTGCGTAGGCGCGCAGGGTATTCGGAGTCATGTTCAGCGCGTGCGCGACCTTCGCCATGAAATCGCCCGAGGCATCGTAGCGAAGTTTGTGTGCCAATCTGCCAACTTCGTAGCGCCACTGGAGGTCCTTGACGGCGATCGCGGCGCGCCGCGCGAACAGGCGTGCCACCACGGTCGAGAGCGGCGGTGGCATCTCGTCGCCTGCGGTTCGGTTCGAGAGTGGTTCCTGATCCGAAGGGCGCGATTCGAACATCATGATCCTCTGTTCGACACCTACGGATTTCAGTTGCGCACTATTTATAGTGAGGGGAGCGTCGCGGCAAACGCGCATGGCTTTCACCGGGGGACAGTCGGCGCTAGCGACGACGGATCGATCTCAATCGCAGCTCCGCATCGGCAGTCGGCCAGTGTCTTCTCCGAACGCCAGCTCGGAGTAGCTCGTCGCCGCCTTCGGTCCCGTCGCCGCCGATCACGACGGCAATGACGGGCAGCGAACGGGATATGTCCATGAATGTCGAACAATCGACAGGTCCCGAAAATAACCCGCTCCGAACGGGCCCTCGAAGTGGCTCCTGTAGTGAATGAACCCGAAGAGCTCTCGCGTTGCGCGAAAGTCGCTCGAAACGCGTTTGTGCTGAGAAAGTGAAGTCTCCGTCAGTCAATTCCGTGACTGACGACTACGCCGACGGACATGCGCGGATCGTCTTCAGTATAAATCGCCAGGCCCGCGAAAAATAACCCGCTCCGAACGGGCCCTCGAAGTGGCTCCTGTAGTGAATGAACCCAAGCCTCCGTAGTGCGCGGCGGCCGAAGAGGAGACGTCCATGCCAGACATCGACGAACCGATTCCCGACACTCTGCGGCGCTTCTCGACCGTCGCCGCGCGTGCCGAACTCGACTGCGTTCTCGACGCGCTCGGCGGCGACGAGGTCGCCGTGCTCGTCCGGATCGCCCGGCGGCTCGAAGCGGGACGTACGAGTTACGGCCCTCTCGAGATCGCCTGCGATCCGCGCGCCTTTCGCTCGAAGGAGGCGCGCGAGGAGCTCGAGGACGCCCTCGTGTACCTCGCGTGTGCATGGCTGAAGGCCGAAGGCGCGGAGGGGTGCCCATGACGTCTCGAAAGAAGAAGCCTCACGCGGTCCCCGTCGCGGCATCCAAGCCAACGGTGACGGTAAATCCGACGCGCCGCACCGATGCGGCGCTCCACCCTGCGTCGCGGCTCGACGTCATCGTGAGCCGCGCGCTCGACCAGGAGCTTGAGTGGTACTTCGGCTACGCGGAGAGTGCTCTCCGTCGCGAGGACGTCGGAATGCTCCCGAGCTACGCGGTGGTGCGCATTCTCGCCACGGAGCCGACCGACGAGGCGATCCGCGCCAAGGGTCACGAGCTCGCGCGCACAGTGAAGGCCTGTCTCCACGGCCTTCCCGGGCGACACGCGAGCGTGCTCCGCGTCGCGTACACCCCGCGCCGGTGGCCGAGGAACGTCGTGAAAGCCTTCGACACCCTGGCCCCCGTCGCCGTGCGACTCGCCCTCGCGGAGGATCCGTGGCCGGCACGCTCCTCGCGCGCGGGGCTCGAGGAGGCGGTCGCTGCCCAGCTCTCGGCCGGACTCGTGCAGAAGTCAGGCGTCCCGGTTGGACGCTTGCGCGCGCAGGCACAGCGTCTCTTCGGTAGCGCCGTCGTTGCGTACATGGCCGCGCGCTCGCTCGACGCGTCCGGCGTCGGCCTTCGCTAGCAGCACACGCGCCATCCGCGCGTGACCCCAACCCGCGAGGCGTGCCCAACGGCGCCTCGCCCAAACCTTGTCGCGGTGATCCATGGGAACCGATGCGTTGAGCTTTGTCCAAAAGTTGAAACTTCGACGAGCGCAGAAAAGCGCGTGGAAGGAGGTCCGATGGTTCTACGGAACGATGGACGGTCGCGTTCCAAAAAAGGGCGACGCGCTCGAGTGGCAGTACGTCGCCGCCCGGAAGATTCGAAGATGGCTGCAAAAGCTTCCGACGTTTCACGCGGGCGCGTTCAAGCTCCGCTACACGCCGAGGACATGGCCCCCTGCGATTGCCAAGCGGTTCGGGTCGCTCGCGGCAGTGGTGGTCCGGATTGAGTGTGCTCAGCATCCCAGCGACGGGACGCGGAGCGAAGAGGCGCTCGAGAAGGCCTCCGTCGAGCGGCTGGAGATGATGATCGCGGACCGGCGACGCGTGTCGATGCTCTACGACCTGGACTATCGCGCCTATTGGCATCTGCGGGCGGCGCACAAGGCGTACGTGCAGGCGCGAGGAACGAAGCGGTGCGCGTTGCCACGCGCGGTCGAGAAGAACTTGCCGGGGGAAGAGTAGTGGCGCGCGGCGATGGCGGGCGCGTGTCCTGGGTGGCCGCGGGGCGTGGGGTCGATCGATATCGGTCGACGTCACTCGTCCGCGGCATGGCTTTCAACTGTGTTTCGAGGTGCACATGAGTGAAATCCAAAAGAAGCACGGGCGCCGGCGCGCCCCGATTGTAGCGGTCGGTCACCTCCCAAGCGTCGCCGACGTGGAGCCCGAGCTCGAGTGGGTCTTCACGATGGCAGAGGGCGAAATGGGCGATTGCTCGAATTATGAGAGCACGGTCCGCGCCGATTGCACGGTAGCGACAGCCGAGGATCGCATTGAAGCTGCACGGAAGCATTCCAAGATCCTCGCGCGTCTCCGCACGATGACGAGCTCGGACGCGGGCGTACTCCAAGCTGCGTACGAGCCGGGGGGCTGGCCCCTTCGCCTACGCGAAGAGCTCGGCACCGTCACCGGCATCGTCGTTCGGCTTGCCTGCGGCGAGATCGGACTTCCAGACGACCGGCACGCGCAGAAAGCCATGGAACGGAGGATCGCCAAGCAGCTCGACGACGCCTGTCAAACGCACGGCTTCGCGCCGATCCAAAGGCTGCGCGTCAGGGCTCAGGAGCTTCTGAACAAGGCTCACCACGCATACGCCGAGATACAGGGCAAGGAGACCCGCCAGATGCAGGAGAAGCGTGACGTCCTGTCGCCCACAAAGAACCACGTTGCTCCGACTGCAACCGAGGGACTCCCGGTCCGGGGCTTCTACAAGATCGCGGAACTCGCTCGCGCACTCGGCACGACCCGATGGCGGATCGGGCAGATGCTCGCGCAGGCGGGCGTAGAGCTCTACGTCCCGGGCAAGGTCGCGCTCGTCCCGCTGTCCGAGCTCGAAGCGAAGGCCAAGCCGTTGTGGGAGGGCATCAAAGCCGCAGAGAAGCTCCGGCAGGTCGTGCGCGCGACTGCGACGGACGCGCGGCTCGTCCCCAGCCGGCTTGGTGGTGACGGCCGCAAGCCAAGGCAGGCCCGCGAGTGAATCAGCGCCCCGTACATGGTACGTTGGGGCGTATGCCGTCGAAGAAAGAAGTCGCCGAGAGCCTTGCTCGCGCACACCGCGTGGCCGACCCTGACATCGTCCGCATCGTTCAGCTCGTCAGCGGTCACGAAGGCGATGAAAACGAGCCCGTAAAACTGCTCGAAGTCAACCCGTCGACCTCGGAGTCCGGCGTACTCCCGATTGCGTTCGGGGCAGCGCCTCCGGACGTACCGTATCCGTCGATCGTCGTGGAGGTCACTCCAGGGGAGTTCGCGCAGATCACCGCGCGGTCGCTGCTGCTGCCGGAAGGCTGGACGCTGGGCGACACACTCTTCGCAGCTTGATGACGCCTTGGTCGAAAGCATTTGCCCGCCAAGCTGAATCGGACCTCCGCGCATACGAGATCTTGGCGGGGTCGCCGCTGCCCGTGTGCCACAGGCTGCACTATCTGCAGATGTGGCTCGAGAAGCTGTGCAAGGTTTACCTTTGGTTGCCCGCGGGTCAGGCGGAGCTTCGAACCGTTCACCAAGTCATTGGGAAGGTCTTGCCGCGCGTGATCGCCCAGCACTGGCGTCAAATGAACTTCGACGGAAGACCGAACATGAAGGAAATGCGCGAGCTTTGCCGCGAGATCGATCTCCTTCACCCCCAGGTCGACGACAGGACGCGACGTCCGGACAACGTCGAGTACCCGTGGTTCTCTCGCGGAAATGTCATCGCTCCAGCAGATGCCTCTTTTCTCGTCGCGGGTCGCCTGTACACCCCAACGGGGAGATTGCTGATGAAGGCCGCGACGTGGCTCACCCACAATCCATCGACGTTCGCTTTGCAAACATAGATTGAGCACTTTGTCTCAGTTCGTGAAGGATTTTGCCGCCCAGTAATTAAGAGGACACGAATCCGGCGCGACGCCGGCGTGTCCCTCCGACTGGAGTATCGCCATGAAAGTTTCCGCTGTCCTCAAGATGCCCAAGAGCGTCAAGAAGCTGACGCCGTTTGCTCAGAGCGTCGTCACCGCGATGAGCGACAACGCTTCTTTCCCGAGTCCCACCCCCGCCCTCGCCACGGTCAGCGCCGACATTGCGGCGCTGGAAACCGCCGAATCGGCCGTCCTCAGTCGCACCAAGGGGGCCGTCGAGACGCGAAACCTGAAGCTCGCGACCGTTCGCACCGACCTCGAGCATCTCCTGGCGTACGCGCAGCAAGTCGCAGACGGCAATCTCACGACGGCGGAGTCGGTCATCCAGAGCGCCGGGATGAGCGTCCGCAAAGTGACCCTGCACGACAGGGCCCCCCTCGCCGTCAAGCAAGGGACCCCCGCGGGCACGGCGCATCTCGCCGCGAAGGCCGCAGGTCGACGGGCTTCCTACGAGTGGCAGTACTCGACCGACCAGAAGACGTGGACGAACGCTCCGTCCACCCTTCAGGCCAAGACGAGCGTCACGGGGCTTACGGTCGGCACGACGTACGCGTTCCGTGTGCGCCCCGTCCTGGCTTCGGGCGAGCAGAATTGGACTGCGCTCGTTTCCATCGTGATGAACTAATCGGAGCTTTTCGAATCGACCGCCCCCGGCCACCGATGGAGTCTATCCAAGTGCGAATTTCACCCCTTCGAGTTCGAACGGCGCCGGTTCGAGCTCGAAGGGCGTCGGTGCATAACCGCCGACGGCCTCGAGGACCGCATCCAGCGTTTCTTCGAGGCCGTTGCGGCCGGGTGGAATGTGAGAGGAGTGGCTGTTCGATCTCGGATGGTCGCCATGCGGATGAGAAGTGCGGCCATTCGAGATCGAGGGGTCACCCGCCGTCGACGTCGAACAACGAGTCGCACGTGGACTGCGATAAGACGAAGACGGAGAGCCACGGTACGAGGAGTCATGGCGGCTTTTCGATTTTGAACGGCCGTCGGCAACGCTCGAAGAGTGTGTCGTCGTGGCGAAAGAGACTCTCTTCGAGTTCGACGCGCCGCGGGTTGAGCCTTCCCGGTGTCGATTCGAAGGAAGAAAGCGTCCCTCGGAAGTCGTCGAGCGCGCCTCACTGAGCCAGGCAGCCCGCTGTCATAGCGGCCACCTCGGCAGGATCGCGCCAGGTCCGAACTACCCCGCGGCGTTGTGCGGTGGCTAGCCATTCGATTCCGGCCTCCATGAGTCCGGCGCGAACGAAGACCGGCCTTCCCAAAGAGAGGCACTCCTCCACCTGATGCCTCGTGCCGCTGGTCGCACTCGCCTCAACGAGGATCATCGCTCGCGCCAGCCGAGCCATCAGGCGATTGCGTTTCGGAAAGTGCCATCGCGCAGCCGGCGTGCCGGTCTCAAAGGGAGAAACGACGAGATGCTCCAACGCGATTTGGTCTTGAAGACTCGCGTGATGCCGCGGGTAAGCTTCGTCGAGCGACGTACCGATGACCGCGAGGGTGCGGCCGCCCTCGAGCATGGCGGCTTCGTGAGCCGTCGCGTCGATCCCCGCTGCGAGGCCCGAGAGGACCACGAGACCGCGGCCCACGAGCTCGCTGGCAACCCGCGCCGCGAACGCCCGGCCTTCGTGAGACGCGCGGCGAGAGCCCACGACCGCGATGCTGGGGTGGTCGAGGAGGCGCGTGTCGCCCGCGGCGTAGAGAGTGCCCCATCCCGCGAGCGACACGGTTGAGCGGACGAGAGAGTAGTCAGTCCTAGCGCGATCCGGGCGTCAAGCGGCGACGCAAGGCCGTTCGCTGTAACGAGCCCTCCGGTTCGTTACAAGGTGCCGTCCAGATTGAG
>Ga0182024_10024879_pt1 | contig 10609 bp, 7 predicted proteins | sample P32metaG_FD_120480 | JGI IMG/M metagenome (GOLD analysis project Ga0182024, IMG submission 120480) | Permafrost microbial communities from Stordalen Mire, Sweden - P3-2 metaG (Illumina Assembly) | ecosystem: Environmental > Terrestrial > Soil > Wetlands > Permafrost | place: Sweden: Stordalen...
CGACAGCTTGGCGCGCCGCGCCTGGGACTGCGAGCACGGTCTCGATTCGCTCGTTCCGATCGCATCGACGCGTCGCCGGCTCGACGAATGGCAGCGCGCCACCGGGCGATCGCTGCGCTTCGAGCAGATCGACGTCACCGACTACGAACCGTTTTCGCGTCTCGTCTGCGAGTTCGAGCCCGACGCCGTCGTGCACTTCGGCCAACAGCGCAGCGCACCGTTTTCGATGATCGATCGCGAGCACGCCATGCGCACGCACCTCAACAATACCGTCGGCAACATGAACGTGCTGTGGGCACTGCGCGACCACGCCCCGAATGCGCATCTCGTCAAACTCGGCACGATGGGTGAGTACGGTACGCCGAACATCGACGTCGAGGAAGGCTTCATCACGATCGAACACAACGGGCGCAGCGATCGTCTGCCGTATCCCAAGCAGCCCGGATCGTTCTACCATCTCACCAAGGTCAGCGATAGCGATCAGATCTACTTTACCTGCCGGGTGTGGGGACTGCGCGCGACCGATCTCAATCAGGGGATCGTGTACGGAACCTACACCGAGCAGACCGCGCTGTCGCCCGCGCTCACCAACCGCTACGACTACGACCACATCTTCGGCACCGTGCTCAACCGCTTCTGCGTCCAGGCGGCGCTGGGCCACCCGCTGACGGTCTACGGCCGCGGCGGACAGACGCGTTCGTTCCTCGACATCCGCGACACGGTGCGCTGCGTCGAGATCGCGCTCGAGAATCCGGCGCGCGAAGGTGAGTACCGCGTGTTCAACCAGTTCACCGAAATGTTCTCGGTCGAAGAGCTCGCCGAGCGCGTCGCGCGGGTCGCGCAGCAGAACGGCATGAGCTGCGAGATCTCACATCTCACCAACCCGCGCGCCGAGCGCGAGGCGCACTACTACAACTGCGTCAACACGAACCTGCGCTCGCTCGGGCTCGAACCGACCCCGCTCGCCGACGAAACGATCGCCGGGCTGATCGGCTTGGCGCGCGACCACGCGAACCGCGTCGACCTGCGGCTCATCCCGCCGCGCATCGAATGGCGTCCGGCGGTCGCCGCCGGCAAAGACGACGTCGTCGCGAGATCCGCTTGACTCAGGGCGCTCCGGTCCAGCGGGCGAAGAGCTTGGCGTCGATCCCGAACTGATCGAGGGCCTTGCCGACGGTGTGCGCGATGATCTCCTCAACGGTCCGGGGCCGTGCGTACATCCCCGGCACCGGCGGCAGAATCACCGCCCCGATCTCGGCCAACTGCGTGAGCATGCGCAGGTGGCCGAGGTGCAGCGGCGTCTCACGCACGACCAGGACCAGCCGCCGCCGCTCCTTGAGACACACGTCCGCGGCGCGAGCGAGCAGGTTGTCGTTGAAGCTATGGGCGATCGCCGAAGCGCTCTTGATCGAACACGGGATCACCAGCATGCCGTCGGTCTTGAACGAGCCGGACGAGATCGGCGCGGCGAGGTCACCGTCGCGATGGACGATGTCGGCCAACGCCTCGACGTCGCCGGCGGTCACGTCGGTCTCCAGCTCGATCGTCCGGCGCGCTTGCTCGGAGAGGACGAGGTGAACCTCGATGTCCGGTAGCTCGCGCAGCGCGCGCAGGGCGGCGACGGCGTAGACGCTGCCGCTCGCTCCCGACACCCCGACGATCAATCTGCGCATCGATCCACCGATTCCACGCCGGTCCACAAACTCCGCATCACCGATCTGTGGAGGCCGCCGCGGGTCGGTTCGGCCCGGCGAACGAAAACCTCAAGCGTGTTCCTCGTCGACGAACGCCGCCTCCCCGCCGGGGACGCGCTCGCGCCGGCCGCGTTGCTGACGCGGTTGGTCGAGCGACGCGTCATCGGGCCGGGCGAGCGGCGCGCGATCGTGCGGCGCATCGCGGCGACCCGCGAAGACGTGGGCTTGGCGGGTCATGTTCGCTCGAGTCCGTCGTTCGCCGAGCGCGTGCTCGATGCGGTCGACCGCGACGCCGTACCGGCGGCGTTCGAGACGCTGGCGCAACACGTCCGCACGCTGCTGGCATTCGCCGACACGCTCGACGTGCGCGGCGCGCTGCGGCTCGCGGTCGGCGCGAAGCCGGCGCTCGAGGGCGAAACGCTACGCGTCGACGCGGCGCTGCTCGCCGGCGACGATGACGCCTTCGCCTGGCGGCGTCTCGCCGCCGAAGCGGGACTCGCGTTCGAGCCGGTCGAGCTCGGCCCGCTGCGTACGCCGCCGCTCGACCTCGGCGCGGTCGACGGCACGATCGCGCTCCTGCGGTACGCGGAGTCGCAACGCGACGACGATGCGCGCGTCGCGCTGCTCGCACCGCTCAGCGGCGTTCATCCGGACGACGCGCGCACGCTGCTCGCGGCGGCCGGCCAACGCGCCGGACTGCTCGAGACGATCGCAAAGGGTGCGCTCGCCGACGCGACGCGCTTCGCGCACAAACTGGGCGTCGTCACCGCCGCCTACAAGACACCGGATGCGTCGGCGCAAAGCGTGCTGGCGGCCATCGTCGGAGCGTTCGGCATCGACGACGCGGTCACGGCCGCCGCGCTCGAGCGCGTCGCGCGCGATTTCGACGGGGCGCGCGCCTTCGCCGAGCCATGGGAGGCACACGATCTCGTGGCGGAGATCGAGGCCGAGCTGGCGAGTGCGCCGCCGCGATGCGTTCCGCTCGACGGCTCGGCGCCGGCCGAACCGGTCGCCGACGAACCGTCCGCGCCGGTCGCGCTGCGCAAGCTTTCGTTCAGCGCGTCGTCGCTGAACGCATACGCCGAGTGCGCGCGCAAGTGGTGGTTCCGCTATGCCTGCGCGGCGGTCGAAGATCGCGGCTCGTCGGCGTCGTTTTACGGCATCGCTTTTCATGCCGCGCTCGAAGACTTCCATTCGGAGCACGCGCGGTTCGACGCGGCCGATCCGACCGCGCTCGCGTCATTCCTCGACTTCTGTGTGGTCGCCGCGTTCGACCGTCATCGCACGCGCTTCGACGCACCGGTCGAGTTCGAGTTGCAGAAGCGGCGCGCGCGCCGCACCGCAAAAAAATACCTGAGCTGGCTGCTCGAACGCGCGCGGCGCGCGCCGTTCGAGGTGATCGGTTGCGAGACCGAAGCCGAAGTCGAGCTCGGCTCGCACCGTTTCGTCGGTTTCATCGACCGGCTCGACCGCGACGACCGGACCGGTTCGGTCACCGTCGTCGACTACAAGACCGGTTCGATCGCGACCAGTGCAGATGAGTATCTGGCCGAAGTACGCGCATTCCGTGAGTTCCAGTTGCCGTTCTACTACTGGGCGCGCACCGCCGCGGGCGACGTCGTCAGCCGGCTCGCGCTGGTTCCACTCAAAGATGCCTTGCTCGACGTCGCGCCGATCGAGCTCGAGGTCGTCATGCGCCCGCACGAGCGCGGCGAAGGACGCGCGTCGCACAGCCGAGGTACGACCGGCGAGATCGCGATCGCCGAGCTGGAGCGCGCGCGCGAACGGATGATCGCGCTCGCCACAGAGCTCGCCGGCGGAACGTTGAGCGCATTTCCGGCAACCGACGACCCCGATGCGTGCCGGTACTGCGCCTACGCGCAAGCGTGTCGCGAACGGCCGCTCGCGCTCGAGGAACGCTTCGGCCGATGAAGCCGCTCGAGGTCACCGTGCTCGCGCTCGAACGCGCCTTGGCGCTGCCGGCCGAGCACGGGTTGATCGCCTTTACCGGACCGCCGACGAGCGGGAAAACGGACGCGCTGGTCCGCCGTTTCGCAACGCTTTCGGACGCCGATCCCGCGATTGCCGAAGCAGCGATCATCACCGCGGCGCGGGACGACGGTGCGCGCGCGCTTGCCGAACGGATCGCGCAGGCAACGGGGATCGCCGTGCGTGGTGCGACGCTCGACGCCCTCGCGCTCGAACTGCTGCGGGCACACCCGTTCAATACCGGATTGGCGCTCGATCTCGAGCTCGTCGATCCGCTCGACGCCGAAGAGATCTTCGAGCGGGCCGCCGAGCCGCTGTTCTCGGCGGAGTGGAGCGATTGGCTCGGCGCCGGCGTCGATCCGGAGATCGCCGGACTGCGCACGCCGCTGCGCTTCGCGGGCGCCGCGCTGCGGCTGATCCGCAAGCTGCGCGACGCCGGAATCCCTGACGACGCATTTCTCTCGACCGCGCTGCGCGGCGCGACGACGTTCTACGCGAACCCGCCGAATCTCGCCTCACCGGCGTTGTTGTCGGCGACCAAGGACGAACACCGCGCATCGCTCGCGGTCGACGCGTCGGAGCTCGATCGGCAGCGGCGGCGTGAGCTCGATCTCGCCAAGATCCTCACCCGCCTCTACGCGGCGTACGTCGACGAGCTGGTGCGGCGCGGCTGTTTGACCGCCGGCGACGCATTGATCGAAGCGACGCGGCTGCTCGAGAATCATCCCGCGATCACGCGCGCGTTGCGCCGCCGGTTGCGCGTCGCATTCGTCGACGACGCGCAAGATCTCTCACCCGCCGCGCTGCGCTTCTTGCGCACGCTGTTCGGCGACGCCCTCGACGGCGTCACCGTCGCCGGCGATCCCGACGCTGCGACGCAAACATTCGCCGGCGCGCGACCCGAACGCATCTTCGGACGCGCGGCGACGACCGTCGAGCTCGTCGCGCGAACGCTGCACCCGCAGATCGCGGGGGTCATGCGCGCCGTCATCGATGCCGATGCGAAACGGCGGCTGCCGCCCGGCGACGCGGTACAGGTGCTCCGCACGCCGGACCGCGCGTCCGAAGCGAACGCCGTGGCCGAACGCATCGCCGCGCTGATCGCCAAGGGAACGCCGCCGGGGCGCATCGCCGTCGTGCATCGCACGCTGCGCACGCTGGCCGGTTACGAGGACGCACTGATCGCGCGCAACGTCCCGGTCGCGCCGGCCGGTGACCCCGCGCTGTTCTCGCGCGGGGACGTACTCGACGCGCTCGCACTCTTGTGGACCGCGGTCGATCCGTTCCATCACGTCTGGACCCTGCGCGCGCTGCAGACGCCGATGCTGCGCCTCTCGGACGCATCGATCGCGATCCTGTGCGGTGAGCCCGCCGACCCGCAGCCGGCGCTGTTCGCGCCGCCGGAGGACGAACCGGAAACGGATCGCCGCTGGGACCGCAAGCGCGATCTGCGGCTCGGCACGAACGTTCTGCGCGGCGAACGCGATGCCGATCTCTCGCCGGCGGCCCGCGAACGGCTCGTCGCGTTCCGCGCGCGGCGCCGGCGTTGGAGTGCGTGGCTGCGCGCGACCGCTGTTGCTGATGCGGCGCGCGCGATCGTGGAAGACGGCGGCTTGCTGCAACCGCGGGCGAACGAGACCGGCGCGCGACGGCGCTTGCGCGGCGTGCTGATCGAACGGCTCATCGCGCTGATCGGTTCGTATGCGGAGCGTCATCCGTTCGCCGACCTGGCGGGTGCCCTCGCGTATTGCGAGCGCATCGCCGACGCAGACACCGGACCGCAGCTCGTCGACGGGAGCAAGGACGCCGTCGTCGTCGCATCGGTCGAGCACGTGTTGGCGCGTCGATTCGATCACGTCTTCGTCGTCGACGCGCGCGCCGGCGCATTTCCGCCGTACTACGTTCCGGATGCTTTTCTGTTCAGCCCGACCTATGGGATGATCCCCAAGGACAGTGCCGGCGACGCCGTCGCCGCGCGCACGGCGAAGTTCACCTGGTACGAGCATCACGTGAAACCGCGCGCAGCCTACGTTCGCGAGCAGCGGCGGCTGTTCGCCGCCGCGCTCGGTCGCGCCGACGTTTGCGTTACGGTGTCGGCCGGCGGCCGGCTCACGCGCGGCATCGCCGCGCCCGAGTTGGCCGGCGAAGTTGCGGCGCTGCTGGCGGCGAGCGCCGAGCGCTGACCGCCGAGCTGACGTTCTCACCAACCTCTCATCAGCGTGCGAGCGCGGAGTGCGATGATGAGGGCACGGTGACAGCATCGCAGCTCGACACGTCGACCGACCCGCAGGTCGGCTTTCGCCCGCCCGGATCGCTCGACGCGGCGAGTGCGCTCGAGCCATTCGGCGGGCGCCTGACGCCGCGCGGCGCGGCGCATCTGTTGCGGCGGGCCGGATTCGGCGGCAGTGAAGCCGATGTCGCGCGGCTCGCTGCGCTGGGCATGCCCGGCGCCGTCGATGCGCTGCTTCATCCGACCGTCGCCGAGGTGACCTTCGACGCATTTCCGGACGCGGCGATATTGTACGATCCGAAAAAGAACCGGCAGGCGGCGCAATTGTGGTGGCTCGATCGCATGCTGCGCACGACGCGACCGCTGGCCGAGAAGATGACGCTGTTCTGGCACGGGCACTTCGCGACCGCGCTCCAAAAGGTGCAGCCGGCGCAGATGGTGGCCCAGATCGACCTCTTCCGTCAGCAGGGGCTGGGGAGCTTTTCGGCGCTGCTCGCGGCGGTCACCCGCGATCCGGCGATGCTCATTTGGCTCGACAACCGCTCGAACGCGAAGGCGCATCCGAACGAAAACTACGCGCGCGAGGTCATGGAGCTGTTCGCGCTGGGCCTGGGCGCATACACCGAAGACGACGTGAAAGAAGCGGCGCGGGCGTTCACCGGCTGGACGCTCGACAAGACGCAACAGGCCGTGTTCGTTCCGGCGCGGCACGACGATGGTCTCAAGACCGTGCTCGGCAAGACCGGTGCGTTCGGTCCCGATGACGCGGTCGCGATCATCGTCGCGCAGCCGATTCACCCCCGATTCATCGCGCGCAAGCTGCTCGAGTTCTTCGTCTACAGCGATCCCGAGCCCGAACTGATCGAAGGGCTCGCACAAGTCTACGCGCTCTCCGGCGGCAACGTCGCCAAGACCGTCGGAACGATCTTCCGATCGAACGTCTTCTACTCGCCGCGCGCCTACCGGGCGATTCCGAAGTCACCGATCGAGCTGGCGATTGGAACGCTGCGCTACATCGGCGCGCAGAGCGTTCCGCCGAACTTGCCGTACCAGCTCGCGCGCATGGGCCAAGAGCCGCTCAACCCGCCGAGCGTGAAAGGCTGGGACGCCGGGCCCGCCTGGATCAATACGTCGACGCTTTTGGCGCGATTCAACTTCGTCAACGCGCTCATCGCGCAGACCGCGCCCGGCAAAACCGGACAGCCCGCGTTGATCGCGCCGAACGTCGCACCCGACGATCTCGTGCGGCGAGCGGGCATGGATCCGCGCAAGCTCGCGGCGACAATCGTTGCGGGAGTCGTGCAGGACGACGTCACGTCCGACGTCCGGTCGACCTTGGTCGCGTACCTGAGCTCGCAGACGCCCAGCGCAGGCGTTCAGAATCCACAGCCGTTCGGGCCGGAGAACTATCAAGACAAGATTCGCGGCGCGCTCGCGCTCACGCTCAACCTTCCGGTCAACCAGCTCGACTGAAGAAGACGATGCAACGCAAGACGTTCGTGAGCTCCGCCCTGTCGGTCGCGTTCCTCGGAGGCAACGCGAGCCGCGCGCTGGCGCAGGTCGCCGGCGCCGCACCCGCACTTCCGTCATTCGCACATCCCGATAACGTCCTGGTCGTCGTTCAGCTGGCCGGCGGCAACGACGGCCTCAACACCGTCGTGCCGTGGAGCGACGCGGCGTACTATCGCGCGCGTCCGTCGATCGCCGTCGCTGCGAATCAGGTGCTCAAGCTCAACGACCGGGTCGGCTTTAATCCCGCGCTCAAGGGTTTGCAGGAGCTCTACGGGCGCGGACACGTCGCGGTCGTGAACGGCGTCGGCTATCCCAATCCGAACCGCTCGCACTTCGAAGCGACGCAGATATGGGAGACCGCTTCGCCCGATCGGCCGCAGCAGTACGGCTGGCTCGGCCGCTACCTCGACCGGCGCTTTGCGAACGGGGCGAAACCGGCGTCACTGTTCGAAGCCGTTTCGCTGGGCGACGTCCTCCCGGCGGCGCTCGTCGCCTCGCACGTCGAGGTTCCGGCGATCGGGGCGCTCGGCGCATTCGGGTACAACACCGGCCGCGATCTGGCCTCGAAACAGAGCGCGGGCGTTCTCTACGACGGCGCCAAAGCCGGCCAATCGCCGTATCTGGCGATGATCGCGTCGACCGCGCGCGACGCCTATCACGGCGGCGACGTCCTGCGCGCGCAGACCGCGGCGTTCACCAATAAGGCGACCTACGCGCCGAACGGCTTCGCGCAGCAGCTCGCGCTGGCGGCAAAGCTCATCGGATCGTCCGCCGGTTCGAAGATCGTGTTCGTCTCGATCGGCTCGTTCGACACGCACGCCGGTCAGCGTGGCCAACAAGACCGGCTGCTCGGATATCTTGGCGACGGATTGCTCGCGTTCCAAACCGACCTCGCGGCACATGGCCTCGACGACAAGGTCCTGACCTTGACGTTCAGCGAGTTCGGACGCCGGGTGACGCAAAACGCGTCGAACGGGACCGACCACGGTGCGGCGATGCCGATGTTCTTGATCGGCAGCGGCGTCAAGGGCGGCGTCTACGGCGATCATCCGTCGCTGACCGAGCTCGATCACGGCGATCTCGCTTTCTCGACCGATTTTCGGTCGGTCTACGCGACCGTGATCGAGCGCTGGCTCGGCCGCGATCCGAGCGAGATCATCGGCGGCGCCTTTCCGCAGCTCAGCTTCGTCTGATCGCTCCGGAACGGACAGGTCTTCGCGTGCGCGTTGTCGGACGGACGCGCGGTATGGCCGAACGCAACGCCCGCTTCGCAACGGCGCTCGGCGATTTGCGACTCGAGGTCATCGCTCCCGGCGAGTACGCGCGCGAGGTGCTGCCGCTCTCGGAAGCGTTGTGGGCCGGCGCGCGCGCGAGCGACGTCTACGTGGGCGAGTTTCTCGCCGTCGCCGGCTCGGGCTGGGGCAAGCGCCGGTTTCGCACCGTCGGCCTGCGCATCGGGGGTGCGCTCGTCGCGTCGTGCAAGCGCTACGAGCGTGAGCTGCGCTGCGGCGAGCGCCGCTACCGCACGGCCGGGATCGGCGCGGTCTTCACGCCGCAAGAATTGCGCGGCCGCGGCTACGCGACGGCAATGATCGCCGCCTTCCTGGACACCGAGCGCGATGCGGGAACCGACGTCGTCTATCTGTTCAGCGACCTGCACCCGGCGTTCTACGAACGGCTCGGCTTCATTGCGCTGCCGTCACGCACGATCGCGTTGCGCGCCGATACGCTGTCACCTGATCGCGTGCGCGTCGCGGTGCTCGGCGACGCCGATGCGAGCGCGATGCGGCGCGTCTACGACGCGCTCGACGCTCGCCGCCCGTTCGCGTTCGTGCGCAAGCCGCTCGATTGGGAGTGGCAGCGGCTGCGCGCCGCGTCGGCGGAGCACAACGCGCCGCTGCTGCGTCTGGGGGTACGGCGCGGCAGATCGCTCGGCGCATACGTCATGGGACGGCGCGTTCCGGCGGCCGATGCCTTCGTGCTCGAAGAGCTCGCGTTCGCGCGCGAAGACGACGCGCTACTCGTCGCGCCGCTGCTGCGCGCGGCCGCCGGCGATCTCCGAACGATCCGCGGCTGGCTACCGCCGGCCGTTGCGCGTGAGGTGCTGCCGCGCGGTGCCGTGCGTCCGCGCACCGCCGCGATCGCCATGCTGGTCCCGCTGAGCGCACGGTTCCGCAGCGCCTTCCGCGACCACGCCGCCGGGAAGCGCGCTCCGGCCGACCCCTGCTGGAGCACCGACCACGTCTAGTCGTCCTTTCCGTCGATGAGGTGCGCCGCGAAGCTGTACGGGCCGCCGTGAGCTAGCGGCGCACGAGTAGGGTTACCCCCCATACGGCCGGCGCGCCGGGTCGGCTAGCATCGCGGCAGGAGGAACGATCGTGAGAATGACCGAGACATTGGGACGCGCTGCTGTGGTGCTGGGATCGCTGATGTTCGCTGCCGCGCCGCTCGCGGCGAGCGCCGCGAACTTTGCCGGCACCTGGGCCTTCACCGGCACGACGGTGATGCGGAGCGCGACCTTCGTGACCTCACCGGTCTGCCTGTTTCGTCAGATGGGCGACCGCCTCGCCGGCTCGTGCAAAGGCCCGAACGCCATCGGATCGGCCGACGGCATGGTGAACGGAAACGCGTTCGTGTTCCAGTGGCATACTATCGCGACGAGTGGCCCGAGCAAGGGACGCACCGGAACCGCGACCTTCAAAGGCACGTGGAACGCCGACGGCGTGGTGCGCGGCAGCGTCACTAGCACCTCGGCGCCCGGTACCGTCGGCGTGCTGACCGGTCAGAAAACCGGCTAGAACAGGCGCAGCTCGCGCGCTTCCTCTTCAGTGAGCGAAGCGACGCGGGTGCCGAGCAGCCGAATCGGGACACCATGCATCTCGGCCCGCTGCCAGCACCACAGGGCCGCGGCGTGGATCGCGTCGGCGTCGTTGGTCGGTACCGTCAGCGACGTCTGACGTCCGGTGATCGTGTGGTCGAAGCGTTTGATCTTGATGCCGACCGTCGAGCCGCGCAGGTGCTTGGCGACGAGGTCGTGCGAAAGCTCGTCGGCCTGAACGCGCAGTAGCGCCAGGATGCGGGCCTCATCACGCTCGTCGTACTCGAACGTCTCCTCGGTCGAGATCGACTTGCGTTCGCGCGAGCTGTCGACGTCTCGTTCATCGATGCCGTGCGCGAGATCGCG
>Ga0182024_10024881_pt1 | contig 10609 bp, 13 predicted proteins | sample P32metaG_FD_120480 | JGI IMG/M metagenome (GOLD analysis project Ga0182024, IMG submission 120480) | Permafrost microbial communities from Stordalen Mire, Sweden - P3-2 metaG (Illumina Assembly) | ecosystem: Environmental > Terrestrial > Soil > Wetlands > Permafrost | place: Sweden: Stordalen...
CCGATATGAAGGAAACGCACGAGAAACAGTGTGGAAAATGCGGGGCCCCGCTCGTCTTAAGACCTGTGCCGGGCGCAAAGAGCTTTCCACGTCGTTTAGAATGCCCGATCCACGGGTGGGAGGAGGAAACAGTGCGGGCAATTCGAATGAGATTTCACAAAGACCGACCGGACTGGTAAATTCGTGAAGCACAGCTAAGACTCAGCTGTACGGGCATAACATTTTGTGCTCACCTCGATTTGCAGATTTTGTGCGTAAGCTCGTACGGATAGCCGCCGGCCTGTACGAGAAGGCGGTCAAGTATCTTTTAATCAATTTGTTACAGAGGCTTGTGCAGGTGCTCCCTTTTGGGTGGGATGGTGGATAAGTCGTGGTTGTAGGATGACGCTATTTGGCAACGCGTCAATTCTATGCGCGTGAGGAAATTCAAGGCGAGGCCAGCGAAGTGGTTCGGAACAGCCACCACAGAGGGCGATTATTCCCGAGAGGCGGTTTTTGGGCGTAATGGTTTAGAAAAGGTTATGGAAGCTCTGTCCGCGGACCTGCTCGAAACTCTGCGCCTCCACTTTTTTGAAGGCTACACGCTCGCAGAGGTCGGCGAAAAGCTGGGCCAACCGCATGGGAATGTCAAGCACCACTATTACCGGGGGCTGGCACAGTTGCGAAAGCAGATGTCTGGGAGTAAGGTGCGAGTTGCTGAACGGTATGGTAAATAGCGGCAGAGAAAGAGAAGCCGGGGAGTGGCCATAGATGGGGCCGCATGAGGAATTCCTCGAGCTTTGTGCCGTCTCGACCTCGGGCGATTTGACCGAGGAAGAACAGAGCAAGCTAACGGCGCATCTCGCCGGGTGTCCCGAATGCCGGCAAGCGTTGGGGGAATTCGAAGCTGCGGTCGACGTTGGTGTGCCGTTGCTATCCTCCATGTTAGCCGCTGCTCCTTCCGAAGAAACCGCGATGCCGCCTCCGTGTCATTGAATGGCGCGGCTTCGGAGTTGTCACTGAAACAAACTGGCGTTTCGGCAGGTGAGGGCAACAGAGCTTTTGCGTTCGTCCAGAGAAACGGCCACGAGCATACACAGGTAAATTGGAACGATGTGTGGATGCCGTTTGCCGCTTGCGTTCTGCTCACGATTGCGTTGGGGATCTATGCGTTCCGAGTCAGCAAAGGTCACAGCGTTGAGGTACCTCATGAGAGTGCCGGTAGCGCCGGTGCGCGGATTGAGGCTCTTGAACAGGGGATAAGTGACGCAGGGCACGAGCCCGAAGTCTTAAGAACACAGCTTGCCGAGCGCGATAAGGTCATTGCGAAGCTGCGCGGTCAGACCGAACAGCAGGCGAGATCGCTGAATGAAATCAGGGGCGCGCAGGCCAACCTGGGACAGTCCCTCCAAACTGACGAGACTGAAAAGCAGCGAGTGGTGGATGAACGAACCGGTCTTGCGCAGAAATTTGACGAGGCTCAGTCATCGCTGCAAAAGATGCAATCGGAACTCGATTCTGCGAGCGCCCAGAGTGCGCAGGGCGAAGCCAAGGACGCCGGCCTGCAGAGTCAAATTAAAGATCTTTCCGGCCAGCTTCGTGAACAGGAGCAGACGGTTGCCGAGCAAGATGAGCTCCTGTCGCATGACCGCGACATCCGAGAGCTCATGGGAGCGCGGGACCTGTACGTGGCCGAGGTCTACGACATTGCGCGCGATGGCTCTACACAGAAATCTTACGGGCGCGTGTTCTACACCCAGGGGCAAGTCGTTAATCTCTTACGCCTATGATTTGGCGAAGAGCCCGGAGCCAGAGATGCCAGCACGTTTCAAGCTTGGGGCCGGCGCGGCCCTGACAGACAAGAGGCTCTCAATCTTGGAATTTTTTATTTGGACAATGCGGCGAAGAAACCGTGGGTCCTCAAATTCAATGACCCGAAGGCGCTTGATGAGATCGATGCCGAATTTGTGACCGTAGAACCGAAAGGCGGAAGCCACAAGCCAAGCGGCAAGCCGCTGCTCTACGCTTACCTTCAGCTGGCTCCAAATCACCCTTAGTCGTGTCTCCGTCTGATATCGTTAGGTTGTTCTTCGATGGCAGCGGAGTGGTACAAGCGTGAATTCTGCCGCGTAGACCGCCAGCGGCACTCACGTGCTTCCCGTCAACTGCGGCGCGGGGTTGACAGGGATTGCTCCAAAGTAGGGTGGTAAATGAAATGCTGACCTGTCTGGTGGCCTTGACTCCTCGGAGCCAGGCCCGCAGCACCACAAAGCAAGGCCCCGGTGCAAACAGAGATTACGTACGTGGCGGTCTCGGCCTGTGCTTGGATGAATCTCAACACGACATCGTCATCCATCCAAGGCTTCCTAACCATTTATTGAAATCGCGCTTCACGCCGTATTGAAGGACGATCGAGCGATTCTCGTCTTTGCCCCTCGCGTTTGAGAGCTCCGAACAGGCGCTCCATTGAAGGAGATTTCCTTTTGGATCAGAGGAGACAACGCTGAAAGTCGGCAAGTGGTAGCGCGTCACGGGCGTGGACCTTACGCAAATCGACGGGGTCGAAGTGCAGACTGCGCAAAGCATAGTTTCCGAGGTGGGCGGTAGTCATGAGTCGATGGAAGACAAAAAACATCGACACATATATAAAGGACAGGACACGGTGCGTTCTCCATTCGACAACAGTCTTGGCAAGTCCTCAAAAACGCCTATCGAGAGGATGGTCCGTTGCACCGATGGTAGATATATAGGAGAGCTTCGGCTGGTTTGAGGTTGGAGCCGGGAATTCAGAGTTGACTGCAGAGGTTGGAGCGGGCGCACATCGACTCATTTGAGCCGGGAATTTGACCGAACGGTTTGAAGACGTCGCTCACCGCTCTTGAGTGTCGTAAGCTTGTGACAGTCCTCAATCTCCTGCACCTTAGGATCATAAGTTTGGTGATAGCATGAGCCTGATTTTTGCGCAGGTTCACGAGTTGCATGGACGCGTAGGTTTTGTCTCGTTGCTATTCATGACGAAGAACTAATCTAGATCAAGGCGGGGGAATTGAAATGGTCCAATTCTTTAGAAGACCTGGCCCAATAGTGCACATGCTTGTCGTAATGCTCCTCCTCGCGGCTCAGCCGCGATCCGGAATGGCGCGGCCCTTCTGGAGGATGGGACAACCGCCCAAGGGGAAGGCGCCCGTCGCAAGCGAGACCCTTACCTATGACCACGTGCATTTCGGAGTTCCCGACCCTGCAAAGGCGGTCGAGTGGTACGCCAAATACCTGGGTGGACAACCCGGGCCGACAGGGGAGCCGAATGACCGGCTGCTCTTCGGAAAAACCCGGTTCATCTTCTTGAAGACCGACAAGCCTGAGCCCAGCGCTGGCAGCGCGATCGATCACATCGGTATCTCGTTCGCTGACTTGGACGCAAAAATGAAGGAGTTTAAGGCCGCTGGTATCAAAATCGTTGCGCCAATCCGTGAGGTGCCCGGGCTGTTTAAGCTCGGCTTCATTGAAGACCCTTGGGGTGCCAAGATCGAGGTCTTGCAGGATCCCGAGACCCTGGGCTTCCACCACGTGCACCTGCGAGCGCCTGATCCTGAGGCTGCCTTGAGTTGGTATCTTGAAATGTTCGGCGGAGAACGCACGCAGCTGAAGGGCCAGGTGGACGCTGTGAAGTATGACGGTGTTTGGATCCTCGCACAGAAGGGCGATGCCACTCCGAGCGAGGGACACGTCATCGATCATATCGGCTGGCGCACTACGATGGAACTCGGGGCGAAGGCTGCCGAGCTCAAAGCCAAGGGCGTCAAGTTTACAACCGAGCCTCAGCCATTCCGTAACATCCACATCTCGTATGTCCAGGGCCCCGCGGCAGTGAAGATCGAGTTACTGCAGCGATAAAAGAGTGCTGGATCGGTGCTGGACGAGAGTGAACGCTGCGTGAGCGATGCTGGCTGGATGGAAGTCCCCACCTTCGCGCTTACCGCCGTCTTCTCTCCGTTCTTGGTGTGCAGGCGGTTTGATTTATTTTGAGACCGGAGGTGGACTCACAAGTGCCGTCATTTTTCGGATCATACCGTCGGGCTTGCTTAGAACGTAGAGTTCACCATCCCCACCGATTGCGATGCGCACGTCGGCTCGCCCCCCACCATATGCAACACCTTCAGGATCCGTTTTGGGTTGCCTGTGTTCCTGGTCCCTCCAGCCCGTCGTAGCAGCGGCGGCACCGGGTAGTACGCGGTCCTGAGCTGGTGTGCCTCCTTTGCGAGCATAAGCTTGTGCCGCGATGTCAAACATCCGTCGCTTCTCAGCCTGCTGGTTGGAGGTGTCCGTGGGGCTCTTATAAATGATTTGCAGTTCATGAATTTGCGCCTGCTTGTTACGTTCCCCGTGCGTCGCAATCATCTCCGCCAAATCAACGTAGAAAATGCGGCCGGTTGTCATGTCGTTAAAAATGTACTTGCCGCGAAGCAGAGGCATTAGTTTCCCTCGATAGACGAAACCACTGCCGATCGAGTCACCCTCCCAGTGACTGTATACCGCGGCTGGATAAAGAGGGAGGACTGGTTCTGGTAGCCCATCGACCGTAAGGCGATCTCTTTCCGGAAAAGGGATCTGCGGACTCATTAGGCTTCCAGTCTTTCCTGCGGCGTCCACAAAAACCTGTTCGTTTCCTTCCCGTTCCGAATAGCCGTAATTGGCTCCCTTGGTTACGATATCGATCTCTTCCCACTCATGCAGCCCGACGTCATTCACAAGGAAAGTTTTCGAAACGGTGTCCCAGTCCATCCGGTGTGGATTACGCAAACCATACGCGTAGATTTCGGGGCGCGTCCCAGCCACCGACACGAACGGATTCGGATCCGAGCCGCTCGACGGGATACGATAGCGGCCGTTCGCGCTGAGCATATCCTTTGGGTGTAATTTGATGTCAGGAGTGATCCGCAATATTTTCCCCATGAACGTGTTCAGTTGCTGTGGAAGTGTATGTCCAGGACCGGGTGTTTCTCCCTGCGCCCCGTCGCCTACGGAAACGTAGAGATTCCCATAGTCTTCGTTCCCTGGTCGGGCCATTGGGTTGAAGATCAGATCTGCCATGGGATGATTGCGATCGAATCCAGCACGCAAAAGCTCGCGCGCGGTCCCCTCGAACGTCGAATTACGAATGTTCGTGTCTGTCCATTCAATGAGAACTGATTCAAGGTGAACCGGTCCCGCGGGCGGATTGACCGCCGGGGTGGTGGCGTATCCGGATAGGTTTAAAGTCGGCATCTGGACATTCGTCGGCGTCGCGGAACCTTCCATATCGGGCTTTTCGACGTGCACAGTGTAGAACTTCCCGTTTTTTGCATATCCCGGATCGAATGTGATCGAAACAATTCCCACCGTGTTGCCCGTGTCGGATACGAATTTTGGAAATATCTGGGCGAAGTTGATATAGGGCGTGAACTCCTTGTTGGTCTTGTTCAGTATGTACAGAGTTCCGCTTTGATCGTTGACGAAAAAACGTGAGCTCGCCAATGGAGCGTTTGCAGGCTCAGAGCGCATGGAGGAAATGCGCCCCAACTGGCCCTTGAAATCGATCGGGGCTTTCGCCACCCCCCCGTGGGTCGGGCTCGAGAGTGGGGGATTCGCGTAATCTTCCAGCAAGACCGCAGTGCCATCCTTACTCACCTGAGATTGTGATGGGTATTGCGAGGGATATTGTGCAAATACCGCCGATGCGCTTGCCAAAAAGATGAACGGCAATACAATGCCAACACAAAGTCTCGCCCCCCGTTCAGCTATTCTTTGCTCGCTTTCCATCGAAGATCTCCTCCTTCTATTGTCCGTACTTGAAATCGATCAGGCTTTGCATGCTGGTCCTGGCCGCCCGCGCCGTCACCAGTTCCTTTTGTAGCCGACTGTAATCTACACTCGGCTGCCCCGGCATGCAACGCACCGACGGCGAACGTCACGTCACGATCACAGTGGAACGTTCTAGCCGGCAATCAGTCTGTAGACTATTCGCGACACCCTTCAAACATGCAACCCGAGCCTTGGCGTGCTAGCTTGTTAAAGGGTTCCGAGTCCCGAGAAATGCTGGATAGTTGACCTAAACCGAGGCGGGAGAAGAAGAATGTCTTCATTACCAACAGGGAAGCACGCGGGCTCAGGCTCGGCGGGTAATCAAACCGCGGTTGCCGAGCCCACGTTTGCCGAGCGAGCGCGTACGTTGGTGTACTTAGGCCGAATCGGGAGCCTGTCGACACTTTCCCGTAAACAGCAGGGTTTTCCCTACGGATCCGTGATGCCCTACGGGCTGGACGACCAAGGGCATCCGACCTTCCTCATCAGCACAATGGCCATGCATACTCAAAATGTGGAGGCAGACCCGCGCGCCAGTCTGTTAGTGACCCTGCCTGACAACAGCGGCGATCCATTGGCGGCGTCCAGAGTAACCTTACTGGGAAATATTCTTCCAATACCCAAAGGTGAGGTAGGTGAAGCACGGAGACTTTACCTGGCGCGTTACGCAAACAGCAAGCACTGGGTGGACTTTGAGGACTTTTCCTTTTACCGCATGGACGTAGTGGACGTTTACTATGTGGGCGGCTTCGGAGTGATGGGTTGGGTCTCTGCGTCGGAGTATTACGGCGAGCACCCCGATCCGCTGGCTGACTCTGCGGCCGACATCATCCGGCACATGAATAGCGATCACGGGGGTGCGCTCATCCTGCTTGCCCGGGCATTTGCTGGAATCGAATCTCAGCACGCGGGAATGACTTCGGTCGACCGACTCGGTTTCCACGTACGCTTGGAAGCTCAAGAAGGCACGCGTGGTGCACGCATTGCATTCTTGCGAGAAGTGAGCAGTGCGGCGGAAGCCAGAAATGTTCTAACGGATATGGTGGCACAAGCGCGGCAACGGTGAGCAGCTGTACCTCCGCTCTGGTGAATCAGAGAATAGTAATTGTGAGCAGGATACTGTGCATCATGGAAAAATCACATCTCGGTAATCCGACTTAACCCGACATAGCGCACACTCCCGTCCTTACTCAGGACCGGGCGCAAGGTTTTCGGTCACCTCAATATAAGTCCCCCATGGGTCAGTCAGGAAGGCGACCCGCGTCTTCGAGTCCGGAACCTGCCGCGGGGCCACGTCGAAACTGATGCCTAGCGCCTCGAGCTTCTTCGCGAATGCATCGAGATGCTTCACCTCGAAGCCGATGTGGTCGAGCGAGCGCCCTTTGGTCGGAGCCATCTTCATGTCCTTCTGTGCGAAGGAGAGATTGATGTCGCCGGGCATAAAGTCGCAGTCAACTCAGCCCGGCGTCGAGACGCGCGGTCGCTGTCCAGGTATGCCGCCAAAAACCTTCGCGTACCACGCCTGCATCCCAGGTATGTCAGTCGTGAAGAAGTGTATGTGGTCCATGCGGACCGCCACCGGGAGCGTGGGATCACCGAAGAACTCGATCCGAATACCATCCGGCGCATGCACGTAGCCCTGGTTTGGATTCGTAGCCTGCTCGATCTCGACGCCCGCGGCTTTCCAGCGTGCGAGCATCGCGGACAGGTCTTTGAACACGAATCCAAAGTGATCCACGATCGAGCCGGCTGGGGGCGCGCTGGGCTCGGATTTCCGTAGCATGATGTAGACCCCTGGAAACTGGATCAGCGACAGGCGCCCATTTTTGACCACGGACCCGCCCATCATTTCGGTAAGGAAACGCTCCTGAGCCGCGACGTCTTTCACGGCGAGGTGTATGTGACCGAGTGTGACTCCGGCGTCATTTGGCGGAGCCAGTTGCGCGAGTGCACCCACCGCAGTGAGCACGGCCAACATGAAAACTAGCGGAGTCTTCATGGCAGCCTACTGTAGCCTCAATCTGCAGATTTTTCCATGGGCTCCGGCGAGTGCAAGGCTTAAAGCCATGAGGGAAATAAAAACAAAGCCCGTCGCGACCCGCTCTTCTTTGTCTGTAACAGAAATTCGATCTCTTAGTCGAGGAAACAACCGTTCGGCATACCCTGATTGATCGCCTCGATCCCTCGCACTCGGTCCGATTTGCGCAAGCGGCTCGATGGTTGTCTTCGTCGGTTCCGCTGGATAATCGGTGCCGAACAGTATCTGTGATGTGGGAACAAATGTCGTCAGTGTTGCCAGGGGGGGGCTTGCTGTATACTTGCGCCGTGCGAAAAGTAAAGCTCGGCGATGGCAACAAAGCGACTCTGGTGCCTGAAAAAAAAGGTCGCGGCTATGTGCGGAGCGCGCCTACAAAGCATTGCTCGGCGCGATACGACACCCTGCCGCATTCTTTCTTACCTGCGAGCTAGGATCGACACTCAAACATGGGGTAAGCTAACGCCGGACGAACGCCCCGAAGACAGTCACAAGGCCGAAAACAAATTCCAGCGGTTAAGGAGAGTAAGTTGAATATCGCAGAAATCGTTTCCGATTTAAAAACAGAGAAAAACCGACTTGATAAAGCTATCGCGGCACTGGAAGGCCTTTCCTCGAACCGTTCGGCAAGTACCACACGCCACCGAGCGGTCGCTCGCACCCAGAAACGTGGAGGCTTAACTGCGGCAGGCAGACGGCGATTGTCCGAATTAATGAAGAAAAGGTGGGCCGAACGCCGAAAGAAAGCTTCCGCAAAGAAGTGACCGGCGCAGTGTCAAGCGAAAGCCTGATGACAAGCCGGGAAGAGCAATACCTGATATATGCACCTCGGGCAACCACCAGGCGACTTCCAGCGAACTGACTATGCCCGCCCCCCGGAAAAGGGGACGACCTAGTACACGGTTCCTCTGCCAGTCCTCTCGGTCTAGCAGAGCGGCTTAGCGGCTGGCGTTCGGCTCTTGTGGATGAAGAATCAGCTTCTGGACGCGCCAATTCGAGGTTTCGGCAGTATACACCTCCGTTTGTGAGGGACAGGCGAGTTGGTGGATGCCAGAAAACTGACCGAGCCGGCGTCCCGACCGGCCAATCACTCCAAGCACTTTGCCGTCGAGCGAAACCTTGAATAGTCGCCCAGGATAGGTGCTTTCTCCGATAAATAGTACCTGGTTGGGCGCCGGTGTAATACACATCGAATTGGGCGCGCCGCTCACGGCGGTGAGCCGATCGCCCGTTGGCGTGTTGCCGTTCACAGCTCGCGTTTTGGGATCAGAGGGCACGTCGATCGTAAACATACGCAGAAACCTGCCATCGGTATCGAACACCTGAATCCGCCGGTTCGTGCGGTCGGCTACATAAAGATTGTTGTTGCGATCCGCCACGATCGCGTGCGGTAAGCGGAACTGCCCAGGAGCCGTGCCTTTATCGCCCCATGACTTTACCCAGTCGCCGTTCTTATCGTACTTCGCGATTCGGGAGTTGACGTATCCATCGCTGATGTAAATGTTGCCGTCGGAATCCCACGTAACGTCGGTCGGCTGGCGGAAAAGCCCGTCGATGGCGGGGAGGGGAGGATCGGGGTGCTCCCAAGGCTTGGCGTCTTCGTCGGCCCCTTCCTTCCGCCGGCCGAAAACCCACACGACGCGGCCCTCCGAATTAAATTCGATCACCATGTCGGATCCTTTGTCGATAGCCCAGATGTTGTCGTCCCGGTCGATGCGAACGCTGTGCGCCTCCGACCAGGCGTAAAGTCCCTTGCCAATCTCGCGCAGGAATCCGCCCTTCGGACTGAATTCGAACAGCTGTGCCGCTGCGGCGCTATAGGCCGGACCGTTCGCGCTGTTGGAGCGCGTGAATACAAAGATGTGGCCCTTGGAATTCACCGCTACTCCCGGCACCTCGCCGAAATTCACTCCAGGCGGAAGTTTCAGGAAATCAGGAACGGACTCAAAAGGAATTTCCGGCACGCTCTGCTGAGCAAAACCCAGCGGAGCCAGCATTAGGAGCAATGCAAATAGACAACTTCTCATCAAAGCCTCCCCGGCTAGTTTTAGCCTTCACTTGTGTAAGGTGTGCGTCGCGAGACTACGTTTTCGACCGTGCGAGTGTCAACTGAGGGTAGGGCCTTCGGAACCATTTGCGTGGTCTTCAGCTGCCAAGCATCCACCGCCCATCTAAAAAGGCTTGCTTGAGCGTGAAGGATTTCTAGCCAATCACGCTGTAGTGACGGCATTCCAAGCCCGCGTCTTGCGTCCTGGAACAGACGAGAACCTTTGACACCCAGTATCTGGGATGAGGCCGAAGCCCTTTCGCCTCGTGAGATGAACAGCTGCAGCTCGAGCGCCTGCGAAGCGGCATCGCTCGCGTGGCGATGGCTGTTCCCGCGGAGCTCAGACCTGATGTAGGGACCTTGAAATACTTGTACCCATGAGAACGCGGCGACCGACTGCCAGGAAAGCTGGTTTTGTGTCAGATTGAGAGACGCAGACACCTCGACAATCCGAAGTGTACTTTCCCGAGGAACGCACCTGGTACAGCATTCAATGTATTTGCATTTGCGATACGGGGCTATTGACCGCAGCGTTGCCGTCTTTTAATTTCCGACTCGGATAGCCAACTAGACCACGATGCCACCGGGAAGAGGGCCGGAAATCAAATCTATCCGGCCCTTTTTCATTTTTCGCTTGCCTCGCTTTTGATTCATGCTCCGCAATTCTGCTTCGGATCAAGCCACGCGTGAGATTTCGTTTGAAATAG
>Ga0182024_10024882_pt1 | contig 10608 bp, 13 predicted proteins | sample P32metaG_FD_120480 | JGI IMG/M metagenome (GOLD analysis project Ga0182024, IMG submission 120480) | Permafrost microbial communities from Stordalen Mire, Sweden - P3-2 metaG (Illumina Assembly) | ecosystem: Environmental > Terrestrial > Soil > Wetlands > Permafrost | place: Sweden: Stordalen...
AACAAGCCGAGCGCAACCGCCAGTACGGCCCCATCGAAACAGCTCTTCCAACAGAAGCCCAGGTCTACAAGTGGCAACGCGAAACCGACGGCATCCACAGCTACCAACATCCTGAAACCCACCACTGGTTACACATCGACAGCCAAGCCCAGTTCTTTGACCGGCACGCGCAACCCATCACACGCGAAAATGCGCTCGAACAAGCGGGCCACTCGGTCACGCAGTCCGTCGCGGAAAACGCACAGTCTCCTACCGGCAGCGGACTCAACCTCAACGCCCACGGAATCAGTCTCTAAACGTCGCCGACAGCAGACATGGACAAGCCCCTCAGTATTAATAGCAAGAATCGGATCGCTCAAGTAAATCGGGAGGAAAACTTGATGAACAAGCATATTGTGCAACTGATACGAGAGCGCTTTTATCCGCTCGTCCGTTTCTGCGGGCCGCAATCTGCAGGGGAGGTAGAGATCGAGGGTGTGCGAGCGACGGTCTACCTTGGCGAACTCTCCATTTGGTTGTGGCCGGCCAAAAGCTCTCACAACGGAGTTCTGTCCGATGAACAACTCGGCGACGTGGTTTCGCCACATTTGCTGGTTCGCAATCTGCTATTGTCGGCGCAGACATCGATGCAATGTCTGTCATGTCACCTAGACAGGATTGAAGCGGCCGACGGAGACACCGTGTCACTACTGCGCTATTACCTCGAAGATTCCGCTGCAACGGTGGTCGATGGGATGGCTCTGGGACGGATACTCGGCCCACGGGCGGGTGAAACAGCGCAATGAACCGCACGTTATGACTGATCACTTTTGATCGAAGGACATCCGAACCGACGGCGATTCGGGGCCATGTGTACCGTCCGATTTTTTCATTTCAGCCCACGCACTGTCCTTGCGCGAAATCGGCGCTAGACCAAACGAGATTCCGAGCCCTGGCCGAAGGGCGACCACCCGAAAGATGGCCACTGTTGGGGAAAGGAGGTAGTAGCCGTCGCAATCCTGTCTGATTTGTTATATTTACGAGACCTTTCCTCAGATTTTATTGTTCTCGCGTGATCCGAGGGTTTTGGAAAGCTCAAACGCCATTTGTTTTCAAAGAAAGGGGCGTAAGAGAGATTCATGCTTTTAGCCGAACTCAAACCGAACGTGGTCGTGCGGGGACCAATATTTCCGGAGCCGGTCCAGGTAATCGTGTCGATTCCAATGGGGGCGTCAGTCAAGCTTGTGGGAAAGGGCCTTGTTACTGGCCAGGTTCACGAGCCAATACTCGATGCCGCCCAAGTTGCTACGTTGGAGGCGACGCCCGAGAAAGCTCCATTCGATGGTGATCCGCAAAGATTCCGATTGGGAATCGAGGCACTTCGGCTTGGTCTAGCTTACGAGTACGATCCCTACTTTGCCCTATCTATCGCTCGGGTCGATCCGCTTCCCCACCAACTCGAAGCGGTGTACGAGCATTTTCTCCGACTGCCCCGGATTCGATTTCTCTTGGCCGACGACCCTGGTGCCGGCAAGACAATCATGGCGGGGCTGCTCATCAAGGAACTCAAGATACGAGGCCTCATCAAACGCACGCTGATTGTCACGCCAGCAAGCCTTTCTTTCCAGTGGCAGCGCGAATTGAAGGATAAGTTCCGCGAGAACTTCGAGATCATTCGCAGCGACGTTTTACGCGCGAACTACGGGTCGAATCCTTGGCAGGAGAAGAATCAAGTCATCACTTCAGTATCCTGGGTGTCGCGCATTGAAGATGCCAATGAGAGCCTCCTCCGTAGCCAATGGGACCTCATCATTGTCGACGAAGCTCACAAGATGAGCGCGTACAGCGCTGACAAGAAGACCCTTGCTTATCAGCTCGGCGAGGCACTGTCGGAGAGGACAGATCACTACCTTCTGATGACAGCTACGCCTCATAAAGGCGATCCCGAGAATTTCTGCCTCTTTCTTGGACTGCTCGACCGGGACGTTTATGGTGATGTGCAGAGTTTGGAAGAGGCAATGAAAAGGCATGAGGCCCCGTTCTACCTCCGCCGTATAAAAGAAGCACTGGTCACATTTCCCGATCCCGAAACGGGTACCACTTCAGTTTGAAGGAAAATCTGAACAAACGCTTTGCGGATCGCCGAGCGAGCATCCAAGCGCCAAAAATCGACGAACGTGCGCGGGCAGAAATTCAAAAGGTGTTCAGCGCCGGATCGGGTCTTGAACGTATCTACTTCCCCGAACAGAGTAACCAGGTGCCAGACCGTCCTGTTCTGACTCTGGCCATTCTCGCGCCAGATGTGTCAATGCAGGATAAGAATAAGACACTGCAAATGGTCGAGACGATGACTAGGGACTGTGGGAATTCTTCCCGGACGTTCAAGAGCGCCTTGCTATGGTGTATTGCCGATTCTGCCGGGACAATTCACGACGATGCACGGAAAGTGCTTGCTTGGGAGGATATTGAAGACGAAGCGGAAGATCTACACCTTGACGAGACACAAAGGCGGCAGCTTAACGAGAACATGAAGAAAGCCCAGCGAGACCTCAAAGAAAGCGTCTGGCGCACCTACAAAATCGTAGTGCTTCTTGGCAAAGATAATCAGTTTCGCGTGATCGACCTCGGACTCGTGCACTCCAGTGTTGCAGACTCGATGGTCACATTCATATTGGAGCGATTACGCAAGGATGGAGAGGTCGAGAAGGATATCAGTCCCAATTTGCTGATCAGAAATTGGAACCCCGCATTTAAAGAGTGGAGCACCAAATCTGTACGAGATGCATTTTTCGCATCGCCTCTTTTTCCTCGGCTTCTTAATCCCGATGCGGTGAAGGACACTATCGCGCGAGGGGTTGAAGGCGGATTGCTCGGATATGTTGGGAAGTCCCCAGCAGATGAGTATGAGCCGTTCTTTTTTGGAGGAAGCCTCAGCGCCCAAGATGTGGAAATTTCCGATGAGATGTATATCATCACGCGCGAGACTGCGGAAAGTTACAAGAATCTCAGAGAGAAGCCGCCGACACTGACGTTGTTAGTTCTGTCTCCCGGCGCAATACAGGTCCAGCCTGGGAAAAAGCAAGCGTTCGTTGTCAAAGGACTCGATCAGCACGGGAGGGATATCGCCACTGGACAAGTTGAATGGAAAGCCTCTGGGGGAATCATCGATAAAGATGGCGTTTTTACGGCCGGCGAGGATGAAGGTAATTTCGTCATTTCAGCGATAGTTGGAGCGGTCAAAGGCTCGGCAACGGTGACCGTGGCGAAGGTAGGCTCGGCGTTCCCACCAGCGACAAAGCCGCCAGCTCGGAAAGGGGTTTTGAGATGGACTGGCGAAATTCCGCCTCAGAAGTGGATGAATTTCTACACTAAGGTTCTGTCCAAATTTGTCAGTGGCCAAGGACTCAAGTTGACTCTCAGCGTCGAAGTTGCTCCTGAAGGTGGTATTTCCCCTCAAAAGGTCGAAGAAACCAGGGTCGCTTTGCAGGAGCTAGGTCTGACGGACGAGATTTCGTCCGACGAGTGAAGGCTCCTGAGCTATGGTCTCATCCACCCCGTGCGGCGAACAATACTTATGGCAGTAGCCGTCTTGAAAGAGCTGTCACGCAAGGTTTTTACATGAGGCCAATTTCGACAAATCTTCAAGCACTGCGAGCGGATCAGGATATCTTCGATCGCGGTCTTTTTGTAAGAGACGAATGATAATGTCGCAAAGTGGCAGGGGGATTTCCGGGTTGAAGTGTCGCGGAGGAACGCATTCAAACTGGAGGATGTTGTAGATCACATCACCCCGAGGAGTCTCATCATTGAGAAACGGATGTTCACCGGTGGAACACTCGTATAAAGTGACACCCAACGAAAATAGATCGGCGCGACTATCGAGTTGCTTTTGGGGGAACCTGACCTGATCTGGCGAAAGATAGAGAGGCGTGCCTACCACGTCACCGGGAATGGTAATGGCTTCTCCATCCCGATCAAGGGCGATGCCGGCGTCAATGAGAACGTAGTCGGAGCCTGTCTTTTGAATGATGTTCATTGGCTTGACATCGCGGTGGACGTAACGATTCTCGGCCAACACACCCAAAGCCTTCGTGATGCAGAAGGCGAGAGAGATCACTTCCTCGGGCGGCATCGGTTTGTGGACGGAATTGAGCGGTATGCCATCAATGTATTCCTCCAGGAAATAGAGGACCGTTTCGCCGCTTTCTAAGTGCAGCTCTCTGAGTGGAAGCGGCCCGAACTTTGGCAGGTAGCAAGAAGTGCAAGTATGCATGACTTGAATTTCGCGCTTCACGCGCCGAAGCGTTGCCTCGTCTGCCATGAGAGCTTTGAGGACATACGCTTTCTCCTCGTATGCGCAACGCCAGACCCGTTTCTGGCTCCCAATCTTGAGCTGTGCACCCAGAACAAGCCCAGCGCAGTCATTAGTGATGGCGCTGGGATCGAGTTGGCTGAGATGGATGGTTTGCATATTGCTCCTTAGTGAAACACTGGTTCTCCAACTGAATCCGCCTGAAAGTGCAGGCAGTTCGCAGGAGCGAACTCAATACGCGGGCTACGTGAAACCAGGTGTGTGTTCCCATCGAAATGAAGATATTCGCCCCTTGGGGGAAGTCCACTCCAGGCAGTCAAAAGGTCAACTAGCACTCCGACAGCAGTCGATGCGAGTATCCCATTTGCCCATACAACTTGCGGTCGGCCGCCCGCGGCCCCATATTTCTCAGCTTCCTGTTGGAGGTTGTTATCGTTCAGAAACCCGAGACATTTCATGCAAGGACCTCCCGGAAGCGAAAGAATCACTTGTCCGGAGATATGCGGCTTTTCATCAACGAGGTGCACGTCCATGCCTATGTCCAGAAGTGGAATGAGAAACCGCCGAGCTGTGGCTTCGATGTCTTGGCGAGCGGCATACGAATCAATACAGCTGACGATTACGTCAGCCTCCCTGATGGATTGGGCAGCGAGCTGCCAGTTGCACGGAAAGGTTTCAATCCCCATTTTTGGGTTAACAGCGAGCATCATGCGACGGGCAATCTCAACTTTCTTAGTGCCTTTTTGGACATCGTCGAGAGATGCTCCAATGAGTCGATTCAAGTTAGAGAGTTCGGCGGCGTCACCGTCGTAGAGCTGTATGTTGAGGAAACCGATGTGAGCCAGTTGCTGAGCGATGTGGGAACCACCTCCGCCCAGCCCGACGATGGCTACAACGCAATTAGCAAAAGTATTTGCAGCGTCAGAGCCGAGAAATGATTGGCGTATGTATTGGTCAGTCATGATTCACCCAAAGTTTTATTCGCGATCCCACTAGAGAGATTTTGTCTGGCGTCTGACCGTTCGGAGATAAATCAGTTCCCCACACACGCGCAAATGCTGAATCGACACTTAGGACGAGAGCGCCATGAATCCGATCAGGGCGGACATTTACGAAACAGGGCATTATTTGCTGCATTTCCCGTCTGTCGACACCGCTGAGCCGGGGCTGGCCCCTGTGTTCGTGCAAATGGACATGGAAAACCGAGGAACCCTCTGCAAGTGCAATTTGCATAGCTTCACGAATGGAAGAGCCGTCAAACCGGGCACCGACTGTGGGGTCTTCGAGATACTGGTCATCTCTGATGGGTTCGTATTTGTAGGCCAAGAGCAACTTTCCAGAGCGCAGAGCGCTCTGTCTGCAAAACATGAATCCGACCCGTTCGGCGGCATATCGGTGCGGCCGGCGCAGATCGCGCAGCATTTCGTCGGACAGGGTGTTGGAAATACGTAGAGTGATCATCTCAACGCCTGCAAGTGAGCAATGAGGGTTTCAATCGGGCGGAGCCCACCGGGTACGCGCCACGAATATGCAAACCAATTGCGTTCGAGAATCCTGATGTTTTGTCCGTTCCAATTTCGTCCTTCACGAGAGCTGACAACTTGCGAGAAAAAAAGCCGGTTGTCGTAGCCATCGCGCGGCCCCAAGCACAAGAGACAGTCGATGGATGGAGGGCTGCATCCGACAGGGAGTTGAAGGCCGGGAAGCAGAACAAAATCGATGCCTCCTTCTGTTGCCTGCTTCGCTTCGGGCGACAGAGACAGGAGTTCCTGCAAGTGATCTGCGGAGACCATTAGGAGGATGCTCCGGCTCTCGGGTGGCTGACGAAGCGTTCTCCGCCTTTGATCACGACGTGCTGATCATCCCTGAGTGGTACGAGCTTGCCGTCAATGATCTCTTCGAGTTCGTAGGACGGCGAGATTCCGGCCAACTGCTTCAGTTCCGCAACGGTCTTGTTGCCACGATGAACGGTGAAGTTCTTATTGTCGATGGTGATGGTGACTTCCGCCCCGGTCTGGGGCAGATCTTTCTGCAAGGTTTCAGTGGTCATTGGAGTTCCCTTCGGGTGGGCTCTGCCCACTAGTGGCGTAAATTACATTCAAATACTAGCTAAAAAATATATGTCTGTCAACCATTTTTTACACTTTTTTACTTTACATATTGCCTCCTATGAGTTATCTTATTGATAGTAAAGGAGGCAAACAGCCGTGGAAGTGACTGCACAATCACGCAAGACTATGACGTTGAATTTGACGGAAACCGAGATGGGCACCTTGGATGATCTTTCAGCGAGGAAGGATATAAGCAAGACTGCTGTTCTCCGCCAGGCATTACGCCTTTATCAAATGATTGAGGAGCGATTGGCGCGGGGCGAAAAGCTCTACTTCGAACAGGACAACGGCAAAGACAAGGCAGAGCTCATGATGTTATGAAGACTCTGATTGGTATCTTCGATTTGCTCAATCGCCTGACTGGGGAATTTGAAGACGCACGGCTTTATCGCGGCCTCGACGCAAAGAATTTGGGGGATTTTGAGGAGAAATGGCGACCTTTGTTCGAGGAAAGGCGTCGCAGGGCGCGACCCGAAGAATTACTAGAGGCGAATCTCCAAGATGCACATTGGGACTGGAGTCGCAAAGCCGCTTTGTGGGGTAATCTGCTTGCCTACGAGGCTTTCACGGTCGAGGCAGAGGCTCTGACGCAGGGACTCATGTATGTAAACAAAACGCGACTGAGTCGTGTCGCCGGCCAGCAAGGAGCGCCGTTGATTTACGTCGAGTTGTTGGCAACAGCACCTTGGAACCGCCATGGGATCACTGAAAAACCCAAGTACAAAGGCGTTGGCCAAATTCTGACCCAAGCAGCTATCAGTCTCAGCATTGAAGAAGAGTTTAAGGGCAGAGTGGGACTGCATTCGCTGCCGCAGTCAGAGAGTTGGTACCGCGACGTACTCGGGATGATTGATCTGGGTCCCGACCCGCACTATCAGAATCTCAAATACTTTGAAATGACTACACAACAGGCAGAACGGCTAATCAAATAAGGAAAGGAGGACAACAATGAATTTGCAGATATCCAGAGAAAGACTCCGAGAGAGAATTCTGAAAGAACCTGATTACGAAGTCGAGGCCGGACTTCCAATTCGTGATTTTGAAGTCTTGAGCATTTTTGTGCCGAATGATCTTGCCTCAATTGGCAATGTGAATGTTCGCGAGATGAGTCTTGCTTTTGGTTCACTTATTCGCCTTTCGCGTCGTCGTGAGCGTTTGAGTGTTGAACAGCTAGCCGAGAAAGCGCGAATAGATCTCGTTGAATTACTGGCGATTGAGCAGGAGCATGGTTACATTCCCAGGCCAAGAACGATTCACCAACTGGCGACATTTCTCAAACTGCCTGAACAAAAACTTATGAAATTGTCTGGTGCGACGATAACGCGTGATCAGCAATTGCAAACCGCCGCAGTTCACTTTGCCGCAAAGTCAAATTCGGATTTGACAAAACTATCGAGGCAAGAAGAAGAACTATTGAATGATTTTGTGAAGTATCTGTCGGAGCACGAGGACCAAAAGCATTGAGCACGATTGAAATCGGCGAGTATGAAAGACACGATATCGTGGAGCAAGTGCACCGTGTACTCGCTGATTTAGGAGAGCCTGAGCCTCCGATAAACCTGAACGAGGTGCGTGAATTACTGAAGCTTGATCTTCATTACTACAACGCCACAAACACTACAGCGCTGAACGAGATTGCACACAAGATCCGCGTCGGAGGAAAGCAACTTCTGGCACGGCCGACGTTGCTCCTTGACGTGATTAGAAAGGCGAGCTTGTCGGCGCTGTGGGTCCCTGACCGCAAACGCATTCTGATCGACGACTCGATCCCACCGCCTAAACAAAGATGGACCGAGGGCCACGAGATCGGTCATAGCATAATTCCTTGGCACCAGCAGTTTCTCTTTGGTGACAATCAATTCACTCTTGACCCGAGTTGTCATGCACAGGTAGAGGCAGAGGCGAACTATGCGGGTTCTCAATTGCTGTTTTTGCAGGGACGTTTTGCCAGTGAAGTCCAGGATGTGGATCTGACCTGGGACGCGATAAAGCGTTTTTCAAAACGATACGGCAATACCATGACGACCACCTTATGGCGCATGGTTGAGGATCGAAAACCGGAGCATCCGGTTGTTGGACTGATAAGCCGCCATCCGAAGCATAGACATATAGGTTCAGAGGGGACAGGAGCTCCTGTTCGACATTTCATATATTCGAAGGCGTTCGGAAAGCAATTCTCCCGAACTTCCTCCACGATGATCTACGAGCTTCTGAAAAGTTATGTCACCTGGCAGACGAAGGGCCCTGTCGGCGAAGGAGAAGTCCTTTTGATGGATGACAACGGGCAGAAGAGGACTTTTCATTTCAGTAGCTTTTGCAATTCGCATGACGTACTAACGTTCGGCGTCCTCACAAAGTGACGAGCGTTTCTCGGTTTCATTATCCAGTGATCTCAGCCTGAAGCCACTTTGAGAATCGTTCGTAGCTGACCAAGCGCTTCTCTCCGGTTCCCATCGGAAATCCGCGCCGCCGCAACGAGGCGAGATTATGTTCAGTCAGATTCACGACACAGGCCGAGCCTCGCAGTGTCCAGCCTCTTCTTTGGAGCAGAGCGGTGTGTTGGTCCAGTTGCTTGATCGCTTCACGGACATTCCGCAACAGTTGTTTCGCTGGCACCAAGACACTGAGAATCTTGCATTCGATCAGTAGATGGCCATTGTTCACAGTCGGAATGAAATCCAACTCCGTGCCCTCTTCACAGTGCCCATGCCAAAAAGGGATCGCTCGCTTTTTCAGGTGCCAGCCAATGGCCGCACCTAGCAATCCATCCTTCAAGTTGATCGCACTATCGAAGCCCCCAGCAGGAGCAAAAGATGCTATCGCGTGGGCCTCTTTGCCACAGGACGGACAACACGGAGGCAGCGCGCCTAAGGCAAGTGAGGCGGACGCGACAAAGCCGTCCTGTGGAAACCTTCGGCACCACAGGAACATCGAGGTGTAAGGAGCGACTAGATCACGCTCAATCAATTCCAAGAGTAGATTTCGCCACGCCGTTTCGCTCACATGTCGCCCTCTCAACAGCGCCATGAAGCGACGGGCACTTCTGATAATCACGTCGTGCTGAATGATTTCAGGCTGAGAGTGGCGCAGAAGCGCAGTGGAATTGAGCGTGAAACGATTGATTGCCTTCTTCGAGCGTGATCGCGCAAGAAACGGCTCGAAGACTCGAAGCAAATCTTCCATCGGCTTCCAATCGAGCGCTTCATAATTCCGCAATTGCTTCGCCACCCGGATAGCCGTTACAGGCTCGTCCGAAGTCGCTAGCGCGTGCACGAGGCCATTTCGTCGCACTGTTTCTAAGACTGCGGCGACGATGAGGTCCTGGGCCTCGCGACCGTTCGCCGCTGTCCACTCCGCAATCGCGCTCTTAGCGTCACTTGACCGTTGCATCTCTGCACCGCGCCCAGACATCATCCGATTCAGCGACCCACAGAGATCCTGGAATTTCCCACTGAGATAGGGAAACCCAGCCAAATGGAACCGCAGCGAGAGTTTCGGTCCTACGCGTGCTTGGACTTCGCCAAAGAATTCGATAGGAGAGAGCAGCAGCATGCGGCCAAGCTCGGGTTTCCGGGAAGTCAAGACACCTTCGAGTAGCCATCTCAGATTGGCTTCATTGCGACATCGCCTCCAAAGGCGGTCGGCATCTGGGTCATTGTGCTGGTTGCCGTGGTTCATAAATCCCCTTCTGTTACCGGCCCACAGTCTCCGGCAAGCCCACGGCAAAGCTTAACTTATCAACAGGCATAACGGTTTTACACAGCCATCTTTCGTAAAGTGACTTGAACCGATATTCATCGCCATCTGCGCTGTACGAAGCGATTTCAACAACGTCCGTTACCGCTCTCTTTCCGCGGTCGCGTGCCATGTGTACCAAGAGATCGACAGAGCTGGCGATATTGCTTCGAATTGCGCGATGCAGGTAGTCGAAGACTTGGTACGAAAACCTTCCTTCCCGTTCCGACGGACACTAGCGGTTAGCTTCGCATCTTCTTTCCACTGCGCCCTCCTCTGGGTGGACGCCGCTTGGCCGCGGCTCGGACGCGCGTTTCGGACTGCGCCGGTTTCGCGCCAAACATAAACCAAACCCGGTCGAGTAGCCGGGCGGGATTGCTCCCGCCCAGCCCTCTAAGAACCGTGCGTGAGAGTTTCCCCTCACACGGCTCAAGCCTTTCAAACGCCTGTCTGACGAGACGCGGAAACGAT
>Ga0182024_10024883_pt1 | contig 10608 bp, 5 predicted proteins | sample P32metaG_FD_120480 | JGI IMG/M metagenome (GOLD analysis project Ga0182024, IMG submission 120480) | Permafrost microbial communities from Stordalen Mire, Sweden - P3-2 metaG (Illumina Assembly) | ecosystem: Environmental > Terrestrial > Soil > Wetlands > Permafrost | place: Sweden: Stordalen...
GCCGGCATCGAGAAGGTCGCCGGCTCGCCCCCCTTCGCCTCGAACAACGCCTCGGTCCTCTCGCAGTGGGAAGAGGTCTTCGCCTCGTCCCGCTATGTCGTGATCGCTCCTGGCGACCCGCCGATACCGTTCTCGGGCCCGTTGCGCCGGTACTTCGCCCGCAACTTCCAGCTCGCGTACAGCTCCAACTACCGGATCTACAAGAACAGGGGCACGGGACTGCTGGTGCCCTGAGGCCTGGCCTGGCCTGGCCTGAGGTCTGGTCTGAGGTCGGTCAGACCCGCGTGAGCGGCGTGAGGTGAAGGATGAAACGGCGCGCCCGGCCTTCCACGAAGCGGACCTCGGCTCTCGCGTCCTGGCCCTCTCCTTCAACGTGCGTCACGACACCCGAGCCGAAGCGTGGGTGTCGGACGGCTTCTCCGGGGACGAGACCGAGGGCCTCGGCACCGGTCGACGCGATGGGCGCGCCACTCGTCGCGAGGGCGGCCACTCGGTCTTTGCCTCGCAGGGGGCCGGCGGGCGTGGTAGCTCCGCGGCGCGCCCACGAGTCGCCGCCGGCGTTGGTGTTGGTGTTGCTATTTGCCTGAGTCGCATACCGCTGGCGGTAGCGCTCGCCCCACTGGCTGCGATCCTCGCCGAAACGCCCCTGACCGATGATCAGTCCGCCGCCGACGTCCTCGATCAGCTCTTCGGGTATCTCCTTCAGGAACCTGCTCGGCAGGCTGTCCTGGTACGAGCCGTACAGCAGCCGGCGCCAGGTGTGGCTCACGAAGAGCTGCTGACGCGCCCGGGTGATGCCGACGTAGCAGAGCCTCCGCTCCTCCTCGAGCTCGTCCGGTTCGGCGAGCGCCTGGTTGAGCGGGAACACGCCCTCCTCCATGCCCGTGAGGAACACGACGTCGAACTCCAAGCCCTTGGCGCCGTGCAGTGTCATGAGGGAGACAGCGGGACCCTCCCGCTGCTCGTCCCCGGCGGCGACCAGTGACACCGACTCGAGAAACCCATCCACCGTCTCGAAACCCCCCGCCACCGACAGCAGCTCGGAGAGGTTCTCGAGGCGCCCCTCCGCCTCGATCGTCCGGGCTCCCCCGCTTCTCGCCTCGAGCTCCAGCATGTCGAGGTAGCCGGTGCGGTCGAGGATGTCCCCGAGAACGTCGGCCGGCGATGGTGCGTCGGTTTGTTGGCGCGACAGCTCGTCGAGCAGCCCGAGGAACGAGCCGATCCCCGTCAAGGCCTTGCCCGCCGCGCCGGCTTCCTCCGCCCGGCGAAGTGTTTCGACGAACGTGACGCCCTGTTCCCGGGCGAAGGCGACGAGCCGCGACAGTGTTGTGTCCCCGACGCCTCGCCGGGGCATGTTGAGGACCCTCCGGAGTGAGACCTCGTCGGTCGTGTTCACCACCAGGCGTAGGTAGGCGAGCGCGTCACGGATCTCGCGGCGGTCGTAGAAACGCGTCCCGCCGATCACCCTGTACGGAACACCCCGTTCCATCAAGCCCGCCTCGAGGGCGCGCGACTGGGCGTTGGTCCGGTAGAAGACGGCGATCTCGCCGTAGGAGGCAGTCCGGCCGAGCACGAGAGAGTGGATCTCGTTGGCCACGAAGGACGCCTCGTCGTCACCGTCGGTCGCCCGGTAGCGCTTGATCTTCGCTCCATCGCCGAGAGCGCTCCAGAGGTTCTTCGGCTGGCGGACGAGGTTGTTGCCGATGACGGCGTTGGCTGCGGAAAGGATGGTCCCCGTCGAGCGGTAGTTCTGCTCGAGCAGCAGAACTCGGGCATCGGGGAACGACCGCTCGAAGTCGAGGAGGTTGCGCATCTCGGCGCCACGGAACCGGTAGATGCTCTGATCGGTGTCGCCGACGACGCACACGTTGCGTCGCGATCGCCCCAGTAACCGGACGATCTCGTTCTGGGCAGGGTTCGTGTCCTGGTACTCGTCGACGAGCACGTGGAGGAACCGCTCTTGGTACCCCGCCAGCACATCGGGATGGTCCTGGAACAGACGGACCACTCGGACGAGCAGGTCGTCGAAGTCCATGGCGTTGGCTTCGACGAGCCGCCGCTCGTACTCGTTGTGAATCTCGGCGATGCGCCGTTCGTACAAGGTGGCGGCCCGGTGGTCGTACGCCTGGGTGTCGAGCAGCTCTGACTTCGCCTGGCTGATGGCGGCGGCAACCGAGCGGGGAGGGAAGCGCTTCTGGTCGATGCCGCGGTCGCCGAGGATGTGCTCGATCAGCCGGCGTGAGTCGGCGTCGTCGTAGATCGTGAAGTTCGACCGGTAACCGATGCGGTCGGCGTTGCGCCGGAGTATGCGCACGCAGGCGGAATGGAACGTGGAAACCCACATCCGGTCCGCGTCCTCGCCCACGAGCTCGACGACCCTCCGGCGCATCTCGTCAGCGGCCTTGTTGGTGAACGTGATCGCCAGGATCCTCCACGGCGCCACGCCGCGGGCGACGAGCGAAGCGATGCGCCTCGTCAGCACCCGCGTCTTGCCGGAGCCGGCGCCGGCGACGATGACGAGCGGTCCGTCGCCGTGCAGCACGGCTTCGAGCTGGACCGGGTTCAAGTCGGCGAGGAGGCTCTCCTCGTCGAGCAGAGGCTTCGCTTTCGCGTTCGGATTCGCCTGTTGTCCGGCGTCCGAGCTCTCGTCCGACTGGAGCGGCGGCAGGGCCGGGAGATCCCCGAACAGGTCCCACTCGTTCTCCAATCCGGGCATCGGCGCGAGCCTAAAGGCTGGGCTCGCGACGATCGCCGCCATCGCACGCTCGCGCCGCGGAGGTGTCACCCAGTGACAGTCCCGCGGCGCTCGACGCGGCCGCCGGCGCCGCGGACGTCAACCCGCCACCGTCACCTCGGCCTTGTGAAACTCGCGCACCGAGGCGTACCCGCACATCGCCATGGCCGCCCGGAGGGCGCCGAACAGGTTGACCGCTCCGTCGCTCTCGTGGGCGGGACCGAGTAGCACTTCGGAGAGTGAGCCGCGGAGCGGCGCTTCGATGAGCGATCCGCGAGGCAGGCTCGGGTGGACAGCGGTCGTCTCCCAGTAGCGGCGGCGTCCGGGCGCTTCGCCGGCCGCGGCGAGCGGTGCCCCGATCATGACGGCGTCAGCCCCGCAGGCGATCGCCTTGGCCAAGTCACCACCAGTCGACATGCCACCGTCGGCGATCACCTGCACGTAGACCCCCGTCTCCTCGAGATGGCGGCTGCGGGCGCCGGCTGCGTCGGCGATGGCCGTCGCGTGCGGCGCCCCCAGGCCGAGCACGCTCCAGGTAGTGCTCGCCAAGCCAGTGCCGACGCCGACGAGGACGCCAACCGCCCCGGTCCGCATGAGGTGCAGCGCAGCCGGATACGAAGCGCATCCGCCGACGATGACTCCGATGTCGTACTCGCGGATGAACCGCTTCAAGTTGAGGGGCTCGGATCCCCGCGAGACGTGCTCCGCCGAAACGACCGTCCCCTGGATCACGAGCAGGTCGAGCTCGGCGTCGACCACGGCTTTGGCGAACTGCGAAGTCCGTTGCGGCGAGAGCGAGGCGCACGTCACGACACCTGCCTGCGCGACCTGGCGGATGCGCTCGGTCACCAGGTCCTCACGCACCGGTTCGGCGTAGATCGCCTGCAGGCGCCGCGTGGCGGTTGCCGCCGGCAACGAGGCGATCTCGTCGAGTACGGGCTCCGGGTCCTCGTAGCGTGTCCACAGTCCCTCGAGGTTGAGGACGGCCAGGCCACCGAGGTGGCCGATGGCCACCGCGCTGTCAGGGCTGACCACGGCGTCGGACGCCGCCGCCATGAAGGGGAGCGGGAACGTGAAGCCTTCGATCGTCCACGACAAGTCGACGTCTTCCGGGTCCCGAGTGCGGCGTGACGGCACGATGGCGACGTCGTCGAGGCTGTAGCCGCGGCGGGAATCCTTCCCGCTGCCGATCTCGATCTCAGCCATGATCGCCTCCTTCACCAGTCTCGCTGCTTTCGAGCCGAGCGTCGAGCGCCGGCTGAGAAACACCGAGCACCGACACAACCGTCGTGAGGCCGGCGGTCGCAAGCACTCCGAAGACGAGCACGCCGCCGATCCCGAGGGGCGGCTGCCATGCGGCGTGAAGGAAGGAGAAATTGGCACCGTTGTCACCTACGGCGTTGCGCCGCAGGTCTCCGAAGAGCGCCACGATCGTCGCCACGCCGGCCGTGGCGGCGACCACTCCGACGAATCGCGCCCGGAAGATCGGCACGTCGCTCAAAGCGGAGTTCGCCATCGTCGAAGCCGCCACGAGCGGCACGCCGACGGCAAGGGGCAACGTGTCCTTCCCCTGCCACGTGATGCCGAGGCGATGGGCCTGACCGATGGAGATGAGCATGGGGATCACGACGACGGCGGCGACGAGGACGACGAGCACGATGGACCTCCGGACGGTCCCGGAAGCCAACGCCAGCAGGAGGACCGCACCGAGCAGACCCGCCCAGGCGATATAGGTCACAGATGGCGAAGGCGCCACCAGCCATCCGAAACGACTCACCATCTCGGTGAAGTACGTCGGCGTCCGCAGGAACGCCAGGACGAGCAGACGGCCCTCGCCGACCGACGCGGGCACCGGCGCGCCTGGGGCCAGCACGTTGAGGGAGTGCTCGACGAGGATCCAGGCCGTCGCGAGCGCTCCGCACACTGCCGCGAACGCCCCGCCGATCCAGGCGGCACGCGAACGCGCAAGGCTCGACAGCCCGCGCCAATCCGCCACGGCGAGAATGGCGAGGACCGTGAGCGCCACCCAGAACGGTGACAGCGGCCGCGTGAGGGACTCGACGCCTGCCGACACGGCCACGATGGCGACGAGGCCCGAGGGGGCATCCGTCGGGCGCTCCCGAACCAGGATCAACCCAGAGGTCCACAGGCAGATGGCCACGGAAGTCTCCAGCCCGGTCGGGTTCACCAGTCCCGCGAAGAACAGGGCGGAGGGCGTAGCCGCCACGACCACCCCGGCGAGCAACAGTCTCGAGCGGCTCCATGTGACTGCGGCCATGACGGCCAACGCCAGGAAGAGTGCGTTCAGCGCACCGCTGAGGAGCCGCATGAGGTAGATCCCCATGACGGAGTCCGTGAGCAGGCTCGGCAGCCCGACGACAAGGAAGTAGAGCGGCGGATAGCGGGCGTCAGCAATGGGGACCCGCGCCGTGCCGACCCGCGAGCGGTACGCCGGCGCGCACGAGGCCGGCACGTTGGCGTTGAACTGGTAGCACCTCACGAGGTAGCCGAGGCTGGCGTACGCCGCCGGGATGCTCACGAGCCCCTCGGGACTGGAGGGTCCGCCCACGAGCTGACTGACGAGCTCACCCCGCACGACGGCCGCGGCCTTGGCCACTTGAACCGGTTCGTCGGGCGACGCCATGAGCGGCGTCGCCACGCTCCACACGGCGATGGCGGCAAAGAAGGCCGCGAAGGCGACGAGGAACACCCTGAGAGGTCGGCCGCCCCGCGTCGGGCTGTGCGACCGGTTCGGGCTCACGGAACGCTCATCGCCTCGAGCGCGTCCGAGAGCGACAGGCCGTCGTCGATCGGCTCCGGCCGCTGCGTCCTACGCCGGCGATAGGAGGCGAAGACGAGGACCACGAGGAAGACGACGGCCGCGAGCGCCACGAGAGCACCGTCGAACAGTAGGTGGGGTTCGTACCAGAGACGGATCTCGTGATGGCCGGCAGGGAGTGCGAGCGACTGCATGACGCCGTCGAAGGGCCGTAGCGCGGCTGGGTTTCCGTCGATCGATGCGTGCCAGCCGGGCACGTCGGTGACGCGGGCGACGAGCGTGGCGGCGGTGGTGTCGTCCACTGCGAGCTCATACGAACCGGCGAAGGGCTGGCCCACGGACGTCACCGCGCCGCCGGCGGTGGGTTGCAGGGAGAATTGCGACGAGCCGGGCACGTGGTACAGGCGCTGGCCTGCGAGCGTCTCGACATACTTCGCGCCCGCGGGCGCCGGTCGTCGCGGCGGCAGAAGCAGCCACGAGATCCCGAGCTGGCGGGCGACGGCGACGGAGTCGATGCTCGGGAGGAACAGCCCGAGCCCACCGTGGCCCTGATCGGGCGCGAGCGCCTCGAAGTACGCCTGCGGGAGCAGGGGGTCGTGGCCGGCGAACTCGTCGATCCGATAGGCGACGTTGAGCTCGGGATAGAAACCCACCGTCGACAATGACTGCACCTTGTTCCTGCCGTCGTCGATGCCGACGATGGCGGTGCCGACCGTGGCCTGAAGCACGCGCATGGCGCTCGACTCGGGATAGAAACCCTTCGTCCAGGTGTTCAAACCGATCCCCGCCGACACGAGGAAGGCGGCATTGCCTGCGAACAACACGGCCGTCGTCGCTCCACACAGCGACCGGCGCAGCGAGGGGTTCCGAAGGCGACCAGCCACGAGCACGACTGCCGCACACAACAGGCAGGCGAGCACGATCGCCGCGGGCCACAGGAGGGCGTGCCGCTCGATCGAGCGCGCCTGCGCATTCGACACCGAAGACGCGTGCCTGAAGAGGAAGGCGACGAGGGCGGCGCCGAGGATCGATGCTCCGGCGAAGGCGATCGGGGCGCGGGTGTTGCCACGGGAGCGGAGGAGGGTTTCGAGACCGATGCCCGCGAGGATCCCCAGGGGGAAGCCCACGATGAGGCGCGTTCTCCGCCAGGCGACCGAAGCGAGGCCGAGCGACTTGAAGGCGTCGAAGATCGGGTGGAAGCCCTCGTACCCGTAGGCCGTCGCAAGAAGGACGAGCGCACCGAGCCCGAATCCGAGGACGAGGGGTTGGGTCGGGAAGCTGACCACCGCGACGACCGCCAGGATGAGGACGAGGATGCCGACGTAGGAGACCGTTTCGTAGAAGTTCGTGGTGGGGATGAGGAACCGGCTCCCGTGCGTCGGGAACCCGTCGAAGCCGGGAACCGCAAGCGTGACGATCGCCTTCGCGGGGACGGCGGCGAAATTCGCCAGCGTCCGCCGGTGGGCATCGGCGGCGTATTGGGCGCCGGGCAGCAGGAGCGGCATGGCGAGGGCGACGCCGGCGCCGAGGCCGGCGCCCATGCGGAGGAAGCCAGCAGGATGAAGGCGGGCGCGCCGCGCCAGGAGGCAGGCGACGATCACGCAGCCCGCAATGGCGAGGAACAGCGCCATGTAGGCGTTGGCCTCCGGAAACCCGCCGTAGATGGAGAAGGCCGTCGCGACGGCGAGACCGGCGACGTACCGGGCACGACCTCTCCAGCGGTAGGCGAGCACGGCAAAGGCGGCCATCCAGCCGAGCCAGGCGAAGACGTCGGTGAGCGGCCAGGAAAGATCGGACGAGAAACCGCCCGACAGCAGATACGTGATCCCCGCGAACGATGACGCTGTCGCGCCGAGGCCGATCACCCGCCCGAAGACGTAGGCGCCGGTGCCGGCGATGAGCAGCTTCATGACGACGACGGCGAGGAATGCGTACCTGGCGGGAACGGCGTAGCTCACGAGGTCGGGGAGACTCAGCACGGACGACTGGAAGTTGGCGAACTGTGGGAGCCCGAAGAGCGAGAACGGGTTCCAGAGCGGGAAGTGGCCGGCGTGGATCTGGCGCCAGTCGAAGAGGTTCCAGGTCTCCAGCTGACTGATGACGTCGCCGTCGGTGGGGTTGTGGACCGGGCCGGGATACAGCCCGCGGCCGAGGCTCGTGAAGCCGATGACGGAGTCGAACGTCCCGAAGCTCGTGCCGTCCCGCAGCGCCGGCGACAGATACGCGGCGATCGCCGCCACGATGGCACCGACTCCGGCGACGTCACGCCCGGCGTTTCGCAGGTCCTCGCCCCGGCGAGCCTTGCGGCCGCCCAGCAGCCGGCGGGGTGCCCGGCCTCGACCGTGACGGCGCTTTTGCACAGGCCCGGCAGGACCTAGGACGGTGGCGCCGACAACACGGCACTGAGCAGCTCCCGGATGACGACCGCGGTCATCCCCCAGAGAACGTCATCTCCGAGGGCGGCCTCGTCGGCGAAGAACGGGAGGAGCCGGGGCGCGTCCCCTGGGATCTGCCATTCCTCCTCCCAGTACACGCCATCGGCCGCGAGGTCGGACAGCGAAACCATGAGGATGGCGTCGACCTCGCTCGGCTCACGCCGGAGCTCGGGCTCACCCTCCAGCAAACCCACGTAGGGCACAACGCGCTCGTGCACCCGGGCCCGGCTGACGACGGTCAGTCGTCCGAGTACCGAGACAGATCGCGGATCGAGCGCTACCTCCTCCTCAGCCTCCCGCAGCGCCGCATCGACCGCCCGCTCGCCCCGCTCGAGACGACCGCCGGGAAAGGCGAGATCGCCAGGGCTGCTCATGAGGAACATGGACCGCCTGATCAGCACGACGTTGGTGTCGCCTGCACGCTCGAACAAGGGGACGAGGACGGAGGCATGCGGCCGGTGCTCGGGTTCCTCGAAAGGTGACGCGAGGACGGGCTCGAGGGCGGCTGCGACCCGCTCGAGCGAGATAGGGCTCCGGTCGGCGGCCAGCACTGCCGTCCACGGAGCCGGACCGCCGGCGGCTGCCGAGCGGGGCCGCGGGATGGACTGGCGGAACCGTCTCGACCGCAGCTCGGGCGCTTCGGCAGCACCAGGCGTGCGCCCCGCCTCGGTCGGCTCGGCTGTGTCTGTCGTGTCGGCGGTGTCGCTCGGCTGGGCAGCCTTGTTTGCCTCGGCTGCGTCCGTGGGCTCGGAAGGCCCTGCTTGCGACATTCGAGGATCCTAGGGCGTGCGGCTCAGGTGCGGGTCTGCGTTGTTCGGGCGTGGACGGGGCGGGCGGTTGCGATTTGCTGTTGGGTTTCGGATGAGTGTGTGCCCGAGGTGACGACTCTGCGTCTGTTTCGGGACAAAAGTGTCCCCGACGCGCCACAGAGTCACCCTCGTGCATCGACCTCGCGTGCCCGAAGCCATTCTGGCGACGCACGCGATACCTAACGCCCCCGGTTTACGTCCTGGCAGGATCGCCAGAAGGAAACCCCGGCAGCCACGCGACGAAGGGGCCGAGCCCCGAAAGGCCCGACCCCCTTGCCAACACCGCAACAGCGGCGCCGAGGACTACATCATCCCCATTCCACCCATTCCGCCGCCCGGAGGCATGGCGGGCATGTCGGACTTCTTCTCGGGCTTGTCGGCCACGATCGCCTCGGTCGTGAGCAGCAATCCGGCGATGGAGGCTGCGTTCTGCAGCGCCGACCGGGTCACCTTGGCGGGGTCGATGACCCCGGACTTCACGAGATCCTCGATCTTGCCGGTGAGCACGTTCAGACCGTGGGTGCCCTTGGCACGCTCGACCTCCTGCACCTGCACAGCACCCTCGAACCCGGCGTTGATGGCGATCCACTTGAGCGGCTCGGTGAGCGCCCGGTACACGATGCGCGCACCGGTGGCCTCGTCGCCGTCCAGTTTGTCAGCCGCCGTGGCGACCGCGGTGCGGGCACGCAACAACGCTGTGCCACCACCTGCGACAACACCTTCCTCGATGGCGGCTCGAGTCGCCGAAAGCGCGTCCTCGATCCGGTGCTTCTTCTCCTTGAGCTCGACCTCGGTTGCCGCGCCGACCTTCACGACGGCGACGCCGCCGGAGAGCTTCGCGAGCCGCTCCTGGAGCTTCTCGCGGTCCCAGTCGGAGTCGGTGTCCTCGATCTCGCGCTTGATCTGGGCGATCCGGCCTTTCACGTCAGCCTCGCCGCCCGCACCGTCGACGATCGTCGTGTCGTCCTTCGTGACGACGATCCGGCGAGCACGCCCGAGTTGGTCGAGGGTCGTGTTCTCGAGCTTCAGCCCTACCTCTTCGGACACGATGGTGGCACCGGTCAGCGCGGCGATGTCGCCGAGCATGGCCTTGCGGCGCTCGCCAAAACCAGGCGCCTTCACGGCGACGGACTGGAAGAGCCCACGGATCCGGTTCACAACGAGCGTGGCCAGAGCCTCGCCGTCGACGTCCTCGGCGATCACCAGGAGCGGCTTGCCACTCTGCATCACGCGCTCGAGCACGGGCACGAGGTCGTGCACCGAGCTCACCTTGGAGTTGACGACCAGCAGGTACGCGTCGTCCAGGATCGCCTCCTGGCGCTCCGCGTCCGTCACGAAGTACGGCGAGAGGTACCCCTTGTCGAACTGCATGCCTTCGGTGAACTCGAGCTCGAGGCCAAACGTGTTCGACTCCTCAACCGTGACCGTGCCGTCCTTGCCGACCTTGTCGATGGCGTCGGCAAGCACCTCGCCGATGGAGGCGTCCGCGGCGGAGATGGCAGCAACCTGCGCGATCTCGTGGCGGCCGTCGATCTCCTTGGACTGGGTGTGGATGGACGCGACGGCGGCGACTACGCCGCGCTCGATTCCACGCTTGAGCGACATCGGGTTGGCGCCTGCGGCGACGTTGCGGAGCCCTTCGCGCACGAGCGCCTGAGCCAGCACCGTAGCGGTGGTCGTACCGTCGCCGGCGACGTCGTTCGTCTTCGTCGCCACTTCCTTGACGAGCTGGGCACCCATGTTCTCGAACGAGTCCTCGAGCTCCACCTCGCGGGCGATCGTCACGCCGTCGTTCGTGATGGTTGGCGCCCCGTACTTCTTGTCCAGGACGACGTTGCGCCCCTTCGGCCC
>Ga0182024_10024884_pt1 | contig 10608 bp, 10 predicted proteins | sample P32metaG_FD_120480 | JGI IMG/M metagenome (GOLD analysis project Ga0182024, IMG submission 120480) | Permafrost microbial communities from Stordalen Mire, Sweden - P3-2 metaG (Illumina Assembly) | ecosystem: Environmental > Terrestrial > Soil > Wetlands > Permafrost | place: Sweden: Stordalen...
GATTCCCAGACAGATTCCCAGACAGATTCCCAGACAGATTCCCAGACAGATTCCCAGACAGATTTCCAGACAGATTTCCAGACTTGGGCCCTGTGTTATGCAGCTGCCGCTGTTGGTGGCTTACATGTAATTCTCGATGTTGCAGTTGAGACACTCCAATCGTTAGACATCGTGTAGCTAGACATCATGTAGCTAATAGCCTGTAGCTAATAGCCTGTATGTATGTAGTACTCGTGAGCTCTATTTGTATCCCTGACCCCCATGAAGTGGTCCTGGGGAGGAATGACACGGTGCATGACAACGGTAATCTTTGGTGTGGCGGCCTGATCGTGGTGAAGGATACGGTAAGCGCTGCTTGTGCTGCTTGTGATATAATTGGATCGCTTGCAACATGTCGCTTCATATATATATCTAGAGAAGCTGAGCCTGGCGTGAAACCCATAAAGCTCTCTATGTTGCGTCAAAAGCTATACAATCAACTGTTCCTGCCCTTCGTGCCCCAGAAGCACTGGTTCCACCACACTCCCATCTCTATGTACAAGAAAAATCAACAATATGCTGTTCATTTTGATGCCTGCAGGGAACTGGACGTATTATTCAGCAAAGCTTTAATCGACGTGCAGATAGGTGCTAAAGAAACCAGCCTTAATCTCCCACACTACATGCTCTCCTTAGTACCAAAACTTTGATACAAAACCGGCAGAGACAAGCAACCATTCTTCTACCAATTTCTAATCTTCTTCTCATGGTCTGCGCACCATATGAGAGCTGCTAGAATAGGACAAGTCTCCACGCCATGATGAACCTAGTCCAAGCATTGCAGGGAGATCCAGGCACAGGGCAGTTGAAGCCCTATATCACTCTTTTTTTCTGTTTGATTACTGTTATATCATGACAAATACCCAGCTGGTACCCAAGAATTTTATAGTGTATAGGATACTCTAAAATATCCAACCAAACTGAATTGATTTCACCATATCCTAAAAGTATCCTTACTATATCCCATACACTATAAAATTCTTGGGTACTGGCTGGGTATTTGTCATGATATAACAGTAATCCAACAGAGAAAAAGAGTGATATAGGGCTTCAACTGCCCTGTGAGGTGAATGGGAAAAAGCCTCCCCTGTTGGAATAACCATAGACATGGAGGAGCTCACAGACACAGTGTGGAGGTAATGGTATTTCAATATGATGAATCTTTTGGATATGATTGTTGGATGACTAGTGTCCTAACCACATCCCACATTTTTATATTTTTGGGGTACTCTGAATTTCCCAGCTGGTTGGCATGGCAACCAATTCAAATATTACAGTACCCTAAAAATATGCAACACAATATAAAAATGTAGTTTCATGGTTGGGGTACTAGTCATCCAATAACCATACCCAAAAAGTTTATCATATTGATATACCATTACCTCCACACTGTGAGAGGAAGACCGAGCTTACTGCTCCCTAAGCCTGCCGGTAGAAGGAGCTCTCCTGAGTGACATGCCCCCTCTAGTAACAGCAGAGCAAGCTAGAGTTGTCTTATTCGGAAAATCCAAGGCCAAGTTTAACGAACTACCAGATGAGATGGAACTGGCTGACAGAGACAACGATGCCTTGTTCTATGCTACCATACAACCTGACCACGACGCGCAAGGATATAATGCTGACAGAAAGCGTAAGACAGCGGCAGAACTGTGAGAACAAGCAGAGGAAGAACTTGCTCAAGAGTACCAGGAAGAATGTGAAGCTCTCCAACCCCATGAGGAACCAGTAGCTATGGATGTGGACCCGGCACCTCCATACTCGCCAGCCAACCCAGTGCCCACAGAGCCTTTTAGCACTTCAGCCCTCCAAGTCTCACTTGGCGACACAGTCAGTACTGCAGGTACCCCGCAGCAAGCCTTGACTCCCATCTCAGCTGTAACTTCCATCCAATCCTCCGAAGGAGTTTCAGGTATTTCCTCAGGGTCAGCAGCCAGTATCCCAAAGGAAGGCCGAACCGGTTCAAAACCGAACCGCAGCAGCCCTACTCGTGCATATTCTTTTCACTGCCATTCCATTACTTTCTGACATTGCCTATTCTCAGATCTCGATCGGTCCATTCCTGTGCGCATTCAACTCCTTTCTTTATCTGCTCATGTCTTACTGTACATCCCATATAGGCTCATTCCCGTACACGTCACACGTATTTTTTACTGTTCCGTTCACGTAGTCTTTACTCTTACATCGCGTCACAGTTACAGTGTACTGCTGATGCTAGTATAGCTGGCTGAATACTAATCAATGTATCGAGTTTATGGCAAGGCACATGACGGTGATATAGTGATTAATATTGTGATGTATCACGATGTATTGATGTATCACGATGTATTGATGTATCGTGATGTATCGCGATGTATCGCGATGTATCACGATGTATCCTGATATCCTGATATATCCTGATGTATTGTGATGTATCATGCTCACCGATTATTGATCGGCCTGGATGTATCAATTTTACGACACGCTCTGCTTATAAATACAAAGTCATCACGCTGTTGCATCCTCATAAGGGTGAATAACCTGGAAATTGGCCATTACTTGAAAAACACGTGATCCACTCGTCACGGCGGGTATTTTCATAATCTCAATATGCTCACATTCCCTTCACAGCTTATGTGCTGCATCTTCGTAGGCGTTTATCAATCCAGTCATGCTACGTGAGTCTCAGTACTATTTCTCAAGAGCGTCCATATCATCTGTCTCGCGCAAATAGCTAGGTACATATATATTTAGGCTGAAGGGCCACTCTCATTGGGACTTCCAATTTTCCACCCTGTCTTTGCTACACAATACTCGGATAGGCAACAGTCATACCAGCAAAAAGCATGAACCAGCCTCAATGCTAGGGTTCAGAGTATATATGCTAGCTCAGAATTGAGTCCTGTATACGAGGAAAGGGGAGCACGAGAACGAAGACAGGTACTGTGCTGGAAAAGCATTGCTTTACTGGGGGGAAAGAGCTGGCATTAAGCATGCACAGCAGCAAACAGCAGCGGAATCAAAAGTACAAATTGAACTCGACGGGGAGCGATCTTCGGAGGGCACGAGAGGACTGCATCCTTTACCTGAGTGGGAACCGCTCCCGCCCTTCAGAACCATAGAAATTTGGGGGTAGTTGTGGTGGTAGGGACGTCGCTGCCGGGTTGAAAGCCGGACCTATGGGCTTGATACCTAAGAATCGCTTGACGGCCTCGCGCGTAGGGTGTTCGGCACCGTCCCGCGGATCAATAGGTGTCGTGCGAGGGTGTAGTATCTGTGTGGCAATAATAAATATCGTGTCAGATACGAATTTGATTCTGCGGCAGTATCACGAAAAAGCACCTCTTCCGGCATTAGTGGCATGTTCATCAATATCTTCCGGACTTTGGGCCGGCTGATGAAATCGTGGGTGTCGATAGCATAGAACTGTCGTTGGAGGGAGCCCAATTGCAGTAAGTGCTCGCATATCGACGCCCATTTACCCCAGTTGATCTTGCGTGAGTCATCGGCGGAAAAATTCGGCGAATTTTGCCAGCGCACTAAATCAACAACATGGACACTCCTACAATTAAAGAGGCAGTGAGAACATATCATAGAAAGTGCAAGACGAGAGGGTGCTTACAGATCCGCCACCGCCGGTCCAATCGTATGGTTGAGACCCAATCGATATGCCGCGTTCGCCCTGGCATCAGCGTACAGCACCTCTAAAGACCGAAGCACCTTGAATAGCTGGTCCTTCTCTACCAACCGAGTGAGTAGATCGCCTGGGAAGAGCGTTGGTCGGATGCCAGCTTGTATGGCATGCGAAGCAAAGTAGTTGTTGAGCTTTCGCAGCTCGCGTGCTACTTTGATCAAATGTAGAACCACTAACTGCCGCTCTGAGAAAGCGTCAGGAGCAACAATGAGAGACGTCGCCCTACATACGTGGACGCATCAGCAATGGATTCACGATGAAGTTTCACTATGTACAGGCGCTCACCAGACAACCCATCGGTTGAAAAGGTTGTTAGTTTCGTCAATATCATCGTGCTCAGGTATCCATCGAGGGAGCCGGGGTGGAACATATCCTTCCTCGTCGTCAATAATTTGGGGCTTCGGCTTATAGGAATGGCGAATCCAATCGCGGCCCTGCCAGCAGCTTGGCGATGAACGAGGTGCTAAGCAAGACGGGGAAATAACCTAAACGGACCTGGATATTTAGGAACGATTGCTTCATAATATTCGTCATTTCTTCGGCAATATGACGGGGTTCCATAAGAAGGAGAATACTTGCAGCCTTCTGGAGATGCTCTACGATATCCCGTCTTGTCGTCTCCTCTTTAATCGCCATCGGGGTATAATCAAACACTTTCGGCGTGCGGAGTCTAACCGCATCGAGAAGCGGCTGTGTGATTAATTTGATGAAGTATCGACCGGCGCTGAGCCGTTTCGCTGCACGATACTCCTCCGCCGCCGAGTCCGTTTCGGATTTGGCGCGCAGACGCAGCGCTCGTTCCTCCGTGTTGTCGGCAACTGCGTCATCTCTGACGGGCTCTATGGGACTCAACGCGACAACGGTATGTCGAAGATCTCGCAGTTTCGATGCGGTCAGTTGATCAGGTGCTATAGATCGACTGCGTGCACCAACAGAGCCCGCATTACGCGCGATTTCCCCCACTCGTCTTTTGTCCCCTCGACTTGTGGCCAGCAAGAACGACGCACGTTCCTTGCCTTTGCCTTTCGACGGCGACTTGTATAATGATTCAGTCTCTGTGGCATCCGAGTCATCGTCCCTGTTGAGCTGCCTAGATTCGCGTTGCTGCTTGCTTGCAGCAAGCTCGTCGTCAACCTCTTGCCAGGAACGTGCCATAGGGTCCTTCTTTCCGTATAAACAATCTGGGTCTTGATCGAGTTGGGCACATACTCGCCCAAATGGCGCAAGGACAGATACATAGTAGATCAGATGAGGCTTGGTCTTCATCCATGTGATGAGCTTCATCAGTTCGTCGTTGGCGGGCTTACTGCCAAAGTCAGTCGGGTGTTCGTTCATCCATCGTTCAATGAATTCGCAGATACTGTTGAATGCAAATGAAAATGAAGATTTCTTGCGAAACAGGAATGAGCTAAAGGGGAATGCATACCGGAACTGCAGGTGCAAGCGAGTTGGTTCAAAGGTTATCTTTTTGTCCAGGACTCGCAATCGTCGATGAAAGCCGTCAATGACTTCCCGCGGCGTCCCATAAACTCGCAGCGAGAGAAGGAAGGTATCGAGGAAAGGCGAGGCTGCCGTCGAGCGCAAACGTCAGGACGGCACAACACTGAGGAAGTTGACACGCACACAACCCATGGAAGCAAGCGTTAACAACTTCGTTCAACAACTCGTTGAGGGTGACGAGCATTGGTTTGTTGCCCCTTCGCACATTGCTATCAGTGCACCACGACGGAGCAAGAGCACATTCACGACATACTGGGGGTTTTTCGTTCTCTGATTCTTGGCGATCGCATGTTGTTTCATAGCCGCACTGTCCATGTTGCGGAGCCTTTGCTTGCTCCGCTTAGCTGGCCTTTCAAGCAGCGGTGGCATCTCAGCTATGCACGACGAGGTTGAAGCGCCTGCAATAGAACCCTGCCGCTCTCGCCTTTCTTCTTCCGCGTGGTATCTAGCGGATGCTGATGCGGAAGATATGATATCTTCTGCGGCACTGGCCAAGGACGACGTCGAGAGAATGTCTAGCGGAGAGAGTACAGGGGGCCCACTGGGACCATTCATCCGGTGGCTATTTCTTCGACCACCTGGCACCGAGTACGACGAAGGCGCCGTGCTTTTAGAAGATGACGCGACACCACCGCCACTGCTTCCACGCATGCGCACAGTAGCAGGCAAGGCAGGAGGGTTCTTCTCGTCCAACTTAAATCGAACTCGTGAGGCAAACTCTGGTGTGCTTTTGGCGCGTGATGGTGCCAACACACCACCACGAGAACTGCCAGGAGATATGGCAGGAGAGGCAAAGGATTCACGACGGCTTGAACTCGACGTTGCAACGTCATACCTCCCACCGCCCGTCTCAGCTACATCGATAGTATCCTTTGAGGCTCTAGCGGTCGGCGATGCGGTTTGTTCGTAGGGAGAGCTGGGAGGTTGACCTAGCTGGGATTGTCGGGCACCACGCTTGTTAATGCTGGATAATGTGGGGGAGCTGGAGATGACTGAGCTGACTCGAGGAGGCCTTTTCATTGTCTCGCCCGATCCTAGAGCGGCGGCGATCTCTGCCTGCGAACGTAAGTATTCAGGCGAGTCACGAACAAACACTGCAGGTAGAGTGGAAGGCTTGGCGATGAGGTAGGCCGGGGCTTCAACGGGGGATTGGGGTGGTAGGACAGGAGTCCCAGATGATGACGCTGAGCGCGTCATGCCTGCTGAGATCGAGACCGAGGTCACAGCGCCGGATCGTGGGCCAGTCTGGACCTCACCCGAGCCTGACGCTAGACTGGATGATCGTCTATCGGTCCACGTGGAATCCAGGTACCTCAAAGCAGATTGACTGGATTCCAGAGGACCCGGGGTAGGAGACGGCGCGGAAGAAATAAACACATCACCATCCCCAAACTCCCAAGGTAGGGCCCGAAGGACGTCAGGAGAGGCAGGATTACACCACCTCTGATCAGTAACATGTTGGGTGCCTAGTCCGCTCATGGTCGAGTCACAAATTTGGAGGTCAGAATGGCCCTGACGAACGCTTACCTTGCCCCCATCCTCGCAAGATGGAACTTATCACCCATTTGAACGCGGCTCGTGTGGCCCGTTTCCCACTCTCGGTGCGCACCGATGTCTCGACAAGCCCCATCGCGAACTTACGCATACGCATAGCCATTAGGTCTGCACTAACAGAGTTGGAGGTGATCCCGTTCAAGTTTGATGGATCAGTGAGATCTTTCTTGCATTCAATAGCAAGTGCGGGAATCTTGCGCGCCTGGAATGCAGCTTGTTGAATATTAGCGTCGAACGCATGTCAGTTATCAATTAAATGAGGGTCCACAGAGTGACACAGTGAACAATGGCATCCCACTGAACCACTGTACATCTCGCAATAGCGAAGCCAACAAATATAGGCAGAGTCCATCAACATGCGATCAGCATCAGTCCACAGATGGGTTATCATTCTTCGCATAACGCGATAAATGTGTCCGAATGCACAAATGAGAACACGGATGCGTGCAACGCGCGTCGTGGGACCCAGCATATTGTGTGATGCAATATGAAGTAGGCGAATATGCAGAATGCATCGCAGTTCTGGAATATTTCCGCGAACTAGGAGAGCGAATGCAAAAGTGCACGGCAAACAATCATGCAACAGCACGCTGGCGACGCGCTGAACATCCAATTGGTGTGCAGGCAGACTTGGGAAACCGAAGCACCATATACACAGCCTTTGCCAACATAAAACGAGGGTAAAAGAGATATATGTTAACGTACCACAAAGTTCGTCAAGCCTATCCGTGCTCTTGGCATCACTGGCGTCATAGCACAACATAACGCCATCTATCCTTGGCATGCCTGTGGGCCAAACCCATTGGGACCCATCTCCATAACCGGAGTCTTCCGACACAGCCGAGCCCTTTCTCGGCGGCGTAACGCCACGTTGTGCAAAGAGAGCCGCAGAGTCAACCTCATATAGTGTGACTTTAGCAATGCAACGGCGCTCATGAAGCGTGCTCGCGGAATCGTCATCAATTAGTCGTTCACGTTCCATAAACTTCTCGAGAGGAGTTTGAATCTCCGGTTTGGGGGGAGAAGTATTCCCGTTCGAGGATGTCGATGTCGAAGGAAGTGCAACTCGCTTGATAATGCTAATACCGCAGTGCGACTCCAGTGTAGAAGAGGGATCCAAACCCCAGACTTTCATACCTTTCCAGATGAATTCCGATTTACCACATTTGGATGCACCAATGATGGCTATACCCAGTTCTACGTCAACGGGCGTTGCCTCATTGATCATCACAGATTTGGCAACAGAGCTCGAAACCCCAGTCCTCGCTGCTGCAGTCGAATTTATATGTCCCGGAGAATTCAACTCAGGAGTAGAAGCAGCCATAGAAGCACTTGGTTGGTACCGGTACTTCTCAGGGACGACAGGGACTGGTGGAGTAGCAGGTACAGTGTCGAAGCGCCTGAATGACTCGCTTGATGGGCTAAAAAATGCTGTGGAGCGCATGGGAGCAGTGGCAGGGGGTGTACGATCAGACAAAGTAGACGTGCTGGTTGCAAATGATGGAGTAGAGGCAGTAGACAGTGTGTAGCTGCGAGGGAAGAGGGAATGAGAGTCTGCACAACACTGATTATTGTCGATGCTAAGAGACGATTCGACCTGCTTAGCAGGGATAGATGGGACGAGAGGACTTGATGACGTCGCGGCGGTATCATTAGCGGTGCCGGTTGTCAAGCTCGAGCGTAATGTGCCGAGTTCCATAGCATGCAGAAGCATTTGAACTGATGTATCTAAACCGGCCTTCGGGGGCGTGGATTCGGCGTCCTGAGGAGGCGATACAACAATGGATGAACTCGGTTCTCCGATACCGGCCAAAGAACTCGAAGCAGGAGGTAAGTCAGGATGGTGACCCGTCGGCGATAAGTTGGCCGCGGCAGCAGCAGCAGCAGCCTCTGCCTCTGCCTTCTTACGAGCGAGAATAGCACTGCGAGTTGTCGGTGGCTTTCGTGCAGGGCTGGTGGGATTGCTCCGATGACCACGAGCGACTGATGTGCTGTTGGGGGACGGTGCGAGAGTATCCATTGATCTCAGCTGTGGGACGGTTTTTGCAACAGGAGTAGACGAAGCGCTCTTTATATCCGTGCTAGGACTGTCTGTAGAAGTACCAGGAATCGGCGAAACAGAATGCTGCTTTGGAGAGGAGGGGATGAATGTTGGGGAAGTGGGTGTTAGCGGAACACGACGAGGAGGCACCGGCGGTGGGACATATGATTGAATAGGAGCCCCGCTGCTGTGGGACGGGAGATTTGGCTGGGAGGGCGACGTGCGAATGCGACGTACACGGTCACCGAGATCGCTCAGTCTGGTGGAAAGCTGATGATTTGGTGAGAGTCAGAGGCAAGATCGTGCCGGAATAGTATAGTAGACAAACACTAGCCTTCGGCCCACGACTGCGCGGCTTCGGTGGCTCTTGGTCGCCGTCTTTGATGTTCGACGACTTCCTGAACATGCATATGTGATGATGACAACTAACGGTCGGGTCACGGGACTTGCAAGCAATATTATGCACACTCAACTGGCTGATTACATCAGTCTCTCGATAACAATGATTGAATCATTCATTGAATGGTGGAATAACGTAATATTGATGGCGTGATCTGTTGTCGCTGACGCGCTAAAAACTCCCTTGTCTCGTGCAGGAACGCGAGGGCGCCCTACGGTTAAGGCAAGCACCGGGCCGCGCTTTGGTCTTTTATACCACACCCCAAATAAGTCATTGCACTTTCGGTCGATCTTCGTGTCTCCTGAGAGGACAAGGAGACTCTTTTGTATCCTCTTCACTTTGTGCATTCAGAACCCGCCTTCACGCAGACTAGGCTCTAATGGGGAATAATGGGGAGCCCAGTGAGCGCCGATTTAGGTTGTAGTAGCCGATCACATATATGGCAACATGCAGTTCTTTATGACAACCCATTCAATATTTTATTATTCGAAATCAACAGCCACAAACACTAGCTTACACTCAGTCAAAGTGATACAGTGGTGTGCTGACAAATGTGTAATGGAGAGCAAACATAAGCAAAATGCAGGGCGTCGCAATTATGGTAAGAACCGTCCAATGTAAGAGGTGGGGTTAAGCATAACGATAGAAGCGCAAGTCTAATAATCCAGTCTATTCAGGGTCCATTGAACTAGTAGTACTCCCCCGAAGAATAATCCCAACCCTCCTTGACGGTCGGCTTGGCATGGGTGACATCCCACCTAGGGGACTTGCAGCGCCATATACTCCACTCGCTCGTAGACTCCGTGCAAATGCGGAGCCTCCCTCATCGGGGAACCTTGTGCGCCCCACACCGCCGCTGGGGCTGGCACGCCCACTGGTGTAGCCGCTCGTTGGTGTCCCTGGCCTCGAACGCATCGTCTATCATCGGAGAAGTTTTCGAGTACGTGCACAACGTCCCGTGTGAGAAGTCCGAGCTCCGACCTTTCTTCTGATGACAAAGGGGTCGCGACACGGTGGTGAGGGTTTTCGCTGTCGCCCCCATATTCAACCTCGCGTTCTTCAGCAGCCTCGGCGTCGCGATCTTCGTCGGAGTCGTCATCTTCTTGCGGTGTATTGGGTGGAAGGTTAAAGCTGGCGGGTTCTGTGGGTCTTCCAACCCGTTTCATCTTTGCATGCCGTCGCTCAACGTTTGAAGCACGTATGCCTTCGAAAACTCGCTGCATACAATGTTCAAATGCGTTCTTAAACTCTGCGATTTGCCCTAACCCCCCTCGGCTTCCGCCGTGAATCAGAAGCCAGCCGTCGCACTCAACGCTGTCTTGTGTTGGCGTAACTCGGTATGCACCAAAGAGCATATATTGCAAAGCATCCAGCCGCGTGGTGTTGCGAAGGAAGGTTGTTGCC
>Ga0182024_10024885_pt1 | contig 10607 bp, 6 predicted proteins | sample P32metaG_FD_120480 | JGI IMG/M metagenome (GOLD analysis project Ga0182024, IMG submission 120480) | Permafrost microbial communities from Stordalen Mire, Sweden - P3-2 metaG (Illumina Assembly) | ecosystem: Environmental > Terrestrial > Soil > Wetlands > Permafrost | place: Sweden: Stordalen...
CATCGGCGCAAGGTCCGGGTCTGGACCAACGCCTATATCTTCCAGGGCGAAACCGAGAAGGAAGCGCGCGACTATTACCGCTATTGCGTGTTTGAAAAAGGCGATTGGCCGGGCGTCGAGAATCTGGTGTCGATCATGGGCATCAATTCGCAATCCTTCGCCCCCAACCTCCTCGCCACGCTCAAGGAGCATTTCATCGCCGGCTGGAATGGCTATCCGCTGATCGGCACCAAGGACCAGATTGTCGACGGCCTCTTGACGCTCGCCAAGGCGGGCTTCGACGGCACGCTGTTGTCATGGCCGCGCTTCATCGAGGGCATGGAAGAATTCCAGCGCGTGACCTATCCGCTCGTCCACCAGGCCGGCCTGCGCGATTGAGACGGTTCATTTGAGAAGTGTGGTGGGCCCGGCAGGACTCGAACCTGCAACCAGACCGTTATGAGCGGCCGGCTCTAACCAATTGAGCTACAGGCCCGGGCGTTCACGGTTATCAGGTGTCGGTTACCGGAACAACCGGCAACTGACGACCGAGGCCTGTTCACGTATCCAGGAAGCTTCGCAGCTTCCGCGACCGGCTGGGATGTTTCAGCTTCCGCAGGGCCTTCGCCTCGATCTGGCGGATGCGCTCGCGCGTCACCGAGAATTGCTGGCCGACTTCCTCGAGCGTGTGGTCGGTGTTCATGCCGATCCCGAAGCGCATGCGCAGGACGCGCTCTTCGCGCGGCGTCAGCGACGCGAGAACCCGCGTCGTCGTCTCGCGGAGATTGGCCTGGATCGCCGCTTCCACCGGCAGGACCGCGTTCTTGTCCTCGATGAAATCGCCGAGATGGGAATCCTCCTCGTCGCCGATCGGCGTTTCGAGGCTGATCGGCTCCTTGGCGATCTTCAGCACCTTGCGTACTTTTTCCAGCGGCATGGCGAGCTTTTCCGCGAGTTCCTCGGGCGTCGGCTCGCGGCCGATCTCGTGCAGCATCTGGCGCGAGGTGCGGACCAGCTTGTTAATGGTCTCGATCATGTGGACCGGGATGCGGATGGTGCGCGCCTGGTCGGCGATCGAGCGCGTGATGGCCTGCCGGATCCACCACGTCGCATAGGTCGAGAATTTGTAGCCGCGGCGGTATTCGAACTTATCGACGGCCTTCATCAGGCCGATATTGCCTTCCTGGATCAAATCCAGGAATTGCAGCCCGCGATTGGTGTATTTCTTCGCGATTGAAATGACGAGGCGCAAATTGGCCTCGACCATTTCCTTCTTGGCGCGCCCGGCTTCGCGCTCACCGCGCTGCACGGTCGCGACGATGCGACGGAATTCCGACGGCGGCACGCCGGCGTCGCCGAAAATCCTGCCAATCTCGGCGCGCAGGAAGCGCACGTCGGCCTCGTATTTGTTGACAAGCGCGCCCCATCCCTTGCCATGCAGTTTCTTGACTCGCTGGGCCCAATCGGGGGTCAATTCCTGCCCGACATGGTGGTTGAGGAAATCCTGGCGTTTGACGCCGCAAGATTCGGCGCGGCGGAGCAGTTTTCCCTCCGTCCCGACGAGCCGCCGGTTCAAATCGTAAAGCTGTTCGATCAGATATTCGATGCGCGCGTTGTTGAGGCGAACGTTCTTCATCGCCTCGACCATTTCGCTCCGCAGCTTGTCGTACCGCCGGTCGGTCGTCTTGGCGATTTCCTCGCCCTCCGTGAGGGCGGTCAGGCGATTCTCCTGCATCTTGTGGAGTTTCTTGTAGAGCGCGGCAATGGTATCGAGCGCGATCAGGACGACCGGTTTCAACTCGGCTTCCATGGCGGCCAGCGAGATCGAGGGATCTTCCCCTTCGCCTTCATCGCCGGCACCGGGCGGCGGAGTCTCGCCCATCGCGTCGACTTCTTCTTCCGATGCTTGGCCCTCCACCTCCTGGACCGCGGCTTGTTCGGCCCCCGCATTGCCGTAGGTGGCGTCCAGATCGATGATGTCGCGGAGCAGCATCCTGCCTTCGTTGACGGCATTGCGCCAATCGATCAGCGCCCGCATCGTCAGCGGACTTTCGCAAATGCCGCCAATCATCATTTCGCGGCCGGCCTCGATCCGCTTGGCGATGGCGATCTCGCCTTCGCGGGACAACAATTCGACGGAGCCCATTTCGCGGAGATACATCCGCACCGGATCGTCGGTCCGGCCGATATCCTCCTCGTCGACATTCCCGCCCGCTCGGGTCTCGCCGTCGGCTTCCGCTTCAGGCTCGGCCGGTTCCTCACTCTCTTCGTTTTCGACGACATTGACGCCCAACTCGGACAGCATTGTCATCGTGTCTTCGATCTGCTCGGACGAAACCTGCTCGGCGGGGAGCGCCGCGTTCAGTTCGTCGTAAGTGACATAGCCCCGTTCCTTGCCGCGGGCGATCATCCGCTTGATCGAGGCGGCCACCGAATCGAGCAATGGCGCCTCCGCGGTCTCGTCTCTCGCATCGGGCGCTTCCGCCGTATTTGCCGCCTTAGTCGCCATTTCTATTCTCGCCCCGAAAATCCGCCGCCGAATTCATCCTCGGTTTCGCCCTTTTGCTTCAACAGGGGCCGCCACCGCGCCCATTTCTCGTCGCTCATGTCTTCCGCCAGCCCGCGTTCGCCATCCGCGATCTCGGAATCCAGCTTTCTCTCAAAGAACCGGTCCCTCGTGTCGCTCCAGCCGCGCCGCGCCAAATCCGCGCCCGCTTCCGGTCTTGCGAAGCCCGCATGCCTCATCACCTGCGGTGAAAGCACCGCCCGCACGATGCCGCCAAATCCATTCTCATTGAGTTGGAGCTTTAGCGCCGTCGCGTCAAGGTCTTGTTTGCAAGCATGAATTCTTAAAATTTCACGACAGAGAGTGTCAAGGTCGCGTGCCGGCAAGTGGAGCTCCACCAGTTCCTCCTCCATTTCGCCGAGGAGGAATGGATGGTTGATCAGGAGGGCGACCAGGACTTCCTGCTGCCGGCGACGCAACAGCCGGGGATCGCCGCTGGGCGGAGCCTCGGGATGGGCCGCGTTCTTGCGCCACGGACCGGAACGCGTCGACATTTTCCCAAAGGCTCCGCGACCGCGAAACATCCGAAACAGGCGATCGCGGAAAAAGGCGCGATAATGTTCTTGGACGCCGCGATCGGCGATCCGGCGCGTACTGGCTTCGAGCCGGGATTCGAGTGCCGCTCGCCGCTCCGGCGTATCCGCCGGCTTCGATGTTTCGAATTCCCACAGAACCTCGGCCAAAGGCCGTGCCCGAGCGAGGACTTCCCGCATCGCTTCGGCCCCTTGGCGACGCACCAGCGTATCGGGATCCTCCCCCTCGGGCAGCGTGGCGAAGCGCAGGCTCAGCCCCGGCTTCAATAGCGGAAGCGCGCGGTCGAGCGCGCGTGACGCGGCGCGTTGCCCGGCCGCGTCGCCGTCGAAGCAGAGGATCGGCTCGGGCGCGAGCTTCCACAAATCCTCGATCTGAAGCTCACCAAGCGCGGTGCCCAGCGGCGCCACCGCCGTCCCGAAACCGGCGCGATGCAGCGCGATCACGTCCATATAGCCTTCGGTGACGATGACCGACGGCTCACGCGCGGCGGCGGCCCGGGCCGCCGCCCAGCCATAGAGCACGCGGCCCTTTTGGAACATGGGCGTGTCGGGTGAGTTGAGATATTTGGGCTGGCCGTCGCCGAGGACGCGGCCGCCGAAGGCGATGGTCTGGCCCCGCCGGTCGCCGATCGGAAAGATCACGCGGTTGCGGAAATAATCGAATGCCTCGCCGCCATCGTCGCGGCGATGAAGGAGGCCGGCCTCGATCAGCAGTGGCTCGGGAAAGTCCTTGGCCAGCGCGCGCTTGAGCGAATCCCGCGAATCGGGAGCATAGCCGAGACGGAAGCGCCGAATCGTACCGGCATCGAGCCCGCGTTGTTGAAGATAGGCGCGAGCCGCTTGACCTAGCGGCCCGGCGAGCGCGGCTTCGAAAAAGGCGGCGGCGGCGGCCAGCGCCTGTTGCAAGGTGGCGCGACGCTCCTCGCGTTCACGCTCGGCGGGGGTATCGCGCGGGACCTCGATGCCGGCGGCGCGCGCCAATTCCTCGACGGCCTCGCGGAAGCCCAGATTTTGCGTCTGCATCGCGAAGCCGATGACGTCGCCATGCGCGCCGCAACCGAAGCAATGATAGAAACCCTTGTCCTCGACGACGTGGAAGGACGGCGTCTTTTCCTTATGGAACGGGCACAGGCCGGTGAATTCGCGGCCTCGCTTTTGCAGGCGGACGCGGCGCCCCACCATTTCCGCCAGCGACACGCGGGAACGAAGTTCGTCCAGAAATCCGGGCGTGAAGGCCATGGCCGGAAAGGACTGTCGGGCGGGGCGGACCCGCCGTCAAGGGCCGGACACGCGTATCACTGCCCATGATGCCAGGTCTCGATCGCCTCTTCCCAGCGCTTGCCGTCGAAGAAATCGAGCGTGAGCGCGCCGATATCGACGCCATCGAGGCAGCGGACATTGACGTCGATCCGGTCGGGGTCGGACCGCGGCACATAGAAGGGATGGATGCCGCAATGGCGGCAAAAAGTGTGTTTCGCGATGCCGGTATTGAAACGATAGGTGGTGAGGTCGTCGGCGCCGCTTAGGAGCTCGAACCGTTCTGGCGGCACCAGATGATGCAGAATCCCCTTCTTGGCGCAGATCGAGCAATTGCATTCCGAGACGCGCTTTAGGTCGGTGGTGATCCGAAACCGCACCCGGCCGCAATGACAGCCGCCCTCGTAGGTCCGCATCGGTTTATCCTGAAGCGAGCAATTTCTTGACGATGGCACTCGCCTTGGCACCTTCGATGCGGCCGGCATAGCGCTCGCGAATGGTGGCCATGACCTTGCCCATGTCCTTGACGCTGGCGGCGCCGGTGGCGGCGATGATCTCGGTGACCGCTTTCTCGGCTTCGGAGTCGGACAATTGTTGCGGCAGGAAGTGTTCGATGATCGCGATTTCGCGGCGTTCCTTGTCGGCCAGTTCCGGCCGCTTACCCTGCTCGTAAAGCCCGATCGATTCGCGCCGCTGCTTGATCATGCCTTGGAGCATCTGGTGGATCTGGGTGTCATCGAGACCCTCGGGGCGGCCGCGCCCGCGCAAATCGATGTCCTGGTCCTTAAGCCTGGCGAGGACGAGCCGCAGGGTGGAGACCCGCAGGGGGTCGTGCTCCTTCATCGCGCTCTTGAGCGCATCGGTGAATTGCTGCCGCAGCATGTCCATCTCCGAAACTGGAAGTCCGAGCCTAGCCACGCAACCAGACGCGATGCAACAATCGCGGCGCGGATGGGCTCCTCACCGCTGCCGACGCGACCCGGCGCCACTGTTTCTGGAGCGGGGTTGACGCGACTCGGGGGCAGGGACTATTTGAAGGCTTCAGCCGATTGAAAGCCGCTTTTCGCGCTCGGAACGCGTCTCCGAACGCGTGTTGGCGCGAGTATCGGCCGCGACACAGACCGAGGCCCATGACCCTTCCATCCCCGCGCCCCACCGCCGCCCTGGTCCTGGCCGATGGCGGCGTTTTCTGGGGACGCGGTCTCGGCGCCGCGGGCGTCCGCGTCGGCGAAATCTGCTTCAACACCAGCATGACCGGCTATCAAGAGATCCTGACCGATCCCTCCTATGCCGGCCAGATCATCACATTCACCTTTCCTCACATCGGCAATGTCGGCGCCAACGCCGAGGACGTCGAAACGACAAGTCCGGCGGCGCTGGGCCTCGTGCTGCGGGCCGACATGACGCGGCCCTCGAACTGGCGTGCGTCGCGGTCGCTCGAGGACTGGCTCAAATCGCACGATGTGGTCGGCATGGCCGGAGTCGATACGCGCCAGTTGACCCGGCGCATCCGCGATCGCGGGCCGCCCAGCGGCGCCATCAGCCACGCGCCCGACGGTGCGATCGACGTCGACGCGCTGGTCGCCGCGGCGCGTGCCTGGCCGGGCCTCGAGGGCATGGACCTGGCGCAGCAGGTCTCCTGCCGTCAGACCTATTCCTGGGATGAGACCGGGTGGCGGTGGGGCAGCGGCTATGGCCGGCAGGAAGCGCCGCGTTTCCATGTCGTCGCCATCGATTACGGCGCCAAGCGCAACATCCTGCGCATGCTCGCCGAGGCCGGCTGCAAGGTGACGGTGGTGCCGGCGACGGCCAGCGCCGAGGATGTGCTGCGCCACAAGCCGGACGGGATTTTCCTATCGAACGGGCCTGGCGATCCGGCCGCGACCGGCCAATACGCGGTGCCGATGCTCAAGGAGTTGATCCCGAACGGTACGCCGATCTTCGGCATTTGTCTGGGCCATCAATTGCTGGCGTTGGCCTTGGGCGGCAAGACCGAGAAGATGGCGACCGGTCATCGCGGCGCCAACCACCCGGTGAAGGACCTCGCCACCGGCAAGGTCGAGATCACCAGCCAGAATCACGGTTTCGTGGTAATTCCGGAATCGCTCCCGGCGGACGTCGAAGTCACGCATGTCTCGCTGTTCGACGGCTCGAACGAAGGGCTCCGCGTCAGGAACAAGCCCGTCTTCTCGGTGCAATACCATCCCGAAGCCAGCCCCGGCCCCCAAGACAGTCACTACCTCTTCGACCGCTTCATCGATCTGATGAAGGAGGGACACCGATAATGTCGATCTTCCTGTTCTCCTCAGAAAATCTGACGAATACCTGGGCGGGCATCGGTGCCGGGTTGTGGGCTGTTTCCAAGTCCGACGACAAGCCATTCCACAGCGGCCGAATTACGAAGTCGAAGGGCACGAAAATTGGGTCTTTTGGCATTCTCTATTGCTCGGAGACACAGTGTTTGACCACACCCTTTATCGTGTTCTCCGCCCCGGATTCGAGGACAACTATCGCAAATGTCTGGCGTGGAGAATGGGTGCTTCCTTTCAGAATCCATCCTTTGGGGTCACCCAGAAAGCAGTTGCACAAGGACGAGGCGATGAAAGTTCTCCCGACGCTCGCTTCGTCGAAACATTCAAATTTTGGTAAGGCCCTTCCAGTTCAGGCGACAACTGTATTTAGCGCGACCCCGCTACAGGATGCTGATTGGGAGGTGTTGATTTCGAAGTTGGGCGAAATTTTCACGGGCGCGGAATTCCAGACCGCGAGAGGCCATACGCCTATGAGCCTAGACCTAGGCTAGCAGTCGATGGTCACTTCCAATGAATAACGGCGCTGTACACCTTTTCTCCTCCCCCCTTGAGGGGGGAGGAAGGCAATGCGACAGCATTGCCAGGTGGGGGGGCAGCGGCACGATACCCCCCACCCGATTGAAGCCTTCGGCTTCAATCTTCCCTCCCCCTCAAGGGGGGAGGGTTTGGAGTCGGACCGCATGGCATCAATTCGTGCCCGCCGATTGCGGAGCAATCCAACCGAATCGGAAAAGCGAATCTGGCTCTATCTCCGCAATAAACAGCTCAACGGATTGCGCTTTCGCCGGCAACAACCCATCGGCCCGCATGTCGTGGATTTTTTTGCCCGCGGGCAGAGCTCGTCATTGAAATCGACGGCGGACAACATTCGCCGGACGTTGACGAGAAGCGGACACGCCGGCTCGAAGAACGCGGTTATCGCGTCGTGCGATTCTGGAACAACGATGTCCTTGAAAATACCGAAGGGGTTTGGGCGGCGTTACGGGAGATATTACGCCTGTACCCCCCACCCTAACCCTCCCCCTCAAGGGGGGAGGGAATCTATTGTCCCGTGGTGGTGCGCTCACCATGCCTAAGCGCACGGACATTAAAAGCATCCTGATCGTCGGGGCGGGGCCGATCGTGATCGGCCAGGCCTGCGAGTTCGATTATTCGGGAGCGCAGGCTTGCAAAGCGCTGCGGGAGGAAGGCTATCGCATCATCCTGGTGAATTCCAATCCGGCCACGATCATGACGGACCCGGAGATGGCCGACGCCACCTATATCGAACCGATCACGCCCGAGCTCGTCGAACGGATCATCGCGAAGGAGCGGCCGGACGCGCTGCTGCCGACGATGGGCGGACAGACCGCGCTCAATATCGCGATGGCGTTGGCGCGGTCGGGCGCGCTCGCTCGTCATGGGGTCGAACTGATCGGCGCCAAGGAAGACGCCATAGAGAAAGCCGAGGACCGGCTGTTGTTTCGCGAAGCGATGGACCGGATCGGGCTTGCCTCGCCCAAGAGCAAGCTGGTGCGCTCGCTCGTCGAGGCGCGCGACGCCGTTGCGCTGGTCGGGCTGCCGGCGATCGCGCGGCCGTCTTTCACCCTGGGCGGCACCGGCGGCGGCATCGCCTACAATTTCAAGGAATTCGAGGAGATCGTCGAATACGGCCTGCGCACCTCGCCCACGCATGAGGTCTTGGTCGAGGAATCGGTGCTGGGCTGGAAAGAATTCGAGATGGAGGTGGTCCGGGACCGCGCCGACAATTGCATCATCGTGTGCTCGATCGAGAATGTCGATCCGATGGGGATCCATACCGGCGATTCCGTGACGGTCGCTCCCGCGCTGACGCTGACCGACAAGGAATACCAGATCATGCGCAACGCCTCGATCGCGGTGCTGCGCGAGATCGGCGTCGATACCGGCGGCTCGAACGTGCAGTTCGCGGTTAATCCGGACGACGGCAGGCTCGTCGTCATCGAGATGAATCCGCGCGTGTCGCGCTCCTCGGCGCTCGCTTCGAAAGCGACCGGATTTCCGATCGCCAAGATCGCGGCCAAGCTCGCTATCGGCTACACGCTCGACGAGTTGCGCAACGAAATCACGCGCATCACGCCCGCCTCCTTCGAGCCGACGATCGACTATGTCGTCACCAAGATGCCGCGCTTTGCCTTCGAAAAATTTCCCGGCGCCGATCCGCTGCTGACGACCTCGATGAAGTCGGTGGGCGAGGCGATGGCGATCGGCCGGAGCTTCGGGGAATCGGTTCAGAAGGCGTTGCGCTCGATGGAAACCGGCTTGACCGGCTTCAACGAGATCGAGATTCCGGGGATGCACGCCGGCGACAAGAACGCCATCCGTGCCGCGCTTGCGCAGCCGACCCCAGATCGGCTCCTGATCGTCGCGCAAGCGTTTCGTCATGGCTTCACGACGGCGGAAATCCACGCCGTCTGCAAATTCGATCCGTGGTTTCTCGACGCCATCGCGGAAATCGTCGCGGCGGAGAATGAAGTCCGAGCCCAGGGTTTACCGGACCATGCGCCGGGACTGCTGCGGCTGAAGGGGCAGGGCTTTTCCGATGCCCGTCTCGCGGAGCTTTCCGGCAAGAGCGAAGGCGAAGTCACAGCGCTGCGCGAACGGCTCGCGGTTCATCCCGTCTACAAGCGCATCGATACGTGCGCGGCGGAGTTTCCGTCCCTCACGCCTTACATGTACTCGACCTATGAGGGGGATGGGATCGCCCCGCCCGAATGCGAGGCCGATCCGACCGCGCGCGACAAGGTGATCATTCTCGGCGGCGGCCCCAACCGCATCGGCCAGGGCATCGAATTCGATTATTGCTGCGTCCATGCCGCCTTCAGCCTGAAGGAAGCCGGCTACGAATCCATCATGGTCAATTGCAATCCCGAAACGGTCTCCACCGATTACGACACGGCGGACCGGCTCTATTTCGAGCCCCTCACCGCGGAAGACGTCATCGAACTGGTGCGCGTCGAACAAAGACGGGGCCGTGTCTTGGGCGTGATCGTCCAGCTTGGCGGCCAGACGCCCCTGAAGCTCGCCGAGGCGCTGGCGGCGGCCCACATTCCCATTCTTGGTACGTCGCCCGACGCCATCGATCTCGCGGAAGATCGCCAACGCTTTCAAGAGTTACTGGCCGCGCTCGATCTGAAGCAGCCGGAAAACGGCATCGCCGGTTCGCTCGAGGAAGCGGAGAATGTCGTGGCGCGGATCGGCTACCCGGTCGTGATCCGGCCATCCTATGTGCTGGGTGGCCGCGCCATGGAGATCGTGCACGAGCCGGGGGGGCTCGCGCGCTATATGAATAACGCCGTCAAAGTGTCAGGCCGGAATCCGGTGTTAATCGACCGCTACCTCGAGGACGCGATCGAGGTCGATGTCGATGCTCTCGCCGATGGTACCGATGTCCATATAGCCGGCATCATGGAGCATATCGAAGAGGCTGGGATTCATTCCGGCGACAGCGCTTGCTCGCTGCCGCCCTATTCCCTTCCGCAAAGCGTGATCGCCGACATCGAGCATCAAAGCGCCCAACTTGCCAACGCGCTCGGCGTCGTCGGGCTCATGAATGTGCAATTTGCGGTCAAGGACGGGATCGTCTATGTGCTCGAAGTCAATCCGCGCGCCTCGCGGACAGTGCCGTTCGTGGCCAAGGCCACGGGCGTGCCGATCGCGAAGATCGCGGCTCGAATCATGGCCGGTGAAAAACTTTCGGCCTTCAACGTCGCGCGCGCGGGGAAACCTCGCGTCGCGGTGAAAGAGGCGGTCTTTCCGTTCGCCCGCTTTCCAGGGGTCGATCTGATCCTCGGGCCGGAAATGAAATCGACCGGAGAGGTCATGGGACTGGATGCCGATTTCGGCCGTGCCTTCGCGAAATCGCAACTCGGCAGCGGCACCTCGCTGCCGCTCTCGGGCACTGTGTTCGTGTCGGTGCGCAACCGCGACAAGCCCGGCATG